>Ga0210044_10001167_pt1 | contig 39752 bp, 41 predicted proteins | sample CryGey13umfilter_2_FD_183959 | JGI IMG/M metagenome (GOLD analysis project Ga0210044, IMG submission 183959) | Groundwater microbial communities from aquifer in Utah, USA - Crystal Geyser 4/9/14 3 um filter (SPAdes) (version 2) | ecosystem: Environmental > Aquatic > Deep subsurface >... | reverse complement strand
GGGCCCCGCTTCCCCGTAAATTCGTGAGAATCCGGCCTCAAACTGACATTCAGGCATCATCTTCGCATCGCCTTCGTCGACGGCAATGCCCGCCGTTACTGGGCGGGTGGGGTTTTCGGTCAGGCACTATGTAGCCGGCGAAGACGGCAAGGCCGGCATGCGCGGTCGGCTGGTCTCCAAGCAGGGGCAGATCCTGGCCAATGCACTGCTCGCCGGTGTAGCCAGCGGCATCGGCAGCGCCTTCCAGCAGAGTTCCACCACCTATTCGGTGTCGCCCCTCGGCTCCACCAGCACGGTGGAGCCCGGCAAGCAACTGGAAGCGGGCCTGGGCACGGGAATGGGCAAGGCCCTCGATCGACTCGCCCAGTACTACATCAGCCTGGCCGAGAAGATATTCCCCGTGATCGAGATCGATGCCGGTCGCACCGTCGATGTGGTGCTGACCCAGGGCATTGCCCTGCAGGGACCGCTCGATGCCGCCACGCAGGACAGCGACGCCTATCCCCAACTCGCCGAGCGCGCGAAATTCTCAAGGAGATCCGACGATGATGATGATTGAAGCGCACGCCCCGCGCACGCCCCACCGAATGCCGCTGCGTTCCGCCGGCCAGTTCCTCTGTACCGGCTTGCTGGCCGCCGCGATGGCGCTGCCCTGTCTAGCGCAGAGCACCGCACCAGCGGCTGCGCAATCCACGCCAGCCACCACCATGCCGAGCCCGGACATTGCGATGAGCGACCGATTGCAGGCGCTCTATCCGTCCACCCACTTCGGCGCGGTCAATCCGACCCCATGGCCTGGTGTGTTCGAGGTGGTGATGGGAGCCAACATCGCCTACGTGGATGCGAGCGGGCAGTATTTTCTGTTCGGCCATCTATATGACATGAAGGCGCAGCGCGATCTGACCGCCGAGCACAAGGACACGCTCGCCCGCATCGACTTCAATGCCCTGCCGCTTTCCGACGCGATGAAGGAAGTGCGCGGCAATGGCTCGCGTGTGCTCGCGATCTTCAGCGATCCGGACTGCCCCTATTGCCGAAAACTCGAGGCGGACATTCGCAGCCTCACCGACGTCACGATCTACACCTTCCTGATGCCGCTGGCTTCGCTGCATCCCGGAGCCCACGCCAAGGCAGTGTCGGTGTGGTGCGCCGAGGATCGCATCGCCGCGTGGCACGCGACCCTGTGGCGCGATGAAACCCTCCCACAAGCCGATTGCCAGCATCCGGTGGACCGCAATGTGGCGCTCGGCGAGCGGCTCGGCATCAACGGCACGCCGACGCTGATCGCAGCCGATGGCCGAGTCCTGCCCGGCGCGGCAAGCAAGGAGCAGCTCGAAGTCTGGCTCGCGCGCTCGACGGTGAGCGCGCAGGGTGCGCCACAGCCCGAGGCGCTACCTCGATGAGCGAGATCGCGCAAATCCCGGCTGCCGGCCTGGCGGTGGTGGCGATGACAACGGCGCTGGCCCTGGGCGGCTGCGCCTCGACCCTGTCCGGTGTCGGCGGCGCGGAAAACTATGCCTGCAAGGCCCCCGTCGGCGCCCAGTGCACCTCGGTCTCCGGCGTCTATGCCAACGCGGCATACAGCCTGTCAGAAATTCCCCGACTGCCGAAACAGCCTGCCGCACCGCTCGTCATGAACCGCTCTTATGACGCCAACCCTCCGACCCCGGTGCTGGTCGGCAGCCAACTGCTCACCCATCCCGGACCGGACAGCCACGCTGGCAATACCTTCCATGCGGCCTTGCCCGCCGGCGCCGCTACCACGCCCAGCAACACGCCAAACATCGCGATCACCACCGGCACGACAACCGTCGCGGCCACCGCCCCGACGCTGCGCACGAACCCGCGCGTGCTGCGGCTGTGGATCGCGCCCTGGGAAGACGGTGATGGCGATCTGCACGATGCCTCATCCGTGCACGTAGTGGTCGACACCGGTCGCTGGCTGATCGACAGGGTCCGCCCGGCCGCCCGTTCCCGGCTCGATGTCGCCACCCCGCCGCTCACACCGCCCACCCCCTCGGCAGCATCGACGAGCGATGCGAACCCTTCGGGCCCGCGCGGCGCATCGCCGCAGACCCTCGGATCAGCCCCCGACTCCTCGTCTACGGAGCGATGAGCATGCTGCGCAATCTGATCAACGATCTCGAATCGGCCTTGAGCCATGCTCGCGCCGCCGATCTGCTGCCCGGCTCGGGCGCGGGTGGTAACGCGATCAGCCTCGATGCGGCGAGCCTTTCGCAGTGGCTGCCCTACCGCGCCTACCTGGAAGATCGCCAGGTCTTCGTCAACCGGGATGCACTGGGGTTTTGCCTGGAGGTGCGTCCACAGTCGGGTGCCGATGAAGAGATGTCGCGGGTACTGACCGCACTCTATGCCGCGTCCCCCGCCGGTACCGGGATCCAGTTCCACCTGCTCGCGAGTCCCGACATCCGCGGCACGCTCGGACGCTATGCCGAGCTGCGCCTGCCCGACGCTGCGGTGCCGGAATTCGACGAGCGTGGCCGATCGGGACGGCACAGCAACATCCACCGCACCATGGCCAGGCGCCGGGTCGGCCACTACCTCGCGGGCGCCTGCAATTCGCTGCTGCCCAATCAGAGCTACCTGTTTCGGGAATTCCGGCTGATCGTCAGCATCTCGCTGCCCGGCGGCCTGGAGAATCTGAGTCGAATCGATGAATTGCTGCTGCTGCGCGATGGTGCGCGTGCCACCCTGCACGCGGCAGGTTTTCCATCGCGGGTGTGGACGGCGACCGAGCTCATCAACTGGGTCTCGGCCTTGCTCGATCCCCACCGGCAAGGCGGCGAGGGCCTGGCGCTCACCTATGACCCCGGCCGCGAACTGCGCGATCAGGTGATCGATCGCGCCACGCGCCTGTCCATCCGTCAGACCGGGATCGAGCTGAGCAATCCGGCCGAAGAGGAGAGCAGCGAGCTGCGCCTGCTGTCGGTGCGATCGTTTCCGCCGCGCTTCGCACTCTGGAACATGGGCAGCCTGATCGGCGATCTCTATCAGGCCACGCTCCAGTACCCATGTCCTTTCATGATCACCCTGGGCGTGCACGTGTTCGACGTCGAAGCGACGCGAAACTGGGCCTACCTGAAGGCCGCGCGCGCCACGACCAACGCCACCAGTTACATGGCGCGCTTCCTGCCCGACCTGCAGGAACGCAAGGCCGACTGGGACATCGTGCTCAAGGCCATGGACGACGGCCAGCAACGGGTGGATCTACACCACCAGGTGGCCCTCTTCGCCCCCCCCGCGCGGCATGGCGCGCGCCGAGCAGGCCGCCCGATCGATCTTCCGGGCACGCGGCTTCGAGCTCTCGCGCGACACGATGATGATGACCCAAGGGCTGATCGGGTCGCTGCCGATGACGATGTCGCCCCCGTTTCACGCCGATCTGGCGCGCATGAAGCGCGTCACCACCAAGACATCGGCCAACGCGGTGCATCTGGCCCCGCTCCTGGCCGAATGGCAGGGCACCGGCACGCCGGTGCTGGTGTTCGGCGGGCGGCGCGGCCAGGTCATGCAGATCGACGTCTACGACAACCCGGCCTGCAACTACAACGTCGCGATCGCTGGGACCTCGGGCTCCGGCAAGTCGCTGCTGCTGAACGAAATCGCCGCCTCGTATCTCGGTACCGGCGCGCGGGTCTGGATCATCGACGTGGGGCGCTCCTACGAGAAGGCCTGCCGCAACTTTGGCGGCAGCTTCATCGAATTCACCGAGCACGCCGGCCTCTCGCTCAACCCCTTCACCTTCGTCGACGACATCGACGAGGACATGGAGCTGCTGCAACCGCTACTCGCGCAGATGGTCTCGCCACGCGAACCCTTGCAGGGCTTTCAGTATTCGACGCTGGGTGCGGCTATCAAGAAAACCTGGAAGGCCAAGGGCCGCAGCATGACGGTCTCGGACGTCCACGACCTGCTCGCCACCGGCCGCATCGACGAAGAGCCCACTGACGGCCAGACCCGCCCGGAGCCTGACCGGCGACTGAAGGACCTGGCGGCGATGCTGTACCCGTACACCCGCGACGGCGCCTACGGCAAATACTTCCAGTCCGATGCCACCATCGATTTCAGTAGCGACTTCATCGTGCTCGAACTCGAAGAGCTCAAGGCCAAGAAGGACCTGCAGACGGTGGTCCTGCTGATCGTCATGTACCGCATCACCCGCGAGATGTACTTCTCGCGTGATCGCAAGAAGATCGTGATCATCGACGAGGCCTGGGACCTGCTCTCGGGTGGCGCGACGGCCGAGTTCATCGAAGCGGGCTACCGCCGGGCGCGCAAGTACAAGGGCTCCTTCATGTCGGCCACCCAGGGTGTCGACGACTACTACCGCAACCCGGCCGCCAAAGCCGCACTCGACAACTCCGACTGGATGTTCCTGCTACGCCAGAAGCCTGAGTCCATCGAGCAGATGGACAAGCTCGGCCAGCTCACCATGGATGACTCGATGAAGCGGCTCTTGCAGTCGCTGCGCACCGAACACGGCGCGTATTCGGAGCTCTTCATCCACTCCCCGGCCGGCAACGGCATCGGCCGGCTCGTCGTCGATCCCTACAGCCTGCTGCTTTTCAGCAGTCGCGCCGAGGACTTCAATGCGATCGGCGCCAAGCGCGGAGCCGGCATGAGCGTATCGCAGGCCATCGATGCGGTGCTGCGCGACCGGGGACTCGCATGACACGGCGCGAGGCGGCACTGCTCACCGGTATCAACGCACTGCTGAGCGCCGTGCTCGTCGTGGGATCGCATTGGTTGCTGCCCGCGCAGAAATCCGCCATCGCGGTCCTCGATGTCGCCGAGCTTTATCGCCTGAAGGAAAACCAGGTCGCTGCCATGCTGGTCAAGCGCGACGCGAGCGACGCGGATCGCGTCACGGCCATCCAGCGCGCGGCGGCCTTCGGCACCGAGATGACCCACTTGATCGAGGCGCTTCCCGCGGAATGTGGGTGTCTGGTGCTGACCCGCGGCGCAGTGGTGGGCTCGGGTGCGCACCTCACGGATCTCACGCCGGACGTGCGTCGGCGGCTCGGCTTGTAAGTGCGCCCATGGTCACAGAAACCGCTAAACCTTCTGCCCTCGATGCCCCCGGGACCGCGAGCCGACGCGGGTCCTCGCCGATCGCCATGTTCCATGGCCTCGATGGCAGAGCCATGGGCGTCCAGCTCACCCGGCATCTGCTGCGGTGGGGCCTGGTCACCCTGCTGCTGGCCGCTGCCGGCCTGTGGTTCGGGGCGCACTACCGCTTCGGCCTCAACGTCACCGAGAGCCTGCCCAACCGGCTCTTCCTGATCCACAAGGGCGAGTTGCCGGCGCGCGGCCAATACATGGCCTTCCGCTGGCTCGGCGGAGGTCCCTATCCGGCCGGTTCCACCTTCGTGAAGGTGGTCGCCGGCATGCCGGGCGATGTGGTGAGCCGCGTCGATCGCGACTTCTTCGTCAACGGCCACGCCATGGGAAATGCAAAAACCCTCAGCCGACAGGGACTCCCGCTCGAGCCCGGACCCACCGGCACGTTGCCCGCCGGCGCCTACTATGTGCGCACCCCCCACCCCGACAGTCTGGATTCGCGCTACGCGCTGACCGGCTGGGTCTCGCAGACGCAACTCATCGGTCGTGCCTATGCGATCTTCTGAGTTGCGGCACAGCCCCCACGAACGCCAGCCGGCCGCCACACGCCGCCGGGCGGCCCGTCACGCCGCGTTGATCCTGGTGCTGGGCATCACTGCTGCCGGCGGCGCCCGCGCCGAGGATCTCGGCGTCATCGGTCCGGTCTATGCCATCGCCGAACCCAGCCTGCTGGACGTCATCCGCACGCGCCTACACGAGATGGAGGCCAGCGGTGCGCTCGGGCGCCTGCAGCGCGAGAGCCAGGCGCGCATCCGCCGAGAGATCGAGAAGCCCGCGCCGGTGGCCGGCATCACCCGGACCATCCGGGTGCGGAGTTTCGACTTCGACCCCAGCATCGAAGTACCGCATCCGATCACCGATGCGGAAGGCCGCGTCATCGTGGCCCCCGGCACACGGGTCAATCCGCTCGACATGGTGTCGTTGTCGCGACCACTGCTGTTCATCGACGCCCGCGACGCCACGCAGGTCGACGCGGCGCAGCACCTCATCAGCGAGCGCCACGGCCAGCTCAAGCTCATCCTGACCGGCGGCTCCTACCTGGAGCTCATGCGCCGCTGGAAGCGTCCGGTGTTTTTCGACCAGCAGGGCCGGCTCACCACCCAGCTCGGAATCCGTCATGTGCCTGCGCTCGTCACGCAGGCCGGCAAGCGGCTGCACATCGATGAACTGCTGTAGCCCTCACCTGAACCCTGACCGATGGCTCAGCGCGATCGTCGCGCTGCTGGCGAGCCTCGTGCTCGCGAGTCCCGCAAACGCCGGGCCCACCTGCCATGGCCAGTTCATGAACCCGATCACCGACATCTGCTGGAGCTGTATGTTTCCGCTAACCATCGGCTCGACGCCGATCATCTCCGATGGCGAGCCCGACATCGACAACCCGTCGTCACCGGTGTGCTTTTGCAGCAACCCACCGCGCATCGGCGTGGCGATCGGCTTCTGGGAGCCGGTGCGCCTGGTCGATGTTACCCGCACGCCGTTTTGCATGGTGGGTCTGGGCGGCCTCGCCATCGATCCCGGCATCGACGTGCCGCGCGGCGCGCAGATCGGCCACGACGCCCAGACCCGCAACAGCTTCTACCAGGTGCACTGGTATGCCAATCCCATCCTGAGCTGGCTGCAGGTGCTGCTCGACTTCCCTTGTCTGGAGCAGGGATCGCTCGATCTCGCCTATCTGACCGAGGTCGATCCGCTATGGGCCGACGATGAACTGGCCGCGATCCTCAACCCCGAGGCAGTGCTGTTTGCCAACGTGGTCGCCCAAGCCGCCTGTGCGGCAGACTGCGTGGTGGCCAGTGCCGGCATGCCACTCGCGAGCCTGTTCTGGTGCGCCGGCTGCCAGGGCTCGATCTATCCGATGACCGGCCACGTCACCGCCCACGTCGGCGATGTCCAGGCCTCGGTGCTGCTGGCCGAACGCATGACCGCCATGATGCACCGCCAGCTCACCACCTTCGATGGCGCAGGCACGCAGGGTCTGTGCGGCTACTACCCGCTGCCGATCATGGACAAGACCCACTACAAGCTGCAGATGGCCTATCCGGTGCCCAACACCCAGAAGCTCTCCGGCCAGTGCTGCCAGCCCTACGGGCGCACCACCATGCTGTGGGGCTCCGGTAAGGCCTTCCCGGTGAGCGGCGAAGACTTCGCCTATCAGATCTTCCGCAAAAGGAGCTGCTGTGCCGGCGCGTATTGACCACACCAGTCTGCGCAGGTTTGGGCGCGGGCTCGCCATCACCCCGCTCCTGCCCTGGGCAGCCTTCGCCCAGACGCCGGCCTGGCCGGGGCCCGAGGACATGGCGCGCGCACGCAATGCCCATCCGTTCCCGACCCCGGCACAGATCGCTGCCCAGCCAGCCCGCCCACTACCGCAAATTCCCACCACTCCGGCAGCCAGGGCCGCCATCGACATCGCCGCGATGGCGCGACAGGGCGGACAACTCGCCGCCCAGAGCGCCAACGCCCCCCCCCCGGGCACACTGCGAATTTTCATCACGCTCGACATGCCGCGCGGTAGCCTGCAGCGGCTGGTCGATCAGGCGACGCGCTCGGGCGCCGTGCTGGTGCTGCGCGGCCTCAAAGCCCAGTCGCTGCGCGAGACGCTCGCCGTGGTGAGTGACTTGATCGACAAACGCCAGGTGGCCTGGGTGATCGACCCCGACGCCTACACGCGATACGGCGTGACCAGCGCCCCCACTTTCGTCCTCACGTTGGCCGACGAAACCGCAGCGAGCGGGCATGGCATGGTGAGCGCCAAGGACAATGAAGCCAACCCTCCCCAGTGCGGCAGCAGTTGCCTCGCGTCCGCCGCCTTCGTGCGTGTGGCCGGTGACGTCAGCCTCGACTACGCGCTCGAGGCGATCGCCAAGCGCAGTCCCGCGGCCGAACCGCGCGCGACGGCGCTCCTGCAACGGATGAACAAACCGTGAGCCCGCGACGGATTGCCGGAATTCTCCTCGCGGCGCTGGTAGCGACTGCACTACCGGCAGTGCACGCCCAGTCGCTTTCGGACGCCTTCAACCAAGGCGCAGCACTGGGCCAAAGCGGCAATACTGCGGCGCAGGGCCAGATCAACGGCACGACCGCGCAATCGAGCGTGCCCGGCTACACCGCCAACCCGCCGCAGGCATCGTACTTCGGCAACCCCGGCATCTCGGCGCCGGCCACGGCCGCGGCCAATGCCTGTGCCGGCGGACTCGGCAACGCTGCGGGCTACGGCGCGCAAGCCTGCAACGCGGTCAATTTCTCGCAGACCCATCCGTCAATCAGGCCAAATTTCACGATCGCGCCGAACGACCCGCTGCTCGCGGGCGGCAAGACCATCACCGCCGACCCGCAGGCCATCGCTGGCAACATCGCCGGCAGCTACAGCGACTGCACGGTGCAGACCTCGACCCAGCCGGACATCTTCCAGACTGAGATCTGCCATCAGTACCGCACGATGGACTCGCTCTCCTGCGACAAGGTGCTGATCGTCACACCGATCCAGACCCCGGGCTGCAGCGCGGGGCAGTTCCTCACCCGTGTCACTGCCAATCCCTGCCCGTCGTGCGTCGATTACCTCGCCTACGATTTCACCTGTGGTGCGAACGACTACGTGATGCACGTCTTCACGATCAACAAGAGCACGGGGGGCGTCTATACGGATCTGGGCACGCTGAACGTGCCTGGCACCTTGAACGCACAAATCCCGAAGACCCCGGGCCCCACACAGATCAACGGCTACTACTGCTACCAGACCTACTACAGCCAGTCCTGCTCCGGGGCGAACTGCTCCATCGGCGCCTGGTTCTCCAATCCCTGCCAGGGCACGAGCTACTACGGCGTGAGCACCTTTGCCATGCCGACCACGGTGAGCTTCATCGACACCTGGGACGACCAGTGCGCGGCGCTGGAGGCGCGCGCACAATGAGGAGCACACGCCTGCGACCCCAAGGATGGCCAAGGGCCGCCCTGCTCGGGCTGCTGCTGGCCTGCGGCGCCGTCGCGCAGGCCGCCGATTGCGTCAAAGCCTCCGAGACCTGCGTCGAAGGCCCGGCCACCCGCAACATCGGGGGCTACCCGGTCTACCGCGACTGCTGGCGCTACACGGATCAGTACAGCTGCGTATCCGCCAACACCACCGATGACTGCCAGCCGCTGCGCGACCAAGGCTGCAGCCAGGTGGGATCGACCTGCGTGGACACCAATGCCCAGGGCGCCTGCATGGTCTTTGAACAGACCTGGCAATGTCGTGTGGGCGGTGGGGCCACGTCCACGGTGACCAACTGCGGCAGCCAGCAGTTCTGCCTGGACGGCCACTGTTTCGACACCTCCCACGCGCCGGATCCGGACTTTGCGCGATCCCTGACCGGACTCGAAGTGCAGCGCGAAGCCGGCAAATACATCGACCCCAACAGCCTGGTCGTCTTCCTGGGCTACGACAACCGTTGCCGCAAGAAGCTCTTCGGTCTCGTCAATTGCTGCAAGGGCGGTGGCACCAGCGGGTCGCTTTTCACCGACTTCAGCATCATCTCCGGCGCCGGCAGCCAGGCGGCAGGGGCCGTGGGCTCCACCTACACCTATGACGCGCTGTTCACCTCCGACGCCCCGGATCTCGTGATCTCCGGCTTCGAGACCCTGTTTGGTGCCGGCGGCGGCTCTTCGGCGCTGGCGGGCCTGATGGCCGGCGATCTCTCGGTCAGCACCTTCATCGAGACCCTGGTGCCCGGCCCGTGGACGATCGCGATGCTGGCGATCCAGTTCTCGGGGCTCTTGTCCTGCGAGCAGGCCGAGCAGGTACTCGCCATGAAGAACGACAACCATCTGTGCCACAGCGTGGGCAGCTACTGCTCGGCGAAGATCCCGATCATCGGCATCTGTATCGAGACCACCCAGACCTACTGCTGCTTCAACTCCCGTCTGGCCCGCATCCTGAACGAGCAGGGCCGCGCCCAGCTCGGGCGCAGCTTCGGCGGCGCGCAGAGCCCCGACTGCAGCGGCTTCACGATCGCACAACTGCAGTCGCTCGATTTCTCGCGCATGGATCTGTCGGAGTTCTACGCCGAGATCGCCCCGACGATGCCCAACGTCGGCGCAGTGCAGCAGCAGGCCCAGCAGCGGGTCAACAGCTACTTCGCGCCCTGAAACCCCTGCCATGAGTGCCCGCCCATGATCCAACCCACCGGAACTTCGCGATCCACCCGCCTGCCGCGCGCATTCGCCGCGCTCTGCCTCGCACTCTGTCTGGCAGTCGGTGCCCTGCAGTCCGCCACGGCCGCCTCGACCATCGATCGCATCGCGGTCACCGAGGTGAAGCCCCTGCTGATGCAGGCGGCCGCGCAAGGCGAAGCACACGGCATTCTGGGTGGCCCTGGGGCCGGCTATGTGCGGCGCAAATTCGATGCCACCGCCCCGATCGAAATCGATGTGGGGCGCCTGCACACCCTCCCCCAGGCGGGCTGCGGCCGGCTGGAAGTGACTACCCGTCAGCGCAACGTGCTCGAGAACGGCACACGCCACGACGAAGTGCTCACCTATCAGCTGAGCTTCTGCAGTGACGGGCGTTTCCCGGAGCAGGCGAAATGAGCCACCTACACGTCCGCACGACGGCTCGACGCATCACCGGCGCGTTGGTCCTGGCGGTGGCCGCGGCTGTCACGATCCCGCATGCGGCACAGGCCGCCGAAGCCGAGACCCAGTCCGTCGAAACTGTGAACGGCGCCGATGCCACGGTGACCTACTGGCTGGAACACCGCGAAGGCTGGTTTTGGTACCGCGATCCAACGCCAGCGAAACCCCGCACGCCCATCGCGCCGGCGCAACGACCGAAGGATCTGACCGACTTCGAGGCGATGCAGCAGCGCCTGGAGGTCCTCAAACGCGTCGCGGTCATGAATCCGACCGATGCCAACCTGCTGGCTTACATGCGCTACCAGCGCCTGGTCATGGACAAGTCGCAGGTGTTTGCCGATCGCTGGCAGCGCCTGGTGTGGCGTGAGCCGGAGCTCGACTACGGGCTCACCGGCCGGCCGACCAACGCAATGGCGATCAACGTCTTCGACGACCATCAACGTGATCGAGATGCCGTCACCGTGCGCAATCTGGCCGCGACCCACGGGCTCATTTTTGTGTTCCGCAGCGACTGCCCGTTCTGCCACCGCTTCGCTCCGATCCTGAAGCGCTTCGAGCAGGACTTCGGCATGACGGTGCTGGCCGTGAGTCTGGATGGCGGCATCCTGCCCGAATACCGGGACGCCCGCGCCGACAACGGCATTGCCGCGCGCCTGAACACCACCACCGTGCCGGCGCTCTACCTGACCGCGCCGTCCAGACGCGAGATCCGCCCGGTCGGCTTTGGCCTCATGTCGGGCTCCGACCTGCTGGAGCGGATCGCAGCGCTCGCCCGCGACAAGCCCGAAGCGAGCGTCAGCCTTACGGGAGCGCCGCAATGAGCACGAGATCACAACGCCTGATCGCAGGGATCCTCGCCGTCACGCTCGCCGCCGCGCCGGTGGCGGGACTGCCGGCCGATCTCAACACCCAGATGCAGACGATGTTCAACGATCTGGGGACGCTCGGCAACGTCACGAGCCCCGGCGCCTTTCGTGGCCAGGCCATGAATCTCTATGCCGGCGGCAGCCTGATGATGCGCGCGCCCGGGCGCAACTACCCGCTCATCAATGCCCAGCTGCCGAGCCTTCGCGCCGGCTGCGGCGGCATCGACATCTATGGCGGGGCGTTTTCCTTCATCAACAAACAGCAGTTCATCTCGCTGCTGCAGAACATCGGCGCCAACGCCGTGGGCTACGCCTTCAAGCTCGCCCTGCAGTCGATCTCGCCCGACATTGACAAGCTGCTCACCGAACTGCAGGACCAGCTCAACAAGATCAACGCCATGAACATCAACTCCTGCGAGGCGGCGCAGGCGCTGGTCAATGGCGTGGTGTGCGAGTTCGACAACTCGGTGCAAAGCGGCTGCGCGAATATCTCCCAGTACCTGGGCACCGTGTCCGACCGCGCCGAGGCCCGACTCACCTGCGCCACCAATGCACCCTCGGTGGTGAAGGCCGCGGCGGCCTCGGGCGACCCCAACGTGCACAACGCCACCTTCGTGAAGGGCAACGTCACCTGGATTGCACTCAACCAGGTGGGCGGCACTATCAGCCAGCAGGAGAAGGAACTGATCATGAGCATGATCGGCACCGTCATCCTCTCGCCGCCCGCCGATGACGGCAGCGGCGCCAGCCCGCGCTACGCGGAGCCGACGATCACCGGCCTGCGCGACCTTCTTCTGGGTAATGCCGATTCCGCCGCCCCAGGCAATGTGGATGTGGACGTCTACGTCTGCGACGAACCCACCGATTGCCTGAACCCGGTGCGAACGACCGTCTCGGTCAAGCCCTTCACCCAACTCGTGACCGAGCGCCTGCAGCGCATGTCGGACAACATCGTCAATCGCTCCCCGCAGGCCGCGAGCGACATCGGCTTCATCAACAACACCAGCGAGCCAGTCTACCGGATGCTGGCGGTGGCCAACGCCGTGCCGGGCTCCGGCACTGCCGAGACGCTGATCGAGACCTACAAGGACGTGATCGCGCTCGATTACGCCGAGACTTTCCTCAACCGATCCCTGAGCCAGGCCATGAGCGCGCTGTCGCAGGCCTTGAAGCGCACCGAGATCGAACAGAAATACCTGGACGCCATTCGAGCCAATGCCCAGCAGGCCCAGCGCCAGCTCCTCGCGGAAAAGCAGACCGCCTACGCCAAGGTCCGCTCGGTTACCTCAATGACCCAGGATTTGCAGACGCTCGAGCGCCAGCTCTGGAGCGCCATGCCGCCGGCGGTGAAGGCGATGCTGGATTTCAGTGCCAACACCGGCACCCGCGGCTCATAGTCCGAGCCCCGGCCGCGCCGCGATGTTCGAGATCTATGCCTACGGCAACGTCGACACCCTGACCGGGGTGTTCAACGCGATTGCCGCCATCATGGGCGGCGCGGACTATTTCGGGCTGATCAAGACCGTGGCGATCACCGGCGTGCTGGTGGCGGCGTTCGCGGGGCTTTTTACGCCGGGGCGGTTTCATGGCTGGGGGTGGTTCATCGGCTTTATGCTGGTCTACCAAGTCATGTTCCTGCCCAAGGTCGACGTGGTCATCGTCGACAAGCTGGGCAGCCAGCCGCCGGTGGCGGTTGGCAACGTGCCGATCGGTGTCGCCTTCTTCGGCCACTACACGAGCGAGGTGGGCGATGTCATGACCCGCTTCTTCGAGACCGCCTTCCAGGTCATCCCCGACACCAACGCGCAGTTGCCGACCGAACTCGCCTACCAGAAGAATGGCGTCATGTTCGGTGATCGGCTGATCCAGGCCATCCGCGGCGCGACCATCGACGATCCGCAGCTGCGCACCGACATGATCGCCTACGTCTACAACTGCACGCTCTACGACCTGCAGGACGGCACGATCGACCCCGCCACCTTCGCTCAGAGCACCGACATCTGGTCGCTGATGGCCAACCCCAACCCGGCGCGGTTTTCCACCTACGGCAACCCAGTGCAGGTCGACACCTGCCCGAACGTCTACACCCAGCTCGCCAACCACCTGCCACCCGAAGTGGCCCGTGTCCGGGCATTGCTCGCCTTCCAGTTGAACCCATCCCTCGATCCCAGCCTGCTGACCGGCGTGATCGACGGCCAGATCGAGCAGGCTTATGCCAAGACCCAGATCGCCACCGCCGCACAGGGTGCTGCGGACCTGCTGCGCCAGAACATCCTAATCAACCTGGTCCAGGACACGAGCAGCCTCGCCGGACAGAAGCTGAACGACCCGGCCGCCGTAATGCTCGCCACCGCTCGCGCGAATGCGACGGCATCGACCAACGCGTCGTTCCTGACCATGGGTCGGATCGCCGCCGAAGCGCTACCAATGGTGCGCAACGTCATCGAGGCGGTGATCTACGCCGTCTTCCCCTTCGTATTCCTGCTTTTCCTGGTCGCCCAAGGCCGGGGCCTCGGCCTTGCGATCAAGAGCTTCGTGATGAGTCTGGTGTGGATCCAGCTCTGGCCACCGCTCTACGCGATCCTGAATTACGTGGGCACCCTCGCCAGCGCTCGCAATCTCGCCGCAGCCGCGAGAATGGGCACAGGCGCTCAGGGCCTGACGCTGGAGACGGCCGCCAGCATCTATCACGGCGCGATCTCCGATCAGGCGATCGCTGGCTACATGGTGGTGTCGATCCCGATCATTGCGACCGCCATTATCAAGGGCGGTGAAGTCGCCTTCCAGGCCGTGACCGGCGTGGGTGCGATCCAATCCGCCGCATCGAGCGAAGCAGCCAGCGCGACCAAGGGGCTGGTCACCCAGGACGCAGTGTCCTTCGACCAGCAGCAGCTCGCCCCGAACCGCAGCTCGGCGTTCATGTCGAGCACCACCGATGCGCACGGCACGACGATCCAGGGTACCGGCCCAGACGCCGGTGTGTTCCGCTACCAAGCCACCCTGAGCCGGCTCGCCAGTACGTTCACGGTTACCGAGCGCCAGGCTACGGCGCTGGGCGAGAACGCGCGCGAAGCCGAATCGTTCGCCACGACGCAGCGCGAAGCCATGCAACGCAGTCAGTCTCGCCACGGTAGACCGATCGGAATATCGACAAGAATTCTGTCCGCCCCACGCCATGAGGCGAGAAGCTCAGAGAAGCGTGAGTGCACGCGATAGGTCAACGCAGTGCCATCGTGTGCGACAGCGATCCAGCCTGCTCGGCAGCCATCGACGCCGACGGACAGCGGCAAAACTGGCCCACTCATATCGGCGCAGCCGTCGTCACCATCTTCATGCTCGGCGGCAGCAATGTCGGCGTGTGCGACTCTCCAGCCACCCACGCATCGATCATGTCCGCCCATTCCTGGAGCATGTGCCGGCGCTGTTCGCCATACTCGGCCTTGTTGTAGACCCCACGCGATGACCGGCCATCCTCATGCGCGAGGGCCTTCTCAATCCAGTCGCTGTTGAAGCCGAGTTCATTGAGGATGGTCGAGCCCGTGCGCCGCAGATCATGTACGGTAAAGGATTCCAGCGGCAGTCCCGATTCCTTGGCTTTCGCCACGACGACCTGGGTCACCCGGTTGAGGGTGGCTTTGGACATGCAGCGATCGGCGTCATAGCGCGAGGGCAGGATGTAACGCGAGCCGCCCGCACAGGTGCGCAGCGCCACCATGATGTCCATTGCCTGAGTGGAGAGATAGACGTTATGGGGCTTGCCTGCCTTCATCCGGCTCTTGGGAATCGACCAGACCCCTTTCTCGAAGTCCACTTCGTTCCACGTGGCCTCGATGAGCTCGCTCTTGCGTACCAGCGTGAGCAGAATCAGGCGCAACGCCAGGCGAATGGTGGGCAGGGTCGCGGTGGTTTCGAGCACCCGGTGCATGACGCGGATCTCCGACGGCGACAGTGCCCGGTCCTTCGGCACGAAGGTGGCAATCGACGAGGGCCCTACTTCATCAGCCGGGTTTGGCGCCTTGTCACCATGCAGAGCCGCGAAAGAAAACACTTGCTTGACGATGTCGCGGATGTGAATGGCGGTGGCCGGCGCGCCGCGATCTTTGACCTTGGCGCACAGGTTGCGCAGATCCTCAGGCCCGATCTCGGCCAGCAGCCGGTTGCGGAACGCCGGCATGATGTCGCGGTCGATGATGCTCTTGCGCATCGACTTGGTGCTATCGGCCATTCGGGCTTCTTCCAGCCACCGCTTGGTGAATTCCTCGAAGGTTTTGGCCTCGGCGGCGCGGCGCTTCTCGCGCTGCTTTTCCTGGCTGGGTGACTGACCCGCCGCGATTGCCCGTCGCGCTTCCATGCAGCGCTCGCGCGCCATCAGCAGCGAGATTCCGTCCTTGGTCCCATAACGCCCAACAGTGAGCGTCTCGCGCCGGCCGTTGAGCCGGTAGTCGAGACGAAAGGTAATTGTGCCCTTGGGCGAGACGGTCACGTACATCCCGTCCCGGTCGGCAACCTTGTAGGCAGTGACCTCGGGCTTGAGGCCCCTCAACGTCCCATCTGACAGCATTGTCGCGCCCTCCTTTCATGAAAATTTTACCGTCACGAAAAAAGACGCTCTACAATTTTCCTACTTCATTGTTTTATATGGTGTTTTTGACGTTATTTTTACCGTCACTACTAGTTTTTTGCTGACGGTAAATTTTTTCACTGGCAGAGGCCTGAAATTTTTACCGCCAGATTTACCGTCAAACTGGAGCGCATCCCCTCGATAGATGCCGATAGACATCGACAGACTATTTATATACGCAACAGCGACTTAGATGAATCTTTCGATAGGTCTCGATAGACCATGAAAGACGCCGAATTATTCCCACTCGATCGTGCCAGGCGGCTTGCCGGTGATGTCGTAGGTGACGCGGTTGATGCCGCGAATCTCGTTGATGATGCGGTTGGAAACCTTGGCAAGCAGGGTGTAAGGCAGTTCCGCCCAGTGTGCGGTCATGAAGTCCTGGGTCTGCACGGCGCGCAGGGCGATCACGTAATCATAGGTGCGGCCGTCACCCATCACGCCCACCGCCTTCACCGGCAGGAACACGGAAAAAGCCTGGGAGGTCTTGTCGTACCAGCCACTGGCGCGCAGTTCCTCGATGAAGATGTGGTCGGCGCGGCGCAGCAGGTCGGCGTATTCCTGCTTCACTTCGCCGAGGATGCGCACGCCCAGGCCAGGACCTGGGAAAGGATGGCGATAGACCATATCGTGCGGCAGGCCGAGAGCCACACCCAATTCGCGCACCTCGTCCTTGAACAATTCGCGCAGCGGTTCCAGCAACTTGAGGTGCATGTCTTCAGGCAAGCCACCGACGTTGTGATGGCTCTTGATGGCATGCGCTTTCTTGGTCTTGGCGCCGGCGGATTCGATCACGTCCGGGTAAATAGTGCCCTGGGCCAGCCATTTGGCGTTTTTCAGCTTGGCGGATTCGCTCTGGAACACAGCGACAAACTCACCGCCGATAATTTTGCGCTTCCGTTCCGGGTCAGAAACGCCCGCCAGCTTGCCCATGAATTGCTCGGTGGCATCGACATGGATGACCTTGACGCCGAGGTTTTTCGCGAAGGCGTCCATCACCTGTTCGGCTTCGTAAAGCCGTAGCAAACCGGTATCGACGAACACGCAGGTGAGCTGGTCGCCAATGGCCTTATGGATCAGCGCCGCCGCGACCGAGGAATCGACACCACCGGACAGGCCCAGGATGACTTCGTCGGAACCCACGGTAGCCTGAATATTGGCAACGGCTTCGGAGATGTAGTCGGGCATGTTCCAGTCCTGGCCGCAGCCGCACAGCTCATGTACGAAGCGGCCAAGGATGGCCTTGCCTTGCACGGTGTGGGTGACTTCCGGGTGGAACTGCACACCATAGAAGCGGCGCACGTCGTCAGCCATGCCAGCCACCGGGGTGGCGGCGTTGTCGCAGATCACCTTGAAACCGGGCGGCAGATCGACCACGCGGTCGCCGTGGCTCATCCAGACATCCAACCAGGCGTGGCCTTCTGAATCAACGCGGTCCCGCACGTCGGCAAGCAACCGGGAATGGCCGCGCGCGCGCAGTTCGGCATAGCCGTATTCGTGCTGGCTGGCGGTTTCCACCTTGCCGCCCAGTTGATCAGCCATGGTCTGCATGCCGTAACAGATACCCAACACCGGCACGCCCAGCTCGAACACGATCCGCGGCGCGCGCGGTGTGTCTTCCTCGGTCACCGAGGACGGGCCGCCGGAGAGAATCACCCCGGCGGGCGAGAAATCATGGATGAACTGTTCAGAGACGTCGTAGGGATGGAGCTCGCAGTAAACATGGTGCTCACGCACGCGGCGCGCGATGAGTTGGGTGTACTGGGAACCGAAGTCGAGGATGAGGATTTTGGAGTGCATAGTGAGTCCGCGGTCGGCAGCTGGCAGTCGTCAGTAGGCAATCGCTGCGATCAGCTTCCTGAAAACCGCCATCTTCGTCAAACGTGATAGTTCGGCGCTTCTTTCGTGATCTGCACATCGTGGACGTGGGATTCCATGATGCCAGCGTTGGTGATTTCCACGAACTGGGCGATTTCGTGAAAGCGCGGGATGCTATCGGCTCCCAGATAGCCCATCGAGGAACGCAGGCCGCCCATCAGTTGGTGCAACACGGAAAGCACACTGCCCTTGTGTGGAACGCGGCCTTCAATGCCTTCCGGAACCAATTTGTCGGCATTGGCTTCGTTGTCCTGGAAGTAGCGGTCCTTGGAGCCTTTCTGCATCGCGCCAAGGGAGCCCATGCCGCGATAGGACTTGTAGGAACGGCCCTGATACAACTCGATCTCGCCCGGCGCCTCGTCGGTGCCGGCCAGCAGGCCACCTAGCATGACGCAATAACCCCCGGCAGCGATGGCCTTGGCGATGTCGCCAGAATAACGGATGCCGCCATCGGCGATCAGCGGCACACCCTGTCTGGCGAGCGCGGCAGCCACATTGGCGACGGCGGAAATCTGCGGCACACCGACACCGGCGACGATGCGGGTGGTGCAGATGGAACCTGGCCCGATACCGACCTTGACGCAATCGGCACCGTGATCAACCAATGCCAGGGCCGCGTCGGCGGTGGCAATGTTGCCTCCGATGACCTGCACGTTGGGGTAATGCACTTTCACCCACTTCACCCGATCGAGCACACTTTGGGAATGGCCGTGGGCGGTATCCACCACGACCACATCCACACCCGCCTCGGCCAGCGCGGCGATGCGATCATCGTTTTCGGGACCGACGCCCACTGCGGCGCCGACCAGCAGGCGGCCCTGGCCGTCCTTGTTGGCGAGGGGATGTTCGCTGGACTTGCTGATGTCCTTGACGGTAATCAGACCCTTCAGATCGAAATCGTCGTTGATAACCACCAGGCGTTCCAGACGGTGCTTGTGTAGCAAGGCCACGATTTCTTCCTTGCTGGCGCCTTCCTTCACGGTCACCAGCTTCTTGCGCGGGGTCATGATGTCGCGCACCAGATGGTCGAGATTCGTTTCGAAACGCAGATCGCGGTTGGTGACGATACCCAGTACCTTGCCCGCCTCGTCCACCACCGGCAGGCCGGAGATATGGTAGCGGTGGGTAATTTCCAGGACGTCGCGCACACGCATACCGGGGCTGATGGTGATGGGATCCTTGACCACGCCGGATTCATAACGTTTAACCTTGGCGACCTCAATCGCCTGCTGCTCGGGCGTGAAATTTTTGTGGATGATGCCGATACCGCCTTCCTGCGCCATCGCAATGGCCATCGGCGCCTCGGTGACGGTATCCATCGCCGCCGACACCACCGGGAGATTCAGAGAGATTTCCCGTGTGAGCCGGGTTATCAGGCTGACATCACGTGGCAGGAAAGAAGAGTAAGCGGGGACGAGCAGGACATCGTCGAAGGTGAGCGCTTTTTGAAGAACACGCATTTTTGGAAGCCTTTACGCGCAAAACCGCATTATACCGATGCGACCACCGCTCACGAAGCGGCGATTCTTCATGCCTGTCGGAGCCTTGACCCCCTTGCTTTGCCTGCTAGGCTGAAATCGTGACCAGTAACCCCCTAAGCAGAAAGCGTACACAGAAATAGAAGTTCCTTAAGTTCCCCAAGTAATCTGACTCGCACAGGAGGATTGAGATGTCCATTACGTGGATCATGGTCGCTAACGCCAGCCAGGCCAGATTGTTCGCCAATCACGGTCCAAAGATGGGGCTTCAGTTCATTAAGGAGCTGTTGCATCCGGAAAGCCGGGAGAAGACGTCCGATCTGGTGAGTGATCGTTCCGGTTCACACACAGGGACAGGGCATGGCGCCTTTGTGCAGGCGACTGATCCAAAACACCACGAAGCTGAACGTTTTGCCCAGGAAATCTCTCGGGAACTGGACGATGGCCGTATCAACAACGCTTACGACCGCCTCATCCTCGTGGCCTCAGCCCCCTTCATGGGGCTGGTGAACAGCCGGCTGCCCGAGCTGGTAAGGAGCAAGCTATCGGAGATCATCGACAAGGATTACACCCGCCTTCCGGTCAAGGATCTGGCGGGTCACCTGGAAAGCTATTTGTACCTATAGCAGGGGCCAGAGGCCTATCTGCTCATAAAGCGCTCCTCCGGAGCGCAAGCTGGATCTAACCAGCACTAAATCCCGCGCAGGCCAGCGTATCGGCGCCAGCGCGGGATTTTCTATTTGTGCTAAGCAATCGGCTTTTCGCAGCAAGGTGATATGGGGAACATAGGGACGCCGGTCAAACGAAATGCCGGCGACATCCAGGCGCGTTTCCAGTTGCCGCACCAGTTCCAACAACGCGGGCGGTAATTGGCTGGCGCCAAGATGAGCGATATGGTTATGCCGCCAGCAATCGCTGCGGTCGAACAATATTTCGAATTTCGGCGCCGAGACCCCCGCAGCGGCGGCGAGCAAGTTTGGTAGCCGGTTCACGGCGATCTCGCCGACGAACACCAGGGTGAGATGCAAGGTGTCGGCGCGCGTGCGACGGCCTCCCCATAGTTCGTGCAGTTTCCCCGCAGCAGCGTCGAGTTCGTCCCTGACCGCCGCATCCGGCCAGATCGAAAAAAACACCCGCATGGGTTCCAGATTCATGCCTGAACGATCAGACAAACCACCTCCGCGGCGATGCCTTCGCCGCGGCCGGTGAAGCCCAGTTTCTCGGTGGTCGTGGCCTTCACATTAACTTGCTCCACGGCCACGTTCAAATCTGCGGCGATGTGCTCGCGCATGGTCGGAATATGCGGTGCCATGCGCGGCGCCTGGGCGATAACGGTGGCGTCGACGTTGCCGGTATTCCAGCCTTTCCGGTTCAGCAACGCGCTCACCTGGCGCAATAGCTTGCGGCTGTCGATCCCTTTGAAATGCGGGTCGCTGTCGGGGAAGTGCATGCCGATATCGCCCAGTCCGGCCGCGCCCAGCAGGGCATCACAAAGAGCATGCAACAGCACGTCAGCGTCCGAGTGGCCGAGCAGACCACGATCATGGGGAATATCGACGCCGCCCACGATCAGGCGGCGCCCCGCGGCGAAGGCGTGCACGTCGAAACCGTGGCCGATGCGGAGATTCATGGGGTTTCCTTCGATTCAAACATCAGGGCGACAACAGGTGGCGCGCCGAGCCGCCGCCAAAAGCGGAGGCAGGTAGAATGGCGCGTCTTTTTTCCAGCGAGTTTGCCATGAAACTGTACGGCATCCCCAATTGCAGCACCGTCAGACGCGCCCGTGCCTGGCTGGAAACGCGCGACATTCCCTATGAATTCCACGATTTCAAGAAGCAGGGCGTGCCGGAAGCGCTGATGCGTGAGCTTTTCCATCTGCTCGGCTGGGAAGCGCTGGTAAACCGCGGCGGCCAAACCTGGAGGAAATTCCCGGAAGCGCGCCGCGCCCAAGTTGTGGACGCTGATTCCGCGTTGGCGCTGATCCGGGAAAACAGCAGTGTGCTCAAGCGCCCCATCCTGGATCGAGACGGCCAGTATCAGGTCGGGTTCAGCGAAGAGAACTACGGCGCGTTTTTCGGAGAATGAGCTTGAGAAACTCGCTGCTTGCCCTCTTCATATCGTTGTTCACCTTTTCCGCGCAGGCTGCCAATCCCCATGTCTACGAGAAATCCGCCAAGCTGCCATTGGCGAAGGCGGTCAAGCAGGTCAGCCAGAAACTGGACGATGCCGGCTATGCGGTCGTGGACGAACTGCCTATCTCGGAAAATCTCAAGCACATGGCCAAGAAATGGGGCGGCGACTACAACCGTAACCATCTCGATGGCATGACCTCACTGGTGTTCTGTAGCGGCTGGTATGTCAACCAGGTGAGCAACCTTGATCCCTCTCTGCTCGGCCTTTGCCCTTTGCATGTCACCCTCACCCACAAGGCCGGCGTCACCACTGTGCTATTCAACCGCCCCACCGCCATCACCGCCGGTAGCCCCGCCGAAAAAGTGTTGCGGGAAATGGAAGGCGAAGTCACCCAGGCCATCGAGGCTGCTCTGAATGCCAGGTAAGGTTCTCGAATACGCGCGCGAATTGATCGCGCGCCCTTCCGTCACGCCTATCGACGCAGGCTGCCAGGACTGGCTGATGGCTCGTTTAGAGAAATTGGGTTTCAGCTTGGAAACCGTGAATCAGGGCGGTGTAAGCAATTTCTGGGCGCGTCGGGGCTTGGCGGCACCTTTGGTCTGCTTCGCTGGCCATACCGATGTGGTGCCCACCGGCCCATTGGAACAGTGGCATAGTGATCCCTTTGTGCCGATGGAACGCGACGGCCAGCTTTATGGTCGCGGCGCGGCGGACATGAAAAGTTCCATCGCCGCTTTTCTCTCCGCCGTCGAGGATTTCCTGGCTGAACACCCCGAGCACCCCGGTTCCATAGCCTGGTTAATCACCTCGGACGAAGAAGGCCCGGCCATCGACGGCACGCTTCGGGTGGTGGAACGATTGGCCGCTCGCCATGAACGCATTGACGCCTGCATCGTCGGCGAGCCCACCTGCAACACCACCTTCGGCGACATGATGAAGAATGGGCGGCGCGGCTCCTTGCACGGCAGATTGCGCATCAAGGGCATCCAGGCTCATATTGCCTACCCGCACCTGGGGAAAAACCCCATCCACCTCGCCGCCCCCGCCATCGCCGAACTGGCCGCCACAGTCTGGGATGGAGGCAACAACGACTTCCCGCCAACTACTTGGCAAATCTCCAATATGCACAGCGGAACCGGCGCCATGAACGTGATTCCCGGCCACGCCGACATTGCCTTCAACTTCCGTTTTGGCACCGCTAGTTCCATCGCAAGCCTGCAAAACCGAGTGGTCGCCCTCCTCGACCAGCATGGTCTCGAATACGACCTGGAATGGGAAATCGGCGCCAAGCCTTTTCTCACCCCGCGCGGCTCGCTGGTGGATGCGCTATCCGACGCAACGCAGGAAATCGCCGGCATCACCCCGGAGCTGTCCACCACCGGCGGTACTTCGGATGGCCGTTTCATTTCCGACATCGCCGACCAGGTCGTTGAATTCGGCCCGATCAACGCCAGCATCCACAAGATCGACGAGCACGTCGACGTCAAGGAACTGGAGCAATTGGCCCGCATTTACCAGCGCACGCTGGAGAAATTACTGCATGTTTGACATTGCCCGGCAGGAGCTCATCACCCTCCGCGACTGGTTGCGCTTCGCGGTTTCCCGCTTTCAGGAAGCCGGCCTGTTCTTCGGCCACGGCAGCGCGGAAGCATTCGACGAAGCCGCTTATCTCTGCCTGCACAGCCTGCATCTACCCCCCGACCACCTCGACCCTTTCCTGGATGCCCGCCTACTGCCAGCAGAGCGGGAAAAGCTGGCCGGCATTCTCTCGCGGCGCATCCACGAGCGCATTCCCGCGCCCTACCTGACTCACGAAGCCTGGTTGCAGGGCTATCGCTTCTATGTCGATCAACGCGTGATCGTGCCTCGCTCCTTCCTGGCGCCGCTGATTCTGGAACACCTGCAACCCTGGCTGGCCGATCCGGAAGGGGTGTTGCGGGCGCTGGATATCTGCACCGGCTCCGGCTGCCTGGCGATTTTGCTGGCCGAAGCCTTCCCGAATGCCGAGGTGGATGCCGTGGACCTATCGTCCGAAGCCCTGGAGGTCGCCGGTCGCAATGTTGCGGAATACCGTCTCGGGGATCGTTTGCATCTCTATGAAGGCGATTTGTTCGCCCCACTCGGCGATGCCACTTACGACCTGATTATTTCCAACCCACCCTATGTGAATTCCGAGGCAGTCGCCGCCTTGCCCCCGGAATATCGACATGAGCCAGCTCTGGCGCTCGGCTCCGGCGCTGACGGCCTGGATGCGACGCGCGGCATCCTGCACGACGCGGTTCGCCATCTGAACCCTGGCGGCCTGTTGGCGGTCGAAATCGGCCACAACCGGCAAGCGCTAGAAGCCACCTTCCCACACCTGGATTTCGCCTGGCCGGCAATCGAAGGGGGTGAAGACACGGTATTCATCCTCACCCGTGAACAATTAGAATTAATCTAATAACCTACACTTTTTCAGGATCACAACAACATGGAGCAAGCCATGCAACAACTCGACATCTTTGTCGCTTCACTCACCTCATTCTGGACGGAACTGGCGAGCTTCATTCCTCAGTTGCTGGGTGCCATCATCGCCCTGGTACTCGGCTGGATGCTGGCCAAGCTAGCGCGCACCGGCGTGATGCGCCTGCTCACCCTGCTCAAGTTCGACAAAGCCACGGAAAAATCAGGTCTGGAAAGCTTCATGAAACATGCCGAGCTAGAGCTCTCAGTCGCTTCCGTGATCGGCAACTTGGTCTATTGGCTGATCATTCTGGTCATGATCGTCACGGTGGCTAACTCGCTCGGCCTGTCGATGGTGGCGGAGTTGTTCAACAAAGTGGTGCTGTACATCCCCAATGTGATCGTCGCCATCCTGGTCCTGGTGTTCGGCACCATCCTGGCGCGTTTCATCAACCGGATGGTGTTCGCCTGGCTCAATAACATGGAATTCGAAGGCGCGCTGACCGTCTCGACCTTCTCCGAATACGCCATGCTGGTGTTCGTGTTCTTCATGGCCATGGAACAGCTCCAGATTGCCAATGAACTGCTCACCGCCGCCTTCATCATCAGCTTCGGCGCCGTCGGCCTGGCCTTCGCCATCGCCTTCGGCCTAGGTGCCAAGGACTGGGCCGGCAAGGTGGTTGAGAAGGTCGTCGAACAGAAGCGAAACAGTTGAAAAGCGATACGCTGCATGCTGCCACGGCGTGACGTTCAGGTCTGCCGCTCACCCTTGCCAAGTCAACGCCGACGGTAGGGGTGGCCGATCTTGCCGCCTTCGCCGCGCGGCGCGCGTTCAGCATGGTTTTCCCGCTCGTTGCCACGTTCGATGTCTTGCAACAAGCCACACCATTTCATTAGCTCCTGAACTTCAGCTTCCGGCAGTTCTTCTTGCTGCCCGCGTTTCAGGCGCGATGGCATGGCAAGCGGGCCAAAGCGCACGCGGATCAGGCGGCTGACGATAAGGCCCAGGTGTTCCATGATGCGACGGACCTCGCGGTTGCGGCCTTCCTTGATGACCAGGCGATACCACTGGTTTACCCCTTCGCCCCCGGCGGGAACGATGCTTTCCACCTTGGCCACGCCATCGTCCAGTTCCACACCATTCAGCAACAGATTCATCTGCTCGCCGGTTAATGCACCGAGCAAGCGCACGGCGTATTCCCGTTCCACTTCATAACGCGGGTGGCTCAGGCGGTTGGCGAGGTCGCCGTTGCTGGTAAAGATCAGCAGACCCTCGGTATTGAAGTCCAAGCGCCCCACCGTGATCCAGCGGCCACCACGGATCGCTGGCAGGTGTTCGAACACCGATGGACGGCCTTCGGGATCGTCGCGAGAAACGATTTCACCTTCCGGCTTGTGATAGATCAGCACGCGCGGCGCCTGGTGCTTCCAGGCCAGGCGCACCAAGCGCCCATTCACCTTGACCAGATCGCTGGACTTGACACGGTCGCCGACCTTTGCCGGCATGCCATTGACGCTGACGCGGCCCTCAGCGATGAGTTGCTCCATATCGCGGCGGGAACCCAAACCGGCCGTGGCCAGTGCCTTCTGTAATTTTTCGCTGTGATCTTCGAGTTCGTCGGGAGCCGCTTTGAGCGGTCTGCCCTTATAGGAATAGCGTGGCATTGTGTTAGACGGTTGGTTGGCGCTGCCGATCATATTGGGCCACGGTGGGAAAAATTAAGGCGGGCCCGGGAAAAAATTGGCCCATGTGATAGCAAATCAGGTTTGATAAAAATCGAAGTCATTCCCCGGTAGCTTCGGGAACGTCTTCCGGCAACGCGTTGGCAATGAGGTCTCGGGCCAGTTCTGGCAGGAGCGGCAGTTCGGAGAGGGCGCGAAGATTCAGGTCGGAAAGAAACTGTTTTGTCGTGGCGAACAGGGCCGGACGGCCGGGTACATCCTTGTGCCCCACCACCTCGATCCAGCCACGTTCTTCCAGAGTTTTCACAATCTGGCTATTCAACACCACCCCGCGGATTTCCTCCACATCGCCGCGCGTCACCGGCTGCCGATAGGTGATCACCGCCAAAGTTTCCAGGACGGCGCGTGAGTAGCGTGGCGGTTTTTCCGGATTGAGCCGATCCAGATAGGGCTGCACCTCAGGCCGCGTCTGGAAGCGCCAGCCATCGGCCACCAGCACCAATTCCACCGCCCTGCCCCGCCACTCGGCCTTGAGCTCCTCCAGGGCGCGACGCAGAAAATCGTTGCCCAACTCCACCTCGAACACTCGCTTGAGTTCTGCCAGGGTCAGAGCGCCGCTGCTGGAGAGCAAGACGGCTTCCAGCACGCGCTTGATTGCATCGAGATCAAGCGGGGTCTGCAAGTTCGTCGGCAATGGCACGTTGGGTGGGAAGTTGGGCATAAATCGGCGCGAAGGGCTCATTCTGGACAATATCCACCAGCCGCTCGCGCACCAGCTCCAGCAAGGCGAGCAACGACACGACCAGGGCGGAACGGCCTTGCTCGGGCTCGAACAGGTCGGAAAACAGACTGCGGCCGGCCACCTGCAAGTGTTTGAGGATGCGACCCATGTGTTCACGCACTGAGAGTTCCTGGCGGCCGATGCGGTGATGTTTAGTCATGGAAGCGCGTTTCAGTATCTCTCCCCAGGCGGCCAGCAGATCGTCTGGCGCCACTTGCGGCAGGCGCTTGGCAGCCAGTTGCGGGATATGGACACTGAGCGTGAAAAAATCACGTCCGGCCTGCGGCAATTCCCCCAGCCCACGTGCTGCCAGCTTCATCTGCTCATATTCCAGTAAGCGCCGTACCAGTTCCGCGCGCGGGTCATATTCCTCGCCTGCTTCCACCTTTTCCGGGCGCGGCAGCAGCATGCGCGACTTGATCTCGATCAGCATCGCCGCCATCACCAGGTATTCCGCCGCAAGTTCCAGGCGCTTGCGGTGCATGGCTTCAACGTAATCGATGTACTGGCGGGTCAGTGCGGCCATGTTGATGTCGAGAATATTCAGGCTATTGCGGCGGATCAGCCAGAGCAGCAAATCGAGCGGGCCCTCGAAGGCTTCCAGGATGACCTCCAGTGCATCCGGCGGGATATAGAGGTCGTTCGGCAGTTCGCTCCAGAGCTCACCCTGCACCCGCGCCAGGTGGCGAATTTCCACTTCGGCGGATTCGGCGTTGTCCAGAATCTCACTCATGCAGTCCTCGGCAAGGCAAACCCCGATGGGGCCGGTTTCCTGGAGATGGCGGTAGGCAACACTTGGGCGGGCACGATGAAGTCTGACAACATGGGGGAGCGATGCTAACCTGAACATTGCAAAAAAATGGCGAGAATCACGATAACCATTTGATATAATTAGAATTATTTAGAGTACAACCCGTAAAAAAATGGGTATCCCCTTCACCCCCGTAGCGCCGATGTGCCATAAATAATGGAGCTGTAGGGTGCCGGATCAACGGAAACGGCCTGCTGTGCGAGGCGGTGAAAAAGCAATCCGCATGCACTTGAGCGGCGGCGATTGAAGCGAAACGTGAATTCGTCAAGGTAGTAATCGAGATGCTGTTGTTGAACACCACCCTGGAGCGTACCGAGCAGCCACCGCTTAAGCTGAGAGGCGACGTTATGAACGCGCGAATGGCTCGACCGTTTTTCTCCACCGCGACCACGACGATGGACTTTTTCTCGATCTCGCGCCCTCGCTTGCCCTCTTCCGGGCCTCCAACGTACGTTTCGTCGACCTCGATCTCGCCAGTGAGGCGATCACGGCCCGGTCGTACCATCGCTCTGCGCAGTTTGTGCATCCACGTCCAGGCCGTTTCGTAGCTACCCAGACCCAATACCCGCTGCAAGCCCAGGGCGCTGATACCATTCTTCTGGCTGGTTATGAACCACATCGCAAGAAACCATGTACGTAGTGGCTTACGTGTGTCCTGGAACACCGTTCCGGCGGTCAGCGACGTTTCGCCGTCGCACACCCTGCATCGAAACACGCCGCGCGCCATTACCCACGGCTCCTCGATAGCCCCACAATGACGGCAAACGAAACCGTCGGGCCAGCGCAAGCGCCGAATATAGTTGCGGCAATCGTCCTCGCTGCGGAACCAGTCGTCCATTTCTTCGAACGTCCGAGGGTAATCAACGCCGAGGCTCGGCCTGCCGTTTTCCATACGGCCAAAATATCAGCGCCTTTTACGGGGGTAAAGGGGATACCCGTTTTCATGCAATATCCTGGCTTGGTTCAAAACCCCAACCGATTACACCTTCTTCACGAATTCTGATTTCAACTGCATTGCGCCGATGCCATCTATCTTGCAGTCAATATCGTGATCGCCTTCGACCAGGCGGATGTTTTTCACCTTCGTCCCAACCTTGACCACCAACGACGAGCCTTTGACTTTCAGGTCTTTGATTACCGTGACGGTGTCGCCGTCCACAAGCACGTTGCCGTTGGCATCGCGCACGACGCGTCCCTCGTCCGAATGCTCCGCCGCCACTTGCGGCCACTCATGCGCACATTCCGGGCAGACGAACATGACGCCGTCTTCGTAGGTGAATTCCGAATTGCATTGCGGACATCTGGGCAGGGTACTCATGAGCTGATTCCTGTTTATCCAAAACGGGCTGATTAGCCCCGGAAAAGCAAAAGGCCACCGGTTAAGGTGGCCTAAGCGCTTGTTTTTTCTGGCTCCCCGACCTGGACTCGAACCAGGGACACACGGATTAACAGTCCGTTGCTCTACCAACTGAGCTATCGGGGAATTGAGAGGCCGCGATATTACTGAGGGGGCGGCTTCCGGTCAATATCTTGGACAGGTGTTTGCCCATTTTTTGCGGCTCAGGCGAGCGCCTGAGCGATGCGTTCGATAGCTTTTTTCAGGTTATCCATCGAGGTGGCGAAAGAGATGCGGATGCAGCCTTCACTGCCAAAAGCGGAGCCTGGCACCAGGGCAACGCCGAACTCCAGCAGACGCTCACTCAGAGCCAGATCAGTTGGCGCGGGAAGTTTGCCCGCGGCGTGTAGTTTGGCGATGGCCGCACTAACGTCCGGGAAGGCATAAAACGCCCCACCGCTTTTCAAACAGATCACGCCGGGTATGGCATTAAGGGCGTCGACTACGAAACGATGGCGTTCGCGGAAAGCGGCAACCATGGGGGCAATGCAGGCCTGGTCGCCGTTGAGCGCCATTTCCGCCGCCACTTGCGAAATCGAGGTGGGGTTGGAAGTGCTTTGCGACTGGATGTTCTCCATCGCCGCGATGATCCCGGCGGGGCCGGCGGCGTAGCCGATGCGCCAGCCGGTCATGGCGTAGGCTTTGGAGACGCCGTTGAGCACCATGGTGCGGCCGTAAAGGTCCGGGCAGGCGTTGAGAAGGTTGCTGTACTCGCCATCAGTCAAGAGGATGTGCTCGTACATGTCGTCGCTGGCGATCAGCACTTGTGGGTAGCGGCGCAGCACGCAGCCCAAAGCGGCGAGTTCGTCTTTACTGTAAACAGCGCCGCTGGGGTTGGATGGGCTGTTGATGACCAGCATTTTGGTCTTCGGGGTGATGGCCGCTTCGAGCTGCGCTGGCGTGATCTTGAAACCCTGCGCGATGCCGGCATCGACGATGACCGGCACGCCATCCGCCAGGATCACTATGTCCGGGTAGGACACCCAGTAAGGCGCCGGAATAATGACTTCGTCGCCTGGATCAATGACGGCCTGCGCCAGGTTGTAGAAGCTCTGCTTGCCGCCGCAGGACACCAGAATCTGTTTTGCCTGGTAGTCAAGGCCGTTTTCCCGCTTGAATTTGGCGATGACGGCTTTTTTCAGGCTGGGCGTACCGCCAACCGCAGTGTATTTGGTGAAACCGGCGTTGATGGCGGCGATGGCCGCATCCTTGATGTGCCGCGGGGTATCGAAATCGGGTTCGCCCACCCCCAGGCCAATGATGTCGCGGCCTTCGGTTTTCAGTTTCGCGGCGGCGGCTGCGACCGCCAGGGTAGGCGACGGTTTGATGTTCTGGACGCGGTGGGAGAGTTCCAAGAGGGTGCCTTTACTGGATTGCCACATGTTTTGCCACATGCCGCCCCGCTTCGGGGTGCTAGGATTGCCCGTTTTTTGAGCGCGCGGATTTTAACTTGGCTGTCACTTTTCCCAATAGCCCTTTTGCACTGCACCAACCGTTCCCTCCGGCCGGCGACCAGCCTGTGGCGATCGAGCAACTGGTGGAGGGGATCGACTCGGGCCTGCGTTTCCAGACCCTGCTCGGGGTAACCGGATCGGGCAAAACCTACACCATGGCCAACGTCATCGCCCGCCTCGGGCGGCCGGCCTTCGTGATGGCGCCGAACAAGACCCTGGCGGCGCAGTTGTATTCCGAGTTCCGCGAGTTCTTCCCGGACAACGCGGTCGAGTATTTCGTCTCCTATTACGACTACTACCAGCCCGAGGCCTACGTGCCCTCGCGCGACCTGTTCATCGAGAAGGATTCCAGCATCAACGAGCACATCGAACAGATGCGGCTGTCCGCCACCAAGGCGCTGCTGGAACGGGAGGATTGCGTGATTGTCGCCACCGTCTCGGCCATCTACGGCATCGGCGACCCGGTCGATTACCACGGCATGATCCTGCACCTCAGACAGGGCGAGCGCATTGAGCAGCGCGCCATCCTGCGACGGCTGACTGAGATGCAATACACGCGCAATGAAATGGAATTCAAACGCGGCGTGTTCCGGGTGAAGGGCGACGTGATCGACATCTTCCCGGCGGAACACGCGGAAACGGCGGTGCGCGTTTCCCTGTTCGACGACGAGGTGGAAAGCATCAGCCTGTTCGACCCGCTCACCGGCCAAGTGCTGCACAAGGCGGCGCGCTTCACCGTCTACCCCTCCAGCCACTACGTCACCCCACGCGACGTGGTGCTGAAGGCGGTGGACAAGATCAAGCTGGAGCTGGCCGAACGCCTGGAGTTCTTCCAGAACAACAACAAGTTGGTGGAAGCACAGCGGATCGAGCAGCGCACCCGCTTCGACCTGGAACTACTGGCCGAACTGGGATTCTGCAAGGGCATCGAGAACTACTCGCGGCATCTGTCCGGGCGCAATCCGGGCGACCCGCCGCCGACCCTGATCGACTACCTGCCGCCCAACGCGGTCATGTTCATCGACGAATCACACGTCACCGTGCCGCAGGTGGGCGGCATGTACAAGGGCGACCGCGCGCGCAAGGAAAACCTGGTCGATTACGGCTTCCGCCTGCCCTCCGCGCTGGACAACCGGCCGCTGCGCTTCGACGAGTTCGAAAAAATCATGCGCCAAACGGTGTTCGTCAGCGCCACCCCCAGCACTTACGAAAAGGAACATCAGCAACGGGTGGTGGAACAGGTGGTGCGCCCCACCGGCCTGATCGATCCCGTTATCGAAATCCGCCCGGTCGCCACCCAGGTGGACGACCTCATCTCCGCCATCGTTGAGCGCACCGCGCGCGGCGAGCGGGTGATGGCCACGACGCTGACCAAGCGGATGGCGGAACAACTCACCGAATACCTGTCGGAACACGGCATCAAAGTGCGCTACCTGCATTCGGACATCGAGACGGTCGAGCGGGTCGAGATCATCCGCGACCTGCGCTTAGGGCTGTTCGACGTACTGGTCGGCATCAACCTGTTGCGCGAGGGCCTGGATATTCCCGAAGTGTCCCTGGTCGCCATCCTCGACGCCGACAAGGAAGGTTTCCTGCGCTCTGAGCGCTCCCTGATCCAGACCATCGGCCGTGCCGCCCGCCACCTCAACGGCACCGCCATCCTCTACGCCGACCGCATCACCGATTCCATGCGCCGCGCCATCGACGAAACCGACCGCCGCCGCACCAAACAGCTCGCCTTCAACCTGGCCAACGGCATCACCCCCAAGGGCGTGGTCAAACGCATCAAAGACATCATCGACGGCCTCTACAACCCGGATGCAGCCAACCAGGAACTGAAGGCCGCGCAAGCACAGGCCAAATACGAAGTCATGAGCGAGAAAGACCTGGCGCGCGAAATCAAACGCCTGGAAAAAGACATGCTCACCGCCGCGAAAAACCTGGAGTTTGAAAAAGCGGCGGAACTGCGCGACCGCTTGCACGGGATGAAAAAACAGCTATTCGGGGTGGAAGAACACGACGAATAAGGCTCGCTAATTCAGTCGAATCCCCCTCTAGCAGCCTGTCTGACTTTGGAATCGTCGGCTGCAAATCGGCCGCAGCGGTCCATTTTTCACCGGCTTTTTGCCCATAGCTGGGCTATGCGCCGGCATTCTTCAGCCTATTGGGCAAAAAATGCCTTCACCTTGTCCATGAAGGACTTGGCGCGGGGGTTGTGTTTGCCTTCCTGGCCGCCGCAGCAATTGTCGAACTCGCGCAGGAGTTCCTTCTGCCGCTCGGTCAGGTTGACCGGGGTTTCCACCACGAGATGCGCCATCAGATCGCCGGGATGCTGGCTGCGCACGCCCTTGATACCCTTGCCGCGCAGACGGAACACCTTGCCGCTCTGGGTTTCCGTGGGAATCTTGATACTGGCGTGGCCGTCCAGGGTGGGAATCTCGATCTCACCACCCAGCGCCGCGGTGGCGAAGGAAATCGGGAGTTCGCAGTGGAGATCGTCGTGGTCGCGCTGGAACACCGGGTGTGATTTGAGGTGAATCTGCACATACAGGTCGCCGGGTGGGCCACCGTTGACGCCGGCCTCGCCCTCGCCGGATAGGCGAATGCGATCGCCCTCATCAACCCCGGAAGGAATTCGCACCGACAGCGTCTTGTGCTTCTTGACCCGGCCTTCGCCGTGGCAGTGGCTGCAAGGGTCGGCGATGACGCGGCCGCTGCCGTGGCAGCGCGGACAGGCCTGCTGAATCGAAAAGAAACCCTGTTGCATGCGCACTTGGCCGTGGCCACCGCAGGTCGGGCAGGCCACCGGCTCGGTACCGGGTTTGGCACCGCTGCCGTGGCAGTGTTCGCACTCGCTGAGCACCGGTACACGAATCTTGGTTTCGGTGCCGCGCGCGGCTTCTTCCAGGGAGATTTCCAGGTTGTATCTCAGATCGGCGCCACGATAGACATGGGAGCGCCGCCCACCCGCTCCGCCCCCGAAGATGTCGCCGAAGATGTCAGAGAAGGCATCGGCGAAATCGCGCCCACCCCCCGCCCCGCCCAGCGAAGGATCGACGCCAGCATGGCCGTACTGGTCGTAGGCCGCTCGCTTGTTGCCATCGGAAAGGACCTCATAGGCTTCCTTGGCTTCTTTGAATTTCTCCTCAGAGGCCTTGTCACCCTGGTTGCGGTCAGGATGGTGCTTCATGGCCAGTTTCTTGAAGGCCTTCTTTATTTCTTCGTCAGAAGCGCCTTTGGCGACGCCGAGGACTTCGTAGTAATCGCGTTTTGACATGGATTATTTGTTGAACAGAGTGGCGTGGATTGAAGCGAGTGCGGTGCTGCACCATGTTGGGCCGCCCCTGCCCATATCAAGAGCAAAAGTGTGGCGCGTGTCCAGTCCCCCCTGTTTATAAACGCGCCTGACGAATAATTCTGGCTTACCCTGACTGTTTCTTTATTCCGCGTCCCAGGCTTCGAGAAACTCGAACCAGTGGTCGGCACCGATCTCCTCCAGGCTGGAACGCACTAGAGCGATTTCCTGGTCGTACTGGGTAGCGGTCAGGCTACCGCGCATTTTCTGGAAGCGTAGGTAAACGAGATAAGTGTTGACCGCGTCGGTTTCGCAGTAGTCGCGGATGGCGGCGATTTCACCGCGCTCATAGGCGGGCCAGACGGCGGAACCGTCCATGCCGAGCTTACCGGGGAAGCCATAGAGCTTGGCGAGATCGTCGAGCGGGGCGTTGGCGCGGCCAGTGAACATCGCGATCACGTCCATCAGATCGAGATGGCGGCTGTGATAGCGATTGAGGTAGTTGTTGTATTTGAAGTCGCGGCTGTCGTTGTAGTCCCCATCACCCCAATCCCAGTATCTCGGCGCGGCAACGCCATGCAGCATGGCACGGTAGTGCAGCACCGGCAGGTCGAAGCCGCCGCCGTTCCAGCTCACCAGTTGCGGCGTGTATTTTTCGATGCCGTCGAAGAAGCGCTGGATGATCTGGCCCTCCGTGGCGTCCGGTTCCGAGAGCGAGAACACGCGGAAGCGGTCGCCCTCACGCAGGGTGCAGGAAATGGTGGCGACGCGCTGCAAATAATGCGGCAGGAAGTCGGAGCCGCCAGTCTGCTGGCGGCGCATCAGAAAAGCCATTTCGCCGACTTCGTGGTCACTGGCTTCCGTACCGACATTGTGGAGGCGGCGCAACCCGGCGATGTCGGGAATGGTTTCGATGTCGAAGACGAGAACGGGGGTCATGGCATGGACGCGTAAAATTTGGGCGGATTTTATCTGCTTTGCTCCATTCCCCCTTCCCTGGGCTTTTCCATGCAAACCCGTTGGCATCCTTCCCACTCTGATCAAGCCTGGCTGGCCGAGGCGCTGACGATGCGTGGTGAGTTCCACCTCGTGCTGGCCGGGGGCAACACACCGCGTACTGTTTACCGGGCGCTGGCGCGGGAGGCACATGATTGGCCGCGCTGGCACATCTGGTTCGGCGACGAGCCCTGCCTGCCGCCCAATCATCCAGAACGCAACAGCGCGATGGCACGCGCGGCCGCCCTGGCCTATGCTGAAGAACTGGCCCGCGTGCCGGCATTCGACCTGGTGCTATTGGATCTCGGTGAAGATGGTTATAGCGCCAGCTTGTTCCCTGGCCACACAGCCGAACAGGAGGCCGATGTCCTGGCGGTGTTCGACGCGCCGAAACCGCCGCCCGAGCGCGTCTGCCTTTCCGCCCGTCGCCTGTCGCGTGCCCGCCATGTGTTGTTTCTAGCAGCCTGTCGGACTTTGGTCGTCGATAGCGAAAATCGGCCCCGGCGAGGCGAATTTTTGCTGGATTTGCCACCGCATAGCCCAGCTATGGGGCAAAAAGCCGGTGAAAAATGGACCGCTCCGGTCGATTTGCAGCCGACGATTCCAAAGTTAGACAGGCTGCTAGTGAGCGGCGCCGGCAAGCGCGGCGCCTTGCGGCGTTGGCGCGCCAGCAAGCCCGTTGTTACCACCGCTGTTGCCACCGCTGTTGCCACCGCTGTTGCCACCGCTGTTGCCACCATTCCCGCCGCGACCATCCAACCCGAAGCCGGGGTGGACGTGTTGCTGGCCCCCGAACCTTCATCTCCTGGAGTCTTCTCATGAAACCCGCATTGCTCGCCCTCGCGGCGCTCGCTTTTATCCCCACCACTCAGGCCGCGGAGGAACGCCGTGCCACCGCGGCTGATCAGACCGCCCTGGCGGTCACAATTTACAACGGCGATCTGGCACTGGTGAAAGATGCGCGCCGGGTCAAGCTTGGCGGCGGCGAAAATCTGCTGGCCTGGCGCGAGGTGTCGGCGCGCATGCAGCCGGAAACCGCGCTGCTGCGGAGCCTGGACGGGCACAAGCTGACCCTGCTGGAACAGAACTTTGATTTCGACCTGCTCACCCCAAAAAAGCTGTTGGAAAAATCCGTGGGCGAGCCCGTGCGGGTGATTCGCGCGCAGCCGGTCACCGGCGTGGAATATGCCGAGCAGGCCACGGTGCTGGCGGCCAATGACGGCGTAGTGTTGCGGTTTGTCGATCGCGTGGAAACCGCCATTCCCGGCCGCATCGCCTTCACCAGCGTGCCCGCCGGCCTGCGCGATACGCCCACCCTGTCCATGCTGTTCAAGACCGATGCACCCTCCGCCAGCGCCTACCAGGCCGGTACCGAGCATGGACTGGAATTGTCTTACCTCACGGGCGGCCTGGCCTGGAAGGCCGACTACGTCGCCGAACTGTCGGCCAAAGAAGACAGCATCGACCTCAACGGCTGGGTCACGCTCACCAACACCAGCGGCACGGCCTACCCCAACGCGCGCCTGCAATTGGTGGCCGGCGAGGTGAACCGGGCGCAACCGGAACACCGGGCCATACCAGTGATGATGAAGGCAATGGCCGACGCCGCCCCGCAGATGCAGGAAGAAAGCTTGTTCGAATACCACCTCTACACGCTGGAGCGGAATACCACCCTGAGCGACAAGCAGACCAAGCAGGTGGCTTTGTTGTCCGCGCAAAAAATCGTCGTGGAAAAGGAATTTCGCCTAGTCGGCGGCGATTGGTACTACCAGGGCCAGTATGGCGATCTCGGCAAGAGTATGAAGCCGGGCGTGTTCATGGAATTCGCCAACCAAGGCGAAAACCTCGGCATTCCTCTGCCCAAAGGCGTGGTGCGGGTCTACAAGAAGGATGCGGGCGGACGCGCGCAATTCATCGGTGAGGACCGCATCGACCACACCGCCCGGGGTGAGAGCGTGAAGCTGAAACTGGGCGAAGCCTTTGACATCACCGCCGACAAGAAGCAGACCGACTTCCAGAAACTGGCTGCCGGCTTCAACGCCCGTGGTGGCGTGATCGAGTCCGGCTACCAGATGGAAATCCGCAATGCCAAGCGCGAGAAAATCGTGGTCACAGTCATCGAGAGCATCCCGGGAGAATGGCAGATGGTCCAGGAAAGCCACCCGCACAAGAAGACAAGCGCCAACAGCGTCATCTGGGAAGTGCCGGTGCCGGCGGAAGGCAAGGCGGTGCTGAACTGGCGGGTGCGGGTGAAGTATTAAGGGGGGAGATGCCGCTCCTGTAGTGTGAGGAGCGAGATGCAATGAACAAGGAAAGCATCGTCGCCGCTTTGGCCAACGATGGCTGGTGTGTGGTTCCCGGATTTCTCGGCGAAATCGAGACGGCGGCTATACGAGCGGAGTGTTTGCGGGCGCATGCGGCCGGAGCCTTCCACGCCGCCGGGACCGGGCGCGGGCAGGCACAGGTGCGTTCGGAAGTGCGGGGCGACCAGGTGTTGTGGCTGGATGAGGCGAATACCGGCCCGGCATTGCTCGAGGTGCTCGACCGCTTCGAGTCACTTCGCCAGGCGGTGAATCAGAAACTATTCCTCGGCCTGTTCGATCTGGAAACGCATTTCGCCGTGTATTCGCCCGGCGGCGGCTACCAGCGCCATCTCGACCGTTTCCGCGACGATGACCGGCGCAGTTTGACGGTGATCCTTTATCCTAGATTCCTCAGTTGAACGCGCCCGAGTGTGCGGTTTCCGAGCCATCTGGCAAGGTGCGCTCAGTTGCCAATGCGCGCAGCGGGCCGGGGCCCGCAAGGAGGAGCAACGCAGCTAGATGGCTCGAAAACCGTGCAATCGGGCGCGTAGCGGCGCCACCCAAATGGTGAGTGCAACCGGAGGCGATAACGTCAGCATCCATGCGGCCTCACAAGGGCTGGGGAGCGGTCAACTTGAGTGTGGTCACCTGATTTGATGTTCAAATTTTCACGAATGGTGATGGATGTTGGGGGCAAGAGATACAAGTCATAACGCCGTCAGCGAGGGATACCGACGGCGTTGAATTGTTAAGTGACAACGAATCAGCCAGGTGGGTCATCGACCGAAGGCTGGCGGAGTGGCGGCGGCTCGCCGAGGTTGTTGGCGAACTGATCCTGGTAATAGCGATGAATCTGCGCGAAGTAATGCGATTCGATGCGCAGGACGAACGCGCTGAGGACGTCATGGACCGCGACAGCGGCTTCATCGCTGAGCGGGGGCAGGTTAATTTCGACCGGCATGGCATTGGGTTTCATGGTGTGCTCCAAGGCAATCATCGGGCCGCCGCACGGCGTGGCGCGGGGGGTTCGGGTTGGGCGAAGACCTCCAGGTAAAGCTTCTCATCGAGTTGCGGCAGATCACGCTGTGCCGCGGCGGCCAAGAGTTCGGCGGCGAGCGTGGCCAGGATGCGATAGTTGCCAGCGGCGTGGCCACACAGGGTTTGTTGCAGCGGCTGGGTCATCAGGCTGGCGTTGCCGGCACCGGCCAGGAGATGGCCGAGACAGGCTTGCAACTCGGAGCGAGCGGCATGTTCGGTCGCCAGCCGGGTGCGGATGCGGCTGCCCAGCGGGATCAACTCCTCGCGCCGCAGCTTCTCGATCAGGCGGGCGTCGCCGGCCAGCACCACACACAGCAGCGACTGCGAATCGAAACGGGCGCTGGCCAGCAGGCGCAGTTCGCAGAGCACCGCCGGACTCATTTCCTGGGCTTCATCGATCAGCAGGATGGCGCGCCGACGGGTTGTTTCCAGATGCGCGAACCAGACTTCACGCAGCGCCTTGAAGCCACCCCAGCGATTGTGCGGGCGCAGGGGCACGGCAAAGATGTCCCCCATCTCGCGGTAGAAGTCCGCCAAGTTGCTCTGCGGGTGGTTGATCGCACCGACGGTGACATCCGGCAGCCGCGCCAGCCGCTCGGCCAGCAGGCGCAGCGCCACGCTTTTGCCGGTGCCCGGGTCGCCGTGGATCATGGCGAAGCCGCCTTCGCGAATCTGCGCGTGCTCGATGCGCCAGCAGAAGTTCTCGATCCGGGGTGGCACATAGATCGCCTCGCTGGGCAGCTCGGGGGTAAAGGGATTCCACTTCAGCCCATACAGGGCAAGGAGTTTCTGATTCATGCGGGTTCCTGGTGGGGGGGTGAAGCCGCCGTGGACGAACAATCGGTGGGCAAATAGGCGGGCGGCAGGCCGGTCGCGGCGTAGTCGGCGAGATGCTGCTTCAGCAGCGGCGCGATCCCGGTGGCGGCTGGCGGCGAACGATCGGCGTGCGTTGGCGTGCGTTGGCGTGAGTCCCCGCCGCTGGCCATCGGCGTTGGCGGATTTATCCAGCGGCCGGACCGGGCACAGCACGGCGCCGCAGCGGGCGTCGACCAGATCGACCCGGCTCAGATCCCAACGCGCATAGCGCAGCTGCACCTGGCCCAGGTGGCGGAAGGCCGCGGGAATCTCAAAGCGTTGGCCTTCCAGGCTCACGGTGCCGTCGGAGCGGCGCTGGCGGCGCGTCACCTCGATGCGGAATGCGGCCGCGAGTTCGGCCGTGCTCGGGCACGCGCGGTGGACATTGGGGCCGGCCAGGTAGCGGGCCAGCGGGGTGGCGCCCAACTCGGAATGCCGTGTGCGGTGATATTCCTGTTCAACCTAGAAAGCTCAGTTGGACGCGCCCGAGTGTGCGGTTTTCGGGCTGCCTGGCAAGGCGCGACGACGCGGCGGGGCAGGCCCCGCAAGGATAAGCAGGGACTTGGCCGCCGTCTTTTGGCGGCTTAGTCCTTCGCTTAGGAGTTTCATCAGGAGCAACGCCGCCAGGCAGCCCGAAAACCGTGCAATCGGGCGCGTAGCGGGCTCACCCAACGGGTGACCGTTATCGAAGGCTCTAACCTCTGCGTACATGCGGCCTCGCGAGGGCCAAGGAGCGGTCAACTGAGCTTTCTAGGTTCAACCCAGGCCTGGGTAGCCTGATTGAGCAGATCGAGGGTGAGCGATGCCTCGCCTTCGAGCATCGCCATCAAGCGCCCCTCGACCCGGCCCCAGAACGACTCCTGCTTGGCGTTCTGATACGGCGAATAAGGCAGCGTCGTCTGGTGCAGGATGCCCAAGGTCGCCAGGCCGTTGACGGTTTCCTCCGCCAGCATCGCCGCACCGTTGTCGG
>Ga0210044_10001166_pt1 | contig 39794 bp, 41 predicted proteins | sample CryGey13umfilter_2_FD_183959 | JGI IMG/M metagenome (GOLD analysis project Ga0210044, IMG submission 183959) | Groundwater microbial communities from aquifer in Utah, USA - Crystal Geyser 4/9/14 3 um filter (SPAdes) (version 2) | ecosystem: Environmental > Aquatic > Deep subsurface >... | reverse complement strand
AGTTTCAGACAACACCCCATACTTTCGCTCATAAGCCCGCATTTCGTCTTCGAGGGCATGCATATCGTCAAGAATATCTTGCAGCGTCATGATTTCGCACCCTATGCTTGAGGGATTGGTTCCCCGTGGGACTTTATATAACGTCCGTAAATATTCAAATAACTCCATTGGGGTAATGGGGGAGGGGGCTCAGTTGAAGGTCTTCGGCTCAAATCCTTCCCGGTTCAAGAGGGCCGCCCCGCCTTCATCGGTCTGGGTTAAGACATAGAGGCCCGCCTTCTCTGCATACCGCCCCACATCATCCTTCACCACCAGCTCATCCGTTCCCAAATCATATCCATACAGAGTGACACCTTCCCGACGCCTCAGCGCCACCCCCAGATTCCGCCCCACAAACCCCTTAGCCCCGGTTATGAGTATGTTCATGATATCGTGTCCTTGTTCAATGAGAACGTAAGAACGTTAGAAGGTTGGTATGAAAGCATAGAAGCTCAGAAGGTTAGAAGGTCAGAACGTCAGCTTCGAAAGGATGATATCGTCGTATTTTTTCCTTGTTAGAGGGCATTCCAGGAGGTCATCGAAATCGGAGGCGGTCAAAAGCAACTGGTTTGCCATGCTTCGATACGTGCCTTTCGGCACAGTATGTCTGCCCTTTGGAACCGTTATCCTGGTCGCCCGTCGGCCTTTGTAAAGATACCAGCCATTATTCTCTTTCCGTCCTCGAAAGGAAATCTCCAACTTCGTCTCACATACGGATTTTATTTCTTTGCACCCAAACTGATTATTCTTCATTTGTAACCAGCACCTTTTTCTCCAAGAAAGCCTTAATATGAGCCCAGTTATCCGTAAAATCGTCGCCCTCCAACAAGTCATCATAGAGAGACTCAATTTCTCTTTTCAGCATCTCTATGGCCTCTACAGGGCTGTCTCCCATTCCATATAAAGGTAAATCCGGGGTCCTGGCCAAAAAGCACTCTTCATCTGTTTCGATAAATACATCCAATGGCGATTTCAACGACTTTCGATCCAAAAGTTCAATCGTGGTCTTCCAGATCGAATTCGCCTGTCCCCCATATACATATCCCACTGCAACGCTCGCATTCATGATCAAATTGTAATTTGTCAAAAATCTCATCGGGTTCAGGGGACGTCCATCAAAATCGTTGTAAACCGATCCCACCGGGTTATCCATCACTCTCCTCCTTCGCTGCGACCTTAACGAAATGCCTTTCGTACTCCTCAGCCTTCTCAATAAGCCATTTTCCCAATGACTTTGCTGTGTTGGGCGTCATGGACAATGAAAAGAGCACATCTCTGATGATGGCATCTTTCTTGTCTTCTTCGATGATCTCCCCCAGGCCCCCTTCTTCGGTCAACCTGTGGGTAATTCTTTTTGGGATGGCGGTCCTCTCTGAAAAGATATTTGCCGTGATCAGCCCCCCCGGCTGCAAACCGCCATGCGCGCCGGCGATGGTATAGTTACTGTAATTTGGCGATATCTTATACTCAAACGATATCTGACCGTTATTCTTCTCTTTCATGACCACACTATCCTTCTTTTTCTCTTGTGCCCTCTGTGCCCTTCGTAGTAAAATTTTTCTTTCACCAATTCTTGCGCCTTTTTGTTTACCCCGTTAAATCTCTTTTTCATCCATTTAACCGGGGCGGCTAATACCCTTCGTGCTCTTTGTGTCCTTTGCGGTGAATCGCTTTTCTAACAATCTCCAACTTCATCAACATCTCACACATCCCATCCACATCCAGCCTCTCCGTATTGTGCGAATTATACTCCTCCGCCACAGAGAACTCCTCAGCCCCTTCCGAAAAATAACACGAATAATTCAAATCCCGACAATCCGCCGGCACCCGGTAATAGTCCCCTAAATCCTCCGCTTTTGCCATTTCCTCCCGGTTGAGAAGAGTCTCATAAAGCTTCTCACCATGCCGTGTTCCAATAATCCGTGTAAAGCTGGACGCTGTTAGAAAACTAAGTTTCTTTATTGTCCTCAAACTGCCCCTTCCTGATAGAGCTCTGAGATAGGCGGATGTTGGTACATTTGTTACTTTACTGGATTTTTAGGCCCTGTAATGGGGGACGTTGCTATCCAACTGCGTTTCTCCAGGATATGATTCTGCGGGACGTACATTAAATCATAACTTTCTCATTTCCAAGACCCAGTCAGCCAGGTGCGAAATGAGGCACATCCTACATTATGAAGTTATAAAGAATGCCTTCAGCACAAGGGATATTACACCGGCAAGCATGACGCCCATCATCCATTTAAGAACCGCTATCTGTTTCTCAAGCCGATTGATATCATCTTTGGTCGCAAGCGTTGTATCCAAGACCTCTGAAAGCACCTGTTTCTGTGCCTGCGTATGAGCCTCCGCCTGCTGTTCAGTAAATCCGCCTTCCCTCAATCTTTTCGCATAGGCAAGGGTGTCAAATGTGATACTTGCCATACCTTCACCTCCTAGGGACGTAATGGGGGACGTTGTTACCTTATGACTTTATTGGATATACTCCAGTGATTTTAAATCGTTGTCAAGGAGTTTCTTCCCCCGATCTATACACCTGTTTACATTTTTTTCACTCAGATGCAAGTATTCCGCTATTTTTTTTCCGCTGTTCTTCAATTCTATTGCTGTGTTGTAATAGGGGATCGAGGTAGAACAGCCAGTTACCCGACTGTCCCCTCACAGACCCCGGCGTGCGGAATTACCGCACCGGGTTCCTCAGGATTATTCGCTTGGGTGCCTACGCTCTCAAAAGGCCATTTTCAGTTGTTTCGGCAGATTCTTTTCCGTTATTCGTGGCTTTTCTATCCGAAAGTATTTCAGAAGTTCGTGATCTCAATCAACAGCGTGTGATCAATTGCGTCGAAAAAACCTCTGATGTCAGCCTCTACAATTGCAGACTACATAATCCTGCTCACCCCTTCCCCCTTGTGATCGGCCCTACCGGTCTCTGAGTACTATGAGTGAGTATGACTCCCTGAATGTCATCAGCTTGCCTCCTTTTTATTCGGTCAGGCTTACCTGATATTTCCCCTGAGCCGCCCTTATACTTGTGTTTGTATCTCTGCCATTTCGGCAGACTCATTGAACAGCGGGACGTTCCATTCAATGCCGGGAATTCGCTTAACGCAGGTTCTCTCCTCTTTCACCTCTCGTTTACCCAGGAAAACGGGTATTCCCCCTTTCTATCAGGAACAACCAGGGTCTCCCAGGTTCCATAGCGTTTCTCTTCATACATGCCACGCCCTTTCGACACCGGCAGACCCTCCAGGTTCTCGCCCATAACGAACTCTTTGTTTCGGCTATTCCTCTCGGGTGCGGACCGCATTTCCGCATCTCGGCATTTCAGCATTTATAAATCTCTGAAAATCTGCTACGATACTCGTCATGTAGCTACTGCTTCCACCAGGCAAGGCAATCGGCTTATGGTTAGTTCTGAAAGCCTCACTTTCCTGCTTGCATTGTCAATATCAATCCCGACCAGATTCCCCTCACCGTCATAATCCACCACCACACCCTCGGATATCTCCATGCTCTCTGCACTCGTTTTCTCCGAAAGGTCTATGTAAAGCGAATCTGTCTCTGGGCAATAATTCATTTTCATCGCTTAAACCTCCTGTCCGGGAAGGCATTATGAATGGTCTGCTTGTCCTCTAAGGTGATCACCCTCAGAATCCGACCTTCCAGGACTGGAACCACGCCCCAAAACCGGAAACGGTTGTGTTCTTGCGGTTCAACCTTCAAAGGATCCTCAACAACTCGGACGCACCACTCCTTCTTGAGATAAGCCCTTTTCTTCAGCACCCTCTCTTCGAAGTACGGGTAAACTTGTTATGTTGAGCTCAACATAACAAGTTAAATGACATTTTATTCAACTATCCGAAAAAATTGTAATCTTCGGTCCCGTGCTTCGACCAGAACCATGTTAAGATAGCTCCGCACCTTACCCCAACTGGATTATCTGATTCAGTCGCCTGCATACGTTAGCGAAGGGCACATCAGGCAACCGCTTGAGCGGATGCGCCTTCGCACGGCGTACACGCCAGTCGAATGATTTTGGCTGGTGGCAGAGTACATAACTCATTTTTCCTGCCTTGCTTCGACCTCTGGCCTGCCCGATGGCAACGGCAAATGGGTTGTCGGCATTGTATTCTGCCGTAGTCATGGGCAGGCCGATGACAAAAGATGTCTTGTGGTTGAAATTGGCCGGAGAAAGCACCAGAAATGGGTTTAGATCGCGCATTTCCTGCCCTGCCTGAGGATTGCAATCTATCCAGATGATATCCTGTCGCTCCGGCACCCACGGCCGGTCGGTCTTCGCTCTTTTGTTTATCGTTACCACAGTTCAGCCCCAACAGCCTGACCCCCCGTTACTTCGCCTCCATGCCGAGCCGGGTCAAAGCGAGCCAGACGTTGATCCAATGTCAGTTCAGCGTCCTCTACAGGCCTGATCACGATGGTTCTGTCTTCCACCGAGATGCGCACACGTTGATCCACATGTAAATGCGCTGCGCGAGCCACCCCCGCAGGCAAGCGAACACCCAAATTGTTTCCCCACTTCTTGATATCCAAGACGGCTTCGGTCATAGTAACCCACCTCCCAATACCTGTTTAATGTTTAGACTTAGTTTAAACATTCGATTTTGACCGGTCAAGAATAAAGATATTGGTCTGCATGTCCTGATCTGCGCAAAGCCATCCCTCCGATTTATTGAAATGATACATATAAATGGCGTCTATTCACTTGAAGCATTCCCTTTCAATTTCGATCTTTTTGAGTTCCAGGAGGCCTTCTCTTTTAGCGGACTTGAAGGAGTTTCCCCATTTCCCGCAGAAATACCTCCTTGTCAAATCGCTTGGCCCTTTGCTCGCACAAATCCCGCATCTCCGCTGCCTTTCTTGCGTCAAGATATTGAACCGCATCAATAATATCTTCAGCGGAGGGGTTGGGAGGAAGCAGTATGCCGGTCTCCCGATGAACCACTGTTTCAAGGAGGCCTCCTTCGGAAACTCCAACCACAGGCTTTCCTGCAGCCATTGATTCCACAGGAGACATTCCGAAATCTTCTTGCATTGGAATGTAAATTGTTGCAATCGCACCGCCGATAAGCTCCTCCATGCGGCTATCATCAACCCAGCCGGTAAAGACGATGTTCGATGCGCCCTTAACAGTCTTCCTGAGCGAATCGAACAAGCTTCCTCCTGATACGACAATGAGGCGTTTATCCGGCATCTTAAGAAATGCCTTTACGATCAAATCAACCCGCTTAAGGGGCTCAAGTCTAGCCGGTGAAAGATAGTATCCCTCGTGATCCCGCCACCTGAACCTTTTCGTGTCACATGGGGGGTATATTACTGTCGAATCCTTTCCCCAGTACAATTGGATTCGGCGTCTGACGTTCTCGGAGTTTGCGATGATTGCGTCCATCGCAGAAACCAGCTCAGGGTAGGCTTTTTGCAAATGTGCGACAATTGTCCTCATGGCAGGCCGAACAATGAAGGCCGCCTGCTCGAGATGGAAGTCTCCCTGGTCATAGGCCAGGCGGGAAGGGGAGTGGCAGTAAAAAATATTCCTTCCTTCAGGATGATTTTGCACGGCAAAGGGAGCAAGTTCTCCGCTGTAAATGACTGTGTCATAAGCCCGCAAGAAGCCTGTCTTCCGGGAAAATGCCCTTATAAGCTTTGCTGTTTTGAATCCGGGGATTTTGGTGGCTGCATTCAGGTCGAATGTATGAATGCCGGCAAAGGCTTCAGGATCGTATGTGTCCTTTGTCTTGAAGCCATGTACAACGTCTGCTTTAAAAGCACGCGCAAGGAGCAGGCAGAGGCGCCCCCCGCCGTCTTTTACCGAGAAGAAGTCATGAACAAGCGCCAGGCTGTGCCGCATGGATTCCCTTTTTGTTTCGAAAAAGACTCCAGAGAAGCGATAAAGAAAGGATCGCCTCGGCCGCAATGGTAGCCCACGCAGCCCCAATGATGTTGTAATGGGGTATGAGCGCCAGGTTCAAAACTATATTGACAGATGCAGTGATCACGGCACTAGCGGCATACCACCATTCAAGGTCAAGAGCCAGGCATGCGTGTGTGAGTATGGCGTTGGGAAAAATGAATAAAAGGGCGATCATCAGCCAAGGCAGGACTGCGCCGACCCCGGCATAGCGTTCACCCAGGATAAAGACAAGAATCGGCTCCCCCGCTAGGCTTAAGAAGCCTCCAATAATGGCTGCTAAACCCATCATAAGGAGTGAAAACTTTAGGGTCATCGCAAGAATCTCCTCTCCGGAGGACCATTTTATACGGATCTTTCTGAAGAATATCTGTGCAGGAGGCGAAATGAGTAAACTGAATCCCTCAATGACCTTGTAAGCTGCTGCATACAGACCAACCATCCCTAGGGAAGTTCCCATCCTCTCCAATAGAATCATGTCTATCCGAAAATATATGGTGGTTGCAGCATCAACAATGATCAGGGCCAGCACTGGCTTGTAAAGTGAGGGGGAAAATCGGAAACGGGGCCTGTTAAGATTAAGCCAATTTGCTCTGGACAGGAGCACGATCAGCAGACCGCAGGCCAATGCCCAAAAAGCGGCAGTGGGCGTAGCTCTGAACATAACCGCGGCTATAACTGCGATGGCTGTCACACTGCGCCATGCAATCTGCCAAAATGCCTCATGGTCGAAATGGCCTCTGGCCTTTAGATCTGAAGCATAAAATATTGCTAGGGAGTTGAAAGAGGCATAGACCACAGCCCCCCACCAGAGCCAGATAGTCTCACTGACGAAAAGGGAAACAGCTATTAATGCTATTAAGGTAACGGCGCAAAGATGACCAATGGCCCTGCCGATAACATCGCCGGCTTCCTTGCTTCCTATGCGCTCGCGGAATATGAGTATGTGGAAACCGCCGTCAAGGAAAAGGGTTATCAGGGCTATCACAGATAGCGCATAATTAAACAATCCGAACTGCTCAGGCCCCAGAAACCTCCCGAGGAAAAAAAATATCCCTGTTGAGACGGCAGCTACGTATATTGTTGCAACCCACTGGAGGGGAAGTTGCCGCCATGCGGCAAGGTCAGTATCTTGAATTTTCAAAACTGCCCCATTTATTTCCGATTCTGCGTAGCCTTCATGAATACCTCAAAGGTATTTTCGGCATTCTTTTTCCAGCTAAAGTAATTAGCCCTGGCTTTACCCAGGATTTCATATTTCTTGCGGACTTCTTGATCATTAACGATAAGTTCAATCTTCTGGGCCAACCCCTCTGCATCGGCGGGATCAATAAATAGTGCCGCATCGCCAGCCACTTCAGGGAGGCTTGCTACTTTCGAGCAGATCACAGGGCAGCCGCACGCCATAGCCTCCAGAACCGGAAGGCCGAAGCCTTCATAGAGGCTTGGATAGACAAGGGCCTTTGCAGCGCTGTAAAGAAAGGCCAGATCTTCTTCGCTCACGTGGCCTGTAATGAAGATTCTATCTCTCAAGGGCGATCCCTTTAGTGTTTGGAGCCATTCCTTGTCGCCCCATCCTTCCCATCCCGCAAGGACGAGGGGAATGTTCGATCTTGCAATCTTCATGGCTTCAATCAGTTTGGGAAGGTTCTTGCGGGGTTCGAGCGAACCGACGAAAAGAAGAAACTCCTGCGGAAGTGCTAGCCGCCTCAAGGCGGCATTCACCTCGCCCGTATTCCTTTTGGAAAACAAAGGCGCGGGGGCCAGATGTACCGTGTCAACAAACTCAGGGCTGATACCGAGGCTGGAGTTGATCTCTCCCTTAATGAAATCTGAGATCGTCAAGATGCGGGAAGCAAACGGCATGCGCCTTTTTCGGAAGAAGTTATAGAACCATATTCGCTCCCTCGGATGTGAGGAGGCATACTTGAGCAGGGAGAGATCATATATGGTGAGAATCTGCGGGATGGAATAAAGGGCTGCAGGGAAAAAAGTGGTTTCGTGATAAAGATCGAATGATCCCCGGCCGCAGAGACGCCGCAGATTTGCCTCAAAAAGGAGCTGATGAATGCACCTTGCCGCAAAGACAACAGAATCGGGCAGGCGCCAAACTGCCTTTCTGCTAATGGCCCATGTCATTGAATCTGCCTGCTCCGGCATTCTGTCCGTTACCCGCAGGCCGTCAAAGTAGGAGACACTGACTCCGGGCAACTTCTCCAGCTCAGTATAAAGCTGCCGCACGTAGCGGGAGATGCCGGTCAGAAGACCTTTAAGAGGTATGGCGTTTACAAGGATTTTCATATCGCCGGGACTGCTTCGGCCGATTCCCTTAAATAAACCGAAATTGGACGGGGCTGATTGTTGGAGTGCAGGATCGCCAACTGGGTAAAGCTGCCGCTGGGCAATTTCTTTTCAAGGTTTTATTCTGTGCGCTATCAAGGAAGATGTGAAGGAGAAAGGGACTGCTCCGCCCCTTGGGTTACATAGGTTTATGCATATAACCTATTAAAAATATTGTTTTTAGCGCTATATTGACGCTTCGGTAGGGATTTCTGAGCTGAGTTCTTTGCCGAGTTCAGCGATCTTCTTTTTAAGCGCCTCATACTCTCTGACCTTGAGTGATAGAAAGCTCATTCATTCCCCCCCCAAATCAAGTCAACCTTATAAACAGCGAATTGTCTGTCCACGGTCATGATGGGCAAATGTTCCAGTTGTGCTTGAGATATGAGGATGCGATCAAAAGGATCCCTGTGATGCAAAGGCAGGGAGGCCACGTGCAAGGCGTGGATGTGGGTTATGGGAAGCGGCATTATCGCATCTCGCATCAATCTTGGGGGGATAAAGGTTTCAGGATCTTCCGCGAGTGGGAGCTTGCCGAGCGCATACTTGATGGCTATCTCCCAACTGCTGGCTGCAGAGAAAAAAAGCTCATTATGACCATCCATGATGAGCTGTTGGGCCTTTGGTGCCAGTTTTTCAGGCGTAGTTATCCACCACAGCCAACAATGGGTGTCAAGCAGTATCTTCATGACTCGAAATCAGCCAGCACATCTTCCGGCAATGGCGCATCGAAATCGTCCGGGACCAAAAATTTACCTCTGTCAAGGCCCGGTTTACGCTCCACAACGTTGTCTCTCCATGCGACAAGCCGTGCTACGGGCTTTCCGGCCTTTGATATTATGATGTCTTCTCCTGCCGAAACCCTTGTCAGCAACCTTGAGAGGTGGGTCTTTGCCTCGTGAATATTAATCATTTGCATCTGTTTCCCCCATGACAACATGAGAAGTTGGGTTTGTTTTCCAGACAAAAATAGACTAGTATCCATCCGGAAATGGCTATTTTCACCGATTTCGGCGTTGGGCTCAAATTTTAATCCTCGAAATACGTCTATGTATTCCTGTGGTTAAAATTATCGCCCGCCTTGAACTCGACGAAACTATCTCACTTCCGGATGGACACTAGACTAAGTCATGAACTAAGTCATTGTCAACCGGAAAGTAGAAATCCCAACAAGGTATGATGGCAAGTATTTTGGAGGCAGGATCGGCTTGCAAGACGGTGAAAAGATGTATGCCCCTTGAAAAGATTTTTTGTTGAATTATTTTTCTTGACAAAATTGAATTGGTTTTATATTAAATACAGTTTAATAAAAATTTCCACTGTTTTTTCGGGGAGGCCTTTATGGCTTCCTTTAATTTTTCTAAAGAAAGGATGTGGTTACCATGATTTGCGGAACCGTTAAAGTAGGATATGACTGTGTTTTTATGAACAAGAAGGGCTGCCAGTTTAACGGCGGCTCCTGCCATCCAATTGTCGAGCAGTGCGAGGGCTGCCAGAAAATCGCGGTCTTTCCAAGCGGAAAGTACTGCCTTTCCTTTCCTGATCCAGCTTCCAAGTGGCGCCTGGGCACATGCAATATGGCCACGCACATTGTAAAAGAAGCGAAAAAGCCTGCACAGAAACTCAATCCCCTGAAAGCGTCCAAACGCGGCGCTCACTAGAAAGCACGCTGACATTTCAGAATTGGCCGGGCAACTCTTCAACAGTAGAAGAGGGTATCGGAGTGTTTTATCGTTCCGCAAAGTCTGGCTCATCCTCATTCACCTTTCGAGGTGGATGAGGAATTCCCTGTTTCCCTTGGGGCCAAGAAGAGGGGAGGGGATGAGGCCTTTAACTGTCCATCCCGCCTTTGCTGAAAAATCCTCTATGTCTTTTATTATGGCTTTGTGAAGCGCCGGGTCACGGACAACGCCGCCCTTTCCCACGCTTTCCTTCCCCGCCTCAAACTGCGGTTTTATAAGCGCTATGATGAAGGCTTTTTCCTTGAGAAGCCTTGATACCGGAGGGATGACGAGTTTCAGCGAAATGAATGAGACATCTATGACTGCTCCGTCCAGGGCCGTGTCAACCTTACTGAGGTACCGGATGTTGGTCTTTTCAAGGACGGTTACTCTCGTGTCATTGCGGATTTTCCATGCAAGCTGGCCGTACCCGACATCAACGGCTATGACCCTTGCCGCGCCATGCTGCAAAAGGCAATCGGTGAATCCCCCGGTGGAAGCGCCGGCATCCAGCATAATTAAGCCGCTTACATCAATCCCGAAACTCTTGAGGGCTGCCTCAAGCTTAAGGCCCCCCCGGCTTGCGTAGGGATTGGGGTCTTCCTTTACCGTCACAATGGAGTTTTCCCGGACATCTTTCCCTGCCTTGTCCGCCCTTTTGCCGTCAACCTCAACAACACCTGCAAGGATAAGTGCCCTGGCCTTCTCACCTGTGGGGGCAAGTCCCTTTTGGACAAGCAGGGCATCAAGCCTCATGAGCCATAAGACCTTCTGCGGCCTTGACAATCGAGGCTGTGCCGACTCCGTATTTCTCCCTCAGAACCTCCTGGGGACCGTGCTCGATAAAGGCATCCGGGAGAGCGACCCTGGCAATCTTCACGGAATAGATGCCCTCGTCGCTAAGAGACTCCATAACTGCGGATCCAAGTCCGCCCAGCCTTGTGTTTTCCTCCGCAATGATCATCCTGCCTGCCTTAGCCGCAAGATGTAGGATGGTCAGGTCAAGAGGTTTTACAAATCTGGCATTGATGACAGCTACAGAGATTCCCTTTTCACCCAGTATCCCGGAGGCTTCGATCGCCTTTGTTACCATGCTTCCAAGGGCCACGATAACGATATCTGATCCTTCCTTAAGTATCTCTGCCCTGCCGAAAGGAACAGCCTCAAGCTCCCGGTCTATCTCAACCCCAAGCCCTGGTCCTCTGGGATAGCGTATTGCAACAGGTCCATCATGAGACAGGGCGGTAAAAAGCATTTTTCTCAATTCGTTTTCGTCCTTCGGGGCCATGACCGTCATATTCGGAAGGCTCCTGAGGTATGTTATGTCAAATTGCCCATGGTGGGTGGGGCCGTCTTCGCCGACGATCCCTGCCCTGTCGAGTGCGAATACCACGGGAAGTTTCGGCAGGCAGACATCATGGATGATCTGGTCAAAAGACCTTTGAAGAAAGGTCGAATAGATCGCAACCACGGGACGGAAGCCTTCACAGGCAAGGCCCGCAGCAAAGGTTACAGCGTGTTGTTCGGCAATGCCGACGTCAAGAAACCTTTCCGGATACTTGTTGCCGAACTCGGCAAGCCCGGTTCCCTCAGGCATGGCTGCCGTGATAGCAAACAGTTTTTCATTGGATGCGGCAAGCTCCAGCATCGTGCTTCCGAAGATCTCTGTATAGGTTAGCGGCTTGGGTTTAACGGGAGAAGGCGCGCAGCCTGTAGGGACATCAAATGAGCCCACACTGTGAAAATGGCAGGGGTTTATCTCAGCGGGCTCGTATCCCTTGCCCTTCACGGTCACGGCGTGAACCAGTATGGGGCCCCCGATGCGTCGTACGTTTTCAAAGGTCTCGATGAGCATGTCGAGCCTGTGACCCTGAATAGGGCCAATGTATTTGAACTTGAAGGCCTCAAAGAGCATTCCCGGCGTAAAAAAGGTGATCAGGGAGTCCTCGCTTTTTCTCAGAAGACTGATTATGTTTTCCCCCAGGCCTGGCAGTGACCTGAAGAAGTTATCAATCTCCCGCCTCAGATTGACGAATCTTTTCCCTGTCATCTTGCGGCTCAGAAATGATGAAAACGAGCCTACGTTGGGCGCGATGGACATGCCGTTATCGTTTAGGACGACAATAAGGTCCTTTTCGGTTTCGCCCGCCTGGTTGAGGCCTTCGAAGGCCATGCCTGCAGTCATGGAGCCGTCTCCTATAACCGCTATGACCTTGTGATCTTCACCTTTCAGGGCCTTGGCCGTTGAGATGCCCAGTCCGGCGGAGATTGAGGTGCTGCTGTGCCCCGTGTCAAATGAGTCATAGGGGCTCTCAGCCCTCTTTGGAAAACCGCTCAATCCTCCCAGGGTCCGCAGTGTATGGAATCTGTCGCGCCTTCCGGTAAGAAGCTTGTGGGCATAGGCCTGATGCCCGACGTCCCATATAATCTTGTCATTCGGGGCGTCAAACACATAGTGCAGGGCTATCGCGATTTCCACCGCACCCAGGCTCGGGGCAAGATGACCTCCGGTGTGGCTCACGGTTTCTATTATCTTGTCCCTTATCTCCCGTGCCAGAAGTTCAAGCTCCTGGATGGAGAGGGATTTTATATCCCGTGGCGAATCTACCCTGTTGAGGATTCTATAATGTTGCTCCCCCGCTTTCACGACTTCCTCTCGATTATGTATGCTGCGATGGCGCGAAGCGGTTGGGCCCTGTAATCAAATGCCGCTATACTTTTAAGGGCCTTTTCCACGAGATTACGCTGTATTTCCTTTGAGCGATCAAGGCCCAAAAGGGCGGGGTAGGTCGCCTTGCCCCGCTTATTATCAGAGCCGGTTGATTTTCCCATGGCGTTCGCATCGCCTTCTACATCAAGGAGATCGTCCCTTATCTGAAAGGCGAGGCCGATATTGATCCCATAATCGCCCAGGGAGTCAAAGGCCGGTTTGTCGGCATTAGCCAGCACTGCCCCCGCCTTGACGGATGCGGCTATAAGGTCGGCGGTCTTGTGGGTATGAATAAAGGAAAGAGTTTCAAGGGACACGACTTTTCCTTCGGCATCAAGATCTGCCATCTGACCGCCCACCATGCCGAGATAACCCGCGGCCTCGGCTATTATCGCCATGGCTCTTATGAATGCGGGCGCTGAATCTGGCATGGAAAGCCCTTTTCCGGCAAGGAGCCTGAATGCCTCAGTAAGAAGTCCGTCTCCGGCCAGGATCGCCGCTCCTATTCCGAAAACCTTGTGATTTGTTGAAAGTCCTCTCCTCAGGTCATCATCATCCATGCCCGGGAGATCATCGTGAATCAGGGAATATGTATGAATGAGTTCGAGGGCGCAGGCAGCAGGCATGGTCTGGGACTGGGTTCCGCCTACCGCCTCCGCTGCGGCAATGCAAAGGATCGGGCGCAGTCTTTTCCCTCCTGCAAAAAGGCTGTATGACATGGCTTCTCTTATCCTTGATGCAGGGCCTCCCGGTTCCCGGAAGATATCGGCAAGAGCCTTTTCCACGGCTGAACGCTTTTCACTCAGGTAGGCTGAAAGACTGAAAGGCTCAGGCATCCTTTTCTTCCTCTTCTTCAAAGGGAACCTGTCTGGTCCTTCCGTCGGCCTCCTCTATGAGGAGTGTGACCTTTCGCTCTGCCTCATCGAGTTTCCTGGTGCAAAGCTTTACGAGCTTCATGCCTTCCTCGAATCTCTTTATGGCCTCCTCAAGAGAGGGATTACCCTCTTCAAGGGTTTCAACAATCTCCTCGAGGCGCTTCATCGCGTCTTCGAATCTCTGCTCCGCCATCATGCCTCCTTGTCAGGGCCCATACATGCGCCAGCCAGGCTCTCTAAAGACGCCTGTCTTCCTCTTTTTACACGGCCCTCATCACTGTGGCCGAGTGCGCTGAAAGCCTGTTTATGAAATAAATGTCGGCAATCGCCGTTAAAGATAGTCCAAGATGGACCGGCAGTCAATAAAGAGGGTCTATTGTTTGACTTCTTTTGTGACGCAGACAAGGGAGCCTGAGCCGAGGATGACTTCGAGGAGCTGACCTTCTTTGACCTGACTACCTGCTCTTACGATCTTCTTTTCCGGTAGAGCGGTCGTTATGCTGTAACCCCTCTTGAGGATAGCGAAGGGATTGAGGTTTTCAATCTGCCTGGAGGCGGCGGAGAGGTCGGTTTTTCTTCCGCTCAGGAAACCGAAGCATGCCCTTGTAAGACCTCGGGAAAGGCCGTCGATCTTTTCCCTGGAGAAGGATATGAGGCCAAGCGGAGATCTGAGCGAAAGGGCCCTGGCTGCATTCTTCAGCTCTCTTTGAACCTCGCTCATGCTCCTCCTTATCTGAACGGTGAGTCTTGCGTGAAGTTCGTCCAACCTAATCCACATATCCTCAATTGCCCTTTCCGGCTGTTTGACGGCCTTTGAAAGGCTTTCCAGTCTTTCACGGGAAGAGGAGAGTCTTCCCGTGATGCCGCGCCTTATTCTGGCCGTTATCAGAAAGAGCTTTTCTTCAAGGCCTTCCTTTTCCCTGACAAGCATCTCGGCGGCCGCTGAAGGGGTCGGGGCCCTGACGTCTGCGGCCATATCAGAGATGGTCAGATCAATTTCATGGCCTACCGCAGAGACAACCGGTATCCGCGATCTCCTTATCGCAAGCGCTACCTCTTCCTCGTTAAAGGCCCAGAGATCTTCAAGAGAGCCTCCGCCGCGAGTAAGCACTATCACATCCGCGTCAAGGGCCTTGTTTGCAAGGTCCAGGGCGTGAGCTATCTCGCAAGCGGCCCCTTCCCCTTGAACCCTTACAGGAAGGATCGTAATTTCAAGGTTTGCAAACCGCCTATGGATGATCTTAAGGAAATCCTTTATGGCGGCACCTGTAGGCGATGTGATTACCGCAACCCGCTTTGGAAGGAAAGGAAGAGTTCTCTTGAGTGCCTGATCAAATATCCCTTGGGCCGCAAGCTTCTTTTTTAGCTGCTCAAAGGCCAAGGCCAGAGCGCCTGCCCCGATGGGTTCTATATAGTCAATTACGAGCTGGTATTCCCCTCTTGGTGCGTAAACCGTTATCCTTCCTCTGGCAAGGACCTTCATGCCGTTTTCAGGGACAAAGCGGATGGATCTGATTTGCGGACGGAACATCACTGCCCTTATCTGGGCCTTACCGTCCTTGATAACCATGTAGAAGTGCCCGGATGAAGGGGAACTGAAGTTTGATATTTCGCCTTCGAGCCAGACGAAGGCGAAACGGGTTTCTATAAGCTGTTGCAGCGCGCTTGTAAGTTCAGTGACTGAAAAAATCTTCGGCGCTGTCTCCTGAGATTCCAACCGGCCATCCTCTCCGTTAGACCGCCTCCTGCTCCTCGTGTCCTTCGCCTTCATCCAGTTCCACCACACAAAGGGAGTCCGTTTCCATAATGCCTCCGCTCTTTTCAGCTTCGTCCCATTCACTTGAATACTGCCATGGTGATTCCATCCTGGGGCTCAGACGGTCCTGACCTCTGCTGCCCATGCTTCTCAGTTGGGCGGCCTTCTCAATATCCCTCTGACACTTTATGCAAAGAGTGGATTCAGGCATTATCAGAAGTCTGGCGGTTGGAATGGGTTCCCCGCACTCCTCACACTCTCCGAACTTCTCGCCGCATTTTATCTTCTCTATAAGGCGATTGATCTGCTTTAATTCCAAACTCTTACGTTCGATCAGACTGAAGTTGCTGTGAAGCGACGTCTCACGCTGGGCGTGATCTGTTTCATCGGCCAAATTAGTGTCTGAGATGTCCTCATTGTAATCTCTCTGGCTTTCCAGGAGCAGCTCAAGGGTCTTTTCAAATTCCCTCTTTTTCTTCAGTAGCTGGTCAAGGAACCTTTTCATTCTTTCATCCATTGGAAATCCCTTCATACTGCAAAATTAATTTTCAATTGTGGGCCTCTTAACGAACTCCGATACCCGGGCAGGGCGCGACGAAACATGAAAATCACCCCCACCCCTCCCTCCCCCGTCGAGGGGGAGGCGTAAAGGGAAGGGGTATTTTCATATTAACAGCCAAGCCCGAATGGAGCACAACTAACCATGAAAATCGCCCCCATCTCTCTCTCCCGTCGAGGTGGAGGGATAAAGGGAAGGCGCATTTTCATATAAAATAGAGTCTAAGTGGTCAAGGCTGGAGCGTAGGAATGGTAGCCACTTTTTTCTTTTTGTCAACCTAAAAACGACTACTGTTTTCCGTAGCTTGTAATAAGGTAACTACTCAGGTTGTCAGGTTCACGATTAGAAGGAGGCGTATTTCCATAAAAGCTTTTGGTCTTGTCATGAGGAGGGTCTTGGGATAGTTTCTAGTTGGAGGTTTTGAGATATATGTTCATAACATTTGAGGGTATAGAGGGCTGTGGAAAGTCAACGCAGGCGGCACTTTTGAGCAAACAACTGGAGCGTATGGGGGTTGATTTCATTCTTACCAGGGAGCCCGGAGGAACCGCGATAGGCTCTGTCATAAGAAGGATACTTCTTGATTCTTCCAACAGTCATCTTTCCGCTAGGGCTGAGCTTTTTCTCTACGCGGCTGACCGTGCTCAGCATGTCTCAGAGGTCATAATGCCCGCTCTGGACAACGGAAGATGGGTGATATGCGATCGCTTCATGGATGCAACTACCGTGTATCAGGGAGTTGCAAGGAGACAGGATCCGGGTCTGGTTGCCTCAATAAATGAAATGGCCTGTCTAGGTGTCGTGCCTGACATCACCTTCCTCATAGACTGCGATGTTGATCTCGCGCTTGGAAGGGCGCTCAGGCGTAACATGGAAACAGCCGATAAGGGACAGGACAGGTTTGAGAAGGAGGTCACGGCATTTCATGAGGCGGTAAGAAGGGGATATCTTGATCTTGCCCGCAGCAATAGCGCCAGGTTTTTTATCCTTGACGGTTCGGAAGGTGTTTCAGCCGTCCAGAAGAAGATAATCTTCCTTCTGGAAAGTCATATAGAGGGGAAGACTTCCTGAAATGGAGTTCATGAGATTTGCTGATATCGTCGGCCAGGACCTTGCAGTCGGGGTGCTGATCAGGTCTAAAGATATGGGGAGGATACCTCACGCCTATCTCTTTACCGGTATGAAGGGAGTGGGAAAGACTACAACCGCAAGGGCATTTGCCTTTTATCTGAACTGCGAAGACCTGCAGGGGGGAGATGCCTGCGGAATGTGCAGGAGCTGCCGCAGGATGAAGTCTGACAATTTCCCGGACTTCAAGGAGATATCTCCTGATAAAGGACTGATAAGGATAGACGCGATAAGGGAAATCAGAAAGGAACTGCAGTATCCGCCTTTGGAGGCGGCATACAGGTTTACGGTCATTCGTGAAGGCGACAAGATGACCGTTGAGGCTGCCAATGCATTTCTAAAGACCCTGGAGGAGCCTCCAAGAGGAAATATCCTTGTAGTTACAGCCGCTGAACCGCTCGATCTTCTGCCCACAATAGTTTCACGGTGTCAGAGGGTTCCATTCAGTCCTATAAAGAGCATGGACATAGAGAGAATGCTCAGGAACAAGGGGCAGGGTGAAAACGATGGAGATAGATCTGTGATAGCCGGGATATGCAGGGGAAGCCCCGGAAGGGCGATCCGGATGTTTCAATCCGGATTCATGGAAATGCGCAGGGGCTGGCTTGAGAAGTTGCGTGGCGTTGAATCTCTTGATTACGGAGAGATACTGGATATGGCTCGGCAGTGGAGTGATCTGGACAAGAAGCGGTTGCTTGATCCGGAAGAGGGTGGAACATCCGCCATGGAAGATATCCTTGACCTGTGGTCCGGTATCTTCAGGGACCTTCTTGTGATAAAGACCACTTCCGATAAAACAGGGATTATGAACAGGGATGCAGTTTCCGCGTTGGAAAAATTGTCAACGGTCTTTACAGAAGAGGCCCTGGTTGATATCTTATATATTTTAAATCAGGCTGAAAAAGATATCAGAAGAAACCGCAATTCCGTCCTGGTAGCCCAGTATGTCCTCATGTCCATAAAGGAGAGGGCGGGTCAAGTGGAGAGGAGAAATTATGTCTGATGAAACTTCCCCGGCAAACGGTGTAGTTGCGCCAGGGGTTATTGATGGAGATATCCGCCCGGATCCTGAGGGGCTCGATGGGGGGGGCATCGAAGATCAAAATCCTTGCATGGCGATGAGAATAGTGGGGATAAAGGTCAGGGACGATTCAAATATTTGCGATTTTGACGCGGGGGAGCAGCAGCTTAAGAGGGGTGAAATAGTAGTGATTGAAACCGCTGAAGGACCTGCCATGGGTGAGGTTTGCACTGAAGTGCGTAAAGCCCACTCTGGTTCAGTATGCAGGCGGCTGGGGCGTGTAGTGCGTCCGGCGTCGGCGCATGAAAAGACAAGGTATTACGAGATCAAGTCCAAGGAGAAGGAGATATTCCAATACTGCTACGATAAGGTGGTGGAAAAGGGCCTTGAGATGAGCCTTATCTGTGCCGAGCAGAGAATTGACGGAAGCAAGACCACTCTATATTTTACTGCCGACGGGAGGGTGGATTTCAGGGAACTGGTAAAGGATCTGGTTTCCCGCTTCAGGACAAGGATTGAGATGCGCCAGATAGGGGTAAGGCACCAGGCCAAGATGGTCGGAGGCCTCGGTCTTTGCGGGCGGCCGCTTTGCTGCTCATCTTTCTTGAAGGGTTTTGATCCTGTAACGATCAAGATGGCAAAAGAACAGAATCTTTCTCTCAATCCGGCAAAGATATCCGGCATGTGCTGCCGTTTGATGTGCTGCCTTTCCTTTGAAAACGCTTACTACCATGAGGTAAGAAAGGATTTCCCAAAGGTCGGAAAGAAGGTGATGACCAAAAAGGGAGAGGGAAAGGTTGTGAGACAAAACGTCTTAAAAAAGACGATAACCATACTCAACAAAGAGGGTGATGAGGTTGAGATCACCCAGGATGAATTGTCTTAACTTGATTGTAATAAGGTTAAGGAGGCACCTATTTGTCTAACAGATTCTATGTCACAACACCCATCTATTATGTGAACGCAGAGCCTCATCTGGGTCACGCCTACACGACCATAGCCGCGGATGTGCTAAGCCGGTTTTACAGGATATCGGGATTTGAAACCTTTTTTCTGACCGGCACAGACGAGCATGGGGAGAAGATAGTGAGGGCCGCCAGGGCTTCAGGCGAATCTCCCGGGCAGTATGTTGACCGTATAAGCGGCCTTTTCAGGGATATGTGGCCGAGGCTCTCCATCTCAAACGACGCATTCATACGCACGACCGATGAAAAACACATAAAGACGGTACAGGCGATACTCAGTGCGGTTAAGGAAAATGGCGACATCTACTTTAGCGAATACGAAGGGCCATACTGCTTCGGCTGTGAGCGGTTCCTTACAGAAAGAGAAATCGTAAACGGCAGGTGCCCTGATCATCAGACAGAGCCTGAGATGATCAAGGAGGCCAATTATTTCTTCAAGATGGGCAGGTACCAGGACTGGCTGACAGGGCACATACACGATAACCCGGATTTCATAAGACCGGAGCGTTACAGAAACGAGGTGCTCTCATTTCTTAAAGAGCCCCTTGGAGATCTTTGCATCTCAAGGCCTAAAAGCCGTCTTACCTGGGGAATCCCCCTTCCCTTTGATGACGGATTCGTTACCTATGTCTGGTTTGACGCCCTCATAAACTACCTCTCTGCGATTGACTATCCAGGCGGAATGCGCTACGAGACCTTCTGGAATGTCGCCAATCACGTGGTAGCCAAGGACATTCTCAAGCCGCATGGTATCTACTGGCCCTGTATGCTGAAGGCGGCAGGGATACCTCCCTACCGGCATCTAAATGTACATGGTTACTGGAACGTCAATGAAGGAAAGATGTCAAAAAGCCTGGGTAACGTTGTAAGACCACTTGATCTGGCCTCGGTGTATGGACTTGATGCATTCAGGTATTTCCTCATGAGGGATATGGTCTTCGGGCTTGATTCCGAGTTCAGCGAAGAGGCCCTTGTAGGCCGGATTAATGCCGATCTTGCAAACGATCTGGGAAATCTCGTAAGCAGAAGCCTTACCATGCTCAAGAACTACCTGAAGGGTGAGCCTCCGCTATGCGGAGTGACTGAGAAGCCGGATGATGAAGTAAGGGAGGCCGCCCTTGCATCCATTGGAATATACGCCTCGCAGATGAAGGAGCTGGCCTTTCACAAGGCCCTTATGACCGTCTGGGAGGTAATAGGAAAACTCAACAAATACATTGATACCATGGCTCCATGGGTTCTGGCTAAATCAGACAGGGGGAGGCTTTCTACCGTCCTCTATCATATATCCGAAGCCCTTAAAATCGTATCCGCGCTCATCTGGCCGGTGATGCCGGGGACGGCTGAAAGGATACAGGAGATGCTGGGGATTCGGAATCGGGGTATTTCTTTCACCCTGGAGGATGCGGCCGGTTGGGGAGCAAGAGAAACAGAGATTCAAATGACGATTACTCCGGCCCTGTTTCCCAGGATAGAAAAGGGGAAACACCCGGGGGAAAAGAAAAAGACTGAGGTAAGGGGAAAGGATTCTGAAATGGAAACCAGGGATAAGACTTCCGTACCGGATAAACCAAGGGCTGATGTCAAGCCGGATAAAAATATTGATGAAAAGGCAGGGCCTGATCTTATATCCATAAAAGACTTTGCCCGCGCCGATCTTAGGATTGGGAAGGTAAAGGATGCGGAACCAGTTCCCGGATCAAGAAAGCTCATGCGTCTTATTGTTGATCTGGGGCCGGAGCTGGGCGGTGAGCGCACAATTGTGGCGGGCATCCTGGGAGCCTATGAGAAGGAAGCCCTTCTCGGGCGCCAGGTGGTGGTGGTGGCAAACCTTGAGCCGGCAAAGCTCATGGGGGTTGAATCAAGGGGAATGGTGCTTGCAGCGTCTGATTCAAACGGCCTCCATCTCATCACAGCGGACACCGCCGCCGAACCCGGCAGTAAAATCAAATAAGGTTGAGGCGCCTATGGACGGCAGGAAATGGGCTACCTATAACGCCAATTCGATAAGGGCCAGGCTTCCATTAATACTGGACTGGCTTAAAAAGGAAAGGCCATGGTGCCTCCTCATCCAGGAAACAAAGGTGCAGGATAAGGACTTTCCGGCTTCGGCATTTGACGAGGCGGGATACAAAAGCGTCTTCCGGGGCCAGAAATCGTATAATGGTGTAGCGGTTATCTCGATGGAACCTCTTACTGATGTGATCATCGAAGGCATGGGCGATGAGGCGAGGTTTATCTGCGCCATGGCGGGAGATGTAAAGGTTGTAAACGTCTATGTGCCCCAGGGCCTTGAAGTGGGAAGCGAGAGGTTCTCCTACAAGCTAAAGTGGATGGGGGATTTTTTAAGTTTCCTGAAGAAAAACTGTGATCCTGGAGAAGCCATCATAGTAGGAGGTGACTTCAACGTGGCCCTGGAGCCCATGGATGTTTATGATCCTGAAGGACTAAAGGGCCAGGTGGGATTTCATCCTGACGAACAGGCCGCCATGAGGGCAATACTTGACTGGGGGCTTGCTGACCTCCTGAGAATGAAACATCCGGGAGAGGGAGGGATATATACCTTCTGGGACTACCGAGCGCCCAACGCATTTAAGAGACGCATGGGGTGGCGAATTGACTACCTGCTTGCCACAAGGCCGATTTCTCAGAGAACAAGGGATTGCAGTGTTGATTCCGGGTCAAGAAATCTTCCAAAGCCCTCCGATCACGCCTTCGTTATGGCTGTGACGGACTGATCAATGCCGCGACAAGGCCAGCGCCCTCCGGCGATAATTGGTCTAGGATGAAGCCCCCGGACAGAGATCGCGGACAGGGCACCGCTCATGATCCGGTCTTCTGGCCGAGCATATCTGCCTGCCGTGATAGATAAGGATATCGGAAAACCTGCGCCACTTTTCACTGGGGAAAAGCCTCTGGAGGTCAAGTTCGATCTTGTCGGGGTCTGTGCTTTCACTTAACCCCATCCTTACCGATAGCCTCTTTACATGGGTGTCCACAACAACTCCCGGCACGTTGAAGGCCGCGCCCAGGACGCAGTTGGCAGTCTTTCTTCCGACCCCCGGGAGCTTAAGAAGATCGTCCATATTAGACGGCACCTCGCCTCCGAAAAGATCTATAAGGGCGCGGCAGCAGCCTGTAAGGGATTTTGCCTTGTTATGGTAGAAGCCGGTCGGCTTTATATCCTGCTCAAGCTCTTCAAGGGGAGTGTTAAGATAATCCTGTGGTCTTTTGTATTTCTTGAAGAGTTTCTTGGTCACTTCATTAACCTTTTTGTCCGTGCACTGGGCCGAGAGGATTGTGGCTACAAGAAGCTCAAAAGGGCTCCTGTATTCCAGTGCTGTTTTTTCATAGGTATAGAGAGGATCAAGAATCTCATAAATGAGTGCGGCTCGTTGAATCTTTTTTTTCATGGACTCCATCGTGTATAATCCTTATTAAGCTGATTGCTGGTCTGCATGTCCTGATCTGCGCAAGACCATTCCCCAATTATTTAGCTGGTGTCCGTCCGGAAATGGATATTTTCACCGATTTCGGCGTTGGGCTCAAATTTTAATCCTCGAAATACGTCAATGTATTCCTGTGGTTAAAATTATCGCCCGCCTTGAACTCGACGAAACTATCTCATTTCCGGATGGACACTAGCTGATACGGCATTTTCATATAAACGTGTTCAAGCGCGTCTCAGAAATATAGGATGAGGCGCCGAAGGAGTCAAGGCACACGCTCAGGGATTTTCCCTTTGATCCGGTGAGGGGTTATGGCTATCATGCCGAGGTTGATTTTCATCGCGTTTGTTTCCGTATTGTTTTTCCCGGTTTGTTCATTTTCTGAGGACGGGTCTCAAGAGGCCCTCTCAGCGACTGTTTCAAAGGAGATTGTCATGGAAGAAAAAGGCAGGCTTTCAGAGGAGCAGGGCCGCCGCTTGATTTCGATTGCCAGAAAGACGATCGAAAAGGAGCTTTTTACCAAATCTACCGATCCTGGGCCGGACGAAGCCGGAGTTGAATTAGGGGTATTTGAAGAAAGGCGCGGCGCATTTGTAACGATCACAAAGGGAGGAAGCCTCAGAGGCTGCATAGGCCATATCATCCCCCGGGAGAGCCTCCTGGAAGGTGTAAAGGAAAACGCCATAAATGCCGCGTTTCGCGATCCGCGTTTCAGCCCCTTAAATAAAAATGAGTTCAAGGATATAAAAATAGAAGTCAGCATTCTTACCGAGCCGAAAGACCTTCCTTACGGCGGTGAGAAGGACCTGCTTGCCAAACTGCGGCCAGGCATAGACGGCGTGATCCTCAAGAAGGGCTATCATCAAGCCACCTTCCTGCCCCAGGTCTGGGAGCAGCTTCCCAAAAAAGAGGAATTTCTTGCCCATCTCTGCCTCAAGGCCGGATTATCGCCTGATGCCTGGAGAAAAGGCGATCTCCAGGTTTCAACATACCAGGTTCAGGCCTTTGAAGAATAAGACGGATACTCATCCGATCACGGGAAAGGCCGCCCAGTGACTGCTTGCCGGATAACGCGCCATGAATGTTACCGGTGGTAAGTCGCGATGGATATTTTTTGATTTTGAGCGGCTGTCTCTGGTCTTTCTAGGTATTTCCTCCGTCACAACCCAGCTTCTTACCTTAAGGGAGTTCCTCTCTCAATTTCATGGAAATGAGATAACGTTCTCTCTGAGCATCTTTTCATGGCTCCTTTTGAGCGGGCTTGGTACCTTGCTGGCAAAATCCATCTCAAGGCCGTCGCTAAGCCTTTTGAGCTTACTTCTTCTGGTTGCGGCCCTGATGCCCCTGGCCCAGATAGCGGGTATACGCCTTTTGCGGGATGCGGCCTTTCTACACGGCACATCCCAGGGATTTTATCAGATACTTTTCTTTATTATTGCAGCAAGCGGCCCATATTGCCTTGTCTCAGGGTTCATCCTTCCCATAATACAGAGCGTCTCAAGGAGAATGGATAATCCACTTGAAAGCGCTGCACTCTATCTTTTTGACTCCATTGGCGATATAGTCGGCGGTATTCTGTTCAGCTTTATCCTGGTTTATGTCCTGCATCCTTTTAAAGCAATTGCCGTTACCTCCGCTCCGCTTGTCTTTTTGTCCTTGGCAGGCTTAAGAAGGTCAGGGAGCACGGTGAAGCTTTTCCTTTCATATACTCTTGCCGCCTCGTTCTTTTTGGTATCTTTGTGGCCGGGCCTTGAAAAGAAGACCCTTTCGGGTCAGTATGGCGAGATCCTGCGATACATAGAGTCTCCTTACGGCAGGGTGATCATAAGCGAGGAGGCCGATCAAAAGACAATATGGGAGGCTGGAGTGCCTCTTTATTCGGACAGGGATCTGGCGGGGAGCGCCGAGAAGGTCCACTATATCCTTTCTCAGTTGGATAAGGTTGAGGATGTACTCCTGGTTTCGGGGGGGCTGGGTGAGACTCTCAATGAGGTTGCAAAATACAATCCACGATCAATAGACTATGTCGAGCTTGATCCTTCCCTGACAGAGGCCGCTAAGCAATATAATCTTTTGAGCGGCTGGGCCAGGGCAAGAATAATCAATGCCGACGGGAGGCTTTATCTCAGCGGGACGGAAAAAAGATACGATGCCATAATCTTTGATCTTCCCGAGCCGGATAGCTTTCAGGTAAACCGTTTTTATACAGAGGAAGCTATGGCGCTCGTTAAAAAAGCCATGAGGGATAAGGGTGTATTCGCTTTCGCGCTTGATTATTCTCAGAACTATCAAAGCCGAGCTGAAAGGAGAAAGTTTTCGACCCTGTTCAGCACCACAGCCGGGCATTTTCGAAATGTCCTCGTCCTTCCGGGAGAGAGGGCCTATTTTCTTTGCAGTGATGCAGATCTTTTTGATGATATCCCGGAAAGGCTCAAGGAAAAAGGCATAGCGAGTGAATACATTGAAGGCTATTTTTACGGCAATGCCACCCCGGAGCGCGTGAGGAGCCTCAATCAGTTCTCAGAGAGAGAGCCTTCTTTGAATAGCGATTTTTCTCCAGGACTCATGAAGACGGTCTTTGAGCAATGGTTCAGCAGGCACGGTAGTTCGCCGGTAGTCTTTTTTGCCATACTCGCAGCGCTGGCGCTTTCCTATCTCATATTCATTAAAAAAGGCGAGTACGTCCTCTTTTCAACCGGGTTTTCCATCATGGGAACGGAGATGCTTGTTCTCTTTTCCTTCCAGGCCGTTTACGGCTATCTCTATCTTCAGATGGGGGCCATAGTAACCGCCTTTCTATTCGGGCTACTGCCGGGTGCGATCATCGGGAGATCGCGTATGGGAAGGCTTAATCCCGGCAAGAGACTCCTGCAGTCGGATTTTCTGGTTCTGTTGCTTCTTTGCGTATTTTGGCTCTGGATGGCCGGCTCCAAGCTCAGTCCTGAGCCATGGATATTCCTTGCTTACTCTGTGCTGTTTTCGGCTGTGTGCGGGTTCCAGTTTCCGGCGGCGGCCTTCTTTTTAGGAGAAGAAAAGAGCCCGCTTGCAGGCTGCCTTGCCGCTGACCTATGGGGCGCAGCCCTTGGCGCGCTGGTGACAGGCGCCTTTCTTATACCCTGGATGGGTATGGAGCGATCTGTTATTGCTTTGATAATCGTAAAGATATCCAGTATAATAATAATTACGCGAAAAGGAGGCTCTCGTCATGGATAGTTTATATGAAAATGCCCCTTGCCTTTGCTCTACCCCCCGTAATAGTCGAACGTCGGGATGCGCTGGCATTATTTCCTCCCCCTCGACGGGGGAGGGAGGGGTGGGGGTGATTTTCATCTTTCGTTGTGCCCCACCCGGGCATGACCGTTAGAGTGAAAAGATGTCATCTGTTTTTCTGAATGGGTGCTGTCGAGAGCGCTGTATGGGCCTGCTGTAAAGATGGCATAACGATTCCGAAAACGGGAAACGCGTTTAACCCCCCCGGATGAGTCATGGAGACCATAACACAAGGACTTACCCGAAAGAAGTTTTTGAAGACCGTGGGCTTGGGGCTGGCGGCCCTTATGTATCCCACCCTCGGGGATTCCTTTCCTGGCATTACCGAGACCGGGAAGGATATCAGGGGTGAGGTCTTCAGAAACGACGCCCCTGCGAAACTCTGGAAATGGTCTATTGAGGGCTCCCACTATTCCTCAAGCGGAAAAGACGTGCAGTGCAATATCTGCCCCAACCGGTGCTATCTAAGACCTGGTGACAGAAGCGTTTGCCGCTCCCGGGTAAATATAAAGGGAAAGCTCTATTCGCTTGCTTATGGAAACGCATGTGCCGTGCACACAGACCCTATAGAAAAAAAGCCCCTTTTCCATTTTCTTCCAGGTACTTCGATTTTTTCCCTTGCCGCTACCGGATGTAATCTGAGATGCCTTAACTGCCAGAACTGGGGGATATCCCAGAAAAAGCCCGAAGAGGTAGATCACGTTGAGCTTTTTCCCGAGGAGGCGGTTTCTCAGGCGATTGATGGGAAAATCCCTTCCATGGCCTATACCTATGCTGAGCCGGTAACCTTCTACGAATACACAAGGGACACATCCCGAGCCGCCAGGGCCAGGGGAGTTATGAATGTCCTTGTCTCAAACGGCTATATCAATGAAACGCCTCTCAGAGAACTCTGTCGGTTTCTGGATGCGGCCAATATCAATCTCAAGTCATTCAGCGACGAGATCTACCGCGCGTTGAACGGCGGCACCCTTGACCCTGTGCTTCAAACCTTGAAGGTTATAGCGGCGGAAGGAGTGTGGCTTGAGATAACCACCCTTGTCGTTCCGACATACGTGGATTCAACTGAGATGATGAAACGGATGTGCCGCTGGATTGTAAAGGAGTTGGGGCCTGACAGACCCCTTCACCTGCTGCGGTTTTTCCCCCGCTACAGGCTTGCGAGGCTTCCAGCAACACCGGTGGAGGTGCTTGAGAAATTGAGGGAAGAGGCTATGAGCGAGGGAATCAATCACGTCTATATAGGAAACGTCCCCGGTCACTCCTCTTCCCACACCTACTGCCCGGGATGCGGCAAACTCCTTGTTGAAAGAAAGGGATATCGGATCGGCGTATTTCATATAAAAGACGGACTGTGCGGCTTTTGCGGGAGGCGGATACCGGGTAAATGGGCGTGAGGGTCAATGATTTGGCATTTCCCCTCCGCCTGCTAACAGAGGTTTTTAAACAGGTTGTTAAAGTGCGAGACGGCCATCCTTTCCAGTGCTGAGACCGGAAGACCTTGATATATCAGGCTTAAGTGGTGCTGCTACAGCCGGATGGCATCAGCTCAATAATTGTGGGGTGGCTTTGCGCAGATCAGGACATGCAGACCAGGAATCAGCTTCAGCACGTGCATCTTCAGGCGCAGGGCCCACGGTTTCCGTGCGGCTGAAGCCGCACCTACCCCGGGTTTTTTAATTCATACGAAGACTGACTGAGAAAGGGCGAATCTGATGCGCCCGGTGAAAGGAGGATCCTTAAATGGACAAACCCTGGCTCAAAAGCTACGATGAAGGTATCCCCGCAAGCATTGATTATCCCGCAACCACTATTGATTCTTTTCTTAACTCCTCTGCAAAGGATTTTCCCGACCGTGATGCCCTGATCTTCGGGGCGAGGGTGGGATCAAGACTCATGGATGCCAGGATGACCTATAGCGAACTTAACGATTACGTGGATCGCTTCGCTGCCGGGCTTCAGAAGATGGCGGTAAAGAAGGGAGACAGGGTAGCCGTCATGCTTCCCAACTGTCCCCAGTTTGTCATAGCGGCATACGCGGTCTGGAGGATAGGCGGCGTAGTGGTCTGCTGCAATCCGCTCTACATGCCAAGGGAGATAGAGCACCTTGTGAGGGATTCGGGCACCGAGACCTTCATCGTTATGAGCAGCCTCTACGGGAGGCTTAAAGAGATCCGAAAAGGCGGTCCGATAAGACAGGTTATTGTTACCAACATAAAGGAATACTTCCCCGGGTTTCTTAAGTTTCTCTTCACCCTGACAAAGGAAAAAAAGGAGGGACACAGACTCGACATAAAAGGAGAGGGCTCAACCTCTTGGTTCCAGGATGTCTTCGCGGAAAGGGGGGCTAAGCCTTCCCGTGTTGAGGTCGGCCCGGATGACGCCTCAACTCTCATTTATACCGGCGGGACGACCGGCAAGCCCAAGGGCGCGCAGCACACACACCGGAGCCAGGTCTTTAACAGCGTGGCTCTTAATGTTTGGGCAAGAAGCAAGAGGGCCCAGGAGGTCATGCTTGCCGTGATGCCCTTCTTTCATATCTACGGCCTCGCCGTGGTACTCAACACCACCATAACAGGGGCTCTTACCGCAGTGCTCATCCCCAATCCGCGAGATATGCTCCATGTCCTCAAGGCCATCGAGAAATACAAAGTCACCTATTATCTCGGGGTCCCGCCCATGTTTGTGGGTTTCAATAATCACCCTGATGTGGGTAAGTATGACCTGAGTTCTCTGCGCTTTGCAGCAAGCGCGGCTGCACCCCTTGCTCCTGAGGTGCAGGAGAGGTTTGAAGCCATTACAGGAGGGAAGATGGTAGAGGCCTACGGACTAACAGAGACGATAGCGGCGACAATGGATCCTGTTGACCACGCGCGGCCCGGAAGCATCGGAGTTCCCCTTCCCGATACGGATGTCAGGGTAGTGGATATGGAGACCGGAACAAAGGAGATGCCGTCGGGTGAACTGGGTGAGATCGTGATAAAAGGCCCCCAGGTGATGAAGGGATACTGGAACATGAAGGATGGCGGAAGCGGTCTGAGGATCGGTCCGGACGGAGAGGCCGGATGGTTTTTTACAGGCGATATCGGAACCATGGACACGGATGGATTCTTTCGCATAGCGGACAGGAAAAAGGATATCGTGATCTCGGGAGGCTATAATGTCTATCCCACGGAGGTGGAGGCGGTTCTTTTTGAATATCCAAAGGTGCTTGAAGCGGCGGTTATCGGGATTCCCGATGAGCGAAGGGGAGAGGCGGTAAAGGCCTTCGTGGTGGCCAAGGCCGGCGAGACCGTGACGCAAGATGAGATAATCGCCTTTTGCAGGAAAGAACTTGCCGCCTATAAGGTCCCCCGTGAGGTTGAGTTCCGCGCGGAGCTTCCCAAGTCCATAATTGGAAAGGTCTTAAGAAGGCAGCTCAGGGAGGAGGACTCAGCTATGAGGAAAACTGCGGTCACTGCCTGATGATCTCCTCCACTCGACCGCCTGTGGCTGCCTCTATCTCGGAGATGAGTTCCCTGGAGGGCAGAACACTGAATCTGGAATGTGCTGAAATAACCATGCTTTCTGAAGGAGATCGCTCAATTTTTAAAATGAGCCGTGAATCCCCCGGGTAGCGGAAGACAAGAGATCTCAGTTCGGTAAGGATATCCTGATTCGCCTGATCCTCCTTCAGGATTATTTCAAGGGCTTTTATGGCGCCTTGCCTCGCGGATGACAGAGTAACAAGGTCGTTGGCAATAATCTTGACGCTGTTTTCAGACAGCTCAAGAGTTCCTGCGAGCACCAGGGGTTCATCGGTTGCAAGGAGGTTTGAAAAGCGGTTAAACGCCTCCGGGAATATCACCGCCTCAACAGCGCCTGTCAGGTCCTCAAACTGTATTACGGCCATCTTATCGCCCTTTTTGGTGCGCTTCTGTTTGAAAGACTCAACGACTCCGACGACCTTGATCCTGCTCTGATCTTCCCTGTCAGGGAGGTCCTGCACCGCGCAGGTTGCAAATAGCCTAAGTTCAGACTCAAAACGCGCCAGGGGATGGCCTGTTATATAAAAACCCAGCGCGTCTTTCTCCCGCTTCAGCCTTTCCTTTTCATCCCACTCCGGGATGTCAGGGCAAGGGGCTTCAGCATTGCCGAAGAATGAATCCTCGCCCAGGGATCCAAAGATACTCAACTGGTTCGGGTCCTGAGAAGAGCTGCATATCCGCATGACATCGTCCAGGGATGCCATCAGGGCAGCTCTCGGCTTCTTTGTAAAATCGAGGGCACCGCACTCGATGAGCCCTTCCAGCACCCTCTTGTTTACCTTTCCTCCCTCGATCCTCTTGCAGAAATCAACAAGGTCCTTGAACGGCCCGGCTTTTGCCCTTTCCTCAATGACTGATTCCACGGCCTTGAGTCCAACATTTTTCACCGCTCCCAGCCCGAACCTGATATTGTCTCCCACCACAGCGAAGCTTGACTGGCTTTCGTTTATATCCGGCGGTAGAATCGGTATCCCCATGGAGCGGCATTCGGCTATGTTCTTGATGGTCTTGTCCTGGTTGCCCATATCCAGTGTCAGAAGCGATGCCATGAACTCCACCGGAAAGCGGGCCTTCAGGTAAGCCGTCTGATAGCAGATCATGGCATAGGCCGCCGAATGGCTCTTGTTGAAACCATATCCACCGAACTTCTCTATCAGATCAAAAAGGTCTTGAGCGGCCTTCTTAGGCACCTTCCTTGCGCAGGCGCCATCTATGAATCGGGCCCTGTGCCTTGCCATTACGTCTTCCTTCTTTTTCCCTATGGCCTTCCTCAGTTCATCGGCCTCAGCCCTGCTGTAGGAGGCGACCTTCTGGGCTATCTGCATGGCCTGTTCCTGGTAGAGGATGACGCCGTAGGTCTCCTTGAGGATGGGCTCGAGTTCCGCGAGAGGATACCTGATGCTGGCGGTGCCTCTCTTGCCTTCAATGAACTCTGTTACCATGTTGCTCCCCAGGGGGCCTGGCCTGTAGAGTGCCATGACGGCGATAAGATCGGCGAATACCTCGGGTTTCAGGCTCCGAAGGAGGTTTTTCATGCCTTGACTTTCAAGTTGGAAAACCCCGGTTGTCTTTCCTTCGCTTGCAAGCTGATATACGGCCGGGTCATCGAGGGGAAGGGAGTCCATGTCCAGCTCGATTCCTCTTGTTTCCTTTACAAGTTCAACCGTCTTGGCTATGACGGTGAGGGTCTTGAGACCCAGAAAATCAAATTTGATTAGCCCCAGCTTTTCTATGCGGTCCATGGTGAACTGGGTCATGATTTCGTCGTTTGTCCCTTTGCACAGAGGCAGGTGCTCAACCAGCGGACGGTCGGAGATCACAATGCCTGAGGCGTGAGTTGACGAGTGCCGGGCAAGCCCTTCCAGGGCGCGCGAGACCGTAAGAAGCCTCTTGATCTGATCGCTTCCTTCCTGCTCAAGCCTTCTCAGCTCAGGCTCAAGCTCCATTGCCTTTGCAAGGGTCATCTTTGGGGCAGGGGGCACAAGTTTGGCGATCTTATCCACCTCCGGAAGGGGTATGTTGAGGCTCCTACCCACATCCCTTATGACGGCCCTTGCCTTCATGGTGCCGAAGGTGACAATCTGGCTTACATTTTCGCGGCCGTATTTTTCGGCGACATAGCGGATTATCTCATCCCTTCCGTTGATGCAGAAGTCTATGTCTATATCCGGCATACTCACTCTTTCGGGGTTGAGAAACCTTTCAAACAGAAGGCCGTATTTGATGGGATCAACGTTTGTTATGGATATGGCATAGGCAACCAGCGACCCAGCGGCCGAGCCTCTTCCAGGCCCTACCGGGATTCCCTTGGCGCGGGCATGGTTTATGAAATCGGCAACGATCAGAAAATAGCCCGCAAAGCCCATCTCGCATATCACCTTGAGTTCAAAGGCAAGCCTGTCAACGTATTCGGTCTTCAGGGCTTCAGCCATGGGGCCGCTTCTTTGCTCCTCCTCCGCAAGGCGCTTCGCAAGACCCTTTTGCGCCTCCTCTAACAGCATGGTCTCCAGGGTCTTGTTTCCCTCCACATGGAATGCGGGGTATTTGTATCTGCCGAACTCCATCTCGAAATTGCATCTTTCGGCTATAAGGAGAGTGGTGGAAAGGGCCTCGGGATAGGAGGCCAGGTCGCCTGCCATTTCAAGAGGGGACTTGAAAAAGAACTCATCGGATGAAAACTTCATCCTCTTTTCATCATTAAAGGTCTTCCCTGTCTGTATGCACAGGAGCACATCATGGGCGTCAGCGTCGCTGCGGTTGAGATAGTGGCAGTCGTTTGTGGCTACAAGCGGGATGGAGAGGCTATTTCCCAGATCCCTGAGCGCCTCGTTGAGTTTTATCTGTTCGGGCATTTTATTTGCTTGAAGCTCAAGGAAAAACCTTTCCTTGTCAAAGATGCGGGAAAGATCAATGGCCAGGTCCCTGGCGGCCTCATGGCGGCCCTGATTCAAATGGAACGGAACCGAGCCCTTAAGGCACGCAGAAAGGGCTATGAGCCCGGCGTTATATTCTCTCAGAAGCTGCATATCCACCCGGGGATGATAATAGAATCCTTCAAGATAGCCCATGGTCACAAGGCGGCTGAGGTTCTTATAGCCTTCGTGGTTCATGGCGAGAAGCACCAGGTGAAAAGCGCTTGGAAGGCCGTTTGAAGGCTGGGAGCGCTCCCTTCGGTCTGAAGGCGCAACATATACCTCACAGCCTATGATGGGTTTGACACCGCAGTTCTTTGCCTCGGAAAAAAAAGAAACTGCGCCGTACATGTTCCCATGGTCGGTTACAGCTACGGCAGGCATCCCGAGCTGCCCGGTTTTTTTGACGAGGTCCTTTATTCGAATGGCCCCGTCGAGCAGGCTGAACTCACTGTGGACATGGAGGTGTACAAATGATTGCGTCAAAGAAATCTCCTTGATTCCAATATACGATCTCAGCAGGCTTCCCGGAATGTTATTTTGTCCGTAGGCTGCCGGCTTTGTGTCTTTGTCGGGCTTCCGCCCGCGGCCGTCTCAGAAAACCCCGGAAAGCCGAATTAAAAATGATCGTGAACGGTTGCAGCGTATGAGTTCAAAAACTGGGGGTAGGTGCGGCTTCAGCCGCACCTACAGAACCTGATTCCTTATCTGCGCAAAGCCATCCCCCCAATTATTGAGGTGATACGCTCCAGCGATAATTTTAAAAAAGACTCCGCCGATCTTGCCGGCCATCCGGTCGTATGATACGGTATCATAACCACTTCATCAAGGCGGTTGTGAGCGGCGGTTTTTTTGCTTAGGCTACGTTCCGGAATCATAGAGAAAGCGGGCGGAAAGGCGAATATCGGATATGGGAGAGGGAGCTGATGTCTATATACCGCTTCCTGAAAGGATGCGACCCAGGTCTGTTGATGAGATCGTGGGGCAGGATCATCTCCTCGGGAAGGGCCGCTACCTCAGAGCGGCCATAGAAAAGGGAAGAGCTTTCTCCGTGATCTTCTGGGGGCCTCCCGGATCGGGAAAGACATCTCTTGCGAGGCTTATGGGAGAAACCAGCCGTCTTTATTTTCGAGCCTTTTCCGCCGTCACATCAGGAGTAAAGGATCTCAGGGAGATAATAGAGGCGGCTGAGCAGGAAAGAGGTCGGAGCGGGCAGTCAACCCTTCTTTTCGTGGATGAGATACACAGGTTCAACAAGGCCCAGCAGGATGCCTTTTTGCCCCACATGGAATCGGGCCTGATAATCCTGATTGGCGCAACAACGGAGAACCCCTCTTTTGAGGTGATCCCTCCGCTTCTTTCAAGGGCGAGGGTGATGATACTCAAGCCCATGGACAGGGAAGGGATAGGCCTGATACTGACGCGCGCCTTAAGTGACAGGGATAGAGGCCTCGGCAGCCTCGGTCTTGAAGTTACTCCTGCGGCTATGGATCACCTCATTGACATGAGTCACGGCGACGGAAGGGTGGCCCTTGCAAATCTTGAGGCTTCTGCGGAGATGATCGAGCCCGGAAATCCCGTACTTGATCTTCCTCTCGTTGAAGAGGCATTAAACAGGAAGGCCCTTCCCTATGACAAGGCTGGTGAGGAGCACTATAACCTGATTTCAGCATTCCATAAGAGCCTGAGGGGAAGCGATCCCCAGGCTGGAACCTATTGGCTCTACAGGATGCTGGAGGCAGGAGAAGATCCTCTTTTCATAGCAAGAAGGATGATTCGATTTGCCTCTGAGGATATCGGGCTTGCCGATCCACAGGCCCTTCAGGTGGCACTTGCGGCCTTTGATACGTGGGAAAGGATAGGCCCGCCGGAGGCCCAATTGGCCCTTCTTGAGGCTGCGGTTTACCTTGCAACCGCCCCTAAAAGCAACTCGCTCTATCTTGCCGATAAGACTGTAAAGGAGGAGATAAGGAAATCCGGAGCCCTGTCCGTCCCTCTACATATCAGAAATGCGCCTACGGCCCTGATGAGGGCGGCAGGTTATGGAAAGGGTTATCTATATCCCCATAACTATAAGGGGGCCTGGATTTACCAGCAGTATCTCCCGGACGGGATATCTGAGAGAATCTTCTACAGACCCACTCCCAGGGGTTTTGAAAATGAGATTGCAAAAAGGCTTGAGAGCATAAGGGGAAGGAAACCCAAGGCTTAGAGCGGAGGCCTCCACTGGTTGGTTGAACCGTCATAAGACCAGCATCCCTGCATGGCGCGCTTGGATGTGAACCTGGGGTTCTCACTCCAGTAGAGCATGTGCTTGTGCGCCTCATTGATCATCTTGAATTTTTCCTCATCCCCTCCGATATCGGGATGATACATTTTGGCCATGCGCCTGAAAGCGAGCTTGATCTTCGGGGTGCTGGTGATCCGATCGAGTTCATCTGCTTCAATATCCAGGATTTTGAGATAACTTTTCTGTTCCTTTGAAAGCCTTGGTTTACTTGTGGTACTGGGTCTGAGTGAGTCTGCACGGATACCGTCGGCCTGGTTTTCCTCCAGCAGCCTGAGGGAGGCGCGGGTTCTGGAGGTATGATTTTCCACCAGTTCATGCCAGGCCCTTCCCCAGTTTAGAATCAGCTTCTTCAGATCGTCGGCAGGGGTGCTTCCGTTTTCCCTCTCGGCAGCGAAACGGGATACGACCTTGCTCCATACCGGCAGGACGTCCAGTATTACATGACAGCTTGTAAAGGAAAAGGTCGCGTATCTGGCATTAAAGGTCCTCAGGAGACCCTTTGAAAGGGAAAGCACCCAGGTGATGCTCTGACGACACGAGGGACCGCAGTACTTGCGCTGCGGGTGGACCAGGTCCCTGCCGCATGAGATGCACTTGCGTTTTCTTGTAGCTGACTCCGCAACAGTAAGGGGTTGTTTTTCTCTTAGCATGTTATGCCGGTACGATATGGGCTTCTCCCATGTTTATTTTGTGACTGCTCAGTTTGTCGTATGATCTCAAAAATCCGCAGCCCACCCCCTCAGTTTTTTAATCTCTTCTCTTTTTCCAAAGCGTTTTCGGGGTCGGTATCGTCACTTAAAGCCCTGTCTGCTCTTTTGGATTGCGATTGCAATCCCGATACCGAGGGAACAGAGTATTGTATTTTTGACGGAGAATTATACCGGCGATAATGCCGGGGCTCAAGTCTCAATCGGCCGTCTCCTCCGGCGTAAAGGCCACCACAGAGTCTATGTCTGAAAACCCGCCCATAACCATAACCATACGATCTACGCCAAGCGCTATACCTGCCGCCTCAGGCATTGAACCCAGCGCATCCAGAAATCTCTCGGGCATGGGCCCGCAGCTCTTACCAAGCGCTTGCCTGGCAGAGATGTCATTTCTAAATCTCCCCCTTTGCTCAACAGGATCGCAAAGCTCAGAGAATCCGTTTGCAAGTTCCAGCCCGCCTACGTAGAATTCGAATCTCTCAGCGAAACGGCCGTCATCGGGGACCGATCTTGCAAGTGAACCCAGACTTATCGGATAGTCATATATAAATGACGGGACGTTGCGCCCGAGCCTCGGCTCTATATTCTCAACCATTATAATGTCGAAATCTCCGTCGCGAAGGGCTTTTGCCAATGGGATCGGCGACCATCTTTCAAATGCCTCCTCGACCCTCAGGTATTCCCACGGTCTTTCCAGATCAATTTCATGATTTCTGAAGCGGATTTTTCCTGCCGAACCGCATTCACCAGCGACGAACTTAAACAACTCCACACATTCCGTCATCAACTCCCTGTAGCCTATGCCTGAATGGTACCATTCAAGCATAGTGAATTCAGGAAGATGGAGATTGCCCCTCTCGCCTTTTCTGAAACACTTTGATATCTGGTATATTTTTTTAAAACCGGCCGCAAGCAGGCGTTTCATACACAATTCAGGGGATGTCTGGAGATAGCCGCCCTCGGCTTCAATCGGGTCTATATGAAGCTCCGGGGCAGGGGCCCCGATTAGTATTGGGGTTTCGACTTCAAGGAAGTCTCTGGAGTCAAAAAAATCCCTTATCGCTCTTAGCAATCCGGCCCTTAGTAAGAGCGCCGCCTTTCGGGAGGATATCCTTAGAATTTCAGGGCTGAGGCCTTCAGCCCTTGACCCGGGTGACATATTCCCCGGTCCTTGTATCTATAACGATTTTTTCATTTTCCTGTATGAAGGGAGGAACCCTGAGGACATAATCCGTTTCAACAGTGACCGGTTTACTGTCTCCTGCGACCGAATCGCCTTTGGCCCACGGCTCGGAATGGGTTACGGTGAGGTTGACGAAGTTAGGCAGGGTTATTCCGATTGCCCTTTCTCCGAAGAAAAGGATTTCTACTTCCAGGTTGTCCGTAAGAAAGTTCTTGGCGTCTCCTACCTGTTCAGCGGAAAGGAATACCTGGTTGTAATTTTCGACATCCATGAAGCAGAATTCATTTTCCTGCTTGTACAAATACTGCGTGACTCGCTGTTCAAGGGATGCCTGCTCGAATGAGTCCACGGAGCGGTAAGTTCTTTCAAAGGTTATACCGGTTATCATGTTTTTGAGTCTGCAGCGATAAAGGGCCTGCCCTTTTCCCGGTTTTGTGAATTGAAAGTCCGTTATTATATAGGGTTCATTGTCAATAAGTATCTTGAGCCCTTTTCTTAAATCGCTTGCGTTGTACATGGTCAAAATGTCCTTTGGAAATTTTTTGTTAAAAGTTGATGGTCTCTTTAAAGGTCCAAACATTCATGGAAGCGGTATTTTGTCACCCCCAAAGCATGAAAAGCGCCTTTTCCACAGGTGAGACGGCAGACCTCTTTTGCTGACCGACCTCTGGGTTGGTGAGGGTATTTTCACGCTAAAATTGCTTATTGCCGTCATTGCAGCATATCTTGTCCCAGACCCTGATCCTGGAGCCGTAATCTAGTAATATCAACTAATTCTGGACTCCAGTTTTAGCCGGTGTGACGCTCCTGGCGACTCTTTACGAGTGTGTCAAAGTTAGTGCCCATCCGTAAATGAGATAGTTTTGTCGAGTTCAAGGCACCGGGGCCCTTATGTGTCCGGCGAGAATCTATAGCTTTAACGACGAGTAAGGTCAAGTAAAACTTTCAGATACATCCCAAGCTGTTTTTCAAATTCGAGTAAGGAGGGCGCTTCTCCTCTCAGCGATTCTTTATGATCAGGAGGTAGATTCCCAGCATGGAGAATATGCCGTTTGCAAGCCATGCCGAAAGAACAGGAGGCATAACCCCCGCTATCCCGGCTGCCCTCGAAATACCCAGCACAAGGATGTAGGTGAAACATACACCCGCGCCGGCGCATACAGCCAGCGGGGTTGAAAACCGTCTCTTCCACAGCGCCACCGGAGGGGCCATCAGCGAGAAAACGATCAGAATAAATGGAAATGCGATCTTTATATGAAAATCCACGAAGTATCGGTTGGCCTCATATCCCTCATCCTGCATCGCCTGCGCGAAGGCCTTCAGTTCCCAGAGGTTCATCTCCTCCGGCTCTCTCCTCTCCATTATAAATATCTCGGGAGGTTCAGGCAGCGTAAGGCGAAGTGTGTCATGCCTTTTCAGGGAATACCCCCCCGATGGGTCAGCCGCCAGGACTATGGCATTGAAAAGCTCCCATCCGTCGCCTGTCCAAACGGCTTTCCCGGCGTCAATCTTCTTCTGGAGCGAAAAGGATGAATCAAGAAAATATAATGAAGGATGCAGCATGAGCTTCTTTTCATTGTCGAAAAAGGGGACGTTGTAGATGCACTGGCTTCCCCTGTACCATGTATGAGTCTTTGTCAGGGCATTCCTATGGCCCTGCCCCTGGACATCTCCCCTCCAGATGCGGTTACTGAACGTGCTTGCAAAGGGGACAACAAACTCGGAAAGGCAAAAGAGGAAGAGCGCCAGCACACATGAAGCGGCAAGCACAGGCTTGCAAAGCCCAATAATGCTTATGCCGCAGGAACGCAGGGCAATGGTCTCATTGTCTCTTTCCATAAAGCTGAAGGTTATTATCATAGCGATAAGGGTGGCGGGCGGAAGCATCTGAGCCGCTATGAGAGGAATCTGGGAGACAAAAAATGCCGCCATCTTGCCTACTGCGACATGAGATTCCGCAAAGTTGTCAACTCTGTCAAAAAAATGAATGATAAGGTAGAGGAAGACAAAGACAAGGTGGCAGATGCCCAGGAATTTAAAAAATTGCTTATTGAGATATCTGGCGAGGATGCTCATTATCGGATGACTTTATCCCTTCGAAAACAAAGCTTTTCAATATCTTCGGCGAAGATACTAAGGATATGCGCTTCCGGTGTCAACACTGAACGCCTATAGTGATATTATCACTGTCCTCCCGGGGGTCTGTCCTATGGTATTGCCCCCGCCCGTCCGTGGGGTTTATATGAAAATACCCCTTCCCTTCATTCCTCCCCCTTTTTCCGTCGAGACGCCGGGATACGCCGGCATTGTTCCCTCCCCCTCGACGGGGGAGGGAGGGGTGGGGGTGATTTCCATCTTTCTTTGTGCCCCATTCGGGCATGACCGTTTAGATGGAAAATAGTTTCCGTATCCCTTAAATCCGTTTGTTTGCTTTTACTCATTATTTCTGATAGAAGCCTCCTCAGGGAAGGCGACCGGCAGTAAACTAAGCGTCTTAAAATAAGGGAGTCCGTTGCCTGAGGATTGGTAAACCCGTCGTTGTTCGAAGCGGTCAAGGATCAAGTCCGGGAAGAGGTTTTCCCCGGGGCCTTTCGGACCAAGGCTGGTTTGCTGGAGGTATATCCCGAAATCGCAGGGAGGAATATTGAGTGGAAATACCCGGAGCTATAATGGCGTTTTCGCAAAGCGAGAAGATAAAGGCAGGAATTATTTGGATATCGAGTTCTCTAGGGATGATTTCGGGGCTTGATCCATCAGAGAAAAGGGGTGCGGAAAAATCCGTCCGCCTTACACTGGGAATGCTCAGCCATGAGATAAGGCTTGCTGAGACGGTTGCTCCCTTGAGCCAGTGGAAGGAGATCAGCCATATAATGGATCAGGTAATGGTGATGTTCGATTCAGGGGTGGGCGGCGATTCGATTTACCATCTGACACAGGCTCTTAGCCGTGTTACGGGTATCGCGCAAAACGCAATGAGCCTCTTGAGGGAAAATGGCTTACTGTAGCCTTGAGGGTTTTATAGTATCATCTCAATAATTGGGGGGATGGCTTTGCGCAGATCAGGACACGAAGACCAGAAATCCGCTCCTGTTGGTGGGCCTTCTTGCGCACGGTAACTGTGCGGCTGAAGCCGCACCTACCCCGAATTTTTGAGGTCATACGTTCTACTTAGAAAATAGGTAACCGTTCACGGGTTCAAAAGTTCAGGGGTTCAGGGATGTTTCTCGCTTTCTTCCATCCCTGTTTGGATATCTATGAGCCATCGACTGGCCGGCATTCGTCGCTACAAACCACTGAACAGGCGATCGAACGGACGCATATTGCCAAAAAGGTCTCGTGGTAGGTTCTAATCGGGTCGCTCTTGTTTCTTTTGCCCTCAACCTGGAACCTTGAACCCGGAACATGTGAACGCTTAC
>Ga0210044_10001163_pt1 | contig 39816 bp, 36 predicted proteins | sample CryGey13umfilter_2_FD_183959 | JGI IMG/M metagenome (GOLD analysis project Ga0210044, IMG submission 183959) | Groundwater microbial communities from aquifer in Utah, USA - Crystal Geyser 4/9/14 3 um filter (SPAdes) (version 2) | ecosystem: Environmental > Aquatic > Deep subsurface >... | reverse complement strand
GGCGGGTTTTTGAACCTTTCCTTTTTCGCTTCCGAATTTCGTATTTTGCAAAGCAAAATGCGCCACCAAAGAAGATGTTGCCCTTGACCCACCCAACCCATTCGCGGGCAACGCCAAGGAACTCCCTTTTCGCTTTACGGATTCGAAATATTTTAGTAATATTATATTGTGGTTATTTTGTTGAAACATATAATCATCATACCACAATTTAATATTACTATTTTAATATGTTAGAGTCAAGCAAAATTAAACGAATAAGAGAAAAAATGGGCTTATCGCAAGAAAAGTTAGCTCGTCTTGCTGATGTTTCCAATAATACGATAATCAACATCGAAGCTGGCAAGCAACAAAATCCAACTATTGATACAATTAAAAAAATTGCAAAGGCATTAAATGTGCCAATCGAGGATTTAATAAAATAAAACTATGGAAACAAATTTACTTATTGCAATATCAAATTTAGTTAAAAATCCAATTACAAATTTGGTTTCTCATTATCGTGCCGCCAACCGAGCCAACAGCATGGGCGACGCTTTAGAATTTTATATCAAAGACTTATTTTGCAATTCCCTGAATGAAAATAATCTTGAAAAGAAAAATGAAATTTACAGCAAATATTTTTCTTATATTGGAAATCAAAATAATCCGCCAGATATTATTATCAAACAAGGTGATGCAATAGAAGTTAAAAAAATTGAAAGTTTGCGTTCAGGAATTGCGCTTAATAGCTCATACCCTAAAGACAAGTTGTTTTCCGATAGTCCAATGATAACTACTGCTTGCAGAAATTGTGAGGATTGGCGAGAAAAGGACTTGGTTTATGTTGTTGGTGTTTCAAAAGACGATAAACTAAAAGCCTTGTGGCTCGTTTATGGTAATTGTTATTCCGCAAATAAAGAGGTTTACGAAAGAATAAGAGATAAGATTTCAAAGGGCGTTAATGAATTGCAAGATGTTGAATTTTCGGAAACAAATGAACTTGGAAGGGTTAATCGTGTTGATCCTCTCGGAATAACTTATTTGCGTATTCGTGGAATGTGGGGAATTGAAAATCCTATCAAGGTTTTTGATTATGTCGTTCCGACAGAACAAAATTCAGAGTTTTTTGTTAATGCAATTTTGCTGAAAGAAAAATATTTGTCTTTCCCAGAAAAAGACAGAAAAAATCTTGAAAGTTTAATTGATGCTAATTTTTCAATAAAAGATATAAAGATAAAATCGCCGAATAATCCAGCAAAATTGCTTGAGGCGAAATTATTGAGTTTTAGAAAATAATATGAAATTAGCTTCTTTATTTACAGGTGCAGGCGGATTAGATTTAGGCTTTGAAAGAGCTGGTTTTCATGTTGTTTGGGCAAATGAATATGACTCTACGATTTGGGAAACGTTTGAGCATAATTTTCCCAAAACAAAACTAGACAAAAGAAGTATCGTAGATGTTCCAGCGTCTGAAATTCCAGATGTTGATGGAATAATTGGAGGTCCGCCTTGTCAGAGTTGGAGCGAGGCTGGGGCTGGTCGTGGGATTAACGACAAACGAGGTCAATTATTTTTCGACTACATTCGGTTACTCAAAGAGAAGCAACCAAAGTTTTTCCTTGCAGAAAATGTTTCTGGGATTCTTCATCCAAAACATGCTGAAGCATTTTCTAATATAATTAAGCAATTTGAAAGTGCTGGATATGTCATATCTTGGAAACTATTGAATGCAAATGATTACGATGTTCCTGAAGATAGGTTGCGTGTAATTATTATCGGTTATCACAAAAGATTAAAAAAGAAATTTGAGTTTCCAGAACCTCAAAAATATAAACCTGTTTTGAAAGATGCAATCTATGATCTGCGTTTAGCAAAACCTGCAAAAGATAAAAACAAAACAAATGGTGATACTTTGAAAATTCCAAACCATGAATATATGAATGGTGGGTTTTCAACGATTTATATGTCACGAAACCGCGTTCGATCATGGGATGAACCTTCATTTACTATTCAAGCAGGAGGTCGTCATGCTCCACTTCATCCGCAAGCACCCAAAATGAAGTTTATAAGTCAGAACGAACGGATTTTTGTCCTCGGAAAGGAACATTTATATCGCCGTCTTTCTGTTCGTGAATGTGCAAGAATCCAAACTTTCCCCGATAATTTTATCTTCAAATATCGTGATGTTGCTGATGGTTACAAAATGATTGGAAATGCTGTTCCTGTAAATTTTGCTTATCACATAGCAAAAAAGATTTTTGCTGACCTTTCAAAAAAATAACATGAAAAGTATCCAAATTGTAAAATCAAATAGCCAAGAACAAGAAACCTTATCCATTGAAAAGAACATGGTTATTGTTGGTGCAAATGGAGCTGGAAAAACTCGATTTGGTTCAAGAATTGAACAAAACAATAATCCAACAAAAAGAATTTCTGCTCAGAGATACTTACAGCTGAATGAAGTCGTACAAAGACAAAATTTTGAAACCGCTATTTCTCAATTCAATAGTAGTTATAAAAACCAAAGTCCAATTCAACCTCAAAATGATTATCAACAAGTTCTGGTTTCTCTATTTGCAGAGGAATCCCGCAGAAACGAAAGAGTAGTGGAGGATATCCGAACAAAGGGTGAGGTAAAGCAAGAATCAGTCACAAAATCTATAAAAGAACAAGTTATTGAGATATGGAATTTTGTATTTCCATACAGAACATTAAAACTTGAAAAAGATCGCGTTAGGGCTTTGAACGACACGACAGAATTTGCAGGTAGTGAAATGAGTGACGGCGAAAAAGTCGGTCTGTATTTAATGTCCCAAGTATTGCTTGCGGAAAAAAATTGTATTTTAATAATAGACGAACCAGAGTTACATTTACATAAGTCTTTAATGGTAAGGCTATGGAATAAATTAGAAGAATCTAGATCTGATTGTACTTTTATTTATATCACCCATGATTTAGATTTCGCTGTTAGCAAATCAGCAAGCAAAATTATTTGGATTCAAGAGTACAAAAATAATAATTGGACTTGGAAAGAACTAGATTCTAACGAAGTAATTCCAAAAAATTTATTTTTAGAAGTCTTAGGAAGCAGGAAACCAATTTTATTTGTAGAAGGAGAAAAAGGATCTTTGGATATTCAGATATACCAAACATACTATGATCAATTTACGGTTATACCGAGAGGTTCTTGCGAAAAAGTAATTGAATCGGTTAAAGGGTTAAAGAATAACTCTGATTTACATGATAAAAAAGTATATGGGTTGATAGATAGAGATTTTAGAACAGATACACATTTAGATTCTTTAAAAACTGACGGCATTTTTAGTGTTGGTTTAAATGAGATTGAAAACATCTTTCTTTTGCCAGAAATAATTGAGATAGTTTGTTTACATTTATCAAAACCGACAGCTAAAGAACTCATTGTGGCCAAAGTAAAATCTTTATATACTAATGACAAAGAAAAAATAAAATTTTCAGTTTCAAAATGGCAAATACAAAAAACAATAAACGAGAAATTTGGAGCCATAAAAGATAGTTCAGATTACGAAAATTTTAAAACAACTATTTTTACCAATACTGACAAGGAATTTTTAACTCAATCCTTACCAGATGAGTCTGCTGATGTGGTCGAAATTTTAAAGTTTTATCCAAACAAAGGACTTGTAAATCAAGTGCAAAGTGAATTAGAATTCACAAAAAATGGTTATAAGAATCTTGTTCTTAGTTTCTTTTCTTCAGAAAAGAAACTGGAGGTGGTAAATATTTTAAAAAAATATTTACCTGAAATTGCATAATACGCCCGCCCGAATTTCGCCAAAACAAAAAGAGGAGCAAGCGGAGGATTCTTCCCCAGACCCCTCCTGCGGGCGGGAAATCAGCCGAGGCAGGGTAAATCCATTCCCCCAGACAAATTGTTTCGCCCTGCCTCGTCCGCATTAGTAGTTTTAATCATTTGGATTTTGCTCGAAATAGTTTCGAACTTCGTTCAAATAACACCGCCAAAATTGAAAATCGGAATCGGAAGCCGAAATGGGGTCGGCGCGAAGCCTGTCTATAAAAAAGGTGGGGTGCGACCCTCCATTGCTGGTTGGTCGCACCCCGAGTTGGTGATGTGCAGGTCTTGAATGTAAGTTAATATTCTTCCTGGTTCCGGGGAAACAGGTAGACATTTCCTCACAACTTCTCACATGCCCCGGTGATCAATGACAGTTAATCTGCGGAACACATGCTGAATCTTTCTATCATTCAGCACGCGCAACACGAGCTTCACTACCAGAAGTGCACCAGTACTATCGGAAACCCCCTTCTACGGCATAGGCCTAAGCCGCAAACGAGAGTAGCCCCGTAGCTCATCACCACAATTAACTTCATATATTTTGGCTAAGAATTATCAATCCATATGGACAAAGTACAGGAATCAAATCATGGACGTGGTAAAATCGATATATTAATCAAAGTAGCCAGGTGTTAGTTATCAGTGGTCAGTCAAATTACCTAAAAAGCTACAAAGCTAACAAGCTACCTCATGACCCCATACATAATCGCCATTGCTGGACCAAGCGGATCGGGAAAATCAGTTTTTTGTCGATTAATGCAAAGCCAATTTGCCAATGTATCTCGTTTAAAATTTGACGATTTTTTTGTTGACGCCGCGGATGTCAACATTGTGCAAGGCTACCAGGAGTGGGATAATCCAAATAGCATTAAGTGGTCAGGACTTATCCAGGCTGCTAAGGACTTAAAAGACGGCAAACCAGCAATTACACCGAATTACTCAAGGAAGGACGATTGTCAGATTGGTGAAAAATGTGTATTTCCGTCAGAAATAATGTTGCTCGATGGCTTTATGTCGCTTGTCAACGAAGATTTACTACCATATCTCGATCTTAAGCTTTACTTTAATCTTTCTGAAGATAGTCAAAAGAAAAGACGAAAGCTTCGTCAGCCGTGGGTTGAAAAAGGATATTTGGAACATATTATGATTCCAGGTCATCGCCGATTCCTTTACCCTTCCATGAAAAACGCTGACTATGTCATAAATGCCGAACTAACACCAAAAGGAGTAGCAGAGCATTGCTTAGGAATTATCCAAACAGAACTAAAAAAGAAAAACGCCGGTCATCTAGAAAAATCATCAATCAAATACAAAGAATATGCAGGTATCATTTCCTAGTGAAAAAGTGACAAATCCCCTGGAGGCTTTGCGCAAAGCTGGCTATGCTCCGTTTCGCGACCCTAAAACTGGCAGCGAAAGCTTTGTTCTCAAGCTAACCAGTGGCTTTTACCCACGCTTTCATCTTTATATAAAACAAGAATCTGGGAAAATAATTTTTGATCTTCACATTGATCAAAAAAAACCTAGCTATAGCGGAACACGAATGCACGCTGGCGAATACGACGGCTCAAAAGTCGAAGAAGAATTAAGAAGAATAACAGGCTGGATCTCTCATGTGTCAAAATAAAAAATCACCTCTGGAAAACCAGGGGTGATTTTTAAATTAAACTTTATTTAGTCAAGTAACTCTCAATAATGGTTTGAAATGTTTCGTAAGGCACTGCACCTGAAACCTTCTGACCATTAACATAAGTTGCCGGAGTTCCTGTTACACCTGCGTCAACTCCACTGTTGTAATCTGAAGCTAACTTATCAGCATATTTTTCGCTATCGTAGCAATCTGTGAACTGATCAACATCTAGCCCTAAATCAGCTGCCAGTTGCAAGTACAAGTCATCGCCTAGACTATCTTGGTTTGTAAACAAATCGTCAGCATATTCCCAAAACTTTCCCTGTTCGGCTGCACATTCCGAAGCAAGTGCGGCCGGTTCAGCATCAGGGTGGAATGATAGTGGAAAATGTCTATAAACCCAGGCGATATCGTCGCCGTATGTATCATAAATTTGTTGCATTGTTGGGTGGTGACGCTCGCAGTATGGACATTCAAAATCAGAATATTCAATTAAAATAACCTTCGCCTTATTAATATCACCCAAAACATGATCTTCATCAGTCACCGGAGCTAACACTGCTGTTGGAGCGGGAACAGTCGAGTCGTCAATTGAATCGTCAATAACAACGGTTGGGTTACTATTTTCCTGTCCTCCAAAAGTTGGTAGTGCGCCAGACAAAATCATTGTTATCGCAATACCGGCAACAAGACCAAAAAGAAAAATCATTTTTGGATTGCCGTTAAAAAAACCTTTGTTTTCTTCAGTCATAAACTTTAGATTATAGATGATAGAAGTGATAGAAGTGATAGACAATAACTTTTACTATTATCTATTACCTCTATAGTCTATTATCTTTATTAGTTAATCGCCTTCCAGCATTTATTTTATCTCTATTTATCCATCCGAACATAAATATTCCAAGCAACACAAGCAACAACGAGAAATACTGTCCTGGTGTAAAGCCCCAATATGTTACATCAAGTAGTCTTAGTTCGTCTATCTGAATCCTGAATATCCCATAAAACAAAGTAAACATAGCAGCATAATACCCAGCCGGGGTCTTCATCTTAATACTACGCAAAAACCACAAACCTATTGCAAGTCCCAAAAGTGAAAGATAAAGTCCATGATCATGCCTAATAATTCCATCTGGATATAAAACTCCTAAAAAGAAATCAGTTTGAATGCCGGGATGATCATGAATTAAAAAACAACCAATGCGACCTACGAATAACCCCCAAGGTAATCCAAAAACCACTGCGTCAACATAACTAAGTACTTGAAGCTTTTTATATTTTAAATACCAAACTCCGACAATTACCGCTCCAAAAAATCCACCAAAAATAGACATTCCACCTTCCCAGATATAAAAAACAGAAAATGGATTTTCAATGTATGTTCCCAGGTCATAAAACAAAACATGAAAGAGTCTGGCCCCAACAACTCCTGCCAAAACCACCCAACCGGTAAGATCAGAAATTATTTTTGGGTCCAGTCCCTTCTTTTTTGCAAACCATCTGGAAATGAGTAAGCCAGCAACAATACCCAAGGCAACAAACAAGCCCCAGACATAAATTGTTAAGGGTCCAAGCTCGATAGTTTTGAGTTCAAAGTAAGGAATCATTTTGGATCTTTTTGGTGCCAATCAGTTAACGACTGATAAGCGGAAGCTGCTCGTAAAATTTTGCCGTCCTGCATAGATGCTCCTAAAAACTGAAGTCCGATTGGTAAGCCATTATTTTCTCCACATGGCACTGAGATGCCGGGGATTCCGGCAATGTTAGCCGAAACTGTAAAAATATCTGCCAAATACATGGCTATAGGATCGTTGAACTTTTCGCCAATATCCCAGGCCACAGCTGGGGATGTCGGACAAACAATCACATCAACCTGTTCGAAAGCCTTTTTAAAATCATTAAATATTTCTGTTTTTACTGCCAGTGCTTTTTTGTAATAGGCATCATAATAACCAGCTGATAAAATATAAGTGCCGAGCATTATTCGACGCTTTGTTTCTGCGCCAAACCCATCTCCACGAGCGTGTAGATAGCTTTTCCAAAGATTATCAGTTTGTGCTCTTGTTCCATATCTAATTCCATCAAAACGCGCCAAATTAGAACTTGCCTCGGCAGGCTGAATAATATAGTAAGCAGCCAACGCGTAGTCTGTTAATGGCAAACTGATTTTTTTAATTTCTCCGCCATTTTGTTTAATCAGTTCGATTGCCTCTTCAACTGACTTTCGAACTTCTTCGTCCATTCCGTCAATAAAATATTCACGAGGCACTCCAAATGTCATTCCCTTAAAATTCTTCTCGATTAGCTCTGGCACAACTTTTTCATCCAACTCGAGTGAAGTGCTGTCTTTTTCATCAATGCCCTCAATAACTTCTAAAACTAAAGCACAATCCTGCGCAGTATGCGCGATTGGTCCAATTTGATCTAAACTTGATGCTAGCGCAATAAGCCCATATCTTGACACTCGACCATAAGTTGGTTTCATTCCAGTTATTCCACAAAGCGCAGCTGGCTGGCGAATGGATCCACCGGTGTCCGAACCCAAAGCGATTGGAACAAATCCGGCGGAAACAGCGGCCGCCGAGCCACCCGAAGATCCACCCGGAACCTTTTTCAAATTCCACGGGTTGTGCACAGCTCCCCAAAATGAAGTTTCATTGCTGGAACCCATGGCAAACTCGTCGCAATTTGTTCGGCCAATAATTATGGCCCCTGCCACCTTTAGGCGTTTAACTACGGTTGCGTCATAGCTGGCACGATGATTTTCTAGGATTTTTGAGCTACAGCTTGAAATTTGACCTTTGATTGTCATGTTGTCTTTGATGGCAACAGGAACTCCAGCCAATCTAGGTAACGCCTCTCCCGCCTTTTTCATGGCGTCGATCTTTCTGGCTGACTCAAGCGCAGATTCATCAAAAGTCTCCAAAAACGCATTAATCGCCTTGTCTTCAACTTTAATTTTGGCTAAATAATATTCAACAACTTCGAGCGCGGTTATTTCACCGGCCTCAATTGCGTTTCTTATTTCAATGGCTGTTCTATATTTCATATTATTCAAAAATGCCTGGTACCTCCAGCGCGTCACCTTTTGAATTAGGAAAAGCAGCAATTAGACGACTGTGTGTGTCTTCGTCTGAATCACAAACTTCATCGGCTCGGAAAACATTAACCCTATCACTTAGGTAGGTTTTGGCGTCAGTATTTGAGGTATCAACTTCTTGAAGTTTACTAATATAAGCCACAATCGACGGTAGCTGTTCTTGAAACTTAGCTCGTTCCTGATCGGTTAGCTCAAGCATTGCCAATTTTGCTACTCGATCAAGGTTAAATTCAATATTTGCCATATGTATAGATTATAGATGATAGCAGAATAGATAATAGAGAATTATCACTTCTATCTCCTCTATCCTCTATTATCTTTAAGCTTGTAATCTATCAAACATTAGAGAATTTGTAAAAATTCTTTTTCTGACAAAATTCTAACGCCCAACTTCTGAGCCTTGTCTAATTTTGACCCCGGCTCTGTGCCTGCCACTACATAATCGGTTTTTTTACTGACAGAAGACGAAACATCGCCACCTAACGCTCTAATTTTTTCCTTTGCGTCATCGCGACTTAAAGAATCAAGCGAACCAGTAAGCACAAAAGTCTTTCCTTGAAGTTTTTTTGATACTTGCGCTTGCGCTTTAATTTTTATCCCAACAGATTCAAAATCAGTAATCATTCTTTTATTTTTTTCATCAACGAAAAAATCAACAACTGATTTCGCTACTATCTCTCCAACATCGGAAACTTTTATTAAATCTTCTAGTTTTGCCTTGGCTAATTTATTAATTGCCGCAAACTCTCGAGCCAGTGCAAAAGCAGTTTCTTCGCCAACATTTGGAATACTTAAGGCAACAATAAACTTTGGTAAAGTGATTTCTTTTTTATCGGCAATTTCTTCAACAATCTTTTTGGCTGATACTTCGCCAAAACCATCAAGATTTTTAATGTCGCTAATCTGAAGTTTAAAAAGATCAACCGGTGAAGTTAAAATTCCTTCATTGATAAAACGCTCAATTGATCGACCGCCCAGACCCATAATGTCAAAAGCGCGCACGGCGTGCAGAATTCTTTCTTTTTCCATTGAAAAACATTTGCGGTTCGCACAATACAAATCAATGTTTTTCCCTTTACGCTCAACATATGAATCACAAACCGGACATTTTCTTGGAACACCAATGCTCACTTCGGACCCAGTGCGAAGCTTTTCAAGTACGCCAGTAATTTTTGGAATTATGTCGCCAGCTTTGGTTAAAATAACTGTATCGCCAATTTTTATACCCAGGCGCTTAATTTCATCTGGATTATGAAGAGTGGCGTGGGTTACTGTTGTTCCGGCGACAAATGTTGGCTCAACTGTGGCTACCGGCGTAAGCTTTCCGGTTCTTCCTACAAACCAATCAACACTTGTTACTTTTGTTGTTGCTTCCTCGGGCGGAAACTTCCAGGCAATAATTCCGCGCGGTGTTTTTCCAACTACGCCAAGTTTTTCATACAATTCATGATCATTTACTCTAATTACCAATCCATCAATCCAGTAATCTAATTTTTCACGCTTCTTTGCAATATGCTCAAAATAAGACTTTATATCTTTGATTTGTTCAGCCCTTTCGCCACGCGCAACTTTAAATCCAATAAGTCGCAAAATTTCCATTCCGATTTCCTGAGTTCCCTGCCCGATATCATCGATGTGCCAAGCTTTAAAGTTAAGCGGACGCGCAGCCGTTACCTTTGGGTCTAGTTGACGAATACTTCCGGCTGATAGATTGCGTGGATTTACAAAAGTTTTTTCACCTTTCTTTTTAAGCACTCGATTAAGTTTGTCAAAATCTTTTTTTGGAATATAAACCTCGCCCCTAACCTCTATTCTGCCGTTTAATGTCGCTAAAAACTTCGCAATACTTTCTGAAATTTTAAAATCCTTTTTTAATTGTTTTATTTCGGCCTCGTTTGGAATACGAAGTTTAAGCGGAATCGCTTCGATTGTTCTAATGTTTTGCGTGACATCTTCACCGATCATGCCGTCACCACGCGTAGCCGCTGTCATTAAAACTCCGGAATCATAAATCAGGCTTACAGCCAGACCATCGATTTTTGTCATTAGATAGAAATCAAAATCTTTCTTTTTTGCAATTTTTTCAATTCGATTTTTCCAAGACTCAAATTCTTCAGCTGAAAAAACATCTTCCATTGAATACATTTTGTGACGATGTCTGATTTTATCAAATTTATCCAAAGGTTTTCCACCGACTCTTTGTGTTGGTGAATCTTTACGAACAAGTTCTGGAAATCTTTGTTCTAGTTCATAAAGCTCATGCTTTAAAGAATCAAGCGCTCCGTCGGAAATCTCCTGAGTATCTAAAACATGATATAAATAGCGGTGATATTCAATCACCTCTCTTAATTTTTGCGCACGCTTACGCGCCTCGTTCTTTGTCATAGTTTAATTTATTATATCAAAAAAACTGGCCACATGGCAGAGTTAATAAAAGAAGTTTTTGTACCAAATAACCGTTAACTGACGATCGTAAGTTAACGGTTATAATATAAATATTAACTAATACTTTTATGCGCCAGGCCAATTATATAGCTGGTTTAACTAATCGATATATAATAGTCTATCCCAATAATCCCAAATACCAGTCTAAAATCTGCGTTCCCCAAAACATCGCCACTAAAGTTCCAAGGGCTAAAAAAGTTCCAAATGGAACATGACTGTCTGCTTTTCTTTTCTTAAAGGTAATTAAGATAATTCCAGCAGCTGCTCCAATTATATAAGCCACAAACAAAGCAACAAGACCATTTGTGATTCCTAAAAAGAATCCCATTAAAAGTCCCATTCGAATATCGCCTCCGCCAATCCAGCGTCCATTTGAAATCAAAAACTGAAAGGCAAAAAATGATCCAAGCAACAGTCCGCTAAAAAGTAGCGATGTTGCGTCTGCTCCAAGGGCAATATTGAAAAGTAGCGCCAGGATCATGGCCGGAATAGTAAACCTATCCAAAATATAGGAATACTTAAAATCATAAACAAAAATGATAAGCAAAAAGCAAACCATTACTACGTCACGAACAAACAAAAGTAACCACTGACTATTATCAACAAAATATGGGAATCCAACTCCAGCAAAAGCTCTTACAAATAATAATCCGAATAAAACACCAGTTACAATTTCAATAATCGGATATTGCCATTCAATTACAGCTGTGCAACGACGACAACGCCCTTTCAATGCGAAAAAACTAATTATCGGAATCAGATCAAGTTTGGTTACCGGCTCCTGACAGGTAAGACATTTTGATCGTCCAGTAAGCGGTAATTTTTTTTCAGATCTGAAAATTACAACATTTAAAAAACTTCCAACCGCTATTCCAACAAGACTAATTACTATTGTCCATAATATTACATTCATATTACTGAACTGGTGTTAATGTTTGGCAAGCTCCAGCATCAAGGCCTGATGGAGTAGCACAGTTCACGCCTTTTTGTAATTCAAGTTGTGGGTTTGCGTGTTCCAATTCAAACTGTACATAATATTCATCGCTGTTTGAGTAGTAGCAATAAGCATTTGAATAACCGCTACAAGTCGAGGCACCGCTTAGTCCTAATGTTGGCGTAAATGGAACAACATCTAAATAAGTTTTGTCACCGGTTGCGCAAGGCGCGCCGAAACCATCAACACCAAGACACGATGCGACTGCAGTTCCAAGAGCTGTTACATCGCCCATAATTGGATATGAATTTGTATCAATAAAATACAGCTCCAAACCACTTTGAATTTGTCTTACATCTGACAAACGCACCGCATCACGAGTTCGTGATCTGGCAGTCATAACTGACACAACGGCCATTATTCCCAGTAGCCCAACTATGGCTGTAACTACTAAGATTTCAATTTTTGTAAAACCCTTTTGATTTTTCATAGCGATTTTATTATAACATTTTTCTCATTTTCTGAACCGCTTCCTGCGGAACAAAATGACCAAGCAATAAATAATCATCGGCGCCGGCGCTAAACGATTCGCTAATCTTTTTCTGATCACCTTCTTTCGCTAGAACAACGATTTTAGTTTTTAAAATAGTTGGTAATGATTTGAGCCTTCTAATTTCACCAGAAATATCGGCCGCGCATTCATCATCTAAAAGTATAATGCTTGGTCGTGATTTAATTGCCGTTCTTTCTCCATCTAAAATAGTTTCGGCAATTTCTACATCCCAATTATCGCGTTCAAACTTTCTACCGTATATTCCCGCCAAATATGGGTCACATGCGATAATTAATATCGAATGGGACGACATATTATTTCTTATCCTCTTTCATCAACTTCATTGCTAATCCGGTGGCAACTGAAAATCGAGGACCAATTTCGTTAATAAGTGGTTTGATTCCTTCAGGTGTAGCAATCCGAGCCCAAGGATCACCAATATAAACATTGATATTTAAAGCTTTTGTTAAAAACGGATCAATTTGGGGCAAATGAGCTGAGCCTCCGGTAATAATTATTTTTTCAACCGATGAATTATCATGGAATGATTGTTGCGCATAAAGCTCGAGCGCATATTTTATTTCGTGCAAAATTGGCATCATTGCCTCCTGCAAAACCGGTGGAATCTCTCCTTGACTAGTTGAAATCGCTAAATCCAACTTTGTTTGCTCGGCCTGCTCAAGTGAAACGCCCATTTGCTTGGCAATCATTTTTGTAACATCAGCACCACCGGCTTTTATTGATCTGTGTAAATAAGGGATTCCCTGATCAATAATGGAAAGATTCGTACGCTCATAGCCAATATCAACAATCATTATTCTGGCTTTGTCTTTTCCGACCAACGATCGGATTAAAGCAAAAGCTTCGGTTTCAAGTGAAGTTAAATTTAGTTTTGCCAGCTTGAAAATTTCTACATATTTAGCGACCAATTTTTTTGGCGCACCAGAAATCAAAACTCTAATGTGTTTATCGCCTTTTGTTTTTAATTCTTGATCTTTTTTATTTCCTGACCCTTGATCACTGGCCCCTGACTCCTTTGATAACTCAACCGGGAGCAAATGCTTGTCGATTACCATTGAATCAATAATCATTTCATCAATCGGCATTGGTAAAAGTTTTTTAACCTGAGACTCAATGATTGGTTTTAAATCAGTTTTTGCGTCGCGTGGTTGCGGAATTGTTACAACAGCATGGAAAACATGTTGACTAGGCAAAGCGGCGTTGGCGTTTACAGATTTTATTTTTGCCTGCTTTATTATCTCAACTAAAATTGCGGCTGCTTTTTTAGGATCGTCGATAAGTGGTGTTCCTCCTGCGCCCGGGGATTTTTTGTCGGAGTAACCATAGGTAGCTAAACGCAAACGAGACTTGTCCGGAACAAGTTCTACGACTTTTATTCCTCCTGCGCCGATATCAACACCAATAAGTCCAGCAACAGTTTTTTCTTTTCTCGTAAATAGACTCATAAATTATTAGAAATTAGAGATTTATCCGGCGGATCCGGACCAGGCTTCGCTTGGGAACAATAGGATTCTATCGACCTACCAGACTAATATCTTTCAAAAAAATTATATCACACATTGGCATCAATTGCTTCGTTAACTTGTGCATCAGCTTCTTTATTTTTATCACGCCTGACATGTGTAAAAGAAATATTATCAAATGACTGTCTTAAATTATATATTTCCAAAAACTTTTTTGCCAGTTCCTCATTTTTAACTTTGTATTCACCGTTTATTTGTTTAACAGCTAACTCGGAATCCATAAACATCTCAACTGATTTGTAGCCTAGCTCTTTAGCTTTTTTTAGCGCCAAAACAATTGCTTGGTATTCAGCCTGATTATTTGTGGCGATCCCCAAATATTCAGAAATTTCTGCCACTATTTTTTGATTACCATCTGAACTAATTTCGTACAAAACCGCACCCGATCCCGCCGGCCCCGGATTTCCGCGCGCTCCACCATCAGTAAAAATTCGCACAAACTTTTCCATATATGCTAATTGTATCATGAAAACGTGGCAACCGAGTTGCCACGTTTTCAAAACAAACAATAATCCCCGACCTGCTTGCAGGTCGGGGCACACGCGATGATGACGCTAGGGTTCGCGCAGAGTGTCAAGCGCCAGCCAGATATCTAACAGCAGAAGGCGATGCGCTGGCACTCGTGAATTAGCCAGCATCAGGAATATTCGACCAATCTTTATTCGAATATCGTGGTCACCCTCGCCAGCATCGCTGGGCTTGTAACAAGGGTACATACGCATCTGAACCGAGCTCATCATGATCCGAAGCACTGCAGACCAGTCTTCTGGCTCAACATTACGATCTCGTCGCATCGCAGTCAGTCGACCTGCTGTCGAATGATTTGGTGTCGTGAATGGCACGATCACTCGTGCCAGATCGACTACTCTTTCATCGCTACCGAGCCAACGCACAAGCGCCTCAAGCTCTTCCGGCGCTTGTGCGAGCAAGTGCGGCATGGTCACGATTCTTAGACTTCTCATTACACTTCCTCATTTGGTTAAAATCCACGCCAATGCTAGCTGTTTTTTATAATAATGTCAATAATTCTGCCTTGCAAACTGATATTTCCATTCCACTCATTGACTGATAGTTCGTATGCAACATCAATCTTTGTTCCAACTGTTAGCTGACCGGCTAACTCTCCAAAACCAAAACCAATCAGCTGGTTGACTCCATTGTGATTCATTAAAGTTATTTTTAGATGCGTTCCTGTTTTTCCAACGGCATCTGCTTTTAAAATAGTTCCGCTTGCTGAAAATACCGGTTCCGGGTTTCCTTTTCCAAAAGGCTCAAATTGTCTAATCTGATAGTAAGCATCAAAAGTGATTTCCTCAAATGGAAGTTCAGCATCGATATCAATACTTAAATCAACATTAGTATCAGCAAAAAAATCTTTAGCATATATATTTATCCGTTCACGGAAAAGTCTGATATTATCCTCGCCACTGATAGTTAAACCACAAGCCTCGGGATGTCCACCTGCTTTTATAAAAATGTCCCCACACGATCGCATTGCTTCTACCAAATGCAAACCATTAATACTACGTCCCGATCCTACATATTTATCGTCTACGCGTGTTAAAGCAAAAGCCGGCACGCCAAACTCGGTTACAATCTTTCCAGCAATTAGCCCCACTATTCCCGGCGCCCAAGTCTCGTTCCAAACAACATGAACATGAGCGTCTTTTCTTGCTGTGACCAAGCGCTTTGCTTCATTATAAGATAGTTCTGTAATTTCTTGGCGCTTGCGATTTAGCATCTCAAGCGTGTTTGCGTGTTCTTCGGCTTCTTGCTCGGTTTTGGCAACAAGCGCATTAAACGCACTTCTGGCTGAGCCGATTCTACCGGCAGCATTAATTCGTGGCCCAATTCTGTAACCAATGGTTTGAGTATCAATACTTCCTAACTCAGTGCCAGACATTTCAATTATTTTTTGAAGTCCTAGCCTGCGAGTTTTATTAAGCGCCTGCAATCCAAATTTTTCCAAGGCTCTGTTTTCGCCAAGTAGTGGCATAACATCAGTAACAGTTGCGATTGCTACAAAATCCGTTAACCATTTTTCATGACCAATCGGAAAATCTAAATTTCTTTTTCGCGCTTCAATTATAAGTGCACTTGCTAATTTAAAGGCCACACCAGTTCCGCACAAATTTTTATTCGGATAAACCTCGCCGGCAACAAGCGGGTGAATAATAATTGCGTGCTTTGGAATTTCCGGCGCCATTTGGTGATGGTCGCAAATTATTACATCTACTCCAGCCTGTTGAGCTACTTCAAAAACATCAGCGTTTGCGATTCCGCAATCAACTGTGATTATTAAATTAACCCCTTCTTTTATCATCCTTCCCACGGTGTGAAGTGCCACACCGTAGCCATCTTTTTCACGATCTGGCAAATAAACATCAAGATTTACAGGTGTTCCTATTTTGTCTGCTAATTCTAATATTGTTATATACAAAAGTGATGAGCCGGAAACGCCATCAGCGTCATAGTCTCCATGAATAACTATTTTTTGCTTATTTTCAAGAGCTATAAAAACTTTATCCACAGCCGACTGCATATTTGTAAACAAAAAAGGATCGTTTGTATCCCGATCCCAATCCGGGTTTAAAAACGCCTGTTTTTCCCTCTCGCCGATTCCCCGATTTGCTAGTAATTGCGTAATTATATCACCAGAGACTCGTTCTTTAAGTTTCCATTTATAATTCATTGTAAACTAAAAGCAAGACTTGAAAATACCATTGTCAGCATTACTATAAGCGCCACAACGGCCCAAACTTTTCTAATTTTATTTGATTTATGGTTCATATTGTTTATTTTAACACAACTAGCGTTTAAGAACTTTTAAATATGCTTCACTCGGGATGCTGACTTTTCCTTTACCATGCGCCATCATTCGTTTCTTTCCTTTTTTCTGTTTTTCTAAAAGTTTGCGTTTTCGAGTTACATCACCTCCATAAAGTTTTGCTGTCACATCTTTTCGAAGAGCTGACAGTCTTTCACCGGCAACAATATTTCCTCCAACCGCAGTTTGAATTTTAATTACAAACTGCTGACGTGGAATTGTTTCCATAAGTGATTGAACAATTTTTTTTCCAATTCTGTGCGCATCTTCTTTGTAAACAAACATGGTCAGCGCTTCTACTTTTTCTTCGGCTACAAGCACATCCATTCGAACTATTTCCGCTAGTCGATATTCAAACACCTCGTAGTTCATTGAGGCAAAACCGCTGGAGATACTTTTCAGCTTATCGTAAAAATCAACAATCAGAGCCGAAAGTGGAATTTCATACTTTAAAATTGCCCGACCTTCTGACAAAAATTCTGTATTTTTATAAACACCATGTCTGTCTTGAACAAAAGTCATTATTCCACCGATATATTCTATTGGCGTAATAACATCAAGTCTTGACCACGGTTCCTCGATTCTATCGATGTGAGACGGATCCGGTAAATCGAGCGGGCTTTTTATGATTTCTGATTCCTGTGATCCTGTTTTATAAATATGATAAGCCACAGACGGCACAGTAACAACTAAATCGATGCCGTATTCGCGCTCTAGTCTTTCCTTTAGAATTTCCAAATGAAGCATTCCTAAAAATCCGGCTCGAAAACCAAAACCAAGCGCCGGGGACTGCTCCGGTTCAAAAGTTAAAGCAGCGTCATTTAGCTTTAAACGATCAATGGCGTCACGCAAGGCTGAATAATCGTCACCTTCTTCTGGAAAGATTCCCGCAAACACCATTGGCATTACTTCTTTGTAGCCAGGAAGTGCCACAACATCATTTACATTTTCCAAAGTCATTGTGTCCCCAACTCGGCAGGCTTCAATATCTTTCAGCCCAGTAATTACATAACCGATTTGACCGGTCTCGAGCTCCGGCGTGCTGAAAAACTTTGGTACAAGCGCGCCAACTTCCAAAATTTCGGCGTTCGCCTTGGTGTTCATCATTTTTAATCGGTCGCGTTTTCTGAATTTTCCATCAATCACACGAATATATGCCACAACTCCTCTGTAGTCATCATAATAAGAATCAAACACAAGCGCGCGGGCTGGCTTGGTATCTTTACCAACTGGCGGGTCAATTCTATCAACTACAATATCTAAAAGCTTTTCTACATTCTCACCGGTCTTAGCTGATACTGCCAAAATGTCTTTTTCCGTGCAACCAATAAGCTGCATTATTTCGCGTGTTCTGGTTGGCACATCGGCTGCCGGCAAATCGATTTTGTTGAGAACCGGAATTATTTGCAAACCTTGGTCGAGCGCTAAATAAAGGTTTGCCAAGGTTTGTGCTTGCACACCCTGGGTAGCGTCCACCAAAAGCACTGCGCCTTCAACAGCAGCTAGCGACCTGGAAACTTCATAGTTAAAATCAACATGGCCCGGAGTATCAATCAAATTCAAAACATATTCCTTTCCATCTTTGACATGTTTCATTCGAACCGGGGCGAGCTTGATTGTAATTCCTCGTTCACGCTCCAACTCCATTGAATCAAGCACCTGCTCTTGCATATGGCGCTTATCCACAGTTCCGGTTACCTCAAGCAACCTGTCGGCAAGAGTTGATTTGCCGTGGTCAATGTGAGCAATAATACAAAAGTTTCGAATTCGATCTAGTTCTGTCATAACGCAAGAATAGTACCGAAACAGTTGGCTTTTGTCGAGGGCATCGAAAACAAAAGAATCGCCTTAGCGATTCTTTTTTAATTATTATTATTTCTTATTTTTACTAAGTCGTAAGTCTTTCCTGATAACTCTTTCGGTTGTTTAATATCTTCTCCGAACTTTAAATTACTAAATAGCGTTGGTTCGATGTCTAGCACATAGTCTGCCCAGTTCTCCCCAAACACTTCTTTGGCAATCTGCTCTTTGGTAATCCAGCGCAGCGTAAACTCCAATGGATCCTTATCGCTCTGTTCTGTCCAATAAACTTTTGGATCTGATTGAATTTTTACAAGTACTGTTTCTGATTTTGGCATCATTGGTTTGTAAAGCGGAAGCACTGTTAGCGTTGCGTCTGTTACCCACTTTACATTATCAAACGAGTCCTCCCAAGTCATAAATGTTTGTGAGTTCCAAAACGGTCTTCGACTGTAATCATCAGTCACATAATAAACCGTTGAAAACGATGGACTGCGAATATAGTCTCCGGCCATAACCGGTGTAATTTCTTCAACTTCACCTGTTACAGGCGAATATGCCTGCCCACGAGGAGCATAACCCGGACCGCCTCCTAATGCACTGATTGTTTCTATACTAGTCTCTTCGCTGTCATCAATCGTCGCCTCATCTTCAGCTTCGTCAGTTTCTACTTCATTATCATCACTGGCTGTTGGCTTTTTACTTATTGGATAATCCGGCTTATTTGATCCACCTCCACCACCTCCACCACCAGTTGAAACCGGTTGTTCCGGCGCTGCCTCGCTTGATTGATAAGTAAGAGTTACATCTTCTAAAAGCGGTGCGTCTAGTCCATCGCTCATCAAGATTGCCTTCCAAACAAAAACTGAATTATCAACCGGCAATTCATCAATGGCATTTGAAATTTGAATGTCTGTATTTGCATCACTGCCCGTTACAGCTTCGTCCCAGGAGTCACCATCAAACCACAACCATGTGTCCCCGGCGTTAACTGAAACCTGAAAACGAATATCACTTTCGCCTGGTGTTTGAGAGTTTACTATCAATGAATCCATTGTCTAATTTTGTTCTAAAACTAAACCATCTAATGGGATTATACCAATATTGTCAGGACAATTTGATTTTATTATCTCGATTTGACTAATCACTGGCGAAACCTGATCATTTTCTCCAGCGTTTAACTGAATATTTAATTGAACAAAATGAACTTCACGAACTGGCACACCGTCGTATGCTACATAGTTACCACCACAAACCGTAGCTGATTCACAAATTCGGTAATAAACAGTGGCAAGATCTGTATTCTCTCCAGCTAGCTCAACATCAAACAAATCAGAGCCATCAAGATCAATAATTCCAGTCTCATATGTACCAACATGCTCATAGGCATGTGACAGTGTTTGGATTTCTTCCAAACTCAAAGACCGACCATAAATTGAAATTTCATCTATGTCACCCTGATAATAATCTTTATTATTCAATCGGCTTCCAATGCGTAAGGTGTCTCCCAGGTACATTGCCGTTCCCGGATATCGAGTATCTAAATATCCACCCCCGGTACCTGCCGCCACTCCGTTGATGTATGCGGTAGTAGTATCTGCCGTCACATTAAAGGCGATATGTTGCCACTCATTTTCCGCTAATTTATCCGAGATGATTTCAACAACATCGTAAAAACAAATATTTCCGCTTGGATCAGCACAAACGCTACCACCAACATAATTATTTAATATCCACCAGTTTCCATTTGGCCTGCCATCAAGAATATAATCCAAAGAGTTATCCAAGTCTGGTTTTTTAAACCAAAACGAAAATGTCATATCACCAATTCGTTCTTGACTAGCGAATTGAACATTAACAGCATCATTCACTCCATCAAATGTATAAGCTTCCCCGACAATTCCGCCGGTTTTTGAAATGCCTCCTAAAAACTGATAGGCGGTCATTTTCTCTCCGGTATCAGTTAATGTTCCAACAGCATCTTCAAACGAAAGTGAAAATAAAAGACTATCTTCCGGTTTGTCAGTAATTGGACTGAGTTTAACTGAACCTGAATATAAGTTAGTGTCAGTAAATGTTCCACCTGCAAAATCATCAGAAATTAAAACAATTGATTCACCAGCTGCTGGCATTGAGTAGGCTCCTTCGTCTGTATAAATCAAATCACCATCTATCGCTATAAAATTATCTTCGTTTGTAAGCAACTCTGTCTTTGTCATTGTGGTTGCAAACAAAAGTCCGGTTATATCAAACAGTGCTGCCAATAAAATAAATAAAAAAACCTTTAAAACAAAAGCCGAGGCACCTAAACACTGAGCGCCTTCGGTATGTATCCCACGCAGGATAACAAACCTTGTCTGTGACATTGATAACTTCTGTTTTTGGTAACAGGTTAATCATAGTAAACAGCGAATATTAGCAGATTTTAGTGATTTTGTCAATGCTGAAACAAAAAAACACCCAAAATTGGCGTTTTTCTGTTAGATAGGTACCGGTATCAATTCTAGGAGATGATTCCGGATCCAAGTAGTTCGTCGCCCCGATAAAAAGCAATAAATTGTCCCGGTGCTACTGCTCGCTGTGGTTTATCAAATTTCACCTGAACCTGGCCATTTGACAACCTGGTCACCTGACAACTTTGCAAAGGTTGACGATACCTGATTCGAGCTTTAATCTTTTGTCCGATCTTTGATTCCAGACCCCCTTCAATTGTTTCTGTGATCCCTGTTGCGATCAGTTCTGAGTTATATAAACTTTTATCCTCATCTTTTGCTACCACCACTTCATTTGTTTCTGGTCGACGCTCAACTATAAACCACGGACCACCTGCCAGTCCCAAACCTTGGCGCTGACCAATAGTGTAATACATATGGCCTTGATGCTTTCCAAGAATCTTACCGTTTGTATCAATAATGTTGCCCTCTTGCGGTTTAATTCTGTCTTTTAAAAAATCATTTAATGCAACTTTTCCCACAAAACAAATTCCCTGACTATCTTTCTTATCTGCAACATGGAGCTTGTTTTGTTCAGCAATCTTTCGCACATCAGCCTTTTGCAATTCACCAACTGGAAACAGAACTTTAGATAATTGGTCTTGTTCTAAGCGACACAAAAAGTAACTTTGATCTTTATTTTTATCTAAACCTGATAATAGATGAGTTCCAACCTCGTCAATCATTGTTCGTGCATAATGTCCAGTCGCCACATAATCGCAACCCAATTCCTGAGATTTTTCTAAGAACAAGCCAAACTTCATGTATTTATTGCAAAGAACATCAGGGTTTGGTGTTCGCCCAGCCTTGTACTCAGCAATCATATATTCATATACCTGAGCTCGGTATTCTTCTTCAAAATCAAATGTATAAAACTCAATTCCGAGCTGAGCAGCAACACGCATAGCATCACGACGCTCTGTGCGCCAAGAACATTCTGTCTTGACCGCCTGAGCATCCACCACCTGATGACCTTCAGACCAATTCTTCATAAACCCTCCAATCACCTCGTAACCAGCCTTCAAAAGCAAAACCGCAGCCACGCTGGAATCAACGCCACCGCTCATCCCAAGTAATACTTTTGATTTATTTACCTTCATAGCTTGACAGCATGCCAGAAAACCGCTAATCTTTCAAGCTAACCCTGGAGGAAGCGTGGTAAAGAGAAATATTCGTCAACTCCTCAACCTGCCCCCAGAGGAGTGGCCACCGTCTTGGGGGCAAATTTTTGAAAGAGCATGGCAAGGCCACTATCTCTTTCTAGTGCGGACCAAAACCCGCGCCGACCTGTGCCCGAATTTCGTCGAAGACGAGACCTTTAGGTCACTGCTTCGATGGCTATTCAGCACGGACCAGGAGATCAACACCGTCGTCCTCTCAGCCGAAAACGAGCCTGAGGTTGTCGACGAAGTTGGAAACCTGATCAACCTGTTCGCCTAAAATGGCGAACACCGAAAGAGCGACCATCTGGTCGCTCTTCCTCTTTTAATAATCTTTTAGACAGCCATCTTTCCAGAACCAGTTGATCTTGGCGTATTTCTATTTCGCATTTCATCTGACTTAGTTGAGCGAGCTCGCTCAGTACTTACAGGTGCGTTTGCCTCAACATAAGCGTTCTTCAATCTATCGACAGCTGAAATAATTTCACTGTTATAGGCCATTTGTTGTTCTAGGGTTCTAATTTGCGCCTTAGCTCCACCCCCAAAAAGACCAAATAATCTTTGACCAAAGCTTTTAGCTTTTGTTTGTAATTGGGCAATTTCTGCTTTTAATTGTTCATTTGAATTCATCACACCCTGGATGTCTTTCTCTCGCATGCTAGCCAATTCGGAAAAACCAAGTGTATTAGCCTGCTTTAAAATTTCTGAAAGTGACGGTTCTGAAATTTCGGCAGCTTCACCCTTCGCATTTAGAATTTCATTTACTTCTTCTAGTTTTTCTGTGCGAATTGCTTCTATTTGATTGATTATTCTCTCCAGCCCATCAGCATATTGCGTAAATTCTCCCCCCGGACCGGCCTCCGACTGCAAATCATAAACGATTTTTTCGATATCTTTAATGGTTTCAGAATCAATAACAGCAATATTTGATTCACTATGTGCTAGCGCTAAAACCGCCTTTTCAAGCTTAACTTCATCAACCTTTCCATTATCTAAATATAATTTGCGAGTTACTTTTAGGTCTCCGCTTTGAATTGCTGATGCGATAATATCTACATCATCATTAAGTGAAACGCTTTCAAAAGCCTCGACTTTATTTTCTTTTCTTCCTTTTAACTCATTTTGTGGCCCTCGTCTTTCAGGACTTTTAGATGTAACTCCAGCGATATGTACCATATATAAATGTTATTTTATTCAATTATGCCACAAACTTGAAATAATTAAAATAAGTCAATTGTGCCAATATAACAAAATAAGGGCAAGTGCCCTATTTTGTTTATTTTATTACTAAGCTGCCATTTGGTCATCTCCAGCTTCTTGAGTATTATCAGCGCTAGCCTCTTGAGCTTTAGCGCGCATTTCTATTGCCTCATTAGCTGATATCTTGTTACCTTCCTGATCGTAATTCACATCATTCACGCCAGGTCTTCGCTCCGCACCAGCGCCAACTCCTACTGAAAATGGATTTGTCATATATTATTTATTAGTTTATTTATTGATTGAAATATACCACAAAAATCAACTTTTGTCAATAATAGTTGTTGACTAATTGCAATAGTAAAGCTATTATCACGTCGCAACACTCCCGGGTCGTCTAATGGCAGGACATCAGGTTCTGGTCCTGAGAATTGGGGTTCGAGTCCCTACCCGGGAACCATGAGAAACTATCAGTTTATTGGCTGATGGTTTTTCATTTCTGGTAGGGACTCGAAGAGTACGGCTAAAATGTAAACTGCATGTAAATTATTAAAAAACATCTTAACCCTGGTACTTTAATAAAGGATATTATTCAACAATAACTCCCCCAAACGCCTCGGCCAATTCCCCTACCACTTTTTCGGTTTCATCCTGTTCAAAAACTGGCATAACATCTATTTTGCAATTCATTATTTCGCAAATGGCTGCGTTTAAAACATCAAGGTTCTTTTTTTGGCTCATCATTTCAAAATGAAACGACTGGCGAAATCCAATGTGAACTTTTGATCCGTAAATACCAATCGGCTCGGCTTTTTGCAAAATCATTGGCAAGGCAATGTTAGTTCTGGAGACTACATCGCAGCATCTTTTCCATTTTGATTTTAAATCTTCAACTGAAAATCTCCCTTCACTCCTTTCCACTTCGTCCTCCAGACTTCGAGGGACAGGTTGGAGCTCCGGAGAGACAGGCGAGACCTCGCAAGGTTTCTCCACCGGCATCTCTACTTTAATTGGTGGCGGATTATTTAGCGCCACTTTTGTCGCCGCCGAATCATCTTGTTCGCCCCCCTTTCCTCCCCCCATAACTGGGGGAAATCGATCGTTATTATCACTATCGTCATCATGATCCCCGACTCCTGACACCTGACACCTTTCTACAATCATTATTTCAAACGGTAACTGTGGAAATGCTTCTGGTGCATTTTTTTGTCTGACATCAAGCAGATTATCTAACAGTTTTCCATACCTGACCCCTGACCCCTTACCCCTTACCCCTTCAGATATTTCAGACATCATCAACCCCCGCACATGCTCAATCATTTCGTCCAAAAATGGTTTCATTTGTCCGCCCTGTTCTATAAACTGATTTATTTTTTGAACTGCGTCTTTGGCATCTGATTTTAAAATTAACGAAGTTACTTCTTTAACAGTTGCAATATAAGTCGATGGCAAAACAAGTGATGCTTCTTCAACGGTGATATTTTTTTCACCTAACGCCAAAATCTGACCAAGTAAACTTTCAGCGTCGCGCACACAGCCTTCAGAAACTCTAATTATTGAATCAAAAACTTCACCATCTACCTTTATACCTTCAGCTTCTGTAATCATTTTTAAACGAGCGAAAAGGTCTTGTTTATTAACCTTGTGAAAATCAAACCGCTGACAGCGAGAGATAATTGTCGCTGGGATTTTATGTATTTCGGTTGTGGCAAGAACAAAAATCGCATGAGCTGGTGGCTCTTCCAATGTTTTGAGCAGTGCATTAAAAGCGCTGCTTGAAAGCATGTGAACTTCGTCTATTATAAAAACTTTAAACTTTCCTTGGCCTGGGGCAAATCTAACCGCATCAATAATATTCTCGCGAACATTATCTACTCCGGTGTGTGACGCGGCATCAACTTCGATTATATCCATTGCTTTACCGTCGCCAAAATCTAAACAAGATTTACATTTATTACATGGTTCACCTGCTTTGGCATCCTCACAATTAGCAGCTTTAGCTAATAGCCTGGCGATGGTTGTCTTTCCTACTCCGCGCGGACCTGAAAACAAATAAGCATGAGCGATTTTTCCAGTAATAATTTGATTCTGAATAGTTCGCTTTACATGATCCTGACCGGTAACATCAGCAAATATCTGCGGGCGGTATTTTCGATAGAGGGCTTGAGCCATAGGTAGATAATAGGAAATAGAGGTGATAGAGGTGATAAAAAAAACGACCTCAGAACTTATTGCTCGATGAGCGCATTTTAGCACTTAAAAGACCGGTTGACAAAAATCGATATTTCAGTTAGATTTGAATGTCTACTTCGGAGGAATCATGAAGACAGACTTCTACCGCTACATTTTTGCCGTAGTGATGTCAGCTGGCTGGATTGCATTCTCCAACCATTTGGGCGACGCCGAATTGGGTGTGTATGCCCTAATCGCAATCACGATTATGTTCCCTATCACTCTGCACGATGAGCGCAGGGGGAACAGACTCGACGATTGGCGATATAGCATTCTTCGAGCGGTGATTATCAGCTTCTTCTGGTTTCCACTCATCACACTGGCCGCCATTATTGGTACATTCGCTTATCTGATTATGTTCGTGATCAACATGATCACAAAGCGAGATGTCCGAGAAGTAGTGTTCGGAGTAGTGACAAAGATTCTCTCACTCCCAATCTGGATACCGGGTTGGCTGATTGCCGGGGTGTTCAACACGGTCGGTCTGACGATTGAAGACTTTGACCGCAAACGCACTGAGCGCAGACTCGTAAAGCGCTTACGAGATGATGATTAAAATAAACAAGTGCATCGCGTGCGCCGTCCATGAGTGGACGACGCCTTGTTTTTAATTAATCTGAATTAATCATCCCACTAATAGTCTTACGAGATAAATCGACGATCGTCGATTTTATGCACAATAATTACTTTTTAAAAATTCAAAATATACCTGCTCGAGCTTAACAAGAATGAACGCTAGTAGTGCTCATTCACGCCACCCACCCGGGTGGCGTTGCTATATACAAAAAGACCTACTGACTATATAGGTCTTATTTATTTAATTTATGCTACCTACTTGCCGGAACCGGTGGTGGAATTCGGTCTTTCTTCGCCTGTGCTCCATAGCCAGATCGTTGAGCAATTTCCCGGGCTACCAATTCTTTTGGCCGACCGTAAGTTAAACGCGACACTTCTTTAAGAGCCGTTGCTAATTTTGGATTTGGCTTGGCCGCCATTTCTGTAGCGAGTGTAAATGGTTTGGTCTGGGTGTTATTAACAACAATTTTTGCGTTCCAAGTAAACTCCTTGTTGTTCATCAAATCATATGGTGAAAATACCGGCTCATACACTTTTCCAAGTACTTCAGTATCTTCTGGTCCAACTCGAGAACAAAGCATTGATCCTACGTTTCCAAGCACAGCGTCACGAATTTCAGACTTACCGTCTTTTACCAACTGCCCCATGTACTGGTGAGCCATGATCATATTTAGCTTGTACTTTCTAGCCTCGGAAAGAATCGTGGCAATAGAAGGTGTAATAAAGTTTTGAAACTCGTCCATATAGAGAAAGAAATTTCTTCGCTCTTCTTCTGGAATTTCAGCTCGAGTAAAAGCGGCCATTTGTAATTTGGAAACTAGAATAAGTCCAAGCAGGTTCGCATTGACATCACCCGTTAGTCCTTTTGATAAGTTAACCAGCAAAATCTTTCCGGTGTCCATTATCTCCCGGAAATTAAAAGCTGATTTTGATTGACCGATAATATTACGCATCATTTCGTTTTCCACAAAGCGTCCAACTTTAGAAACCAAATAGCCCATCATTTCTGATTTATGATAATCAGAAGTATTGGCAATTTCATCTTCCCAAAATGATCGCACAACCGGGTCTGTAACTTTTGCCAGCCACTCTTTTTGAAAAGCAGCATCGGAAATCATTTTTGGAATTTCCGCGAGCGTCCCTGGATTTTCCAAATCAGCCATTAGCGTTAACATAAAGTTACGCATGTAGTGCTCAAACATCGGTCCCATCATTTCAGGCGGGAACAACATATAAAAAATGCTGATCATTTCCTGAACCGCAAAGTCACGCATGTTAGCGTTTGGTGCTTCAAGCATGTTAAGCCCCATCGGACGGTCCATATCAGACGGATTAAAGTAAATCACGTCGTCGAGTCGCTCTTTTGGAATCATGCCCATTAAAGCGTCCACCAGGTCCCCGTGCGGATCAATCACACAAACTCCTTCTCCATTTTTTATATCTTGAACAGCCAAGTAGCGCAGATAATAAGATTTACCAGTACCAGTTTTGCCCATTATGTACATGTGTCTAGTTCGATCCTCGTTGTGCATGTATATGTCAGTCTTGTGGCCACGATATTCATTAAAACCCAATTTAAATCCAGTTTGTGGAATATCAGCCGGCGCCGGTGCAACCCGCGCTAACATCCAACGAATGTTTGGCGTTTCGGTTGTTGGCAAAGGAAGGTGCCAAACACTTGCCATCTCTTCTGTGTTTAAAACCATTCGCTTCCGCTCATTAAAAGTTCGGTGAATAAACTCATGTACTAAATGTTTATTTCTTGGAATATCTTTTTCAAAAGCATTGCCAAATTCGTAAATATTGTATTGACTAAAGGCCTGAATAACCTGATTAAGGTCGGACATGGCGGCGTCGGCACTTGGTGCACTGGCAATAATTCTAATATTAACATCCATTCCTGCTTTACTGGACTTACTTTCAATTCCTTCCATCATCTTTTGCTCAGCCGGAGACAAAGTTTTTACCTCAGCGGGCTTATCATCTTTTTTCTTACCAACAATTACTTCTTTCCAATTATTGCCGGCGTTACCCGAACGAGCATCTTTATAACTGATGCCTTTTTTCATGTTTTTAACAATCTTTTTACCCATCGCTCGCCATGAGCCATGAGCCGATCTAATCACAAACTGAATCGCAACTCCATTTCCATTTTCAACTTTTGAAAGTGCGTTTGTAACGGCGTTTAGCGGATCTGATTCTTGATCTTTGTAGGTTTTGATTGGTAAATTATTTTCGCGTTTAAACTTTAGGTAACCGCCAACAACTGTGCCGGTTGGTGAAAAAATATTAAAATCTTTGACTGGTTCAATATTCGCGTTGCTGTATTGAGCGTGTAATTGTTGCTCCACAAACTCGCGCATATAAAGCGGTACGGTTACATAAAAAGTAATTAACTTTTCGTGCGAAACAATTTCCAGAGCAATTTCGTCTGTTCTTCCTTTTAGCCAGGCACCGATTCCTTTTTGAGCTTTTAGCCCGCCAATAGCCGCAAAAAAACTTTCAGCAATGGCGATGTCTTCTTTAACATCAGCAGCCCTGTCGTCACCTTTTGATTCCTCAACATTTTTAAATTTTGGCAAAGTAACCATTAGTGTCACATGCTCAAATTGACCTTGGCGAGCTACAGATCCTTTTCTAAATGATCGGCGTAAAATATAAAGCGCTGATACAATCATCATCGCCACAGCAAGCGTACCCAAAGCTAATAGGAAAATTTGATCGCCAAACTGTGCTGTCATAATTTATTTACAGATGATTTTATTTGCTCGTTTGCGTACTTAACCATTTTGTCTGCTTTTATTTTTACTTCTTGTTCTAGGAAAAATTTATTCACCCCGGGAATCATCTGTAACCATTCCCGTATCATTTCTAAAATTTTAATTGCTTTTATCTTTCCTGTATGCACCATTTCTTGAATTTTTATAGCTACTTCTTCGCCTTTTTTTCTAAATGCAATTTTCTTGTCATCAGGAAGTGACAAGTACATATCAGTTAAATCCTCAGAGAGCAGATTTTCAACATCAACTAAAATAGGATCTTTCGCTGGTGCGACCGACGGAACTGATGCGGCCACAACCGCAGCCACGGCGCTTGGAATTTCAGTTTCTTGTTCGGTCGAGGTCACTTCACCCTTATTAACTTCATTCTCCTCACTCTCTTCACTTTTTTCACCCTTTTTACCTTCCACAACATCAAAACCAGACCCTTGTTCCGGAGTCAGCTTTTGTGCGTTTAATAAATTTACCTCTTGATTGTCTACCATGACATTATTTTATCACACCCTCACCTTTTTGGCGTCAGCTTTTGACCGTCGCCTGTATCTTTAACAACAAATCCAAGTTCAGCGATTTGATCGCGCAGAGCATCTGAACCTGCATAATCTTTTTCCTCACGCGCTTTGCGACGAAGTTCTAAAAGATTTTCAACTTCATCAGGAATAACAATGGAAAGCGTGCCAGCCAAATCAAGTCCGAAAACTTTATCCATTTCAAACACTGTTGCTAACTTTATTCCGGAATCCAGCTCTTGATTTCTGACAGTTTCCCACAAAATCGCCAACGCCCCAGCAATATCTAAATCATCGTTGATTCTTTCATTAAATGATTTCAGAATTTTTTTATCAATCTTCGCTGGCGATCCCAAACTCCAAAGCTCATCTTTTAAATTATTCAAAGCATTATGAGCTGATTCCAGCGCTTCCCAAGTAAAATTCTGTTTTGTTCGATAATGCGCCCCCAGCAAGAAATATCTGAAATCCAACGGAGAAAAACCTTTTTCTTTTAAATCATCAATAGAATATGTGTTTCCAAGTGATTTGCTCATTTTTCCACCATCAACCATTAAAAAAGCATTATGAAGCCACCAATTTGCCAGTTCGTGTCCACGAGCGGCCTGTGTTTGCGCCATTTCATTGGGATGATGAACAGTAATATGATCCTCTCCCCCGGTGTGAATATCAAAAGGGGTTCCTAAATATTTTTCGCTCATAGCTGAGCATTCAATATGCCAACCCGGGAAACCGATTCCCCAAGGCGATTGCCATTCCATCTGCCGCTTTTCTTCTGTTTTTGAAAACTTCCACAAAGCAAAGTCGCTGGCGTTCTTCTTTTCTTTATTTTTTTCCACCCTAGCCCCTTCTTCTTTTTCATCTAATTTTTGGCCGCTAAGTTTTCCATAGTCTGATAATTTTGAAGTATCAAAATAAATTCCGTCGCTGATTTGATATGTAAAACCATTTTCCTCGAGGGCAGCGATTAAAGCGATTTGTTCCAAAATATAATCAGTGGCTTTTGGCAATTCGCTTGGAGGCTCAATACCTAGCTCTTTCATATCATCCAAAAATTGATGAGTATGCATTTTTGAAATCTCCCAGGCGTCTTTGTTTTCTTTTTTAGCTTGCTTTTCGATTTTATCTTCACCTTCGGAAGCGTCATCTGTTAAATGTCCGACATCTGTAATATTCATTACTTCATTAACTTCCAGTCCGTTGAACTCAAACATTCGGCGTAAAAGATCGGCAAAAACAAAAGCGCGAAAGTTTCCAATACTGGCGCGCTGATAAACTGTTGGTCCGCAAACATACATGCCAACTTTTCCCTTATTTATTGGTTTAAAAATTGATTTTTTCCTTCCGAGTGTATTAGTGAGCATTATTTTCATAGTGGGATAAGTATACCAGATGATATCGCCATTAAAAAGGTTAAATAAGTGAAAAAAGTGAAATTTTACAGGTTTCACATTTTGACATCTTTCACCTATTACACATTTCTAATCCTTATCACTCAGAGGAATTAGGTATCACCACGAATAAGAATAAAAAGTCCCAATGGCGCAAGTGACCAAATTGTAACAGCAATGTTGCCAGTAAAAATCATTCTCGAGAGTGGTGAAAAACTAGCAATCATCTCGACTGACATTAACGACCCTAAAATCACAGCCAAAAGTCCGGTAAAAGAAATAGCAAACAAGGCAATCTCAATTCCGGTTGGAACAACATAAGGCTCAAAAAATCCATTCCATTTTAAAACAAAGAAAACGATGAGATAAACGATGGCAAAAATAATTATGCTGGAAATTGAGCTGTCAGTTTTTATTAAGGATTCTAAATTGTTGATATATGGCAAAAACATCATTGTAAAACCCGAAATATATAAAGCAATAATTGAGGGGATTAAACTATCCTTCCCAATTGAATAAGCATACAACAAAAAAATGGCCAAAAAAGCCAATATTGCCAATAAGTCCCACGTCAAATATGAAGTGTTTTCCACAAGCGAGCTAATTTGTGACATCGCCTCCTCTGGCATGGTTTAATTATAGCAAAAGGGTAACGTGGGTAACAGGGACGACAAAATCCGTAACTCGGTTACGGATATATAAAAACAAACCCGCATCACTCCCCTTCCTGGGTGATGCGGGACTTTTCCTTGAGCAGCTCTACGTAGTAGCATCCTGCCACCAAGCCGCCGACAGCGGCCGAGGCAAGGAGCAAAAGCGGGTACAACCACCAGGGATACTCGAGCTTGAAGCCGAAGCATCCTTCTCCGGGCAACGCTGCCCGTAAAGACATGGCAGCAGCCACTGCTCGTGGTCGAGCGCTACAGGAGGTATTAAAATTACGAAACCTCCGTGGCCAGCGTCGAAAGCATCGGGATTGCGCCCCACAAACAGAAGCACACCAACGGCCAGAACACTGGCGGAAAACGGCAAAATCAGACGACCAAGCATATTCACCTCCTGCCATATACTGTCGTTATTTGGCTGTTTTGTCAATTACTCCTCTAAATCCAATTCCTGTAACAACTCCTTTTCTTTCCTGGACAACTTAGTTGGTGTTACCACCTGGATGATTACAATTTGATCGCCACGCGCTCGGCCGTTTGCAACACCTTTACCTTTTAGCCTTAGTTTGTCCCCACCCTGTGTTCCAGCCGGAATCTTTAGCTTTACTTTGCCATCGATTGTGTCTGTCATCACCTCACAACCCAAAGCCGCTTGTGTAAAGCCAATTTTGTGAGTTGAGTAAATTGTATTTTGATCGCGCTCAAAGCGTGGGTCCGGGGTGATGTACAAGTGAACATACAGGTTTCCTGCCTGGCCCTTTGCGCCAATAGATTCCCCTTGGCCACGAACACGAATTTTCATTCCGCTTTCAACCCCAGCAGGCACATCGATCTTAATTGATTTTTTTTCATAAACAATCCCCGAGCCACTACAATCTTTGCAAAGCGTTTCTGGCGTCTCTCCGTTCCCGCTGCAGTCAGCGCAAGCCACTCGAGTTTGCATTGCACCCAAAATTGTTCGCTGAATTTTTGTTTGCATTCCTGTGCCGTCACAAGTGGAACAAGTCTTCATTATCGACCCCGGTTCGGCGCCTACTCCGCCACAGCGTTCGCAATTATTATTTTTTGTTAAATTAATTTCTTTTTCTGTTCCAAAAACTGATTCTTTAAAAGTAAGTTCTAAATCAACTTGAATATCAGTGCCGTGCATCTCGCCCCGACGAGATCGTCCGCCACCAAAAAAATCACCGAACATATCGCCAAGATCTTCAAAATTGACATTGAACCCTTGTCCTCCAAAACCTTGAAAACCTTCAAATCCACCACCGGCACCGGCATTATCAAAAGTGGTCCCAAACTGATCGTACTGTTGGCGTTTTTGTTCATCGGACAAAACTTGATAGGCTTCGTTTACTTCCTTAAACTTCTCTTCGTTTCCGCCGGCTTTGTCTGGATGAAATTCATGAGCCTTTTTGCGAAATGCTTTTTTGATTTCGTCTTTATTAGCTCCTTTTTCAACTTCTAAAATTTTGTAATAATCTTTTCCCACAGTATTTTATTTATCAAGTTTAGCTTTTACATCGATGATTTTCTCATCAACTTTTTTATCAACCTTTTTATAAATCGCATTGCGAACTATTTTGAAGGACAGAACCCAAAGTATCAGCGAGCCGGCACCAGCAAAGGCGCGGAGTATTATATTACGTTTTTTTTCTTTTGACATAAGCATGGGGTCGTTTTAGGGCGGGTGGCACGGCAATGGGGCCCCCGACAGCGCGCAACATTATGAGCACTGACGGGGTGTTTGCCGTGCCAGGACCCGCCATTATTATTCTTTGTTATCTTCTGACTTCACTTCCTCAAAATCAGCATCTTTAACACCAGACTCGGACTTTTCTTCATGTCCCTTGTCCCCTGTCTCCTGTCCCTGTTCTTTATACAACTTCGCCCCAACTGTTTGCGCTTCTTTTGATAATTCTTCAGACAACTTCTTTATATTCTCAATATCATCTCCTTCTTTGATATCTTTCAATGCCTGAGCTTTTTCTTGCAAACTTTTAGCTTCAGCTTCTCCTATCTTTTCCTTATTTTCAGAAATCATCTTTTCTACAGTATATACAATTGTATCAGCCATGTTCTTAACTTCAATCTGTTCCATTTTCTTTTTATCCTCATCAGCGTGAGCTTCGGCATCTTGTTTCATCTTTTCAATTTCCTCGTTCGAAAGTCCAGAAGAAGATGTAATCGTAATTTTCTGTTCCTTTCCGGTTCCCTTATCTTTTGCAGAAACATTTAAGATTCCATTGGCGTCAATATCAAACTTAACTTCGATTTGCGGAACGCCTCGTGGTGCCGGTGGAATACCGTCGAGCATAAATCGTCCCAGCACTTTATTGTCGGCCGCCATTTGACGTTCACCTTGGTGAACTTTGATTTCAACACTTGGTTGACTCTCGGCCGCAGTTGAAAAAATTTGCGCTTTGCTGGTTGGAATAGTGGTGTTGCGTTCAATCAATTTTGTAAACACACCGCCCATTGTTTCAATTCCAAGTGATAGCGGAGTAACATCTAGCAGTAACACATCTTTAACATCACCTTGCAAAACTCCAGCTTGAATAGCAGCGCCAAGGGCTACAACTTCGTCGGGGTTTACACTTGAGTTTGGTTTCTTTCCAAAAAACTCTTCTACTTTTTTAATCACCAGTGGCATTCTTGTCATTCCGCCTACCATAACTATTTCCTCAATTGCGCCTTTTTCCAGCTTGGCGTCAGCAAGTGCTTTTTTAACCGGCTCCATTGTTCTCTCAACAAGTGATCCAACCAATTCTTCCAGCTTTGCCCTTGTAAATGTCATCACCAAATGCTTCGGCCCTTCGGCTCCACTAGTAATAAATGGTTGATTAATCTCTGTCTGCTGTGCTGTGGATAACTCAATTTTAGCCCGCTCAGCTGCATCTTTTACGCGTTGCATAGCCAAGGCGTCGCCAGTAAGATCGATTCCTTCTTGATTTTTAAACTCAGCGATAATCCAATCAATAATTACTTTATCAAAGTCATCTCCACCAAGGTGAGTATCGCCATGAGTAGACATTACTTCAACTGTGTTGTCTGAAACATCAAGTACGGAAACATCAAATGTTCCACCACCTAAATCGTAAACCAAAACTTGCTGTCCAACTTTTTTATCAAAGCCATAAGCAAGGGCAGCGGCTGTTGGCTCGTTAATAATTCGCAAAACTTTTAGTCCGGCGATTTCGCCAGCGTCTTTTGTGGCTTGGCGTTGAGCGTCATCGAAATAAGCTGGAACCGTAATAACAGCTTCTGTAATTTTTTCACCAAGTTTTTCCTCAGCATCTGCTTTTAGTTTTCCTAAAACCATTGCCCCGATTTCTTGCGGAGTATGTTCATTGTCATTCATCTTTACAGCTACTCCTTCACCGCGTTTTATAATTTCGTATGGCATTAATTTGATATCAGTTTGAACTTCGTTGTCTTCAAACTTGCGACCAATCAGACGCTTGATTGAGTACAAAGTATTTTTTGGGTTTGTTACCGCTTGGCGTTTAGCCGGAGTTCCCACATAACGCTCACCGGTTTTTCCTATAGCTACAACGCTTGGAGTTGTGCGTGAGCCTTCTTTATTTTCCAAAATTTTTGGCTGACCACCTTCCATTACTGCCATAGCGGAGTTTGTCGTTCCTAAATCGATTCCTAATATTTTTGACATATTTTATAGATTATAGATGATAGAAGTGATAGAGGTGATAGATGAAACTATTATCTATTCCCTCTCTTATCTATTCCTTCTTTATTAATTATAATTTTCGCCGGTCTCAGAACTCTCTCTCCGATTTTCCAGCCTGCAGACAACTCTTTTAATTCTTCTCCTTCTTCAGCTATTTCATGTAAATTGGGATCAAACTCACCTTTTACTTCTATTTTTTCAATTCCCAATTCTGACATTGTAGTTTCAAACTGTTGTTTGATAAATGTAACGCCCTGTAACCAAGTTTCGATGTTTTTACGCACCGACCGATCAACTGCTGACAGATCTGGGACATGATTCACCGCCTGTTCAAAGTTATCCATTATCGGCAGTAACTGTTGCGCAAGATCAATACGAATATGATTTCTGTTTTCTTCTTTGATCTTGTCGAGATCTCTCTTCAGATTTTCGTAGTCAGCCAGCGCCCGTTTCCAGCCTTGAAGATATTCATCTTGTTGAATGTTGGATGTTGGATGTTGGATATCATTTTCACCCTTTTTACCCATGTTACTCTTTTTTCCCATATTAAACTTCGTCTAATAATTTCTTCGCTTGTGAAAGCAAGCGGATATTTTTTTCATAATCCATTCTGAGTGGTCCGATAAGTCCTAAAGTTCCCACCATTCCATTTGGTAAATGATATTTGACCATCAGAGTGGCCATTTTTTCACCAAAAGGATTTTCACCACCAATCCAAACATTTACATCTTCGTTAATTACGCCAAACATGTCGCGCAATATGTCGTCAAACTTATCCACAACTGCGGAAATTGATCGCAAAGTCTGAACATCACTGAATTCCGGTTTTTCAAATAAGTTTGATATTCCGGTGTAATGATTCCAACCGGCGTCTAGTGTTGCCAGTGCCGTTTCGCCTGACATCTGAGTTAAACACTTGGCCATTTCGCGCACTAGCTCGCGCGGAGTTTGAGAACCATGAATCACGCCAGCCATTTGCGCGCTTGGTCTGGCTAAAGTTTTTCTTTTAACAAAATTTTCCAAATACATTCTATAACCATCTTCTGTTGGTACTCGGCCAGCCGAAGTGTGAGGCTGACGAAGCAGTCCCGCCTGCTCAAGCGTTGCCATGTCGTTACGAACTGTGGCAGAAGAAACCCCAAGATCAATAACACTCGAAGCTACAGGCTGCGCAGTCTTAACATAGGTTTCTACGATTACTGACAAAATTTGGAGCTGACGAGAATTGATCATAATTTATTGGCGAGCTAAGAAATTGGATGCATGACTAGGAAGTAATCGAGTACTGACGGGCTGTACTGATATGTACAACGAGGAGGAACACAGATTACTGATAATATCAGGCGCTAATTTTCAACGCGAGCAATAAAACAAAGTTAGCAGTCTATAGTATAGACTGCTAACTTATTTAATGTCAAGAATTGAACCTTAAGCCGCTTTTGCTTGCGCTTGTTTTTGTTTTAAGCGTGCGATTAAGTCTATTCTCTCCTGTCTCTTATTAAAATCGGCTTCTCTGGCATTTTTAGCCTCTAGCTCAGCAATTTGTTGACCGATCTGCCGATCCTCTTCTGCGGCGCTTACCATTGGTACAACATTTTTTTGCTTTCGAGTCGTGGTTTCTTGAGCCCTGCGTTGCGCTTCTGCGACTTGATCGCTATCCCAGCCTGCTTTTTCTAAAACTGCGCGACTGCTAGCCGCGATACTACCGTCAGCATTCATATACCCACCATCCTTTAATTGATTAATGGCATACTGCCACCGTCTATTTTCTTGCTCTTGTGGCGACACTTCGCGTCTTTTCTCATTCATATATAAAAACTTTAATACAAAACTTATTTAACTGCAAGCATTTTCTTTTGCTTTTTTACAAGCGTGCTCCAAGCTGATTTTTTATATTTTTTAGTAGTAAGAAGTTGAGAAAATAATTCACCACCCAGCATACTTGGCACAATCACAAAGGTTGCGCCCATTTCGTACATCTTTCTTGCGTCATGAGCAGATTTTGCTGTTACTACAATTGCAGCGCGTGACCGTTTTATTATTAAGTATTCAATCACATCTCGAGTAATAGCCAAGTCTGGAATAGTACAAATAATTAATTTTGCTTTTGAGGCTTTTATAAAATCCAGAAATTCCCTATTTCCGACATCACCATACAAATGCGGTTGGCTATGAATTTCCAATCTATCAATAGCAGTTGGGTCAAAATCAACCACTAAATAATCTTCCTGCATTTTTCTGATTGCATGCAAAATTGATGCGCCTAAGTCATGATAACCAAATAACAAAATCGATGGTGCTGTCATTTCATTTTTAATTCCCTTTTTCTCACTATTTGGCACTGCCTCAAAAAAGCGGAATAAAAACTCAAACCTATCAAACATCCATTCGTTATATTTTAAGAAATACGAAGAAATCGCGATAGTTATGATTGCAACCGCCGTTGCCATTGGCAAAACAGATGGCGCTATTAAACCGGTCGCAATTGCGCTAGCAAGCAATATAAAAGAAAACTCACTGACTTGAGCCAAAGAAACTCCCACTAAAAATCCTGTTCTTGGGTGATATCCAAAAAGCCTTAAAACTATCATTATGATTAATGGATTTCCGATTAAAACAAACAAACTAAGAATCAAACTCGATAACCAAGATTCCTGCAAACCCTCTACTGTCAGCTGAGTGCCTAAAACGATAAAGAAAATCACCAAAAAGAAATCGCGAAGTGGTCTAATTTTAGTTTCAATTTCTCTTTGAAATCCGGAGCTAGCAAGCGAGATACCGGCCAGTAAAGCCCCGGCTTCAATTCCAAATCCAAAAAATGTTAAACCACTGGCCAGAACAAAGCACCAACTAAGAGCAACTAAAAACAAAAGTTCTTGCGAATGAGCGGCGTAGCGAAAAACATGTGGTAATACAAATCTAGCCAAAAACCAAAGAACAATCAAAACTACGGCCATTTTAACAAGTGACAAACCAATAATAGCTGTAATACCTCCGTTTGTGTCTGAACGCATTGCCGCCAAACCCAAAAGTAAAATCATGGACACGATATCTTGAACAATCAAAATTCCCACACTTATTCGACCGTAGAATCTATCAAGATCTTCTTTGTCTGATAAAACTTTTACAATAATGATGGTACTGGAAAAGGCAAAAGCCATTCCAATGATTGCCGAGGTGATGTGATCATAGCCTAACCAGTAGGCAATTCCCCAACCGGCAGCGGCTGTAAAAATAATCTGGCCAAGTCCTGCCATTACTGCAATTTTTCCAACATCTTTAATATTACGCCAATTAAGATGAAGCCCGACTAAAAATAACAAAAACGCAATTCCAATTTCGGATAATGCGTCAAAAACTTCGTGAGACTCTGCTATTCCTAAAAGTCCGGGGCCAACCAAAAGACCAGTAATAATATAGGCGATGATTAGCGGTTGACGCAAAAAATGCGCAATAAGCGCGATTACTCCAGCCGTAATAATAACTGCTGCAATTTCGAAGAATAAAAGATCCTCCATAATGTTTTGATTATAACAAAAGAGTGACAGGGGTAACAGGGGTAACATCGAAAATATTATTTCCATTACCCTTTTTCTCTTGACAATATACTGTAAATTATATAATCTTTTATTTGTCTCGGGGGGTAGCTCAGTGGCAAAGCACCAGCAGTCCACTGCTGGTGGTCGTAGGTTCAAATCCTGCCCCACCCGACCACTTATGGCGCTAAGCTCTCTTAAGGAGCTGAACCGAGGGAAACCTTGGGGCGCCCCCTTTTCTCCGCGGTCAGTCCGCGTCTCCCAGGGGCGGGTCTAGTCCTTCTAGACCCGCCCCATTTCATTTCAACGCGAGGAGTATAGCAATGAATCTTTGTCTCATGATTCGACATGGAAACCACAATAGTGCCAGCCTTACTGACGAAGGTCGCGAAGAGATATCTAGGACTGCTCGGCGGATCGCTCCGTACATCCAAGACAAGAGCATCGTAGTACTCTCTTCGCCTGCACCCCCGCGCCAACCAAAGCGCCGACATCCTGAAAAAGCAACTGGGATTGGACTCAATTCAGATGTTTGATGTTCTCTGTAGCCGAAGGCAGCCACCGTATTCAGCTCGACGATGCTCACGCCTACATCATGCGGGCTGGTCAAAACGCTGATGTCGTTCTAGTGGTCACTAACCTGGAACTGGTCGAACTTCTCCCCAGCAAGTTTGGCGCTGGTCGGTCAAATCAAGAGCCATACATTGACATTTACCTATATTTTCGATATTCTCTTGACGCAAAAGAAAACACGGCCCTATCGTCTAACGGTTAGGACATCAGGTTCTCATCCTGGAAATCCGGGTTCGATTCCCGGTAGGGTCACCAACAACGAACTAATCGGCTTTTTTGAAGCCAACATGCGGGACGCGCGAAGCGCGTCCCAATGGTTTCCGCCTGAATTTCGCCCAGAATCCAAAGGAGAATTCGCCAAAAATGAATCCAA
>Ga0210044_10001161_pt1 | contig 39842 bp, 37 predicted proteins | sample CryGey13umfilter_2_FD_183959 | JGI IMG/M metagenome (GOLD analysis project Ga0210044, IMG submission 183959) | Groundwater microbial communities from aquifer in Utah, USA - Crystal Geyser 4/9/14 3 um filter (SPAdes) (version 2) | ecosystem: Environmental > Aquatic > Deep subsurface >... | reverse complement strand
CCTTTCGAGGGCGACCTTGACGAGATGGTCGACATGGCCGAGAGCCTGGGCAGGCTCGAGAACGACGAGCTGCCTTGGGCCTGGCGCGAATAGCTCCACTGGTCGTGGCCCTCGCAGCGAGGCACGCCCCGTCTTGCCCTCCAGATCGATGGAGCGCACTCGGACAGCCACCCGCGAAGCCGACCCTATCTGGTCATACACCTGTGATCCTCGACACTAGCGCCGTGTTCGAGCGGTCCGCAGTCGGTCTATGATCGACTTGAAGGCGAGCTTTCCGGCGAGCCCCGTGATCGGCTCAACCACCGCTACCGCTGTCGCCGCCGCTTCCGCGAGCTCAGCGCCATCCTCAAGCAGGTCGAGGATGTCCTTCTTCGACATCGCGGCTCCGGAGGGTACAAGATCAAGAGCCGCTTACCATGAAGACGCCGCCGGTGGCCATCCCGTGTCGGCGGAGGCGACCATGAGCACCCTACCTCAGCCCCTTTACCTCGACCTGATGGCCGCGCTCATCGAGGCCGGCCGACAGGATCTCGTGCGCAGGCTGGAAGGGCATCGCCCCCGCGAGACGCTCTCCAGCGGCCAGGCCGCTGACCTCGGGCGTGTCCTCCGCGAACACCGTGAAGAACTGGCTGGAGGCCGGCCACTTCCCGGGCGCCTTCAAGACCGCCGGGGGCCACTGGCGGTTCCACCGGGACAAGGTGGAGGCGGTGCAGTCGCGCATGGACGAGCTGCGTGAGAAGAACCGCCATGGCGACCTCACGCCGCCCGACGCCGGCGACGAGGATTACCCCTCGCCGCCGCTGCTGTAGCAGCATTCAGCTCCCGTCTCCCTTCCATGGCTCCCCGCGGAGCAGGGCGACGAGGGCGGCGTGCACGCGAGGCCACGCTTCGCCCGGGTCGTAGTCGAGGCCGGTGCACAACAGGATCGGCACGTCGTTGAGGAACGTGGCGTCGACCATCTTCGCCGCCATGTTCGCCTCGAACTGGGCCCGGCTGACCGGGGTCTCGCCGAACTCCATGTACCGCTCGAAGGCGGCGACCAGCAGGGCCGGGTCGACGTCCGGATGGTCCAGCCCCAGGTCCAGGTCGAAGAGGTCGCGCCCCTTCTTCCGCTGGTACAGGGCGCGGAGCTTGGTGCCCAGCAGCTCCGAGAGCGTGTAGGTGGACACCTCGGCGGCACCCGAGAACCAGGGGTTCGTCACGACCAGCGGCCGGGTGGCGAAGCCGTGGACGGCGAAGTGCTCGCGCGTGTTGATCTCGATCTTGACCCGCATCTGGACGACCGGCGTGAACGTCGTGTCGAAGCGGTAGTAGAGCGTGAACCGGCCGTGACCCGCCTTCCACTTCGGCGTGCCCAGCCAGGGGTCGAGCGCCGCGCGGATCTCGCTGACCAGCGGCCCGATGGGCCCGGCGTCGCGCTGGACCAGGTCGATGTCCTCGGAGTACCGCCCGGGCGGGTCGAAGTAGAGCTTGTGCAGCGCGGTGCCCCCGCGGAACGACACCCGGTCGGCCACACCGGGCCGGGCGAAGAGCTCCACCAGGGCGCGGGAGAGCACCAGGTCCTGCTCGACCTGCGTGTTGTCGGGCCACGGCGCGGACTTGCGCCAGGCGGTGATGTTGGCCCTCGGGATCACAGGTCCGCCTCCACATCGTCGTTGACCACGACGTGCCAGCGCGGGTCGAAGATGGCGCCCGAGTCCTCGCGCGCCGGCGTGAGCAGGGTCGGCAGCAGCCGCGTGCCCGCGAGCGCCTGGGCGAGCGCGTCGGCCAGCTCCGCTTGCTCGATCCGTTCGAGCAGCCAGCCGAGCCGCTGCACATCGCTGCGGCGGCCTCGTGGGACGAGCGCTGCGAGCTTGGCCCGGTCGACCTTCTCGGCGAGCTCCGAGAGGACGGTGGCGATGTTGCTCCAGTACCCGGCTGCCTCCGGGAACCGCACCAGGTCGAAGGCCGTGGTCTCCGGAGTGGCCACCACCATGCTCCCGGTCTCCGTCTGCATCGGCTGGGTGGCGGCACCCTCGACGAGGTTGCTCGCGTGGAACTCGATGCGGACGCGACCCACCGCGATGTCCCGCTCGACCGCGTCGGCCATCACCTGGAACGCCATCGGCTGCTGGTGGGCAGCCCCGTGGAGCGCGGCCGCGCTCAAGAGCGCGACGTAATAGCGCCGGCCGAGGTACCGCATGAGGTCGTCGATGAACCAGGTCGCCGGCGGGCTGCCGGCCGCGCGATACTCCGGCGGCACGATCACGAAGAAGCCACGCCGTGGGCTGATGATCGCGCCGGCCCGCTTCAGACGGTACAGAGTCAACTTCACGGCGTCCGGCGAAGTGCCGCTGACCGAGGCGGCCTCTTCACGCGAGAAGGAATACCGGCCGTTCTCGGGCAGGGCCAGGATCCAGTGGTGAAGGGCGCCGGGGTTGGCCATGATGAGCCTCTCGCACATCGTTACGCAATGCGTATCCTTTTGCAAGTTGCTCATCACTGCGAGCCGCAGGCACGCGGGCTACTTCGCGGCCACTGCCACCAGCACCCCCGGCCACCGCTTCGCGAACGCCCGCCGCTGCGCGTCGTGTCCACGCAGGCGGGCGATGGCGCGCACCTCGGTCTTCTTGATGCCCGAGGGCACCTCGTCCTCGGGTACGTCGAGCACCGCCAGGATCTCCGGCGCCAGGTGCAGCAGGTTCAAGAGCTGCGACACCCGTGCCCCGGTCACCCCATCGACACGGCCGAGGGCCTTGAGCGAGTCGTAGGCTCCGGTGTCCCACAGCTTCTGAAGCCGGCGGGCCCGCTCCAGGTCGCCCTGGCACCCGCGGCTCCGGGTCGAGGCGACCGCGGCCTTGCTGCCGCCGCGGATCGACAGCTCGCCCTGACGCACGAGCTGCTCGTAGCGGCTCCACTGGTGGCCGGGGTCCGGGATGGCGGCGATCCGCCGGAGCTGGAGCTCGCTCGGCAGCGGGCCGCAGCGGTCCTCGCGCTCGAGGTCCTCCACGATCGCCGGCGCCAGATTCAGCAGCTTGAGCACCTGGGACACCCGCGCCCGCGTGAGCTTCTCCTTGCGGGCGAGGTCGGCCGCGGTACGCTCGGGCACGGCGTCGATCCACCCGCGGAATGCCCTGGCCCGCTCCAGGTGCTTGCGCACGCGGGCGAGCGCGTCGGCCCACGGGTCGTCGTCCTGGGTTGGCCCGGTCGCGTGGCCCGGTCCGTCAGCCGTTGGCCCGGTCGGCGTGAGTCCGCCTCCTGCCTGGGTTTCCGGCTGGCCCGCTCGCGCCAGGTCGCGGGCGAGGCGCCGCTGGCGCTGCTTCACCAGCGCCTTCTCGGGCGGCGCGTGGCGGCGGTGACCGTAGCCCTTGTGCTCGGGCAGCTCGGCGCGAACTTCCAAGCTTTGAAGCCACTCGACGTGTTTGTCACCCTGGGAGGCTACGGGGAGCCATTTCGTTCCAGACGGAACAAAGAGAGCGTCGGCTTGATTCAAGCCGGCGCTCTTTTCGTTTTGGCCGTCGGAGACGCCGTTCTCGGCGGAGCTGATCTCGTCGCAGAGGTGCTCGACGCCCTCACCCCCCAGCCCACACCCGCCACAGCGCGTCGGGCAGCGGCTGATGCAGCTCGAACCACACGCGAACTGGCTCGTTACCCTCATGCCGCAGCGCTCGCACGGTCCCGCAGTACACGAAGGGCTCGCCCTTTCCGTCCGCGTCCTTCGTATTGTAGCGAACAAAGAGGTGAATCGAGCGACCCTCCGCTTCGTGCCGGAGGATTCGACGGCCCTTCGCGCCCTCTTGGGTGGTGGTCGCTTGGGACTCCCACTCGAAGCGGTCGCGCGCGGTGAAGCTGTCCGCGTATCGGTGCTCTAATGGCGTTCCCTCCGGCTTTCTCAAGTTCACCATCAGGACGGAGTGGGGCTGGCCCTCCACGTCGACGTCCTTGTGCCCTGAACGCCAGGAGGGGTTGTTTTGCTGGCCGAACATCGGCGCGATGGCGTCGCGGTCGTAGGTGCCCCACAGCACGAGGTCGGCGCGCTGCGTCACGACCTCGAGCACCCGCGCGACGACGCGGAGCGTGACGCCCGGATCGACGGGCAGATCGGGGAGCCCAGGACGCGACGAGCGGAGCAGCCAGCGGCCGCCCTCGCGCACGGGGATCTTGATGGCGGCGAGCACCTCGTCACCGCTGCCGCCCGTGAGCAACACCGGGCGTCCCACGACCTCGTTCGGGTCGGAGACCGTCGCCCACTCGCACAGCACCAGGTCACCGTCGGCGATGGGGTGCGCGCCGCCGTCCATCGAGTCGCCCGCCGCGCGGACCACGAAGTGCCGCTTGGGGTCGAGCTCCCGCGTCGCGTGGACGGCGAGCTCAGTGACGACGTCGTGCCCCGCGTACTGGGCCGCGGGCGCGCCGCACGCGACGGCGAGCTCAGCGTAGTAGGGCAAGGTGCCGAGCCGAATCACGACCCCGGGGGCCTGGCTCTCCTCGCTCGGGCGCAGCTCCCACGCGCCGCGCACCCGCACCAAGAGGACGCGATGGCGGGAGCCCGGGTGACCGGCGGTGGGGCCGAGCCAGCGGCGAAGCAAGCTCGCCAACACGTTCGGGCCACCTGGCCGCTCAAAGGCCACGTTGACCGCGATCTTCGCGAAGCGGAACGTGTACTCGGCCCCCTCCACGCGCACGAGCGTCTCGCCCATGGGGATGTCCGCGCGACGCGCCCGATCAAAGCGCAGGATGGGGTTGCCGCCCGCGTGGCTGACCACCAGCTCGATCGGCGCCGCGAAGGCGAGCACCTTGTCCGCGTGGCGGTTGTTCGCCGTGTACTGCGCGAGGCGGGCGCGGATGAGCTCAGCGCTCATCGCGTCGAAGACCGGCCGCGAGGCCTCCTGCACGTCCAGGCGCGACTCGAAGCGCTCGCCAGCGAGGGAGAACCAGGCCCGGCTGAAGCCCTTCGCCTTGTGGAAGACCTGAAGCGGCAGCTCGCGCCAGCGACGCTCGAAGTCCTGCGGGTCACCGCCCGCCTGCTCGTGCTCAGCGAGCTCCGACCGAAGCACCGGGTCGCTCGCCAACCGCTGCTTGGACCGGGCGGCGAGCTCGCTCACGTCGAGGCCCGTGTGCAGCGCGTCGGCGTCGCAGAGCACCTCGAGCGCGACCATCTGGTAGGACCGCGCCAAGCGGGTCGTCTCGAGGTCGACGAGCCAGGTGCGATGCTCCGACAGCACCTGCTGCTCGGCCTCGGACAGGTCGCCCATGGCGTCCGCGAGGTCGAACCACGAGCCGTAGCGGGCGCGCACCGTGTTGAGGTTGGCGCCGCCCGCGAAGAACTCAGTGGCGGTGGGGCGGCGCGCGTAGCTGTCTCGAAGCTGCGCGTACACGTAGAGCGCGTGGTCATCCTTGGAGAGGCGCGCGACGCGCTCCAGCAGGTCGAGCGCCTCGGTCTCGATGTCCACGGAGCAGCCCTCGGGGAGCTGGTCCGTCAGCCCCTCGCGCAAGCGAAGCAGCGCCGCTCCGGGGGGCACGTCGAGGCCCGTGAGCGCGACGAGCGCCTGCGGCTTCACCAGGAAGCTGCGATGATTTCCGATGAAGTCGACGACGATGAGCGCGGGCTTGTCGAGCGCGCGCCCCTTGCGCAGGCCGCGCCCGAGCTGCTGCAAGAAGATGACCGGCGACTCGGTGGGGCGCAGCATCAGGATGGTGTTGATGTCCGGGAGGTCGACGCCCTCGTTGAAGACGTCGACGGCGACGAGCGCCTCGAGCGCGCCGTCGCGGAGCTGCTGGAGGCTCTCGGCGCGTGGGGCGCTGGTGGAGCCGCTGTGCACCGCCGCGGCGGCGACCCCGTGCGCGCGAAAGTACTCGGCGATGAAGTCCGCGTGCGCGGTGGTACAGCAGAAGACGAGCGTCCGCCTGGCGTCCGTCGGCGCGTGGCGCAGGTACTCGCGAAGCGCCTGGGCCGCGCGGTCGGACGTCGCGGCGCGCTTCGTGAGCTCCGCCGCGTCGAAGCGGCCAGAGCGCCACGGGATGTCCGCGTAGTCGAGCTCGTCGCGCACACCGTAGTACCGAAACGGCACCAAGTAGCCGCCGAGGATGCCCTCGATCAGCCCGACCCGAGCCACGAGGTTGTCATCGCACAGCTCGAGCAGCGCGGCGCCGTCGAGGCGGTCGGGGGTCGCCGTGAGCCCCAGCAGAAAGCGCGGCGCGAAGTGCGCGAGCAGCTTGCGGTAGGACGCGGCGGAGGCGTGGTGAAACTCGTCCACGACCACGTAGTCGAAGTGGTCGCTCGCGAAGCGGGCCAGGTGCGCAGCGCGTGACAGCGTCTGTACCGAGGCGAAGACTAGGTCGGCGTCGGGCTCCCGGCTCCCGCCCGCGTACAAGCCGATGGTGTGATCGGGCAGCACCCGCGCCCATGTCTCGGCCGCTTGCGCGAGGATCTCCTCGCGGTGGGCGACGAAGAGCGCGCGCTTGCCGCCGAGCTGCGCGAAGTCGAAGGCCGAGAGGTAGGTCTTGCCGAGCCCCGTGGCCATGACGACCAGGCCGCGACGCTGGCCCGCCTCCCGCGTGCGCGCGAGCGCCTTGAGCACGTCGACCTGCACGCCGTGCGGGATCGGCAGCTCGTTCGCAGGCTCGGGCGCAGGCGGGATGGGCACTTGCTGGTGGTACGCGGCGACGAGGTCGGCGGTCAGCGACGCGGCGCGCGCGCTCGAGAACAGGCCGTCGAAGCGCTCGCGAACCGCGCGGTAGGTGACGGCGTCGGTCGTGGAGGACTTGAGGTTCCACTCGACGCCGGTCGTCAGCGCCGTCCGCGACAGGTTGCTGCTGCCGATGAAGGCCGCGCCATAGCCGTCCCGCGCGAAGATGTACGCCTTCGGGTGAAAGGACACGCCGCTCGGCACCCGGTAGAGCTTGGCCGAGAACGCCGGAAATCGCGTTGACAAGGTGTACAGGCGCAGCAGCGCGTGCGGGTGGGTGATGTGGAGGTAGTCGCCGGTGAGCACCCGGACCGTCGCCCCGCGCGCCAGCGCGTCGACGAGGTGCTCCCAGAGCGGCTCAAGTCCCGAAGGCTGCACGAAGGCCGAGGCGACGTCGATGGCATCGGCGCGGTCCATCGCGCGGCGCAGCACCGGCAAGAACGGGTCCTCCTCGCCCGCGACGAAGGAGGCGAGGTCCGCGAAGGGGTCCGACGCGTCGGCTGGCAGGGTTCCGGCGCCGTACTTCTGCCGCGCTGGGATGACGCCTCGGACGCCGCCCGACGGGTCATCCATGTCGCCACGATAGCGAGGGATGACGTGCACATGCACGTGCGGGACCGTCTGACCAGCGGCCTCGCCCGCGTTGAAGCCGACGTTGTACCCGTCCGGGGCGTGCGCTTCATCGAGCTGGCGCTTCACGGCCTCGACGCCCTGCCATAGCGCCTGCTGCTCCCAGGGCGAGGCGTCGAAGTAGGTCGCGACGTGCCTGCGAGGCACCACGAGCGTCTGGCCCTTGGAGACCGGAAAGCGGTCGAGGAAGGCCACGGCGAGGTCGTTCGACCACACGAAGGCGTCCTGCGCTGCGTCGCAGAAGGGGCAGTTCATGAGCATGCCGTGAGTCTACTCGAGTGGGGCGGACCGTGCTCGGGCGGCCCTCGACACGGAAAGGGACGAGGCTGCGCTCACGAAGTGACGCCACGTTCCATCAATCCCCATCGCCCCCCGCTTCGATTCGCGCTACTATTCGCCTCACCCTATGACTCGATTACCTCCACCTATCGACTCACGGAGCTCTTGTGCCCACGTACCTCTGGCAGCACGACGCCTGGACCGAGCGCCTCCACTGGGACGCGCTCACCGTCCTCCCCGCGCTCGCTGAGACGCGGCGAGCCCAGGGCCACCTCTTGGGGCGCGCCGCGGGCCTTGGCGTCGATCTGGGTGTTGAGCTCCACGCGGACACGATGGTCATCGACGCCGTCACGACCTCGGCGGTGGAGGGCGAAACGCTCGACCCCGAGGGCGTGCGCTCGTCTGTCGCTAGGCACCTCGGCATCCCGCGCGCGGGTCGGGTTCAGCCCTCCAGGGACGTGGATGGCCTCGTCCAGATGCTGCTCGACGCCACCGGAAGAGCCGCAGAGCCCCTCACCGCTGAGCGGCTCCATGGCTGGCACGCGGGGCTCTTCCCCACTGGCTACTCCGGCATCCACCGCATCAGCGTGGGCGCTTGGCGCGTCGGCGAGGCGCCCATGCGCGTGGTCTCCGGCGGGCTGGGCGAGCAGACCGTACACTTCGAGGCGCCCCCCTCAGAGCGAGTCCCCGACGAGATGGCGCGCTTCCTCACGTGGTGGCACGGCAAGGCTGCCGTCGACGACGGGCTTGTGCGCGCCGCCATCGCACACCTCTGGTTCGTGACCATCCACCCCTACGACGACGGCAACGGCCGCATCACCCGCGCGCTCACGGACCTGGCGCTCGCGCAAGACGAGGGCACGGCGACGCGCCTTTACAGCATGAGCGCGCAGATCGAGGCCGACCGCGCGGCCTACTACCGTGAGCTCGAACACGCCCAGCACGCCGATCTGCGCGACGTCACCGCCTGGGTCGTCTGGTTCCTGGACGCCCTGCGCAAGGCTATCGGCGTCGCCGAGGCCCGCGTCGACCAGGTGCTCGCGAGGGCGCGCTTCTGGCAGGAGCACGGCGGCGTCGCCATGAACGACCGGCAGACCAAGGTCGTGACGCGAATGCTGACCGCCGGCCCCGGTGGCTTCGAGGGCGGCCTGTCCAGACGGAAGTACGTCGCGATGACCCGCACAAGCCCGGCAACCGCTCAGCGAGAGCTCGCCGACCTGGTGCAGAAGGGCGTGCTGGTCGCGCTCCCCGGCGGCGGCAGGAGCACGGCGTACGCGCTGCGGTGGTGAGCGGGGGGGGTGTACCCTCCCGAGTTCGGCCCACCGGCTCGCGGGGTACGGCGGCGCTCCGTCACCCGCGCTTTCACGAGCTCATGGCGCTCATCGACCTGCTCCGGGTCGGCCGTGCGCGTGAGGTCCAGCTCGCCATCGAACGCCTCGACGAGCTGCTGGCGAAGGCCGCATGAACATCGAGCGCCTCCTCGACCAGGTCGCAGCCGACCTCGAGTGGCTGGTACCCGAGCCGGTCTTTGTGGGTGGCGCTACCATTGGCCTGTTCCTCGACGACCTCGGCCGTTCCCAGCTGCGCCCCACGCTGGACGTCGACTGCATCGCGCCACAGCTTGTCAGCCGAGCGGCATGGTACCAGTTGGAGGCCGTCAAGCGACGTGAGCTGCTCGCTACCTTCGCCGTTGAGGCCGAGTGGCCTGCGCCATCACGGAAAGATGCCCCGCAGCTGACGCGCGATGGACTCTCTAGAGTACGTGTTCGTGCAGTCGGCGACCGCGAGCACGAGCTGCTCGAGGTCTCGCGTCGAGCGCCCCGTGGCGACGCCATTCCAGGAGAGGAAGCGAATGACCGCCGAGGCGCTCACCCGCTTGTTGCCATCCACGAAGGGGTGGCGCTGGTTCACGCGAAGGGGTGGCGCTGGTTCACGTAGAGGATGTACGCAGCCGCCACTTCGTACAGGTCGCCGGTGTACTCCCACGCAGTACGCGCGCCGTCGACGACCGCAGAGACTCCGTCGCGGTTGCGAACGCCCATGGCGCCGCCGTACTCCTCGATCACGAGCTCGTGATGCATGAGGAGCTCGTCGTCCATCAGGAAGCGCAGCGCACGCTCACTGGGCAAGGCGCAGCATGGTCTCGCGGTGAGGCTCCAGCACCTTTCGAAGCTGCGCCCGCTCGCGGGAACGCGACAAGGCTTCTCGCATACGCTCCTTTCGAGTAGCGGCGGTAGAGCGTCTGAAGAACGCGCGTACGACGTCGAGGTCAATCGGGGCATCCCCGGAATCGTCCGGGGCGAGACCGCGACGGGCCACGAGCCAGCCTGGTTCCGCGTGCGTGCTCTCCACAAGCTCCGAGGAACCAACGTGTCCATAGACCTCGACGACGTCAGCCACGATGCTCGCGTGCTCGGAAGGCACCGCCTCGGCGCTGCCCTTGATGGCCAAGTTGCCGTACCTGGTCTCGCGCCACACTGCACGCACGACGGGCCCGTGCTTCCAGGCTTCGATCGCCTCGGGGAAGCAAGCGCGTCCGGTCTCAGCAAGGCACCAGCCCTGGGCGTAGTACAGCAGCTTCTGAAGCGTGAGCGCGTCGCAGCCTTGCAAGTCGCGCAGGATGAGCGCGGCTGTATCGAACGCAGTGGTCACAGCGACCTCCCCTCAAGGGACTTCGAGTACTAGTTTACACGGACGGCAGCAAGAACACGCGTCAAGATAGCGGTGAATCCTCCAACATCTTGCCACAGGGCTCCCTATGATTCGATCCCCACCGACCTCTGGTAGCACGACGCCTGGACCCAGGCGTCGCTAGATCCCAAGCTCGTCGCGGTACTTTCGCACGACGTCCTCGCCGTAGTTGACGGGGAGCAAGGCCCGAACCTCGGGGACGCGACCTGCCTTCGCTGCTTGGCGTGGGCTGAGCCCGTCAAGCAGGGGAATGGGAGCGTCCAACCAGCTCGCGACCGCGTTCGCCCAGAAGTCCTCCTCCACCTGCGCCGCGCTCTGCGCGCCTTGGAGGCACGTGTCCATGAGGAGCTCAGGCCCCTCGGGGTCGGGGTCCCCGTCGTCGACGCGTTCCTCAATCACCTCGAAGGGCGAGCCAACCTTGGAATTCCAACGAGAGCACAGGCAGCTTCCCCACCGCCTTTCGGTAGCGAGCGACGAGGGAGGGTCCACCATGTGGCGCCAAGAGCGCGAACGCGACCCCCTGCATCACGAGGTCCTCGGCAGCAGCATGCGGCCCAAGCCAACATCGAATGCCCGCCTGTAGCTCTGCCGGCATTACACGCGCGGCCCACTCGCCGACGCGATCTCGCAGCGCATGTGTTCGCGCGATCCGCTTCCAACGCTCGCTGTTCTGGTCCATCGTTCCCCTCACGCGACACGTTCGCTAGGCCGCCCCACTGTCTGTCCCACTGGGGCGCGCGCTCGACAAGAACCGGCTCCGCTTGACGCCGACCGCGTGCCTGAGAAGACTGGGGCCGGCGGCACCGACGCCAAACCCCAGGCGATCCTCCCCCGCAGGATCCTCGAACGGGGCTAAGACCGGCGAGTCCTACGCCGCAGCCCGAGCCCACGTCATCGCGGCGCTCAACCCCAGCCCAAAGCGCGGCGTCACGCCCGAGCGCGTCACCGCTGTCGTGCTCAAGTGCAACGGAGAACTCCGTCCGCCTGCGTATCCGCGGTGAAGACGGCACCGTCACCTTTCTCTGCGGCGCCTTCGACGCGCTGCGCCTCAGGTTCGACGTCGCCGCCCTCGACCTCGTGCCGCTCCCCCTGCGAGCCTACGGGCTCTGGGACCTCAGCAAGATGTTCGAAGCGTTTGAGCCGGACAGCCCGCCTTCGAGCTGTGGGCGAAGTCCGCCTCAGAGCCCCGCGCCGCGTTCGCTTCGACAAGTGGCCCGAGGACGCGCTGCAGCACTACGCGATCGCCGTGGCCATCGGCGAGCTGTCGCTCGGACCGGCCTTCGACGGGGCCCTGCCGTGGGCGTGCCTCGACAACCAAGGCCTCCGCATCTGCTGGGACGAGGTTAGGCAAGGGCGGCCATGGCACCCCGACCTGTAGATCCCAGAGCGCTCATCCTCCTCGCTCTCGAGGGCATGCACACGCCTGTCAACACCGAGCCCATTCGCGTCGAGGTCGAGGAGATCCTGCAGAACCTGGGCGATGACTGGAGAGCCTCCGCGTTCGCCGAGCTCCTGCTGTCGCCGCTCGTCACGCTGGGCAACCGGCTCCGAGAGGCGGGGGCGCTCGATGACGCTCGAGCTGTGTTCAACACCATCATCACCAGCATCCTGGCCCGCTACGAGCAGCTCTGGGACGCAGAGAGCGAGATCGCGAGCGTCGTCACGGCCTGCGTGGACGGGCTCGCGCTGTGCCTAGGCCTGCTCAGCGCGCCCACCGAGCGACAGCCGCTGCTGGAGGACCTCTTCGCCGTCTACCGCTGGGACGCGCTCGAGTCTGGCGGCTACGGGATGGACATGGCGCCTCGACGGGTCCTCTTGGAGCAGACGACCTCGGACGAGCGGCGAACGATCGCCAGCTGGCTGCTGGACGCCTTGCCGGTTGGCTCAGACACCCCAACGCGCTGGCGACGACAGGAGGGCGGGCGCTTCATCCTTCAGCTCCGGGCCGACGCCGCGCCGAGCGACATGGAGCGAGAGCAGCTGTACGAGCGAGCAGACCTCGCAGGTCCCCACCTCGATCTGCTGCTCACACAGGGGCGAACAGCGGAGGCCCTGCGCTTGACGCAGCGCGCATCAGCCGACGCGTTGGTGGCCCTCGCCGAGACGCTCACCGCCGCGGGCCTCGCCGAGCAGGCCCTCGCCGCAGTGAGCGGCCACGTGAGCGTGCTGCACGCAGACCGCAAACACACGCGCGACTGGCTCCGCGCCCGCGGCGTCACCCTCCCGGAGGGCGTGGAGCAGCTGTGCCGGATGATCGCCACCTTTAACGAACACCCGACGGTCCGTGGCTACCGCGAGCTGCGCGAAAGAGCCGAGCAAGCCGCCCGCTGGCCTCAAGCGCTGGAGCTCATCGCGAGCCCCAAGCCGCTCCGGCTTCCCCCCGTCCGTGCGCGCCTGTTCGCGGACCTCGACCGCGCCGACGAGGCCCTCGCCGAGCTGAGCAACCTGAGCGACAGCGCGTGGCGTACCTGCGCCGAGGACCTCGCGCAGACCTTCGCGGCGCGGCGCCCGCTCGTCGCCGCGGACCTCTACGAGCAGCTCGCCGTAGAGCGAGTGGCCCACGGAACGCGCGGCGCCCGCAAGAAGGCAGCCGAGTTCCGGGCGAAGCGAGCCGAGCTTGTAGAGCATCTCCGATAGGCCGACGTCCACCCGAGCGCTTCTTCGGCTCGTCCGTCATGCCGTCACCTCGGTCCCCTCGCGGAGATGATCGAGGTACTCCTTGAACACCACCGCCCGGTTCTTCTTGCGGTCGCGAAGGCTGAAGACGGTCGCGTCGTCTCGCGCGAGGAGCCGCTGGCGCGATTCGCCGACGATCGCGTGGAGCCTGCGGGCGGTGGCGATCGCCTCCATCCACGGCGTTGACTCCACGCCCGAGCAGGTCGATGTCGCGGGTCACGCGCGCATACTCCCCCGCCCACGTGAGCGTCATCAGCCCGCCCTTGAGGACGAAGCGCTCGGCGTACTGGGAACGTCCCAGGCGGTACAAGAACCGCTCCATCGCAAAGAGCGTCGCGAGCTCCTGAAAGGCGCGCCCCTCAGCGCGCCCGATTGAGCAGCCGCTGACGGACCGACGCCGTGACGTTGTTGACAGGTTGTTTGGTCACGTCAGCGCCTCCAAGTAGGGCCGAAGCACGGTCTGCACCCCGTCCACCCTCGCCATACGGTCGATGTCTGCGGGCGTGGCTGCCCCCGTCCGCAGGGACTGTTTAAGCGCGTCGATGGCGGTCTCTAGCCCGACGCGGCTGCGGAACTTGAACGCGTCGGCCACGGACTTCGCCGGCGAGGTCAGCCGCACGGTCACCCCGTCCACGACGCGCTCCTGGCCCCCCTCGGCGAGGCTGGCTGCCGAGAAGTGGTAGACCGCCAGCGGCGGATAGTCGAGGCGACCAGGGCGAACGCCTCGCGGGAACGCCACGTGCACGGCTCTGGGGATCTCCTGCGTGAGCCCGTGCATGTGCAGCGCCGTGACGAGGCACAGCACCGCGCGCGGCATGCGCGTGGCCACGACGACGAGGTCGGGCTCGGTGAGCGGTCGGTCGGCCAGCCGAAAGACGCCGCGCGAGACCTCCAGCAGCGTCCCCGCGTCCCGAGCCGCGTACAGGTCACGCGGATGCACGGACGCGGCGAGAATGTCTCGGGTGCGCGCAGTTCCGCCAAGGTCTGCGACGACGCGGACGACGTTGGGGTGGAGCGTGGCTAGTTTTTGCATCATCTGACTATAACTATAGCCTATTCTATCCACGACGACCATCGCCCCCGACCACCCCATCACCCTCACCCACCCACATACCGCTTATAAACCGGGCACTGGCCGATCAGCTTCGCCCGGACGCGGAGGTCGTGATCCTCGCCGAGGCGTCTCAGACCGTCTACCAGTGGGAGCCATCCTACCCCACCGCGAGTGATCGACGGTGGGCGGTTTACAGAGCGCCTCGACGGTCCTGCCGTCGGGGCGCTCGCCGTTTTGGCCCTGCTTTTCCGGGGCTTCCGCGCGATGCACCGTCGCCGACGAGCGGTCCCGGTGCTCTCGTCGAGAGCGCGCGCGTCTCGTCCAAGACCCTCCGCGAGGTGCTCTCGGGATCGATCTGGGCTCTCGCCGGTCGCGAGACGCCCCGAGACGCCTGTGCGGCGCTTAACACCAAAGAGCACCTGGTTGACCCTGGCGAGTGGGACACGCGGCGGGCAGAACTCCGAGGCCCCCATTGCGCCGACGCTGCCAATGTCCATTGCCCTCGCGCTCCCCGCGCTGGCGTTGCCGTGTCGTCCGCGCCTTGACTTCGTCCGTGACGGGCTATATTCAAGCAATCACTTGAACGCTTGATGCTGTCGAGGTCAACGTGTCGAAGTCCAAGTCCCGAACCTTCAAGAACGCCGCCTACGCCCACCTCGCCGAGGTCGGGAAGGCGCTGTCGAGCCCGGCGCGGCTCGAGATCCTGGAGCTGCTCGCCCAGGCGCCTCGGACGGTCGAGGTGCTCGCCGGCGAGATCGATCAGTCGGTGGCGAACACGTCTCACCACCTGCAGGCGCTCAAGCGCGGGCAGCTCGTCACCAGCGAGCGCGACGGCCTGCACGTCGTCTACTCCATCGCGGGCGCGGACGTCGCTGAGCTGCTCGTGCACCTCCAGGACGTCGCGGCCCAGCACATCGCGGCGCTCGATAAGCTGACGCGAGAGTTCTTCGACGACCCCGCCGGCCTCGAGCCAGTCGACCGCGACACGCTGCTCGAGCGCCTGCGCGCCCACGACGTGACGCTGCTCGACGTCCGACCGGAGCACGAGTTCTCCGAGGGTCACCTGCCCGGCGCGCTCTCGGTGCCGCTGCCGCTGCTCGAGTCGCGGCTCGGCGAGCTCCCGCGGGACCGCACCATCGTCGCCTACTGCCGGGGGCCGTTCTGCACCCTCTCTGCCGAGGCCGTCCGGCGGCTGCGCGAGCTCGGCTTCGACGCCCGCCGCAGCGACGTCTCCGTCCACAGCACAGGCGCCGCAGGAGTCCCCGCATGAGCAAGCCCACCATCCAGCTCGGCCTGCGTGAGAACTGGGCGCAGTTCTCGTTGCTCGTCGTCGTCAACGCCTTCGTCGGCGCCATGGTCGGCATGGAGCGCAGCATCCTGCCCGCCATCGCGGAGGACGAGTTCCACCTCGCCGCGCGCACGGCGATCCTCTCGTTCATCGTGGTGTTCGGCGTCACCAAGGCGCTGACCAACTACTTCGCCGGCCGATGGTCCGATCGCTTCGGGCGCAAGCACGTGCTCGTCGCCGGCTGGCTGGTCGCCGCGCCGGTGCCCTTCTTGTTGATGTGGGCGCCGTCGTGGTCGTGGATCCTCGCGGCCAACGTGCTGCTCGGCGTCAGCCAGGGGCTCACGTGGTCGACGACGGTCATCATGAAGATCGACCTCGCCGGCCCGAAGAACCGCGGCCTCGCCATGGGGCTCAACGAGTTCGCCGGCTACTTCGCGGTCGCGCTGTCGGCCCTGGCGACCGGCTTCATCGCGGCCGAGGTCGGCCTGCGGCCCCAGCCCTTCTACCTCGGCGTCGGCTTCGTAGTCCTCGGCACGCTGCTCTCGGTGTTCGCGGTCAAGGAGACCCTGCACCACGTGACCCACGAGTCGAAGCTCGCGGGCACGGCGGCGCACGACACCCTCTCGCAGCGCGAGGTCATCGCCCGCACCAGCTTCACCGATCCCGACCTGTCATCGGTGAGCCAGGCGGGCTTGGTCAACAACCTCAACGACGGCATGGCCTGGGGGCTGTTCCCGCTCGTGTTCGCCGCCGCGAACATGTCACTCTCGGAGATCGGCACCCTCGCCGCCATCTACCCGGCGGTCTGGGGCCTCGCGCAGCTCGTCACTGGCGCTTGGTCGGACCGCGTCGGCCGCAAGGGGCTGATCGTCGCCGGCATGTGGACACAGGCGGCGGGCATCGTCGTCATCGCGCTGGGCTCGAGGTTCGCGGTGTTCGCGACCGGCGCGGTGCTACTCGGGCTCGGAACCGCGATGGTCTACCCGACCCTGCTCGCGGCGATCGGCGACGTGGCCCACCCGAGCTGGCGGGCCTCGTCGGTCGGCGTGTACCGCCTGTGGCGCGACATGGGCTACGCCGTCGGGGCGCTGTTGGCCGGCATCGTCGCCGACGCCTTCGGGCTCTCGGCTGCCATGTTCACCATCGCCGCACTGACCTTCGTGTCCGGCGTGGTGGTCGCGGTACGCATGCGCGAGACGCTGCGACGCGAGGCACCGTCGGAGCCCGCGAAGGCCGGCGCGAGCTGCATCGAGCCCGAGGCGCTCGCCCAGGCGCCCGGCGCGGTTGTCATCGACGTGCGGTCGCCAGACGAGTACGCCGAGGCGCACGTCGACGGCGCGCTCAACATCCCCCTCGACGTGCTCGCGGAGCGGGCCGGTAGTCTCAATCCGGACGCACTGTTGGTCACTGCTTGCGGCAAGGGCGGCGGGCGTTCCGAGCAGGCTGCCGCGCTCTTGCGCGAGCTCGGCTTCAGCTCGGTGCGCTCGCTGTGCGGCGGCACGCAGGCGTGGCTGGCCCAGCGTCCACTCACCACACGAGGAGCCTGATCATGGCCAAGACCCTCTTCATCCTGAACGACCCTCCCTACGGCACCGAGCGCAGCTACAACGGGCTGCGCCTGGCCGGAGCGCTCGCCAAGCGCGACGGCGAGGAGGTCCGCGTGTTCCTCATGGGCGACGCGGCGGCCTGCGCCAAGCGCGGGCAGCAGACCCCGAACGGCTACTACAACCTCGAGCGCATGCTGAAGGTGGCTGGCCGCGGCGGCGGCGAGATCGGCGTGTGCGGGACCTGCATGGACGCCCGCGGAATCACCGACGTCGAGCTCGCCGCGGGCACCCACCGCAGCACCCTCGAGGCGCTGACTGACTGGGTCCAGTGGGCCGACCGAACCCTGGTGTTCTGATGCAGACCGTCCTCGACCACATCGGCAATACGCCGCTCGTCCGCCTCGCGCACATCGGCCGCGACCTCCCGGTGCCCGTGCTCGTCAAGTGCGAGCACCTCAACCCGGGCGGCTCGATCAAGGACCGCATCGCGCTCGCGATTGTCGACGACGCGGAGCGCCGCGGGCTGCTGCGGCCAGGCATGACGCTCATCGAGGCGACCGCTGGCAACACGGGTGTCGGCCTGGCGCTGGTCGCGGCCGCCCGAGGCTACTGGCTCGTGTGCGCGATGCCCGAGAAGATGTCCGCCGACAAGCGCAACGCGCTGCGGGCGATGGGGGCGCGCGTCGTCATCACCCCGAACGCGCCGCCCTCGAGCCCGGACAACTTCCAGAACGTCGCCCGTCGCATGGCCGAGGAGCACGGCTGGTTCCTGACCGACCAGTTCGAGACCCCCGCCAACATCCGCGCGCACGAGGAGGGTACGGCGCAGGAGCTGCTCGACCAGGTCGAGGCGCCGATCGGCGCGTTCGTCTCGGGCGCGGGGACCGGAGGCACGATCACCGGCGTCGGCCGGCGCCTCAAGGCCATCGATCCGCGCACCCGGGTGGTGCTCGCGGATCCCGTAGGCTCCGGCCTCGCGCACTGGGTAGAGACGGGCGAGCTCGGCCCGGACGGCCCCTACGAGGTCGAGGGGATCGGCGCGAGCAAGGTGCCCGGCAACCTCGACCGGGCGGTCATCGACAGCGCCGAGCGCGTCACCGACGAGGAGAGCTTCGCCATGGTGCGCCGGCTCGTGCGCGAGGAGGGGCTCACCGTCGGCGGCTCGGCCGGAGCGAACCTGGTCGCGGCGCTGCGCGTCGCGGCGCGTGGAGATCTCCACGGCCCGGTGATCACGGTCATGTGCGACAGCTGGGATCGCTACCGGGCGAAGCCATGGATGCAGGGGTGGGTGGACGCATGACCGAACCCACGACCCTCGAGCCCCATCAGTACGCCGGCTGGCGAGCCACGCCGCTGGGCGCTGTGACCGAGCGGCTCGAGATGGACCTCCTGTTCGAGCTCGCCGGCCCGGTCCGGGGCAAGTCGGTGCTCGACGTCGGCACCGGCGACGGAAGCTACGCGCTGGAGGCGGCATCGCGAGGTGCCCACGTGGCGGGCGTCGACGCCGATGCCGCCATGCTCCGCGCTGCGCGAGGCCGGGCTGATTCTCGGGGACTTTCGTTGGAGCTGGCAGAGGGGCGCGTTGAATCCCTGCCCTTCGAGGACGACACGTTCGATGTCGTCTTCGCGGTCACGATCCTCTGCTTCGTCGGCGATGCCGAGCGTGCCGTTCAGGAAATGGCCCGGGTGCTCGTCCCCGGCGGCCGGCTCGTCCTCGGCGAGCTTGGGCGCTTCAATACGTGGGCCGCATGGCGACGTGTGCGGGGCTGGCTCGGTTCCACCACCTGGCAGCGCGCCAGATTTCGCACCGCCCGCGAGGTCCGGCGGACCCTGTGCGAAGCAGGGCTCGACGTCGAGCGGATCACGGGAGCCATCTACTACCCGCCGATCCGCATCGGCGCTCAGCTTCTTGCTCCAATCGACCGGTTCCCCGCCGCAGTCACCACGCTCGGAGCGGCCTTTCTTGCGGCCGCAGCTCGCAAGCCACAGCACGACACCAATCAAGGAGACCCATCATGAACCAGACCGTCCTAGTGCTCGGCGGGGGCGTCGGCGGTGTTGTGACCGCAGTCGAGCTTCGCAAGAAGCTGCCCGGCGGCCATCGCATCGTGCTCATCGACCGCGAGGAGCGGCATGTCTTCGCCCCGTCGCTCTTGTGGCTCATGACGGGCGCCCGGACCGCAGCGAACATCTCGCGTCCGCTGGACCGCCTTAGCCGGCGAGGCATCGAGGTCGTTCGCGGTGCGATCACCTCCATCGATCCCGCGAACCGGCGTGTGGAGGTGAACGGCCGAGCGTTCGAGGGCGACCACTTGGTGATCTCACTCGGCGCGGACTTTACGCCCGAGGTCATCCCCGGCCTCGCGGACACGGGCCACAACTTTTGCACGCTAGAGGGCGCCGAGAGCCTGCGCGACGCGCTGCCCGCGTTTCGCTCCGGGCGGCTCGTCCTGATGACGGCGGCGCCGGCCTACAAGTGCCCGGCGGCACCCTACGAGGCGGCGATGCTGCTCGAGCACGACTGCCGGCGGCGGGGCGTCCGTGAGCAAGTCGCCATCGCGCTGTACGCCGCGGAGCCTGGACCGATGGGCGTCGCCGGACCGGACATGTCCGCTTCCGTCCGGCAGATGATCGAGTCGAAGGGCATCGCGTACCACCCCGAGCACCAGGTGACGAAGGTCGACGCAGCGTCCCGCCGGCTCACCTTCGCCAACGGCGCGACCGCCGAGTTCGATCTCCTGGTGCACGTGCCCCCGATCCGCGCACCACAGGTGGTCCGTGACGCCGGCCTGACAGCGGAGAGCGGCTGGGTCACCGTGGCTCGCCACACGATGGAGACGAGCTTCCAAGGCGTGTACGCCATCGGCGACGTGACCGGCATTCCGCTCAAGCTAGGTAAGCCCCTGCCCAAGGCCGGTGTCTTCGCCCACGCCGAGGCTGAGGTGGTCGCGGCGAACATCGTCCGTGCGGTGACCGGCAAGGGCAAGCCGGCGCGCTTCGACGGTCATGGAGGGTGCTTCGTCGAGACCGGAGACGGGAAGGCCGGGTTCGGAAAGGGCGACTTCTACGCCGAGCCGGTGCCTGTCGTGCGCATGCGCCCGCCCGGCCGGCGATGGCACTGGGGCAAGGTCGCGTTCGAGAAGGTATGGCTGCGTCAGTGGTTCTGAACCGCGGAGGATGACCATGTGCGAGCTCCTGGGCATGAGCGCTCTTCACCCGACCGACGTCAACCACTCGGTGGCGCTGCTGCGCCCGCGCGGCGGTGAGGCGGGCCCGCACGCAGACGGCTGGGGCCTCGCCTTCTACGAGGGGCGCGAGGCGCGCGTGTTCAAGGAGCCGATCCCGGCGGCCGAGAGCCGCTGCCTCGGGTTCATCGCCGAGTACGACTTCCGGAGCAGCATCGTCATCGGCCACATCCGCAAGGCCAACCCGGCGCAGTTCGGGCGGGCGTCGGCGAACACCCACCCCTTCTCGCGGGAGCTCTGGGGACGCTCGTGGGTGTTCGCGCACAACGGCAAGCTGCCCGGCGTGACGGAGGACCCGCGCTTCGCGCTCGGACGCTTCCGGCCGATGGGTGACACCGACTCCGAGCACGCATTCTGCTTCCTGCTCGATCGGTTGGCCGACGCCGGCGATGGGCGTCCTCTCGGACCGAACGAACTCGAAGCGGTGCTGGCCGGGCCGGTGGCGCTTCTGAGCGAGCTGGGTGAGCTCAACTTCCTGCTCAGCGAGAGCGTACACCTCGTGGCATTCGCGAATACGAAGCTCCATCGCGTTCAGCGCACGTGCGTCGAGGGGACCTGCCGACAGCGGGTGGTTGTGCTCGCCACGACACCTTTGACCGATGAGCCCTGGCAGCCCGTCGAACTCGGGCGCATCCACATCTTCGCGGGCGGCACCCAGACCCGCCGAACCGAGGTTGCAGCATGACCGACGACACGCTTCCCATCTACCTCGACCACAACGCGACGACGCCGATCCTGCCCGAGGTCGTCGAGGCGATGCTCCCATTCCTGCGCGAGCACTTCGGCAACCCGTCGAGCGGCCACATCTTCGGGCGTCGGGCGCACGACGCGATCGAGCACGCGCGCTGCCACGTGGCCGGGTTGATCGGCGCCGCAGTGGAGGAGATCGTGTTCACCTCCGGCGGGACCGAGGCCAACAACCTGGCGATCCGCGGCGTGATGGAGGCCGCCGGTCAGGGCGGCCGCGTCGTGACCTCGGTCATCGAGCACCCGGCGACCGACCAGCCGTGCGCGCGGCTGGAGCGGCAGGGAACGCACGTCGTGCGGCTCGGCGTGGACGTGCACGGCCGCGTGCGCCTGGACGAGGCCGAGCGGGCGATCGCGCTGGACACGGCGCTCGTCACGGTGATGCACGCCAACAATGAGACCGGCGTGCTCCAGCCCATCGAGCCGCTCGCGCATCTCGGCCACGCGGCACACGCCGTCGTCCACACCGACGCGGCCCAGTCCCTCGGCAAGGTGCCGGTGAACGTCGACGAGCTCGGTGTCGACCTGCTCTCGGTCGCCGGGCACAAGCTCTACGCTCCCAAGGGCGTGGGCGCGCTCTACATCCGACGAGGCACCCGAGTCGCGCCGTTCACCCTCGGCGCGGGGCACGAGCGAGGGCTCCGGCCGGGCACCGAGAACGTCGCCTCCGTCGTCGGGCTCGGGGTGGCGTGCGCGGCTGCGGTGCGCGACCTCGACGAGGCCGCGGCGCGGATGCAGCGGCTGCGCGAAGAGCTCTGGGAGCGCCTGGTCGCCGCGATCCCCGGACTGCGCCTCAACGGACACCCGGAGCTGCGGCTGCCCAACACCCTCAACGTCCGCTTTCCGCGGGTGGCGGGCGACGCGGTGCTGGGGGGCGCTCCGGAGGTCGCCGCATCGACGGGCTCGGCCTGCCACGCGGGGCACACGACGGCGTCCGCGGTCATCACCGCGATGGGCGTGCCCGCCGAAGAAGCGATGGGCTCGGTGCGCCTGACCCTCGGCCGGCATACGTCGGAGGACGACATCGAGCGGGCGGGAGCTGCGTTGGTTCGTTCGTGGCGAGCCGTCACGGCCGAGCGTTGATGCCACTCGGGTCGGGCATCGAGCCGCCGTCGCTAAGCTCGCGTCATCCCTCCAGCCAGGGCGAGGAGGTGTAGCGACCAACACGGTGGGGCGAGGTCACTTCAGTTTGACCGCCTCACCGCTCACTCTGATGGACCCACGGCGGGCCTCCGACCAAGGCGACGCCTCCGCCGTCGTGAAGTGGACCCGCGCTGGTGGTCCGGTTCTTGCACACACGGAGGGTGAAGCCTGGCCGAACGGCAGCGACGCCCGTCCGGCTCGATTGGAGACCCCCTGCTCCCGACACCCAACCCTCATCGTGCCATCGCCATGCCACCACACGAGGGGCGCGACCGGCGCACCTACCTCTTCACCGCCGTATTGGGCCAAGGCGGCTTCGGCAGGGTGTACCGCGCGAGCATGGAGGCGTCCGACGGCTTCCGTAAGGAGGTGGCGGTCAAGCTGATGAACGAGGAGAACATGCCGGCAGACGCGCTGGTTCGGTTCGGCGACGAGGCGCGTATACTCGGGCTCATACGCGACCGCGCCATCGTTAGCGTCGACTCGCCGACGCGCTTGAACGGCCGCCTCGCGGTGGTGATGGAGTACGTCGACGGTGCCTCGGCGGCGGCGCTCCTGAAGAACGCGCCCTTCCCCGCGACGGTCGCGCTCGAGATCATCCAGGAAGTAGCTCGCGTCCTCGACAAGGTCGTCCAGCATCCCGGCCCGGACGGGCGCCCCCTCAACCTCCTGCACCGCGATCTAAAGCCAGGCAACCTGCAGATCACCCCGGGTGGCGAGGTGAAGGTCCTCGACTTCGGGATCGCGCGGGCGACGTTCGACGCACGCGAGGCGCGCACCATGAACGTGACCGGCACCCCCGGATATATGGCGCCGGAGCGGATGGCCGGCGAAGAGGGGCCCGCAGGCGACATCTACTCGCTCGGCGTCGTCCTGCAGGTGTTGGTCACCGGCGACAAGGCGGTCGCCCACGCTACGTTTCGGTCACGCGGCGCGCAGGTTGAGCGCACGCCGGAGGTGCTAGCGGCCGTCGCCCTCGCTGAGGAGATGTGGAGCCTCAGGCCGTCTGACCGCCCGACCGCTCGACAGGTTGAGGATCGCTGCCAGCAGCTCCGTCAAGCGTTCAGCGGGATCACGCTGCGAAGCTGGGCTGAGACCCACGTCCCCGCCTCCCGGCCGCTAAAACCCGACGAGCTCATCGGGGTGACCTTCACGGAGATGTTCAAGGGGGAGACACGGTTTCCAAGCGTGCTGTTGCGGCGGAGCGTCGCCGCGCTGATGCGCACGCGCCGCACGCTCGTGCTCGGCTCCCTCGGGCTCGCGATGGCGGTCGGGGCTGGAACCGCCGCGGTGGGGGTCGCGTGCGGACTCGGGCTATCCTCGCAACAACTGCAGGAATCAAATCCCGTTCAAACTGGTATTATTGCGACAACGCCTCCGCACCTCGTCGGGCCAATCGCGCGCACCGAGCCGGTCGTGAGCGCCGCCGTGTTCGTCGCGCCGCCGCCAATACCGGCCGAAAACACGCTAAAGGAGCCGCCACCCGTCGTTCCGAGCGCGCACGTAAGCGCCGCTCCGCCGCCCCCTGTACGGCGCGTCGTCGTCCCGGAGCCCGTCGTCCCGGAGCCCGTCGTCCCGGAGCCCGTGGTGGTAGCAGCCGTCGTCGCCCCCTCGCCCGCAGGGCCGGTGTGGACGGTGACGTTCGCGTCCGTGCCAGGCGGCGCCATCGTCCTGATCGACGGCGCCTCGATTGGCACCGCGCCCGTGCTCAACCACGAGCTCGCGAGCGGCACGTTCGAGGTTCGGATGGTGTACCCGACTGGCGAGAGCATCGTCAGAACCATCAATACGGGCAGCAGACAGCCGGTTCGGTACGTGTGGGATCAGCAAGGGGGGGGCACGTGGAACTCGTATTAATGATGCTCGCCGGCGCCTTCGCCGCCGACTGCCCGGATCCGGCGGACGCCGTCGCCAACGCCGAGAAGCTCGTCCTGTTCGCGGACGTCGAGGGAGCGCGAGCGGCCCTCGGCGAGGCCGAGACCGCGCTCGCGTGCAGTCCACCCGCGGCCCCGACGCTGCTCACGCGGCTGTGGCTCGTCGAAGGTGCGCTGCTCTTGGACGGCGGAGACCTCCGCGCCGCGATGATCTCCTTCGCGGCGGCGAAGCGTGTGGATCCGGCAATGTGGATTGACGGGTTTGGGCCCAAGCGGCGCGAGGCCTACGACGCCGCTGTACCGCTTGAGGGAGCCGGTCAGATCACGATCGACCTGCCGCCCGAGGTCCTCGGGCTCGCTTGGGTCGACGGCGTCGCACAGACCACGCCAGCGTCGGTCGCGCCGGGCGAACACCTCGTGCAATACGGAGCGGAGGGTCAGGCGTGGTTCGCACGGATCACCCTGGTGTCCGCAGATCAGGTGCTCCACGTCGAGGTCCCTGCCCCACCGCCTCCGCTCGTCGCGGTCATCAGCCCCCCCGAGCCGGTGCCCCAGCTCGCGGTCCTCGCGGCGCCGCTCCCAGCAGCTGCGAGCGTCCCCTCGCCCGCGCCGGTCCTCCCGCCGGTGCCCGAACCGCCACCGCCACATACCCGGGCCTACGGCCACCTCGCCCTCGGCGCCAATTTTTCCTTCCCGACCCTCTGGGACGCCTCTCACTTCCGGATCACCGATCCTGGCGCTGTGACTCTGGTGCCGCTTGAGGTCGGCGGTGGCGTCTCGGGGAAGGTGGTGTGGGCTCGCGTCGCCTTCTCGGTGGCTCCGCTCTTCAGCGGGGAGCTGCCCTATGTGACCGCCGAAGGCGACGAGCGCACCTCGGGGTTCGCTGCGGGTGGCCACTTCGCAGCGGGTGTGTCCGCGGGTCCCATCGACCTCGGCGTGCTCGGAGGCACGCTCTGGCCCGGTCGCACCGCGACGGCCGTTGTCGTAGGCTTCGCGATCCCGGGCGCCCCCATGGAGCTCGAGGTCCGCCCCGGTGTGAACGTCCTGAGCGAGCGCACCCTCGAGCCGACCGTCAGCCTCGTCCTCGCGTTTCCAGGTGTGCCGGCCGGCGGGTGGCGGCGCTGACTTAGGCGCTGGGCGGCGTCGAGGCACGACGCGACAGCAAGTCGATTGACCGGTCGCAGACACCCGCTCGGACCAACACGCCCAAGCCAGTGCCCCTGCACCCAGCCCCCGGAGACGAGCTGTTGCCGATGGCGGGGTCCGTCATCGCGGGGAAGGTGAACGGCGACGTGGAGATGTCGACCGGCAACGGAGAGCGTATGCCGATTTACGAGGGGCAGGTTCTACCGAAGTGGTGCAAGATCGACACCGATGAGGCCTCCAGCGTGGAGCTCGTGATGGCAGACGGCGCCACCATGAACCTCGGGCCCAACGCGTTCGCGAGCATGTACGGCGAGAAGCCGAAGGTCGAGCGCCGCGAGAAGACGGGGGGTCGTGATGGACGAGGGCGCCGCCAAGGGCGCGCTCGCCGAGCTCGACGCTGGCGTCGAGCCGACAAAGTCGCGGTAGGCAAGCGAGCACGTCCCGCACGTCGCTCCCGACCGGGCGCAATCAACGCATTGCGCCCGAAATTTACTGCGCACGCACGGCCGGGTTACTCCGTAGACGATCAAGTTTGGAGTATCTATTTCTTTCCTATCCATGGGCCTCGCCCCCGAGGTCCTGAGCGGCCTCACCGATATGGGCTACACCGAGCCCACCCCCATCCAAAGCAAAGCGATCCCCCTGGCAATGGACGGCCGGGATCTCATCGCTTCGGCCTCCACGGGGACCGGCAAGACCGCCGCGTTCCTCCTGCCCATCCTGCATCAGCTCGTGGGCACCAAGCCGGGCCTGCTGCGCGTGCTCGTGCTCACCCCCACGCGTGAGCTGGCCTTTCAGATCGACGAACAAGCGCTGGCCCTCGGCTACCACGTAGGTGTGTCGAGCGTCGCGATCGTCGGCGGCATGAAGATGAACCCCCAGGAGGACGCGATCCGCTCTGGTGTGGAGATCATCGTGGCCACCCCTGGCCGTCTAAAAGACCATATGAAGCAGAAGTATATGGACTTGAGTGACGTGCAGTTCCTGGTCATCGACGAGGCCGACCGCATGTTCGACATGGGCTTTCTGCCGGACGTGCACCACATCGTCTCCCGCCTCCCCAAAGACCGTCAGACGCTGCTGTTCTCGGCGACCATGCCGTCCACCGTGCGACAGCTCGCCGACTCGATCCTACGCGACCCCGCCACCGTGGCCGTGGACCCGAGCAAGCCCGCAGCCGGCCTGCTTCACCTCGCGTTCAGCGTGTCCAACACCCGCAAGACGGCGCTGCTCGGCAAGGTCTTGGCCTATAAGCGCATGACCTCGGTCATCGTGTTCGTCAAGCGCAAGAGCGAGGCCAACGCACTCGCGAGCGCCGTCCGCCGCCTGACAGGGCGCGAGGCCGCCAGCATCCACTCGGGTCGCACCCAGAAGGAGCGCATGGACGCCCTCGAGGACTTCCGCACCGGCGCCTGCCCGATCCTGATCGCCACCGACGTCGCCGCGCGCGGCATCGACGTCGACAGCGTCTCCCACGTCGTGCACTTCAACGTGCCCCGGTCCTCCGAGGACTACATCCACCGCAGCGGCCGAACCGGACGCGCGGGAGAGACGGGCGAGGTCATCACCTTCGTAGCCCCCGATGAAGAGCGCGACTTCGCCTCGATTGAGAAGGCGATCGGCTCGACGATGGAGCGCGACACCATGCCTGGCTTTGACAACGGCCTCAGCGACCGACGCCGCTGATCAGGCAGGACGGCGCGCGTCCACGATGTACTGGTCGGGGAGCTCGATCGGCTGCGCGTCGACGGGGACCCCGGACGCCTGGGGGTTGCCAGGGTAGCCTGCAGGTTGGGCAGCGCCTCGCAGCAGTGAGCGAAGACAACTACTCCCCGTGGGGAGAAATAGTTGTCGCTGAGGCGTGGGAATAATTGTCGTTGCGCACGTCATCCTCGGCGCAGGCCTAGGCACCTTCGCGCGGCGCAAGCCGCAGCTCGCTTCGACGATGGCGGTGTTTGAGGTGGACAAGCCGGGGGCGCAGCATTGGAAGCGCCCGCGCCTAGAGTAGCTTGGCCTGGGCGTTCCAGCGTTTCTTTAGCTCGTGCCTGTGAACTTTGAGGGCGGCGACGCGTGGATGGAGCGGCTCACCTCGTGGGGCTTTCACGTCCAACAGCCCGCCGTGGTCGCCTCGACTGATGAGGCTCCAGACCAGGATGCCTCTCATGAACGTGACCAATGCTGAGGTCTTGCATATAAATAAGGTGTTCCGACCCGCCACGGCCGTCCACAGCCCTTGGCGCGCCGAGACCGATTCTAGCCGAGTCTGTGGAAAAGCCATGGATAAACCGTCCTTTCTGGACGAAATGGATCGGCGGGCGAGCGGCGTTCGCCGGGGAGGCTTGCATCCAGAGCAGGCGCGTGGTCGAAAGCAGCATGGATGCCAAGCGTGAAGCAGAGATCAAGCTGCGGTTCGAGGCTGTTGCCGCCACCGCTGATGAACGGACGCGACGCCGGCTGGCGGGCGCGGAGGCCAAGGCCATGGGTCGTGGCGGCGTAGCCGCCGTCGTGCGGGCGACCGGCTTGTCACCGAACACGGTGCGCGCCGGCATCGCCGAGCTGGACGGCACAGCGGAGCCTGTTCCCGAGGGCCGAACGCGTCGTCGTGGAGGTGGACGGATCCGGGCTGTCCTCAAGGACGACACGCTCTACGATGACCTGAACCGTCTCATCGACCCGGTGACACGTGGAGATCCCGAGGGCCCCCTGCGGTGGACGAGCAAGAGCCTGCGCAAGCTCTCCGCCGAGCTTCGCGCCCTGGGACACGAAGAAGCCAGCCCATCCCTCATCTCGAGCCTGCTCTACGACCTCGGCTACAGCCTCCAGGCCAACGCCAAGACCCTCGAGAGCAGCGGACACCCTGACCGCGATGCGCAGTTCCAGTACATCGCGGACCGGGTGACCGCGTTCCAAGAGGCCGGAGAGCCCGTCGTTTCGGTGGACGCCAAGAAGAAGGAGCTGGTAGGTGACTTCAAGAACGCCGGCAGGGAGCTCCGCCCGATCGGCGAGCCCGAGCCTGTGCGTGTCTACGACTTCGTGCTCGCTGCCGGTCGCGCGACGCCCTACGGCATCTACGACATCACCCAGAACGAAGGCTGGGTGAGTGTCGGCGCGGATCACGACACCGCCGCCTTCGCTGTCCAGTCCATCCGCCGGTGGTGGGAGGCGATGGTTCTCGCGTCCGCCTCTGTCTCGCACCTGCCGCCACGAACCAGCAAGTGGAGCAAGATCGAGCATCGCCTGTTCTCCCACATCAGCATGAACTGGCGAGGAACGCCGCTCATCGACCACGAAACGATCGTGAGCCTCATCGGGGCGACCACGACGACCGAGGGCCTCCGCGTCCGCGCGGAGCTCGACCGCGCATGCTACCCGAAGGGCATCAAGATGACCTCCCCCTCGACCGCGACGACCTTCATCCCCAGTGGAACTATACCCTCCGTCCACAAGCGTGAACGATCAGATTATTGGTCGATGAGCCCTAAGGCACTTCAGGCGCGAGGCACGCCGGAAAGACGCCAGCGGTCGCGCGCCGCCACACGGCGCCGCAACAGAGATGAGATCGCAACTTCTTGCGACGGGGCCAGCCCGCCGCACGCCCATTGGCAGGTCCCGTCCGCCAGCCGCCCCGACGCGACCATGTACACTCGCGCGATTGGAAGGAGCCCCTCAATGTCGCGTCTCGCCACGGTGACCCTAACTGCCATCGCCCTCCTGTCCGCGCCCGCCTTGGCGCGACCCGCTGCCGCCCCCGTGCCGGCGAACGTCGGGGACACCGACGGCGACGGCTTCATTGACACCGTGGACCTATGCCCCACCACGCCCGGTCCCTCCAATGGCTGCCCTTCCGAAGCGGCTCCTCCCGCTGTGAACGCGGTCCCCGACACGGTGGCAGCGCCCGTCGCGACGACACCCGCGGCCATGACCTCCGAGGCCGCGCGCCGACAGCTCGACGCGGCCGTCGCCCCCTACGACGCTCCCTATCCTCGGTTCATGGGCTACGGCGGCCCCTACGCGCTCCGCCCGGCCATCGACGCGCTGGTCGTGAAGAAGGAAAAAACACGAGAGCACGCCCAGGGTCTCGCGTACGAGGCAGAGGCCGCGTACTCCGTCCTCAAGGACGCCTCCGAAGAACAGGCGGCGGCAGAGGCGGCCTACCTCGGCGGGATGAGCGAGAGCACAAGCTCGAGCACAAGCCGCTTTGGCATGCTCAGGGCCTCGGACGACAGCGCAGCGCAGCGCTTCGTGGACACTGGCGACGCCAAGGAGGCAGCGCGCGCCGTAGTCGACGCGACCGATCTGCGACTGGTAGAGGCCCTACAGGCCATGATCGACTCGAACGACGCGGCTACGCGCCGCTAAGGGGCTCCTACGGTGGCGGGACGAGCCGGGCTGCCGTGCGCTAGCACTCCGGCCAGTCCCAGTAATCTGCGCCCGGAGGCGGGCACTCCACGCTCGGGTCGGCGTCGTGGTCTTGGAAGTTGTCCGGCACGTTCATGCACGCGAAGCGGTAGCAGGCGCCATCGTGGCCGACGACCCAGACCTCCACGTCATCGCAGGGACCGCCGCCGCCAACAGGGCTGACGCGAACGTCCCGCTCCACGCAGCCGGACGGGTCGTAGCGATCGGCGAAGCGCGGCGAGCAAGCCGCGAGGCCAAGCAAGATCGGTAGTAGGCGGGTCATGGGGACGCTCCTTGTTCACAGGATGATCTCATCTGCGTTGTCGCATGGCCAGCGGACAGGCGCAAGCGCGAATCAGAGCGCCGCCCGCTCCGCCCACGAGGCCCGCACGGGCGCGAGCACGGCCTCGTGCTGCTTCACCACAGGGCGAAGTGGTCCACCGGCAGCTGAATCGCGCGCACCTCGGCCCCGTTCGCCCGCCAACCGGGGTGCTCGCGCAGGATGGGCTCGACGCTAGCCGCCCCTTGGGACAGCGCGGCGAGGTGAATGCGCTCCGCCCCCTCGGCCTGCGTCCACGCGAGGGTTCGGCGTACGGTGCGCAGCGCGTCCTCCGTTGTCCAGTCCCCGGACGCGCCCGTGCTCGGACAGACCGTGAGGCTGCACGCCGTCGCGCTCGGGCACGAGCCGGTACACGAGCGACGGACGCCCCTGGTCGGGAAGCACGAGGTGACGAACCCCTGGCGGATCGCCCGCTTCGACCAGCCGAACGCCGAGGAGCAAGAGCACAGCGAAGCTCCACAAGGCGACGCCGCGCCTCCCCGCGACCACCCCGGCGGCGAGCCCGAGCGGGAGGACGAAAGCGCACCGCGCCCAGGGCGAGAGGGGCACGTACATCGCGAGCGCGCAGGTGGTCGCGCCGAAGATCGCCAGCGAGCCGATCGCCCAACGCCTCATGCCCCTACCTCCCGGCACCGAACCTCACGCCTCGGCGGACTCGGCGGCGTTCGCGTCGCGCACCGTGTTGATGGCCCGCGCGAGCCACTCCAACGTCTCGTCGCGCTGGCTGACCGTCGCCCGGCGCTCCCCCAGCTCCAAGGTGAGCACCTCGGTGCGCCCGTAGATGCCGAGCCTGGTGCTGCGGCTGATCGTCGCCGGAGGACCGGCGGGGAGGTCGACCGCGAGCCCGTTCCACAGCAAGCCGCCCGACGTAAGCTCCAAGCGAAGCCCGAGCGCGCGGCTCATGCGCGTGAAGACGACGAGGACGAGGACGGACCACGCCAACACAAAGAGCGGGTACACCGAGTACGAGTCGAAGCCCAACAGAGGGATGGCCGGCGCGAAGGACGCGCCCGTCACCGCCACAACACCAAGGATGAAGGTTGCAACCGCCAGGTTAGGCGTCCAGAGCTGCGTCTTCCAGCCGCCCTCGATGAGGGTCGTGTCGAGGGCTGCGGGCGGGCGTTTCCAGTCGAAGTCAGGCATGCCCGAGCACTAACGCGGCGCGTTAGCGGTCACCGGCTCGACGGCGCCGAAGTCCATCACCAGCACCTTCTGGGTAGCCACGCTGGCTCGGGGACCGCCGCCCGCCGGGGACCAGGTGGCCGCTAGCGGTAGTACACCTGCATGCGGTCGCCCTGGTACGGTCCGGTGGTCCAGCCGCTGCTGTAGTTGGCCCAGCCAGCGGTGGCAGGCAGACGCCAGCCCCAGCCTGCGGGCGAGACGGTGCTGTCCCAGCTCGGCGGCGTGGTGCAGGAGCCGTAGTTGCAGCCGGCGCCGATGATGAAGATGTTGTACGTGTCGCGGTGGAAGTACATCTGGCCGCGCTTAAAGCCGCGCAAACCTCGGGAAGATGGGTTGATGTACTCCCAGAAGGACAGGCTCATGTCGCCCGTCGGGAAGGTGGGGCTGATGGCGGGATCGCGCTCCACCCAGGTCACCTGGCTGAACGGCGCCTTGACACCGACCGTGTTCCACTCGCCGGTGGTGTCCCAAGGCACAGCGCCGGTCATCTCGAACACGGCCGTGTGCAGCAACCAGGAGCCGTCTGTCTGCGCGTCGGCCAAGCCAAAGAGGTAGTCGCCAGCGTCCTGCGGACACCAATCGTAGTAGCCCTGCGGGTCGGCGTCGCGGACAGGCGCGTAGGTGTCGGTGAACAGCGGCGCCGCGGCGGCGGTGTAGCGCGAGTTGAGGCACAGGGTCCAGCCGCCCCCCGACGTGGACATGTCGCAGTAGGCTGGGAAGGCGGGGGCGCCGCCGAGGCCGTCCGGGTCGATGGGGTACACGCCGCTGCCGGTGTCGCTGGGCCCCCCCTGGATGTCGGCGCAGCGGGCGCCGAGGGCACAGGGGGCGCCGGGGTTGGCCGGATCGGGGTGCAGGTTCGCGTCCGTGTCGTCGCAGTCGTCCGCCAACACATAGCCGTCGCCGTCCAGATCATCGTCGAGCGTGCTCGGATCGCAGTCGTCGTCGACGCCGTTGTACACCTGCTCCACCGCGGACGGGCTCACCGTTGGGTCCAGATCGTCGCAGTCATCTGCCGACGCGAGGTAGCCGGTGGGCGCCACGCACGCGTGCACCGGCGCGCCACCGCCGCCGTGACCATCGGCGTCCGCGTCCGGGTGCCATGTGGTCGGGTCCGCCGGGTTGTCATCCACGACGCCGTTGCAGCTCTGATCGACCCCGTCGCAGGTCTCGACGGCGCCTGGGTGCACCGCGCCGACGCTGTCATCGCAGTCCCCGGCGTTCGCGACCTTGCCCGCAGGCAGCGCGCACGCGCGCTCGGTGACCGAGGGATCGCCAAAGCCGTCCGCGTCCACGTCGGCGTACCACAGCAGCGCGTCGAGGGCGTCGTTGTCCACGCTGCCGTCGCAGTCGTTGTCGAGCTCATCGCACCGCTCGGGGCTCCCCGGCCGCACGGCGGGCTGCGCGTCATCGCAGTCGCCCGCGCAGGTCGCGAGCCCGTCGTGGTCGGCGTCGGCCTCGTCGGTAGGCAGCACCCCATCGCAGTTGTTGTCGAGGCCGTCGCACAGCTCGTCCGCGCCGGGCGCCACCGACGCGTTCGCGTCGTCGCAGTCGTCCCAGGTCGCGCTGAAGCCCTCGGGCGCGTCGCAAGCCGTCCGCGTGAGCGCCGGTCCCGCGTGCCCGTCGCCATCGCCGTCGCCGTACCAGGTCGTCGGGTTCGCCGCTTGGTCGTCCACGGCACCGTTGCAGTCGTTGTCGAGGCCGTCACACAGCTCCGTCGCGCCTGGGTAGACGGCGGCGCTCGCGTCATCGCAATCGCCCTCGCACACGCTGTGACCGTCGACGTCCGCGTCGAGCTCGTCCGCGGGGATGACGCCGTCGCAGTCGTTGTCGGCACCGTCGCAGGTCTCGGGCGCGCCGGGGTAGCTCGCGGCGTCCAGATCGTCGCAGTCGTCGCTCGAGCTCGCGAAGCCCACGGGCTGCTCGCACGCGAGCTGGAGGACGGAGCCGCCGTGCCCGTCCGCGTCCGCGTCGATGTACCAGGTGCTCCGATCGGTGGCCTCCTCGTCCGCCGTCCCGTCGCAGTCGTTGTCCACGCCATCGCAGAGCTCGGCGGCGGATGGGTTCACGCCAGCGACGGTGTCGTCGCAGTCTTGGCAGGCGGGGCTCCCGTCAGCGTCGGCGTCGGCGAAGCCCACCGAGCCATCGCAGTTGTAGTCGTGCGGATCCGTGCAGTCCGACTCCGACGCGCCTGGGTGGAAGGCGGAGTCGGTGTCGTCACAGTCCGTGTCGTCGGCCACATAGCCGCTCGGCGCGACACAGCCGCTGACCGTTGCGCCGCTGTCGCCATGCCCATCGCCGTCCGCGTCCGCGTACCAGGTGAACGTGCCGTCGCCGTCTTCTTCGTCGACCCCGCCCACGCAGTTGTCGTCAACGCCATTGCAGCGCTCGATGGCGCCGGGAAACACCGCGGCGTCCGCGTCATTGCAGTCGACATCGGCGAAGGCGCCGTCGCCGTCCGCGTCCACCGGGCTCGTGTCCGTCGGGGGCGCTTCGCTGCGGCAGGCTGCGGCGAGGAAGAGGGCGGGCAGCACAAACGAAAGGCGCATCAGAGCTCCATACCTAGGGATGACGGCCCCATTCTACACCATCCGGCCGCGCTCACACGGCGACGCTTTCACCGCACGCATCACGTGCGCGACAGCGACACGCTTCGCTCTCTCCGATACGTAGCCTCTCATGAGGAGCGGCTTCGTGGACCAAGAGGACGACAACCTCGGCTTCGCCGCACGCGCCGCTGGCGCGGGTTGGGGCCTGTTCGCGCTCACGAACGTCATCGCCTACCACCCCATGACGCTCACGGTACAGAGCGCGTTGGTCCTCGCGAACCTCGCGATGGCGTGGCGGGCCCCGCCCTCCAACGCGCGCGCCTACACCCACACCCTCCTGGCGCTCAACACCGCCGGGCTGCTCGCCGGCTCGCTCGTCGCCGGGCAGCGTCACTCGCTCACGCCCTGGTTCGCGTGCGCCGTCGCCGTCTTCGCGGGCATGGCCCTGCCCGGCCGACAGGCGCTCGCGTGGACGGCGACCCTCGTCGTAGGCCTCGCCCTCGGGCACATCGGGATGGCGTGGGTCCCGTTCGGGCCGGAGTTTGTGCCCGGGACGGGCCTCTGGGCCGTCACCCAGATGGCGCTCACGGGGATGTTGGGCTTCGTGAGCGCCTACGGGACGACGCGCATGCAGCGACATCTCCTCGAGCTGGACGCCGCGCGCGCCCAGCAAGAGCTCATCGCCCAAGAGCTGATCGCGCGCACCCACGAAGCGCAGCTCGCGCGCGACGAAGCGCTCGCCGCCAACGAGGCCCGCGCCCGCTTCATCGCCTCCATCAGCCACGAACTGCGCACGCCGCTCAACGGCCTGCTCGGCATGGCGCAGCTCTTGAGCATGAGCGATCTCGAACCCGAACAAACCAAGATGGTGGCCACGCTGGAGCGCGCTGGCGTCATGCTCCTCACGCAGCTCAACCAGATCCTCGACTTCACCAAGATCGAAGTTCGAGGCGGCACACCGGACCACGCGCCCTTCAACATTCGCGAGGCGCTCGACGACGTCGTGGACCTGTTCACCCCCACGGCCCAAGCGCGGGGCTTGGGGCTCTGGTGCTACGTCGAGCCCTGCGTGGCCGAGGTCGTGCTCGGCGACGTCACGCTCCTGCGCCAGGTGCTCAGCAACCTCGTAAGCAACGCCGTCAAGTTCACCGACGAGGGCAGCGTCACGGTGCGCGTGACCTGCAGTTCGCCCGACGTCCTGCACGTCATCGTTCGGGACACGGGCGTCGGCATCAGCGACGACGACGCACAGCGGCTCTTTCAGCCCTTCGAGCAGGCGTCGCATCAGCGCGGCGGCACCGGCTTGGGGCTCGCCGTCTCGCGCGCGCTGGTCGAGCGCATGGGCGGCACCCTCACCCACACGCCAGCGCCCGACGGCGGCAGCGTCTTCACCTTCACGGTGCAGGTCGGGCAAGCTGTCGAGCACACCGGCTCGACCACGCTCAACACCATCGACAAGCGCGCGGTGCTCATCGACCCCCGCCCCGAGGCAGGGGCCGTGCTCCGCGAGCGGCTTGAGCACCTTGGCGTTCGCGTCGCTTGGCACGCCTCCAGCACCGCGCTCACCCCCCACGACGCACACGCCGACATCCTCGTGGCCACCGCGGCCGCCCTCCGCGAGCGCCCCCTTCCGCCCGAGCTCCGGGAGCTGCCGCTCCTCATCGTCGTCCCGCTCGCGACGACGCTGCGGGCCGGCGACCTCACCGAGACGCTCGCCGACGGCGTGCTCATGGAGCCAGTGCGCTACGCGGAGCTCCGCCGCGCGGTGAGGCGCGTGTTCGACGACGCCTGCACCGACGACGAGGACACGGCCTTCTCCATTCGCATCGGCGATGTGGCGCCGCTACAGATCCTGTTCGCCGAGGACAACCCAGCGAACCAGGAGGTGCTGCGCATGATGCTCGAGCGCCTCGGGTACCAGCCGCTCTGCGTGTCCAACGGCGCCGAAGCTGTGGCGTTGGTACGCCAGCATGGAGCCATTGACCTCGTGCTTATGGACGCTCAGATGCCGATCATGGACGGCCTGGACGCGTCACGTCAGATCCTCGAGCTCGACCTGCCCAGGCCCCCCGTGCTCGTGATGTCGTCCGCGAGCGTGCAAGAGTCCGACACGTTGGCGTGGAGCGCTGTGGGCGTGCACGAGCTGCTGCAGAAGCCGATCCGCGTGGACGCGCTCATGAGCCTGCTCGTGCGCGTCGCCCAGACCCGGACCGCGGCGCCATGCGTCACCCAGGTCGCGCAGCTCAAACCACCGCACCCCCAAGAGACGCTCCTCGACGAAGCCAGCCTTCGCACCGTCGTCACGAGCCTGCTCTCCGTCCTCGGCGCGCACGACATGCGCACGCTGGTCCTCGAGTACGAGCGGTCATCGCGCGTGTTCTTGGCTGCGATGGACGGGGCACACACGGCCGCTGACCACGCCGCCGTAGCTCGCGCAGCGCACGCGTTTCGCGGCGCCGCGAGCACCTACGGAGCCACGCGCTCAGCCCGCGCCGCGCGCGCCATCGAAGACCACGCGTCCCACGGCGACACGTTCGACCCCTCACACTTCGCCGCGCTGCACGAGGCGTTCGAGGTAGAGCTCCGGCAGATCAACGAGCTGCTCTCAGCGCCTTCGTAGCCGTGCATCGCTCCGCCAACCGGCTGGACCTCGTTAGGAGCCTGCGTCACCTCCGCCGTCGAGAAGTCCCGTGAGCCAGCCCGCATCGACCCCGCCCAGTGGCGCTGCCCCAAAGGCGCGGGGGAATGTGCTGTCCTTGAGCCTGACTCGCGGCTTCTTGGTGGGCGCTGGCATCGCGATTCAAGTGGCTGCGGCGCGACTGCTGGGCCCCTCGCTCTTCGGCGTCTACGGCTTCATTCAGAGCGTCGTAGCGCTGTTCTCCTTTGGCGCCACGCTCGGCCTCAACATGCTGCTCATCCGCGAGATCGCGCGCGAGCCCGCCTCGGCGGCGCGCCGCACCTCAGAGGCGCTGCCGGTCGTCGCCGCGCTCTCCGCCGTCACTATGGCGGTGGTCTGCGGCTATGTGCAGCTCCGCGACGGCCGCCCCGACGTCGTGCTCGTCACCGCGCTGGCCGCGCTCACCCTCGCCTTCACCTCCGTGTCGCAGATCGTGCAAGCGTCCTTCCACGGCCTGCGCCGCATGGACTTGGAGGTCACTGGCATCGTCGTCGGGCGCGCCATCGCCGTGTTCGCGTCCATCGCGATGCTGCTCGCCGGGATGGGCCTGCCGGGCCTGATGCTCGGCCAGCTCCTCGGCGCGACGGCGACCCTCGGCATCGAGCTCGCCACCTTTCGCGCGCACGTGGGGCAGCTGCGGCCGGTGCTCGTCCTCGCCGAGGCCAAGCGCCTGCTCACGGCGGGCCTCCCGTTCGGGCTCAACCTGCTGTTCGCCGCCATCTACCTACAGCTCGACATCCTGTTGCTCAAGGAGTTTCGCGACGACGACGCCCTCGGCTTGTACCGCGCCGCGGCCATCCTCGTGCTCAACCTGCCGATCCTGGCGCAGGTGCTGAGCGCGGGCACCTTTCCCACCATGTCGCGCCACCACGACGCGCCCGAGCGCGCGGGGGCGGCCCTCACCTTCTTGTCCCGCGTGCTGCTGCTCATCAGCGTGCCCATCGCCGCTGGCGGCCTCTGCGTCTCCGAGCGCCTCATCGTCGTCGTCGCGGGCGACGCGTACCGCAGCGCGGGGCTGTTGCTCGCCATCATGCTGCCCCTCATCCCGCTTCGGTTCGTGAACAACGCCTTCGGCATGACCCTCACCGCCACCGACCGCCAGGGCCTGCGCACGCAGTCGGTCGTCATCGCCGCCTTGTTCAACGGCCTCAGCAACCTGTACGCCATCCCCCGCTGGGGCGCCGAGGGCGCCGCGACGACGACGCTCATCACCGAGGTCCTCCTCACCGCCTTGTTCTACGCGCACCTCGGCCCCGTACGGCAGCGCCTGCACCTCACGGGCTCCTTCGTCCGAACCGCCCTCCCCGCCAGCGTCATGGCGCTCGTCGTGCTCGCGTTGGGCCCGATGCCCATGGCCGCCGTGCTGACCATCGCCGCCGCGATCTACACTGTGCTGACGTGGCTGACCGGCGCGTGGAGTGTCAGTGATCTGTCGCGCCTCAAAGCGCTCTAAAGGACCGAGGCGCGTCGTGACACGAAGTCACCCCCAGGAGTATCCCATGCCCCGCCTGCTCATCACCGCTGGCCGCCAGCTCACCCCGCTGCTGATGTCCGTTCGCGAGTGGAGCCTCTACGACGAGGCGCTGCTGGTGGAGCTCGACACGGAGACGGGCGTCGCACGCAAGGTGCTGTCGTGGCGCTCACTCGCCGAGAACTCGCCCGTGGAGGCGTCGTCGCACACCTTCAAGGCCGCCACCCAACGTGACGATGAGCTGCTGCTCTGCACCCAGACCGAGGTGCTCATCGTCGACCCCGCCACCTTCGCGATTCGCACGGTTGTAAGCCATCCATACTTCAACGACCTCCACCACGTCGACCGCATCGACGGCCTGCTCCACGTCGTCTCCACCGGGCTCGACGCGCTCTTCGTCGTGACCGACGCGGGCGAGCTCGTCCGCGAGCACAGCCTGGTCGATCAAGACACCTGGGTGCGCTTCGACCGCGCCGTCGATTACCGCAAGGTCGTGACCACCAAGCCCCACGAGGCCCACCCGAACTACGTCTTCACCACGGACGCCGGCACCTGGGTCACCCGCAGCCTCAAGTTCGACGCCGTGTGCATCGATCAGCCCGGCCTGCGCATTCAGCTCGGCGACCGCCCCATCCACGACGGCGTCGCCCACGGCGCTTCGCTCTGGTTCACCAACGTCGACGGCACGCTCTTCCACGTCGACGCGCGCACCTCGCAGCTCATCGCCTCCCACGACCTCGCGGCGATGGAGGGCCGCCCCCTCGGGTGGTGCCGCGGCCTTCGCATCGTCGACGACACGCTCTACGTCGCGTTCTCCCGCATGCGGGCGACGCGGGCCAAAGAGACCCTCAAGTTCGTGATGGCGAAGCTGCGCCAAGGTTCGCCGCCGACGCGCGTCGCCGCCTACGACCTGCGCACGCTCAAGAAGCGCGCCGAGTGGGACCTCGAAGAGATAGGGTGTAACGCGATCTTTAGCCTGCACCCGTCGCGAGCGCAGCGCCCCTAAGCGGCGGGCTTTCGCGCCACCAAGAACACGCCCGCGACCCGCAGCTCCTCGTCCGAGAGGTCGCGGTACCGCGCCAGCAGCTTCGGCCGAATCGCCGCGAGCAGCGCGTCGGTGTCGCCGTCGAAGTCCACTCCGCGCTCCAGCGCGAGCTTGGCCACCGGGAGCTCCCCCGCCCCGCCAAAGACGTGCGTCACCAAGAGCTGCACGTCGGTGTAGCCCAGGCTCTCCAGCGCGTCGCGGTAGAAGGGCAGCAGGTGGCGGTTTGGCTTGCCAGACTCGCGGGCCATGCGCCGGTAGATGCGGTCGGGGATGGTCAAGAAGGTGAGCGGGTGATGCCCCTTCAAGCTGAACATCCCGTGGTCGCGAAAGTCGATCTTGTGGAGCTGTAGCCCCCCCGGCTTGAGCAGGTGGTCCATGGTCTGCAGCGCTTGCATGGGGCTGTAGACGTGCTCAAGCACAGCGCGCGAGATGATGAGGTCCAGCGAGCCCGCGTCGAGCACCTGGTCCGCCTCTTCGGCGCCCAAGCCGATCACCGAGTCCAACAGCTCGCTATTGAACGAGGTCTGCTCGCCGAAGACCACCACGGCCTCGGCGCGCTCGCGCTCGCGCGCTGGCAGGCTGTCCAGCAGCGCGCGGTAGATGCGCGTCTGCTGCGCGTCATCGCGGCTGGACCAGAAGCGGTCCAAGCAGGTGACCTTGGCGGCGCCCGCGCCGAGGAAGCGCAACGCCACACCGAGGTTATCGCCAGGGCCGATCTCCAGGATCTGCGCGTCCTTTAGCGCCGCCGCGTCAAGTCCGCCGACCTGCACATAGTCCCGAAACACGCGGTCGATGTACACGACGCTCTGGTCGATGGGCACGCCCGCGTGGCTGGAGCCCGACACCGTCTCAGCGTGTGGACCGCTGCTCATCTGACGCCCGACACGCCAGTTGTCGTAGAGGTGCCAAGCCACCACGGCCAAGCGCGAACGGCCGATGACGGCTCTTAGCTCACGTCGCATCGATGCTCCCAGGGAGGTTTGAATAACTGCGAGCGACGAGGAAGACCACCGCCGGTCGCGGCGACGTCCTCAAACCGCAAGGAACGAAAAAACCCCGGGGAGCGCGGTGAGGCGCTCGACCCGGGGTTTAAGGGATGCCGGCGGTGACTTACTCTCCCACAGGGTGGCCCCTGCAGTACCATCAGCGTGAAGAGGCTTAACTTCCGAGTTCGGGATGGGATCGGGTGGGGCCC
>Ga0210044_10001160_pt1 | contig 39853 bp, 35 predicted proteins | sample CryGey13umfilter_2_FD_183959 | JGI IMG/M metagenome (GOLD analysis project Ga0210044, IMG submission 183959) | Groundwater microbial communities from aquifer in Utah, USA - Crystal Geyser 4/9/14 3 um filter (SPAdes) (version 2) | ecosystem: Environmental > Aquatic > Deep subsurface >... | reverse complement strand
AATTACAAGGTGTTCGAATGGTTCACATTTAACACCTTCAACTAGTTTAACAATAACTTCTGGGCGAGAAATACTAAACTCATAGTTTTCACGACGCATGTTTTCTGCAAGGATAGTAATCTGAAGTTCACCACGACCAGAGACTTTAAATTTACCCTCACCAACAATCTCAAGTCTCATAGCAACGTTTGTATTCATCTCAAACTCTAGTCTCTCTTTAAGTTTGTTGCTTGTTACGTGCTTACCTTCTTTACCGGCAAGAGGAGAATCATTTACTGCAAATACAACCGTTAGGGTTGGCTCTTCGATGTGCATTGGATCAAGTGCAATTGGGTTAGCAGGATCACAAACAGTATCTCCAACATCAACAGTCTCAAGTCCGGCAAAAGCTACAATATCACCGGCTTCTGCTTCATTAATTTCCATACGGTTAAGACCGTGGAAACCGATAAGTTTAGAAATTTTACCTTTTACCATCTCTCCATCAGCTTTTGCAAGTATGATGTTGTCACCTTTTCTGATAATACCGTTAAAAATACGTGAGATACCAATTTTTCCAACATAATTATCATAATCTAGCGTAAATACTTGTGCTTGAGTTGGGTTTTCTCTGTCACCCTCCGGCACAGGAATATGTTCTAAAATTGCATCAAATATACATTGGAAATCTCCATCAGGATCACTCATATTTAGTTTAGCGATACCATCACGAGCTGCTGCATAGATAATTGGGAAATCTTGTTGGTCATCCGTTGCACCCATTGCAGCGAAAAGGTCGAACATCTCATCAACTACACGCTCTGGATCAGCTGAAGGTTTGTCAATTTTGTTAATAACAACAATTGGTTTTTTACCAAGTGCCAACATCTTTTTAACAACAAACTTAGTTTGAGGCATAACACCTTCATAAGCATCAACAAGCACTAAAACACCATCAACCATCTTAAGAACACGCTCAACTTCTCCACCGAAGTCAGCGTGACCCGGAGTGTCAATAATGTTAATCTTGTAATCTTTGTAACGAATAGCCGTATTTTTAGAAAGAATCGTAATTCCTCTCTCTTTTTCTAAATCATTGCTATCCATTGCTCTTTCAGCATGTTGCTCATGAGCACCGTATGTTCCTGATTGCTCTAGTAATCCGTCAACAAGTGTAGTCTTTCCATGGTCAACGTGAGCGATAACTGCAATATTTCTAATTTTTTGCATAGAGTTCCTTATTATCAGTTTCTTAATATTGTATGAAACTGATCTAAAAATTTTCGCGATTATACCTAAATAAATGTTAAATAATCGAAAAAGAAGTGATATACTTATAAATAAATTACATATTGAGTATATATATTTTACAAATGTTAAACAATATATCTATAAAAAATAGATTTAGTTTTATAAACCAAACTATATTCTGGTAATTATAATATTTCTAAATATAGCAAATCTTAATTTTAAAGACACTTATGATTGATTATCCAAATAAATTAAATAAAATCTTTGATAAATTACAAAAGAATGGTGCTTTAGCAGTCATAATTGGCGGCTATATAAGAGATAAAATACTGAAAATCGATTCCAAAGATATAGATATTGAAGTTTATGGAGTCTCTTCATTTAGTAAATTAGAGTCTATTTTAGAAGAGTTTGGAAGTGTTAACAGTGTAGGAAAAAGTTTTGGTGTATGTAAGCTTCACACTCAAGACCTAAAACTTGACTTCACTCTGCCACGAATAGAGAGTAAAACCACAAGCGGCCATACCGGTTTTGATATAAATATTAAATCGGATTTGGACTTTATATCTGCAACTCGCAGACGAGACTTTACTATGAATGCTATTGGCTATGACGTTGTTAATAAAAAAATTCTCGATCCATTTAATGGTATTGAGGATTTAAAAAATAAAATTTTAAAATCTGTTGATGCAAAAAGTTTTATAGAGGATCCTCTTCGAGTCTACAGAGCAGTTCAGTTTTGCGCCCGATTTAATCTAAAAATGCATAGCCAACTGTTTAATCTCTGCACTAAAATGATTAAAGAGAATATGCTTAGTGAACTTTCAAAAGAAAGAGTATTTCAAGAGATAAAAAAACTTCTTTTAAAATCAGAAAAACCCTCTTTGGGTTATAAACTTTTTAAAAAATTAGGCATTACAAAAGAGTTTGATGAACTTCACTTTCTTGTACAAAACAGTTGGAATCAAGTTCTAAATACCATCGACAATTTAGCACAAAACAGAACCAGCAGCGAAATCACTAATATAGTTTTAATGTTAGCAGGGATTTGTTATAAACTTGATGTTGTAAAAACAAAGAGTTTTATTATAAAACTAAGTGATGAAAAAGAGTTATCCAAAAGAGTTTTATCTTTAATATCAAATCCAATAACTACAGTTCTAAGTGATTCAAAACTTTACAAACTTGCAACAAAAGTAAATATTGAAGAGCTTTTAATTTTAAACAGAGCAGTTTTTAAAGGCACTAATAATCAACTTTATAAAACTTGTGATGCGATACAAATAAGAGCTAAGAAATTAGGTGTCTTAAATAAAAAGATGCCACCTTTTCTTAGAGGAAGAGATATCTTGGCATGTGGAATATCTCCTTCAAAGGAGTTCTCAACTATTTTAGAAAAGGCATATGAAGTACAAATGGATGGAGAATTTCATTCTCACGAAGAAGCCACTGCTTGGCTAAGAAAGTATCTAGCTCCTTAGTTTAACTCTCATAATTTTTTTCCAGTGGTGCTAAAAAATTGCCCTGCAAATAATCAATGTTTAATTCCTCGGCTATCTTAATACTCTCTTCATTTTCAAGCATTTTTACCCATGTTTTTACACCTTTATTATGCGCCATAATAGTAAAACCGTTAATTATGCTCTTATGATCTTTTCTCTGTATATCTTTGCTATAAAGAGAATCAAATTTCACAACATCTATTTTTAAATCTCTTAAATATAAAAAACTTGTATGGATTGAGCCAAGTCTGTCAATAGCTATCAAAACACCCATATCTCTAAGCGATTTTAAGATTAAGTTATATCTATCAATATGTGAATAGTATTCTGTTTCGGCGAGAATAAACATAATTTTATTTTTTGCCTTGGGGTTGGCACTAATAAGTTCTTTTGCCTTACTTAAGAAGTTTTGATTTCTCAATGAGGTCGGTGAAATTGTTTGAGCTAATATTTGTTCACTTGAAAAAGCAGATTGGGTAATATTCTTTTCTAAAATCATAAAATCATATTCACTCATAAGTCTAAGTCTATTAATAACCTTCATATAACTTTTTTGATGAATTATTTTATTCTCCGGCGTTTTTAATTTTACTATACACTCTTTAATCATTGGTTTTTTATTTTCAAAAACATCTTGTGCCATTACAAGAAAATTTTTCTGATGAATTGCATTTACAACAAATAATTCTAATTCATTAGGATTTATATCTTCTTCCTTGAACGAATTTTTTATGTTTCTTGTTTTCTTTTGTATTTCAAATAAATTTTCTATAAGAAAATCTAACTGATTTGAAAAAACCGTATCAGTAATAGAACCTGATATTTTAACCTCGATATCATCTACTTTAAATTCATCACTTTTTAAATATAGTAATTCTAAAATCGTACTATAATTGCCTTTTGTGCCCTTAAAACCTATTATAAAGTCTCCACCTTTTATATGCCCTATCGGAAAATTCCTTATATCTTTATCTTCTAAATATTCACTTACCCAAGAGACAACCTTGAGTATTACTTTGTCTCCATTTTTTAAACCGTAAAGATTATTTATATCATTTAAATTATCTATGCTTATTAACATAAGAGTATAATCACTATTTTTTTTTATCTCTTTTTTTAAATACTTGTATAAATATTCTCTAGTAAATGTTTTTGATACTTCATCCGTTATTCTTACATCAAAACCGCTATATATTATATAAAATATAAAATAGATGCTAAATGCTATGAGCAGTATTAATTCTATATAAAAAGTTGCGTCCAGAGTTTCATATGTTGTAATAAGCGTATTTGGGATTAGAGCAATAATGAGAGCAAAGATTGGAAGTCCCATTCTAAGAGCTAATTTAAAACGGTATTCTCTCTCTTTCGTCTCTGACAGCAGCATTTAGTTTATACGTCTAAATGTTTAACATCTTTTGCATGCGTTTCAATATAGTTACGGCGAGGTTCAACTTCATCACCCATAAAGAGGGTAAATGTATCGCTGGCTAATTCAACATCTTCAATAGTTACCTGAAGTAAAACACGATTTTCAGGTGTCATTGTTGTTTCCCATAACTGATCAGGATTCATCTCTCCAAGACCTTTATAACGTTGAATATAAGAACCTTTTTTAGCATAATCTTTTACACTCTCAAGTATTTTGATTATATCCTCTTCAAAATGTATATCCCACTCTTGAATCTTTCTAAATACAAAATCAGCCTCGGCAAAATGTGGAGCAGCAAATAAATCATCATTTATAAGTAACTCTTCCATTCCCCCTTGTGTTTGAACAAAAAGATGGATAGAATCTTCAGTTATTGAAGAAGTTAAAATATTGTTATCTATAGAAATTAAGAATTTTTCAACTTCTTTGTACATAGTAGCCATATCGAGACCGATAATATCAGGGTTTTCTATAAAATATCTTATCAAATTAACCAGGGCATAACGGCGTTCTAGTGCAGTAAGTGAACTAGCATAATGATCAACCATTTTAAAGTATGATACTAAGTCATTGTGCCCTAATATTTGGTTCTCTAAAGATTCAACACCGTTGTCAATCAAAAAGTCATTCATCTCTCTGTCATCTTTAAAATAAATCTCTTTTTTACCTTTTTTATAACGGTAAAGCGGTGGCTGTGCTAGATATAAATACCCTTTTTCTACTACTTCACGGAAATGTCTAAAGAAGAAAGTAAGAAGAAGAGTTTGAATGTGAGAACCATCAACATCAGCATCGGTCATTATAATAAGTTTATGATAACGAAGCTTATCTTCATTAAAATCATCACCTATTCCACAACCCATAGCTGTAATCATATTTGTAATTTCTTCTGACTTTAAAACTTTATCGAGTCTTGCTTTTTCAACATTTAAAATCTTACCTTTTAGTGGTAAAATCGCTTGGAAGACTCTATCTCTTCCCATTTTAGCTGAACCGCCTGCAGAATCCCCTTCCACTAGATAAAGTTCACAAATACTTGCATCTTTACTTTGACAATCGGCAAGTTTACCTGGAAGAGTTCCAACACTCATGGAATCTTTTCTACGAGTGAGTTCTCTTGCTTTTTTAGCAGCTTCACGGCCACGAGCAGCCATAAGAGATTTAGAAACTATAGCTTTTGCTTCAAGTGGATTCTCTTCAAAGTATTTCGAAAGAAGTTCATACGTTGCTTTTTGAACCAAGGGTCTTACATAAGTATTTCCGAGTTTTCCTTTTGTTTGACCCTCAAATTGAGGTTCAGGTACACGAGCAGAAACAATAGCAATAAGACCTTCACTTGCATCTTCACCGGAAATTTTTGTATCTTTTTCTTTTGCATTTCCATTTTGAGTATTGTAATTAGAAATAACGCGAGTGAGTCCTGCACGAAAGCCAGCTTCATGTGTACCACCGTTTGGTGTACGAATATTATTTACAAATGATGCTAGCTTCTCTTCATAAGAATCATTATACATAAGTGCTATATCAAACTCTATATCTTCAATTTTCGCTGTGAATGAATAGATTTGTGCAACAATTTCTTTTTTATTAATATCTGCAACATACTGTGCTATACCACCTTCAAAGTGGTACTCTTCTTTTACATCTGTTCTTTCATCTTTAAAAATTATAGTAATAAATGGATTTAAATAGGCTAGTTCTTTGAATCTTTTAGCAAGATAATCAAATTCGAAAGTTATGGTTTCTGTAAATATACTAGGATCTGGAGAAAATTCTATTGTCGTACCGGTTTTACGAGTTTTACCAGTTGTTTCTAAAATATTTTGCGGAATACCCATTTTGAAATCTTGTTCAAAAATTTCACCTTCACGATAAATAGTCATATGTAAATCACTAGAGAGTGCATTAACTACTGAAACACCAACTCCATGAAGTCCACCAGAGACTTTATAAGTATCTTTATCAAATTTACCACCGGCATGAAGAACGGTTAATACTACGGTTGCTGCTGATATTCCTTCCGTCGGATGTAGACCTGTAGGAATACCACGCCCGTTATCAGTAACTTTACAAGTTCCATTTTTTGTGAGTGTTACGTTAATGGTATCACAATGACCTGCCATTGCCTCATCAATAGAGTTGTCAATTACTTCATAAACTAAGTGGTGAAGACCTCTGTGACTTGTGTCACCAATATACATACCAGGTCTTTTTCTTACGGCTTCTAAACCTTTAAGAACTTTAATATTACCAGCACCATAATTTTCCATTAAACACTCCATTTAATATATTCTCTCACGAAAGCTTCACTTTTAGTGAAAATACTTTGGCATAATTAGAGATATTCTATCATTATTTTTCTAAAAAGAAGTTTGAGGGATTTGAATAAATCATTCCATTTAAAATGAAATGATTTAGAGTTTTTATATAACTATTGGCATTACAACTGTTTTAAAATTATCATCACTTAATATAAAGGGTAAATTTCCTTCATTGAGTCCTATACTAAACTCTGAATTATTTATACTATTTAAAAAATCTAGTAAATATCTGCTGTTTATTGCAATAGTAAATAGAGTTGAAAAACCGGTATTAAATCCTATTTCTGTTTTAGCCTCTATATTATCATCACTCAATGATTCAAAAGTTATCAAATCATTTAAAAATGTAATTTTTACATCTGTAGAAATAGTTGTGATTTGTTTTATAGATTCAATCATAACAGCTTTTGGTAAAATGAGTTCATTTGCTATTTCTTTAGGAATAATTCTGGAATATTCTGGAAATTTACCATTTATTAATTTTGTAAAAAAAGTATATTGATCTGAATGAATTATTAAATTTGTTTGATCATAATAAAGTTCTATATTATCAAAAAACAGCTTTTGAATCTCAACAATTGCTTTTCTAGGCAAGATGATTGATAATTCATTTGAACTCTCATTCTGAATTGTTACAACAGCTAAACGGCGTGTATCTGTAGAAGCAAAATTAATAAAGTTTTGTTTAATATCTATAAGGGCACCATTTAATTCAAATTTAGGATTATTGCTGTCTATAGCCGGAGTTATTTTTTTAAGAGAATCTATAAGTAAATGAGAATTTATTGAAATGCGAGATTTTCCTTCATAACTTGGAAACTCCGGAAATTCATTGTGTGAAAATGCAGGCAGTTTAAAATTAGAATGTGATTGTGAAATATATAACATCTCATTTTTTACTTCTAAGTTAATATCACCCTCTTTTAAAATTCTAACAATATCTAATAATTTTTTACCATTGGCAGTTACACTTCCTTGTGCAATAACATTTATTTTATCTGTAACAACTTCATATCCAATTTCGAAATCTGTTGCTCTTAAAGTTAATTTAGAGTCAGTCACATTTAAATAAACATGTGATGTAATCTGAGAAGTATCTTTTTTTTCTAAAAAAGGTCCAGCATGAATTAGAATATTTTCTAATATTGATTTTGAAATATTTATCTTCATATTCAATCCTATATAATTTATATAATTTTAGTATGTAGTAGTAGGTGTAAGTGAATATGTGAAAAACACTCATTTAACCCTGTCTTTGGAGTTATATTGATGTGACGAACATATCAAACTCTTTTCACAACTGTTCACATAGATGATTATATCTTTTTTTCTCTTTGATTTTTTCTTTTTTATGAATTGGATGTTATTTTATTTGTTAATTCATTAATTTTTACTTTAAAATCTTCATCATTTACTATTAATTCATTAATTTTTTTAAGAGTATGACTTATAGCTGTATGATCTTTCATACCAAAATACTGGGCAAGTTGAGGCATAGTGTTTTGAGTAAGTTCACGGCATATATATATAGCTATTCTTCTGGCATATACTAAATTTTTACTTCTGCCTTTTGATCGTATTTCACTTGGTTTTATATTTAAATCTTTTGATACACTATTTGTAATCATATCCATAGTTAGATTTGCACGATTTTCTTGAACTTGGTCTTTTAATACATTTTTTGTAAATTGTAAATCAATATCAACATGCATCAGTTGTGAATAAGCATGCAGTTTAGAAAGAATACCTTCTATTTCACGTACATTACTCTCTATCACTGTTGCTATATAATTTATAATATCTTTAGTAAGGGTAACCTTGTTTATTTCACATTTATTTTCAATAATTGCTATTTTTGTTTCAAGTTCCGGCGGTTGTATATCTGCAACAAGACCATGCTCAAAACGGCTTTGAAGCCGTTTTTCTAAGCCGCCTATTTTCTTAGGATGTTTGTCCGCCGTTAAAATTATCTGTTTTCCGGCACCCTTTAGAGCTTCAAAGGTGTGAAAAAATTCTTCTTGGATACCCTCTTTATTACTTAAAAATTGAACATCATCTATAAGAAGAACATCACATTTACGATATTTTTCTTGAAATCTCTCCATAGTTTTATTTCTTACATGGCGAATAAAATCATTTAAAAACTGTTCAACAGTTGTATAAATTACAACCTTACCTTGATTTTGAAAAACATTACCGGCGGCTTGCATAAGGTGGGTTTTACCTAAACCTACACCTCCATATATAAAAAGAGGATTATAAAGTTCACCTGCTTTTTCGCTCACACTTTTAACAGCTGCATAAGCAAACTGGTTAGATCCGCCAACCATAAAGTTGTCAAATATATGGGAGGGATTTAAAAGCGACTGACCTGCTTTTAGTTGGGTTACTTTTTTTATTTTTCTTTTATCTAGTTGATCTTTTAAGGATATAGAAATAGTAACTTTAGAACCGTTTTTCATTTCAAAAAGATGTGCAATTTTTTGTGTATATTTACTCTTAATCCAGTTAGATATGAGTGCATTAGGAGCATAATAAATTGCTAAATCACTTGTTGATTTTTTAATATCATACGTTAATCGTTTTATGTATCTGTTATATTCTATTTCCGTTATTTCTTCTTTTAAGAGTGATAATACTTCTTGACCTATATTCATTTAAAACCTTATATTGTTAGTTCACGGCGCCTTTTTTGAGTACATGAACATTCTGTATGTGAATAATATCGCCTTTATACAAAAAAGGAATTAAAAAGAGTTGATATTATGTGAATAACTAAAATATTTGTTATGTGAATATGTGAATATTGCAATATATTTGGCATGTGGAAATAGATTTGTATATAATCTCTCAATAAATTTCCACATGCCAAATAGGATATAGATGATAATATTAGGAATCGACCCCGGCACCAGAAATATGGGCTATGCTTTAATATCACTGGAAAAAGGCAAAATAACACTTGTAGAAGCCGGACTTATAAAGATGAAAGCAGAAGATTTGCAGTTTCAAATTCCTCAAATGGTGGAGGGTTTAGGAAGTATATTTTCTAAACATAAAATTGATGAAGTTGCCATGGAAGATATTTTTTATGCACATAATCCGGCAACAACTATAAAACTAGCGCAGTTTCGTGGGGCAATCATGTTAAAACTTCTCCAAGAATTTGGACAGTTTAGTGAATATACCGCTCTTCAGGTAAAAAAAGCTTTAACAGGAAACGGAAAAGCTACAAAAGAACAGGTAGCATTTATGGTAAAGAGGCTTTTAAATATAAAAAAAGAGATTAAACCCCTGGATATTTCCGATGCTATGGCCGTGGCAATAACTCATTCGCAGAGAGTTAAATTAAAAGAGAGTAAAGCTTAATTAGTTTATTTTTCTCTTTTTATGTAAGAATTTTTTGCTAAAACATTCTATTATATAAATAATAAATTAGATATAATCAAACAAAAAAAGGTTTAAAATGTCAAAGTTTGAAAACGTAAATGTAGTAAAAGAAGCCAATATTTATCATGATGGCAGAGTAACAAGCAGAACAGTTGAATTTAGTGATGGTACGATTAAGTCTTTAGGAATTATGCTTGAAGGCACTTATACATTTAATACTGCCGATAGAGAAGTTATGGAGATGATTTCCGGTTCTTTTGAAGTAAGATTGCCGGGCAGTGATAAATTTGTATCAATGCAAACTCCGTGTTCATTTGAAGTTGAAGCAAACAGCGCTTTTGACATAAAAGTACAAAGTGTTACAGACTATTGTTGCTCATATTTTAAATAGATTTTAGTATTGGAGTAGGAATATGTTTATGAAAGAGATTATTGTAGAAGTTAAAAAATAGCTATAGAGTTTTAAAATGAACCCTCTTGGCATTTTAAATCTGCGCCTATTATATGGCATGTGGAAGTTTTAATATTTGAAAGATTAGAACATTTGGAAATACTAAGAGCAAAAACATTATCTTCATAAAGAAGGGTTATGCCTTCACTCATATCTACAAATGAGAGCTTCCCTACAAGTTTTGCTTCACTAACACCGCTAAATTCAAGTTTTATAGTTATCCAGTCAAAGGCTCTTGCAGTGTCTTGAGTGGCTAAAGTAATGGAAATTGTTGTTGGTGTTACAATTTCCACATGCCGAAGTTCCCCATCTACAAAATTATTAAACCTTTGTGCAAATGATTTTAAATTTTTTGCTAAGAGAGGTTTCACAAAAATTTCCCATGAATTTGAAGGCCTATTGACAACCAACACACTCCATAGATCTATCTTGCGTATCATTTGCAACTTCCGGAGATTGTGAACGAAGGTAATAAGTAGATTTAAGTCCAAGTTTCCATGCTAGCATATAGATGTCATTTAAATACTTTCCGCTGGCTTTATCAAGCGTTATAAAGATATTTAGGCTCTGACCTTGGTCTAACCATTTTTGGCGTATGGCAGCAGCTCTGATGAGCACTCTTTGGTCTAAGTCATAGGCAGGAGTATAATAACTCCATGTTTCAGGTGATAGGTTTGGAGCAACTACCGGAATTAGACCGGATAAATTTTCTTCAGACCATTTTCTTTTAAATACCGGTTCAATTGCTTGCGTGGTTCCTGTTAGAATTGAGATTGAGCTTGTCGGAGCAATTGCCATTAGGTAGCCATTTCTCATACCCTGATTTTTTACTTTAGTCCTGAGTTCATCCCACTCATATGTTGAAGCAAAAAGACCGCCTCTGTCAACAAGATTTCTAACTTCAGCATTTGCATGGTCTTGAGGCATGATTCCTCTGCTCCATTTAGAGCCGGCAAATTCTGGATAAGTTCCTTTTTCTGCTGCAAGATTTGAAGATGAATTGATAGCGTTATAACTAACAGCTTCCATAATTTCATCAATTTTGTCAAAGTGCTCTTGCGTTCCCCACATGATTTTTTGCTCTGCAAGCATCTGCGCTTCACCCATAACACCAAGACCGATAGATCGACTTCTCATGTTAGTGCGTTTTACTTTTTCAACAGGATAAAAATTTAAATCAATAACGTTATCCAAACAACGAATCGCTGTCGGTACGATTCTGTCTATATCTTCTTTGGTATTTATGCGAGAGAGATTTACCGAAGCCAAGTTACAAACAGCGGTTGTTCCATCGATTTTTTCTTTCTCTACCACATAGATAGGTAAGCCGCCCAGTGAATCAAGCGCTGTTATTTTTTTAGCCGGTTTTGTTATTTTGCTGTCAACTTGAACTAAATCATTCTCTTCATAACTAACACTATCTCCATTCTCAAAAATAAATTTTATTTTATAATGGTTAGGTTCTGTATTTTGAAATATTTCTGTACAAAGGTTTGAACTTCTAATAACACCGTAATGATCATTTGGGTTAGCTCTGTTTGCATTATCTTTAAAACATAAAAAAGGACTGCCTGTTTCAAAATAAGATGTTAAAATCTTTTTCCACAAATTTTTTGCTTTGAGTTTTTCTTTAATGAGCGACTCATCTTGTTCAAACTCTTTATATTTTACGTTAAAAGCTTCACCGTGAAGTTTAGCTAGTTCTCCACAATCATAAGGATCAAAAAGAGTCCAAATACCGTCTTCTTGAACCCTTTGCATAAAGAGGTCATTTAACCAAAGTGCCGGGAACAAATCATGAGCACGACGACGCTCTTCTCCTGAATTTTTCTTAAGATCCAAAAAGTCATTTATATCTATATGCCAAGGCTCTAAGTAAACAGCTATAGCACCTTTTCTTGTTCCTAGTTGGTCAACGGCAATAGCAATGTCGTTTGTTATTTTTAAAAACGGTACAGTTCCGCCGGCCGCATTTTTGTGACCGTCTATAAATGAACCCATTGAACGAACCTGTGTCCAGTCCCAACCGATACCTCCACCAAATTTAGAGAGCATTGCCATCTCTTTGTAAGCATCAAAAATACCTTCAATATTGTCAGGAGTCGAGCCGATATAGCATGAACTAAGTTGATGTCTTGTTGTTCTGGCATTTGAGAGAGTCGGAGTTGCAAGCATTACTTCAAACTGAGAAATCATGTCGTAAAATTTAATTGCCCACTCTTCGCGTTTTTCTTCTCTTTGAGCTAAAAACATGGCAATTGCCATAAACATGTGCTGAGGAAGTTCTACGGGGTCTGATTTTCTATCTTTGATAAGATATCTGTCATATAAAGTTTTTACTCCAAGATAGTTAAAAAGCATATCACGTTCAGGTTTAATATGTTTTTCAAGTCTCTCTAAGTCATACATCTCTCTAAGCCCTAAAAGTAAACGACCCTCTTTTTCGCCTCTGGTAAAATACTTCTCTAGCGAGCCGTACCCTGTAAACCCATTTACCTGATGATAGAGGTTAAAGAGAAAAAGACGTGAAGCAACAAAAGTCCAGTTGGGCGCATCTATATCTATCTTGTCAACCGCTGTTTTAATAAGAGTCTTTTGTATCTCCTCAGATGTTATGCCATCACGAAAATGAATCTGCGCATCAACTTCCAGCTCACTCTGAGAAACATTGGTTAAGTCTTTCACTGCTGCAGAAGTATATTTCTGAATTTTACTAATATCTAACGGCTCTGTTCTACCATTTCTTTTTATAATTGTAATCATAGGCACCTCTTTTTATTTTTTAAATACTCTTGCAAAAATTTTATCTACATTTTTGGTGTAATAATCAAAGTTAAAACACTCTCTTATCTTCTCTTCGCTTAATGAGTTTCTTAGCTCCTCATCTGCTAAAAGATGGTTAAGGTATAAACTTTCACCTTTTTCATTTGTAGTAGGTTCACCCTGTTGTATCTCTTGCCAAACTTTCATCGCATTTCTTTGAACGATTTTATAAGCATCTTCACGTGAGACACCTTGAAGAGGAAGTTCTAAAAGTACTCTTTGTGAAAAAACTAAACCGCCTGTCAGGTTCAAATTTCTCATCATATTTTTAGGATAAACAGTTAGGTTAGCTATAACGTTATTCATACGGTGTAACATAAAGTCAGTTGTTATAAAACTGTCCGGCAGCCAAAATCGCTCTGTAGAAGAGTGGCTGATATCTCTCTCATGCCACAGTGCAACATTCTCCATAGCAGGAACGGCATATGATCTAATCATGCGAGCCAAACCTGTTATGTTTTCAGTTAGGATTGGGTTGCGTTTATGTGGCATTGCAGAGGAGCCTTTTTGCCCTTTTGCAAAATACTCTTCACACTCATAAACCTCAGTTCTTTGCCAGTGGCGAACTTGAATAGCAAACTTTTCGATTGAACTCGCCATAAGTGCTAACGATGTTGCAAGTCTTGCATATCTGTCACGCTGAATAACTTGGTTAGAAGCAGGAGCCGGCTTTAAACCTAACTCTTCACATGTTATCTCTTCAAGTTCTAACGGTGCGTGAGCAAAGTTGCCCATTGCCCCACTAACCTGACCTACACTTATAACTACAAGTGTTTGTTCCAAGTTCTCTAAATGTCTCGCCATCTCATCATACCAAACGGCTAACACAAGACCGAATGTTATAGGCTCGCCGTGGATACCGTGGCTACGTCCTACCATAAGAGTCATCTTATGTTCCATCGCTCTTTTTTTGATGGACTCCATAAGCATTTTTACGTCTTCTATAACTAACTCCAAAGATGACTTCATCTGAAGTGCTACGGCAGTGTCCACAGTGTCTGAACTTGTCATACCGTAGTGAAACCATCTGCTTTCACTCCCGAGAGTTTCAGACACGCTAGTGGTAAATGCTATAAGATCATGTCTAGTTACCGCTTCTATCTCATCTATTCTTTTAATATCAAAGCCTGCGTTTTTTACTATCTTGTCTGCATCGTCCTTGGGAATTTTTCCTAGTTGTGCCCATGCTTTTACAACAGCTTTTTCTACGTCCAACCAAGCCTGATATTTTGCTTGCATTGTCCACTTAGAACTCATCTCTTCTCTGGAATATCTTTCTATCATATATTAAACCCTTATGATTATTACCTTATGTTTTTATGCTAAAATTTGCACATAATAAAGTCGTTAATTTTACAGAATTTATAGTAAATTATTGATTAAAGAGGAATTAAATTTTGCCATTTGTTTTAAAAAAAATGTTTGCACCTCAAAAGCAGAAAGCATTTTTATATTTGATTAAAGAGTTAGACTACACTCAAAAAGAAGCACAACGATTAATTGCCAAGGGAAGACTTTTTGTTAAGGGTAAAGCAATGACAAAAACAGCCGGTGAAATAGAGGGCGAGTTTGAATTTATCTATTTTGAACCTACTACAAAAGGTCTAGTTCCACATGCCGTATATGATGAATTTGTTCTCTTTGATAAACCCAGTGGAGTACTTATTCACCCTCAAAATAGAAATACACAATACTCTTTAATAGATGAACTTAAATATCAGTTTGGAAAAGATGCTAATATTGCTCATAGAATTGACCAAGAGACTAGCGGACTTGTCTTATGTGCAAGAAACAAAGAGAGCGAGCGCGATATTAAAATGATGTTTCAAGAGAGAGAGATGAAGAAAAAATATCTTGCTATGGTTCATGGAGAGTTAAAAGAGGCTTTATGTGTAGAAGCACCGCTTTTAAGAGCACAAGATGAGAGTGCTATAGTTAGAATGGTTGTAAAGGTTCACGATACAGGTAAAGCCTCTAAAACTGATTTCAGACCTCTTGAGTACTTTCCCTTGACTAATATGACTTTAGTAGAGTGCTCGCCGTATACAGGGAGACAACACCAGATAAGAGTGCATCTGTTTCACGTGAAACATTCAATAGTCGGCGATCCTATATATGGACAGAGTGAAGAGGATATTGTTCGCTTTTTAGATAAAGAGCTAAGTGCCGAGGATAGAATTAAAAAGAGTGGAGCGACAAGGCTGCTTCTTCATGCCGACGAATTAGAATTTGAACTATATGAAAAAAAGTATCATATAAAAAGTAAGGTTGACTTTCAAAGAATCTGTTTTGAAAGCATGAAAATTTAAATTTTATTTGTACTCATAGAAAATGTTTCACATGAAACATTGTGAATAAATTGCTTATTTATATTAAATAGGTATAGATAAATATTACACCGCATGTTTCGTTTAAATAATCGGAATATTCTAATAAAAATTCTTTATGTGAATAACTTATTAAACATATAAGAGAGAGTTCCTGTTGCAAACCTATTTATGTGTCTAATAATTTTTAAAGCACTGTAATATGCACTAAATCCCTATATTAGGCACTTTAATAGATTTGTAAGTATTATCATTTCAGAAAAAATTTATATAAAAATTTTCTTAAAAAAGTTTAAAATTATTAAATTTATTTTTATTAGTGTAAAACGATATTCACAGCTTACAACACTGTGTGAATATTTCACACTTTAAAGAAATATAGTTAAAATATTAATAATTATTTTTTATTTAAGATTAGAGAGTAGGTTATGGTAGATTATTTTTATATAAGGAAACTAAGGTATTATTATATTTATAAACGACCTCCCTGGTGTGTTGGTCGTTTTATTAAAGTTAATCTTTCTTTGTAGCTACTATAAAAAAGCCAATAACTCCAACTCCAAATACCACTACTAAAAACACAATTTGGGATATTTCTACTGCACTCATTAAATTTCTCCTTCTACCTTTTCTTTTAGTTGACCACAGGCAGCACTAATATCTATACCTTTAGAGTCGCGAATTGTACATAGCAGCCCATGATTAATCAAATACTCTTGAAAAGTTACCATATCAGCTTTTAACGGTCTATCATAAGTAGTTCCTGGATAAGGGTTAAAGTAGATTAGATTTACCTTTGCTTTTATATCGGCTAAGAGTTTAACAAGCTTTTTTGCGGAGGCTATATCATCATTCTTATTTTTTATAACAAGGTATTCAAACATAACTCTTTTTCTGGTGTCAATAGGGAATCGTTTTACGGCTTCTATAATAGAAGAGATGTTATGCGCTTTATTCATAGGAATGAGCTCACTTCTAAGTTCATCATCGACAGCGTGGAGGGAGATGGCTATATGAACACCTAAATCCATCTCGCCAAGTTTATCTATCTTATTGCTTAGTCCACTTGTAGAGACTGTCTGACGTTTTGCACCTATGCAGAGTCCCTCTTCTTCTTTAAAAATTTCTATAGCTTTTGCAAGGTTGTCCAAATTATCTAGAGGCTCTCCCATTCCCATATAAACAATGTTTATTTTTCTGTTATGGTTATGATTATTATCGCGTTTAAGAGTTACAACTTGCGCTACTATCTCTCCTGCAGTTAAATTTCTTGTAAAGCCGCCTTTAGCAGTTAAACAGAATGTGCACCCTACTTTGCATCCCACTTGCGTTGAAACACAAATAGTATATTTCGCCTCCTGAAAGACCTTACCATCTTCATCGATAAGTTCTTCTTTCATCTTGAGCCAAACAGCTTCCATTGTTTTACCGTCTTGCATCTGTAAAAGATATTTAATGGTCCCATCTCTGGATTCCTCTTTGTTTACAATAGTTAGAGGATTTACAACAAACTTTTGAGAGAGCTCTTCTTTTAAAGTTTTTGGAATATTTTTCATATCTTCAAAACTTTGAGCATACTGGTGATAAATCCAACCAAAGATTTGTTTGGCACGAAAGGATGGTTTAATGAGCTCCATAAGCTCTTTTTGAGTAAAATCAAATATGGATGGTTTAGTTATATTCATTGAGAGGTAAGTTCCTTGATTCTTATTTGGACATGCCGAGATAATAACTCTTTTGCATGTTCATGATTTTTTAAGAACTCTTCATGAGCATTCTTGTTAGTGTAGTTTGTTATACAAAAAACACCGCCGGCAGGAATGTTAAATTCCTGTGCTATTTTTAAAACAGCAAAAAACTCCATGTTTTCTAGCCCTATACCAAGCTCCAAAAACTTTTTTGTTAGTTCTTTGTTAGTAGAAATATAGTTAGAAGAGTTGACGATAACATCTTTTTTGTGAGAGGAGTTAGTTGAAACTACGTTGTCAAGAGGAGTGTATGCATCGTTGGATAAAAAAGAGAGCTCAATATTTGAAGCTGTTTTTGATTCAATAATATCAAATATTTTGTGCTCACCATAACTGCCCGCAGAACCTACAAAGAACAAAAATTCTGGTTTATCAAACAGACAGAGTCTAGTAAGATTCATGGCGGTCTCTATGAGTCCTACTCCCATAGGTTGTGCAAAATCAAAAGTTTCATTATTGCCGGCGCAAATTATCATTATAGTCTTACCGGTATATTGTTCTCGTGTAAGTAACGTTTTAAGTCCATAATATCAATCTCTTTATAGTGAAAGATACTTGCTGCAAGTGCTGCATCTGCACCGTGCTCAAATACCTCTTTGATGTGTTGCATCGTTCCAGCTCCGCCACTTGCGATAATTGGGACGTTTACAGCCTTGCTTATCTGTTCAGTGATAGTGAGCTCAAACCCAGATTTTGTGCCATCCGTATCCATCGATGTTAGAAGTATCTCTCCGCTTCCACGATCAACTACCTCTTTTGCCCACTCGAGAGCATCGAGTCCAGTATCTACTCTTCCGCCATTTAAAAATACATGGTACCTATCGCCAATGCGTTTTACATCAATAGCGGTTACTATGCATTGTGAACCAAAGCGTTTTGCACCCTCGTTTATAAGTTCAGGTCTTTTGATTGCTGCTGAGTTGACGCTTACTTTATCGCAGCCCACATTTAAAAGTTTATAAATATCATTTAATTTTCTAATGCCGCCACCGACGGTAAGGGGTATAAAAATTTCACGTGCGACCTGAGCTACTATGTCAACAATAGTCTCTCTGTTGTCACTTGATGCCGTGATATCTAAAAATGTTAGTTCATCAGCACCCTCTTCATTGTAGCGGCGTGCCACTTCCACCGGGTCACCGGCATCTTTTAAACCAAGAAAGTTGACACCTTTGACTACACGCCCATCTTTAACATCAAGACAGGGAATAATTCTTTTTGCGAAATAATTCATAAGAAAATAGCACCTTATTTAATATATTGAAATTATACTGTTTTTGCCTTATGATAAAGTTTGTTTCACGTGGAACATGCGATAACTATTCTCTTTATAAGGATTTAATAAGTTTAGTACTATAATAAACAATTATAGTTATTGGAGTGGTATTCAATGGAAAAAGAAGATATTTTAGGACATCTAAGAGCAGCAAAAGCAGCACATATCAAATGGGTTCAAAAAGCTAAATTACTTATAAGTGGCGTAGATATAAAAGAGGAATCAATACCGGTTAATTCTACAGAATGTAAATTTGGAAAATGGTTCTATAGCGATGGTCAAGTTCTTAATGCGCTCTCTAATAATCCGCCGGAGTGTATGAAAAAAATAGAGAAATTGCATTTTGAACTGCATGACATATATTTAAAAATTTTTATGATTTATTTTACTAAGGCAAAAGGTGGATTTTTCTCAAAATTGTTTGGAAATAAAAAAAAGAGTTTAACCGAGTTAGAGATAAGAGATGCAAGGGGATATTATGATAGCATGCAACAGGTATCAGTAGAGTTGCTTGATGAGATTAATAGGCTTGAGAGAAGATTGGTGGCTGTTTCAGAAGAAGTAATTAGAAAACTCATGTAGTGTAAATAATTTTTGTTTGATTATTTTTTCATTCATATACTTAAATTAACAAATAGGAAGTTTTTGCCTTGTTTCCTTTGTATAAGTAAAAATAAGATAAACTTACACTTATGAATGTAAATAGCGTTATTGCTAAAAAGAAATTTGGACAAAATTTCTTAAAAGATGAAACAGTATTAAGAAAAATCGTCGAAGCGATGCCCAAAAACGATAATAAAATCGTAGAAATTGGACCTGGCTTAGGTGATTTAACTAAATTTTTAGTTGATGTCAAAAGTGTAGAAGCTTTTGAGGTAGATACCGATTTATGTAAACTGTTACAAAGTACATTTAAAGAAGAGATTGCTACCAAGCGACTCCACGTAAACTGTGGGGATGTTTTACAAGCTTGGCAGAGTTCTTTAGTTGACGAGCCTTATGATTTAGTGGCAAATTTGCCCTATTATATCGCAACAAATATCGTCCTAAAAGCACTCGCAGATCCAATGTGTAAAAATATACTGGTAATGGTACAATTTGAAGTAGCAGAGAAGTTTTGTGCACAACCCGGTGAAAAAGTATTTGGTTCTTTGAGTGTAATAACTCAAAGTACAGGTAAGGCTCACATTATTGTGAAAGTTCCTCCAACTGCATTTGAACCACAGCCCAAAATTGACTCGGCTGTTTTTTTGATTGCAAAGAATAAAGATAGAACTGATAAAGATTTCGAGGATATGCTAAAAATTGCATTCAAACAACCTAGAAAAACTCTTATGAAAAACCTATCTATTGCTTATGATAAAAATTTGCTTCAAGAAGCTTATGAAAAGCTGGATTTTACGTTAACGATTCGACCTCATCAAATTTCTGCCACTGACTATCACCAACTCTATAAATTAACAAGGAGTTTGGATGACACAAGAGAATCAGGGGACGCAAACAAGTAGTCCTCAGGAAAATCGTAAACCAAATACAAATAACAGAAGACCAAATAACAACAACCGTAAGCCAAGTGAAAATGCAAAAACTGGCGAAAAGAGTGATGCAGCAAAACCTGCAAGCAATCAAAATAGAAATAAAAGCAGTAGTAAAAACCGCCATCAGCGCCAACCGACGCCAGTTGATGAAAATTTAAAGGCTTTTGTGCTGAAAAATCAAGAAGCACACAAGCAAAGACTTAATCCTCACTATAAACTAGATCTAAACTCTACAGCAAAAATCCGTATCACGCCACTTGGTGGGCTTGGTGAAATCGGCGGAAACATCACTGTAATAGAAACAGATAAAGAAGCCATTCTTGTTGATGTCGGTATGAGTTTTCCAGATGAAGATATGCACGGTGTAGATATTTTAATCCCTGACTTTTCTTACCTTCGTGAGATAAAACATAAAATCGTAGCCGTAATTATTACGCATGCGCATGAAGATCATATTGGCGCAATGCCATACCTTTTTAAAGAGATGCAGTTTCCTATTTATGGAACGCCGCTTCCTTTAGCAATGATTGGTAATAAATTTGATGAACACCACATTAAAGAGTTTAGAAGATTTTTTAATCCTATTCAAAAAAGAGACATTATTAAAATCGGAGAAGATTTTGAAATAGAGTGGATGCATATGACGCACTCTATTATCGATTCATCCTCTTTGGCTATTACTACAAAAGCCGGAACACTTATTCACACCGGTGACTTTAAGATAGACTACTCTCCTGTTGATGGTTATACTGCAGATTTACACAGATTGGCTCATTATGGAGAAAAGGGTGTTTTATGTTTGATGAGTGATTCAACAAACTCTTATAATACTGCTCCAACCGGTTCAGAACTAAGTGTAGGACCGGCACTTGACCGTGTTTTTGCAAAGGCTGAGGGAAGAATTCTTCTCTCAACATTTAGCTCAAATATTCACCGTGTACAACAGGCTATACAGTATGGCGTTAAGCATGGCCGTAAAGTTTGTGTTATCGGACGCTCTATGGAGAGAAATTTAGAGCTGGCAATGCAGTATGACTATGTGAAATTTCCAAAAAATATTTTTGTAGATGCAGATGAAATTGCAAGACTTAATGACAAAGAGGTGCTAATAATAACAACAGGTTCACAAGGTGAGCCAAACTCTGCACTATTTAGAATGTCGATAGGCGAGCACAGACATATAAAAATTAAACCGACAGATTTGATAGTTCTCTCTTCTCGTGCCATTCCAGGTAATGAAAATTCTATTTCTGGCATGTTAAACCACCTTCAGCGTGCAGGAGCTGATGTAGCCAGAGACAGAGATATACACGTCTCTGGGCATGCTTCCATGGAAGAGCAAAAACTTATGCTGCGTCTCGTTAATCCTAAGTTTTTCTTGCCTATTCACGGTGAATATAACCATGTTATGAAACATAGAGAGACCGGCATTATGTGTGGTGTTCCTGAGCGAAATATTATACTTATGACAGACGGCGAACAAATCGAAGTTTCGCCTAAGTACATGAGAAAAGTTAAAACCGTCAAAACGGGTAAAACGTATATAGATAACCAAAATAATCACCAAATAGAAGATGACATCGTTCTTGACCGCCAAAAACTTGCTGCAGATGGTATTGTAATGATTGTTGCTCAGGTTGATGGCAAAACATCAAAGATGATACTTAAACCACATGTTACTTCTTTTGGTATAGTTGCAGACAGACAGGATAAAGTATTTGCTAAAGAGATGGAAGAAATTTTAGAGCACTTTTTACTTCACCTCAAAGAGGGGATGATTGAAAATTCAAGAGCACTTGAAAATGACCTTCGTCAAATCATTCGAAAGCACATCTACAGAAAAATGAAAAGATATCCACTTATCGTTCCACACGTATTGGTATCATAATATAGTACAAACTTCTGGCATGTGGAATTAATTTGCACATGCCGATCACTTCTGTTAATCTTTGAGTTACATTAAAAAACAAAATAGATTCTACTCTCAGCAATTTAGTGCTATCCTACCGTTATAAAAACTCAAAAGGCAGATGATTGTCAGATAATAACAATAGAGATTTCGAGAATGCAGTAAAAATGATGATGTTGCATGTCGGTGAAAATCCAGAGAGAGAAGGGCTTTTAGAGACTCCTCAGCGTGTAAGAAAAGCCTATGAGTTTATCTATGGCGGCTATAAAGAAAATCCCAAAGAGATTCTGGAAAAAGCACTTTTTACAAGCTCTAATGATGAAATGGTTCTTATAAAAGACATAGAGTTTTACTCTACTTGCGAACACCATTTACTCCCTATAATAGGTCGTGTACATGTTGCCTATATTCCTAATGGTAAAGTTGTCGGACTCTCAAAGATTCCTCGTGTTGTAAATGTTTTTGCCCGTCGCATGCAGATTCAAGAGCAGTTGACAGAGCAGATTGCAGATGCTATTATGGACGCAATTTCGCCAAAAGGTGTTGCAGTTGTAATTGCTGCTCGTCATATGTGTATGGAGATGAGAGGCGTTGAAAAAATTAACTCAACAACGACATCTTCTGCTCTTCGCGGACTCTTTAAAAAAGATGAAAAAACAAGAAGTGAATTTTTCTCTCTTATTAATTCACCAACCGGCATGCGTTACTAATTCCACATGCCATTTACTTCACTCAAAGATAAAATCTCATCTAAAAACCACTCCGTAGCTTTTGGCGAAGTTGTAAAAATCAATGCTACGCTCATCACAGCAACCGGACTAAAAGTAAATATTGGTGACATGGTAAAAATCATCTCTGCGGATAGTGCTCAAGAGATTCTGGGTATGGTTACAGAGATAGATGGAAAAACTTTTTTTATAACTCCATTTAGCTTTGTCGAAGGGTTTTGCTCCGGTGATAGAGTTTTTATTGATCAGACGGGCATGAATATTCCTGTCGGTTCCTCTCTTCTTGGACGGGTTGTAGACCCTTTTATGAGACCCATTGACGGAAAGGGATATATTGCAACCTCAAAACTCTCCCCAATTATAAAAGCCCCTATTGCTGCTATGAAAAGGGGTATGATAGATGAGATATTTGCGGTAGGTGTTAAAAGCATAGATGGACTTTTAACATGTGGAAAAGGGCAAAAATTAGGCATTTTCGCCGGAAGCGGAGTTGGAAAATCTACTTTGATGGGGATGATTGTTAGAGGTTCTCACGCTCCTATAAAAGTCGTTGCACTTATTGGTGAGAGGGGGAGGGAAGTCCCCGAGTTTATAGAGAAAAATCTTGGCGGAAACTTAGAAAATACCGTAATAATAGTGGCAACCTCTGATGACTCTCCTCTTATGAGAAAGTATGGCGCCTTCGCTGCTATGAGTGTGGCAGAGCACTTTAAGGACAAGGGTCTTGATGTTCTTTTTATGATGGACTCTGTTACAAGATTTGCTATGGCTCAAAGAGAGATAGGGCTAGCCCTCGGTGAACCGCCTACTTCAAAAGGGTATCCGCCGTCATCTTTAACACTCCTTCCACAACTGATGGAAAGAGCCGGAAAAGAAGAGGGAAAAGGTTCTATTACAGCCTTTTTTACGGTTCTGATAGAAGGGGATGATATGAGTGACCCTATCGCCGATCAGTCTCGCTCAATTTTAGATGGACACATTGTACTTTCCCGAGAACTTACAGATTTCGGTATATATCCGCCCGTCCATGTTTTAAACTCAGCCTCAAGGGTTATGAGTGATATAGTCTCCCCAGAGCACTTACAAGCAATTTTAAAATTTAGAAGGATCTATACTCTTTTAAAAGAGAATGAAGTTTTAATCCGTATAGGAGCTTATACCAAGGGCACAGATCCTGAACTAGATGAGGCAATCAATAAAAAAGCGGGGATGGAAGAGTTTTTAACGCAAAGCTCAACTGTGCAAACATCATTTGAAGAGTCTAAAGATACTCTCATAAAACTTATGCAAAAATAATCCAGACTCAGCTATTTACCATCAGCACAGAGTGTATCCAATGATTTCTATTTATTCTTAAACTTTTTTCCTCTGTAATGGCTAGCTTTAGTGAAGAGATTTTTTCAAACCTAGTCATAATTGCCGCTATTTCATTATCCAACCCAAATATATCGATGTACGAATAGATAATATTTTCTGCCTTTTTAAGACTATTTTTACTGATAAGAATTTTTATTTTTACATGAAAACTAAGTCTTAGCAAATCACCGACTTTATTTAATCTTGCCCGAAGAGTAATAAGTTCACCAAGCGTAGTTTTAATGTCTTTTATATTACCTTTTTGAGCAAATGTTTCACACTCATTTATGAGTTTTGACCAATGTTTTTCTAGCAGTAAACCAAGTTCGGTAGATTCTAGAGTATGATACTTGTCTAAAATATTGTAGCAGGCAATAAAGTCATTTTCTTTATAAGCTTTTTGCAGCTCTAAAACATGATTCGCTTCCTCATAAAGTGCTAAAACCTGCTCCTGAACTGCTGGTAAGCTCTCAAGTTTTAAAAGATATTTCTTAGCTAAATCAACTTCTCCTTTTTGTATGGAGTCATTAGCCTCTTGTAAATACATTTGTATCTCTTCTTGCAAAGCGATATAACTTGGTATTTGAGTAAAAATTTCATTTTTTTGTGCCAGTTGAGATACTTTTAAAAAATCTTTTTCATCTACGGCTTTTAGAAATATTATAAATTCTCTATTTTGTTTTAATATTAATTGTATTAAGGGTCTTTTGGATGTTATGGTTATATAAGCATTGAGATAAATTCTTGCATTATCCTCTCTGCCTAAAAGTACTTGTTTTTGAGCCCCTTTAAATGCCACCCTCCAACCCTGCTCCATTTTTTTGTATTGCCAAGTATGTTGAAGTGCCACAAATTTACTGCTCATTGCATAGGCTAAAGAATATCTTTTATCTAAAAAGTGTACTTGAAATTTTTCATAATTATCAAAGGCTGCAAACATCTGCCCAATCTGCAATTTTTTTGAAGGTACATGTACAAACATCTCTATCAGCTGTTTTGCCAACTTTTTGTTACGGTGAATAAGTGCATCGACAGCCTCCAAATAAATTGTATTAAATTTATTTTCAAGCTCTTTGTGTTCTAAGGAGTTCCTCAGCATAGGCTCTGAAGCAATAAGAGTATAAGCAATGTCTAAGGAATTATGTAAAATTAAAGATTTCAGTTGTCTTAAACTTGCAAGTTTAACATTGAGTATTTGAGAATTGTTCAAGGCTACTATAAGCGTTTCATCGTCGAAAATCGAGATGCTATGTATAGTCTCTGAAAACTCCATATATTTTGCATGAATAAGCTTATAGTTTTTTATATCTATAATGGCAACACTATTCGTATACCCGCTTATCATAATATAGTCTTTGTTTGGCATTAAAATTATATGCTTTATTTTACTAAAAGGAGTGCTTATCTGCTTATACATTTTTTTGTTTTGCAATGAACGTACATGAATTATGCCATTAACATCACCATTAACTATTATGTGCTCATTTATAAAGCAGAGTGCATCTGAACGAATTTTATTATGGGTAAGTACAATTTTGTTTGATTGTGAATGCAAATCCATAATAAAAATAGCCCCCCCGTAACCGCAACAAGCCAATTTATTTTTATAAAAAGTGAGGGCACTCACATAGTTATGTTGTATTTTATCTCTATCTTCATCTTGTGAATAAGGAAAAGAACAAAGTCTAGATAAAAGCGAAGTATCATTTTGCTTATATTGTAAAACCCGACCATTTTTTGTTCCGGCTATTATATAGCTAGATGATAAATCAAAGGCTAAAATCTCTACTATATCACCCTCTGTCGGTATTTTCATAATGAGTTCATCTGCTGGCATGTGGATTACTAAAATATGTGTTTCATCCGCTATTGCAACAAGTTGAGTATTGGCACTAAAGGCGATGGCTTTTGTTTGAGCATTTATATATTTACTAGCAAGATTGAGTTTTACTTCACTCTCTTGGGGAGAAAAAAGTGTTATTCCATGAAGTTTTGTGCTAAAGGCAATTAGGTTACCATCTACTACTTTGAGTGCTGTAACTTCTGAACCGGTATCAAGTAAACTTTGAATATTTGGCATAAAAGATTATAAATAAATTAAGTAGAATTAGGGCTGAAAGTCTAGATAAAAGAGAAATTAAAGCACTTCATCCCAAGTAAAAACTTGGGGAGTGTGATTTAAAAAGAAATTAGCAAGATGGAACGTTTCCGCTGTCATTTGCATATTCGTGAAAGAAGTCATAATAGTCCGGAAGATATCTCTCTTTTAAAGCACCATCTTTAGCAGCAGGACAAACAGTTTTGATTTCATCAGCCAGTTTACCAGCTTTATTAATTGCTTCCCACTCTGCTTGTGTATGCTTACCGGCAACAACAGCACCAGTCATATTGTCACAACTGCTTTTTAGTTTTTTCATAAAAAGCTTTTGACCTTTAGCCACATCAGCACTCGCAGTTGTTGCACCCACAGCTAAAATTATTGCGACACCAAGTGCAATTTTTACGATTTTATTCATTTTTTCTCCTTAAAAGTTCCTCATCATTTTATCTTGAAAATCTTGAAAATAATATTTATCTATATTATTTATGAAATCTTGGATACATATATTTACTTTTAAGCCCTTCCGCTTAACATTCCGTAAGCAGTCATTGGTTTAAGTGCATAAACTTTGAGCAACCACCATATCCATCTCTCTTTGGTAGGATCAAGAGGGAATGAAGGAGTCGGTTTTTTACTCCAGTCAAACTCTGCGAGCATTACCGTGCCAATACCCGTAATAAGTGGACATACCGTATAACCGCCATAAGCAGCAGGTAGTTTAGTTTTGCCTTCCATTGAAGCTATCACATTGTCAACAAGCACTTTATACTGCTTACGAACTGAGCCACCGGTTTTACCCATCGGTACAGCAACCACATCACCTAAACACCATACATTTTTAAATTTTACATGCTGTAGAGTCTCTTTTGTCACCGGTACCCAGCCTTTATCAGAACCAATTGGAGAGTTTGCTACAACATCTGGAGCTTTCATTGGTGGAGTTACATGTATAAAGTCATATTTTACTTCAACGGGTTCGCTTTTTAATATGACTCCAAACTCTTCTAAATCTTTATCCCAAGCACCTTTTTCCGTCCAGTGGTGGTTAAAAGTAGCTATTTTCGCATTAGCGTTTATCTCTACAAGATTGTGCGTATAGTTCCATTTGAAATCTCTATCTTTAAACTGCTGTAAGATTGCTTCGTGATATTCAGCAACTCCAAACATCTTTCCTCCATTAGGATAGAAAGTTAACTCAACTTTATCTCTAACACCTGCTTCTTCTAAACGGGAATGCGTAAGGTACATTATTTTTTTAGGTGCACCACCACATTTGATTGGAGTATTTGGGTGTGTAAACAGAGCTTGTAGTTTTTCACTGCCTGTGTGCGCTTTAGCTTTGGCAATTAACTCTTGAATACCGACCCATGTAGCTTCTGCCCCATCTTGAAAATAGATAGAGTGAAGACCATTTTTACCGATACCGCTATTTTTAACAACAGCATTATCTTTCCCAGATGAAGTAATAGCACCATTAAGACCTTTAATAGCACCGTAATCAAGCACTAAACCGGTTGCAACAATCAACTGGTCATAAGAAACCTCTTGTTTGTCATCAACTGTCACTTTGTTGTTATCAGGATCAAATGCAGTGACACTACCTTTGATTAATGTGACACCATCGGGAAGTTTGTCATCTCTGCTATATTCTATATCACTTTTCTCCCAAAGACCGGCAGCTACAAGAGTTTGACCCGGCTGATAAGAGACAGATAAAGGATCCGGCTCTATTACGGTTATTTCTAAGTCTGAAGCGCTATTTCTTAGACGAGCAGCCGTGCTCATGCCAGCTAAACCGCCGCCGACAATAACAACTCTGCCTTTTACATCTGAGGCAACTGCAGTAGACGTTCCAACCGTAGCACCGGCTAAAATTGATGCTGCAATCGGTGAAACACTTAAAAACTTTAAAGCCTCACGACGAGACATAATCTCCGGATGTCTATCTATTTCATTAAGAATTTCTTCTAAAATTTCATCTTTTTTCATCTTTTTTCCCCTCATTTTGTGATAAAGTATTTAATTGTACATATTTAAGACTTAAGAAAGCTTGCAAATGACTCTTTTTATGATTAAATGTATCTAAAGTAAACACTTTGCATATATAATGTAATCTTATTTTGAGGTTTATTGTAATAATAATTAAATGTTATAACGTATTTATTATAGAGGTGAGTAGATTTTATTCACTAGAAGTTGCACAGAAACCCTATTGTTGAATTCATTTTTTGCCACCGTGTAACTGCATGATATTTTTTTATCATCGGGCATATCGTATACGGTTCTAAAAGCTATAAGTTCAACAGTTTTCCTGGCATGTGGAAATTGTCGTACTTCTATTTTTGAATGTGACTTGTCGGCTCCCATTAGTTTTATACTTACGACTTCCGCATCACGCAGTAAAAAACTAGGACGCAGATTAGCCTCTCCAAAAGGTTCAAACTGCTCTAAAAGTGCTAAGAGTTCCAGGTCTATATCGTCTGTTGAGAGTATGCCTGTTACTTGCTCTTTTGGTATAAAATCATTTGGGTCTAGTTTAGAAGCACTCTCGTTGATAGCAATTCTAAAAGCACCGATATCTTTTTCTAAAAGCCCCAAACCTGCCGCCATTTTGTGCCCGCCGAATTTGCTTAGGAATGATTCGTTTGCTTTGATGAGCTCATAAATACTCACCTCACCGATACTTCTAGCACTTCCCTTTGCCACTCCGTTTTCACAGCTTAAAACAATAGCGGGCTTACCAAAATGCTCTACAAGTCTCGCCGCGACAATACCCACAACGCCCTCGTGCCAGTTCTCTCCCGATACTACGATAACATTGTCTTCGTAGTTTCCATACCCCAAGGCTTCTTTGGTACACTCTGCTTCTGTAGCCTTTCTTAAATCGTTTAGTTTGCCTAAAAGCTCAAACTGTTTATAAGCCTTGTTGGTTGTAGTCGCCGTATAAAACTCAAGTGCGATGGAAGCGTCTTCTAGTCTTCCTGCCGAGTTGATGCGAGGTGCAATTTGGAAAGCTATATCTTCAGAAGTGATAACTGATTTATTTAAAAAGTCTCTTATAATTATAGAAGAGGGACGAGAGGAGTGCATTAAAACTTTCAGACCCTCTTTTACAAGTGTTCTGTTTATGTCGACAAGAGGCATAATGTCGGCAATAATAGCAATAGTTAAAATATCTAAAAACTCTCTCATATCAATCTTGAGATTTAACTCTTTTTTAACAAGAGCCAAAAGCAGCCAAGCGACCTGCGCTCCGCAAATATCTTTAAAAGGGTATTGGCATGTACAAAGTTTTGGGTCTACAATGGCAAAGGCTTCGGGCAGTATCTCCGAGGGAGTGTGGTGGTCGGTAATAATGAGTTCAATTCCACGCTCTTTGCAAACTTGAGCGGCTGCAACGGCTGAGATGCCGTTGTCCACTGTTATGACTAAATCTGCATCAACTCTGTGTAAAACATTCGGGCTCACTCCATAGCCATCATTAAATCGGTTTGGAATAATCGCTTCAAGCGGGTAGGGAATTTGTCTGAAAAAATCAACCATGATGGCAGTTGAACTGACTCCATCAACATCATAATCACCGACGAGGGTTATTTTTTTATTTTCTCTTATGGCTGAAGCAATCTTTTGAGCCGATTTTGTGGCATCTTGAAGCAGAGCAGGGTCCGGAATTTGAGAGAGTTTTTTATCTTTTGTCTCAAATCGTTTCGAAAGTAGCTCAAAAAGTTTTTGTTTATTTAGTATTTGCATAGTTAGGCTCTTCTCTGACATATGAAATATGTCTAGCTTTAGTGGTCACAGCGAAGTAAAAGGGACGAGTTCCTTTTACGTAATATTAGGTAAGGCTACTCGGCACTCAAACTAGCTTTTACAAATGCAAGTATTGAAGGGTTTGGAGTTTGAAGTCTTGATGTAAATTCCGGATGAAACTGAACACCCAAAAACCAAGGGTGCCCTTTGATTTCAACCGTCTCTATAAGACCGTTTGACTCACCCGTAACTATCATTCCGGCTTTTTCAAGTTGTTCACGGTAAGCAGGGTTTGCCTCATAACGGTGACGGTGTCTTTCATGAATAGTTTTTGCACCGCTGTAAGCTTCTCTTAAAATAGAACCCTCTTTTGTATCACAAGGGTATTCGCCAAGTCGCAGAGTTCCGCCCATCGGCGATTTATGTGTTCTTAACTGAACGCCTCCTGCTTGGTCTAAGAAGTTGTCAATTAGGTAAACCATTGGATGCTGTGTGTTTTCATCAAATTCTACAGAGTTTGCACCTTCAAGTCCTAGAACATTTCTAGCGTATTCGACAAGTGTGAGCTGCATTCCAAGACATATTCCAAGGTATGGAATTCTATTTTCGCGAGCGTACTGTATAGCTTGTATTTTTCCCTCGATGCCACGATTTCCAAATCCACCGGCCACCAAAACACTGTCACAGTCACCCAAAAGTGCCTCAGCACCTCTCTCTTCTATCTCTTCAGAGTCAACCCAGCATATCTCAACTCTTGTATCTAAGTGCGCACCACAGTGAATAAGCGATTCTGTTAAAGATTTGTAAGCCTCTTTAAGGGCTAAATATTTCCCGACAAAACCAACAACAGTACGATTCTTCGGCTGTACAATTTTTTTAACTAAAGAGTCCCACTCTTCCATATCAGGATTTAGTTCACCTAACTCTAACTCTTTAGCAATAGGTTTTAAGATATTTTGTCTTAAAAAAGTGATAGGAATATCGTATATAGTAGCAGCATCAAGAGCTTCTACAACACTGTCTTGACTTACATCACAGCTCATAGCAAGTTTTTTCTTAAAAGTTTTTGGCATAGTATTTTCACTTCTAGCGATTATCATCTGAGGCGTGATACCGATACGGCGAAGTTCTTGAACCGAGTGTTGTGTAGGTTTAGACTTTAGCTCACCGGCAGCTTTAATGTAAGGGATAAGCGTTACGTGGATGAAAAATGTTCCTGCTACCTCTTCATCGTGTTTCATTTGGCGGATTGCCTCCATAAAAGGAAGCCCTTCGATATCGCCGACAGTTCCGCCAAGCTCGACCACAAGAATATCGTGACCTTCTCCTGCTTCTTTTATCCGCTTTACAATCTCTCCAACAATATGAGGGATTACCTGAATAGTCTGCCCTAAATAGCCTCCGGCTCTCTCTCTTTCAATTACAGAAGAGTAAACTTGACCCGTCGTAAAGTTGCTAGATTTTAAGAAAGAACTATCTAAAAATCTTTCATAATTTCCTACATCAAGATCAGTTTCTGCCCCATCTTTTGTAACAAATACCTCACCATGCTCTAGAGGACTCATAGTTCCGGGATCAACATTAATATATGGATCTATTTTTAACATGCCCACTTCGATACCGGAGTGCTTTAAAAGTGTAGCAACGCTTGCGGCTGTAATCCCTTTTCCAAGAGAACTTAAAACCCCACCGGTAACAAAAATGTATTTAGTCATGCAAAACTCCATAAAAGATATAACCGCGATTATAGTGTAAAATCTCTTAAAATCTGTATAGGTGCAGTTTGTCGATTAAGCTGTTTATGCTCTTATAAGGCATTGTAAAGATTTATGATGCTGTTTTGTGAGGTTTTAAAAATTGAGAGGTTTAGAGAAGCTGAGCGGGGAAACCCAGCTCATAAAAAATTACAGACCTGTAACGTTTTCTGCTTGTGGACCTTTTTCGCCTTCACCAACTTCGAAAGTCACTTTTTGACCCTCTTCTAGTGAAACACGGTCGTAACCGGTGTTGTTAATTTGACGGAAATGTACGAATACATCCTTGCCACCATTTTCTTGCTCTATAAATCCATAACCTTTTTCACTGTTGAACCATTTAACTGTTCCGTTTACTAATCCTGCCATTGTGTAGCCTTTTTTGTTTTAAATACACTTCCGCAGAAGTGGTTGAAAATATAATCGTGAAATCTTCTCAAAGAGGTAACAACGCATCATCTTTCATTGGGCGAAGTATATCTCATTTTAAACACATTATCAAACAAGGCAAAGATTTAGTATATACTTCGCTAAAAAATTATGAGAGTTAAATATGGAAAATTCACTGCTTTATGTAATAGCTGCCTTGGGAATATCTATTGTAATAAATATATTTTTAAAAAAATTTGGTATTTCACAAATTATAGGTTATATTTTAACAGGTACCATAATCGTCTACGCTTTTGATTTAAGATATATGAATGATTCCCATGCTCTTGAGATGGTAGGCGAATTTGGTATAGTTTTTCTGATGTTTACCATAGGGCTTGAGATATCCTTGGCGAAGATGGGTTCTATGAAACAACAAATATTTGGCAATGGAATGATGCAGGTAGGTTTTACTGCTTTAGTTGTCTATGCCATTAGCCATTATCTCTTTGCTTTAGATGCAAAGTCTTCACTTATAATCTCTTTAGCCTTGGCTCTCTCCTCTACAGCGGTTGTACTTAGCTACTTAAAAAGTTCAAAAGAGATACACACTCCTTATGGACAAAGAGCTACCGCAATACTGATATTTCAAGATATAGCAGTCATTCCTATTTTGATTCTTATTAGTGTTTTAACAAGCAATGGCGACAAGAGCGTTATGGATATTTTGCAAGATACAATTTTTAGTGCCATAATAGTCCTTAGTCTTCTTTTTATTGTCGGAAAACGCCTGATGACTTGGCTTTTACACTTCTCTGCTTCCTCAGAAGTTGATGAGCTTTTCATGGGCTCAGTTTTGTTTATAGTCGTATCAGCTTCACTATTGGCACATTATATGGGCTTTACATACTCCTTGGGCGCTTTTGTAGCCGGTATGATAATCGCTGGGACAAAATACCATCACAAAGTAGAATCTGATATTGCGCCATTTAAAGATATTCTCTTGGGCACATTTTTTGTGGTCGTGGGTATGAAAGTGGACATACTTCTTTTTGTGCAAAATATACATTGGGTCATAGGTATATTTTTAGCCGTTTTAATTTTAAAAACAGTTATTATGTATGGCTTGCTTCGCTTCTCTTCTTCACACTCTGTCTCTATGAAAACGGCATTAGCACTTTCTCAAGTGGGAGAGTTTTCCTTTGTAATCTTTGCAGTTGCAAGCCTTGGCGGTGTTTTAGATAGTAAATTGTCGCAGTTTTTAGTAATGGTTGTTATTTTCTCTATGGTTGTAACTCCTTTTTTCATATCAAGAATTAATGAAATTGTTGAATTTTTTATAAAAGAAAAAGAAGGGGTTTCTGATATGTCAGCACTTGCTACAAGAGCAGACCATGTCATAGTCTGTGGTTACAGTGTGGTTGGAAAGTTTGTGACAAAACAGTTAGATGAGCTTGATATTTCCTATGTGGTTATTGACAACTCTCATAAACACGTAAAAGAGGCTCTTCGTGATGGTATAGAGGCTTATCTCGGGGATGCCTCAAAATTAAACATATTAAATGCTTTGCATGTGGAAAATGCGGGGGCAGTAATAGTCACCCTCGATAATATGGAGAAAAAACGCCTTATTTGTGAAGCTGTATTGCAACATTCAAAAAATGTAAACTTAGTTGTAAAAGTTATTTCCTTAGAAGAGAAAGAGAAGCTCTCAGATTTAGATATTACAGTGGTTGTTGATGGAAAACTTGAAGTGGCAAAAGTTTTGGTGCAGAGTATGCTTACTTGTCAATTAAAATACAAGTAAGACGTTTTTATTAGTTGCCTCTTGAACCCGGCTTGATAGCTTCGCTGCCGTCTTTACATAGCGGACATGCTTCTGGGTGATACATCTCAAATGTAAAATCAGCTAAAGCAAAAAATGGAATATCTTGAGGAAGTTTACAGTTAGACTTTGTGAGAACATTGCTATGCTCACGTTTACAAAATCCACGATTTGCTAAAGCAGCAACTCCAACAATTTTCCCGCCAAGACTCTCAACAACAGCCGCCGCTTCCATAGCTGAGCCGCCTGTTGTAATGATGTCTTCACACATAAGCACTTTCTCATCTTTGCTTACTTCAAAGCCACGACGAATATTCATAACACCATCAACTCTCTCAGCAAATATAAAACGAACATCAAGTGCCTGCGCAAGCGCAAAGCCGGCTATAAGACCACCGAGTGCGGGAGCACATACCGTATCTATTTCAAGTCCGCTCTTTTTAATCTGCTTAGCCAGTGCATCGGCAAGAAGCTTCGCAGTTTTTGGCTCTTCTAACACTTTTGCAGATTGCAGATAAAACCCGGAGTGATTCCCGCTGCTTAATTTAAAATGCCCCTCTAAAAGAGCATTTGCATCCATGTATATTTTTTTAACATCCATCTATTTTCCTTGGTGTTTGCACATGCCAAAGCTTGGCATGTGCAAATAAATTATACTTTTAGTATTTCTGCTTCTTTGTCTTTTAAAATTTGTTCGATGTTTGCTGAATATTTATCGGTAATTTTTTGAATTGCATCTTGAGCTGCTTTTGACTCATCTGCGGTTATCTCTTTGTCTTTTTCAAGTTTTTTGATTTTATCATTTGCATGTTTTCTGTCATTTCTGATTGATACTTTCGCATCTTCACCCATTCCCTTCATCTGCTTAGCAGACTCTTTTCTCTGCTCAACCGTCATTGCCGGAAAAAATAGTTTTATTTGTTCACCGTCATTGTTGGGAGTTGCTCCAACATTCGCTTTTGAAATAGCAGTGTCAATAGCAGCTAAAAGGTTCTTCTCCCAAGGGTTTACAACGATAGTTGTAGCATCAACTGCAATAATAGAACCTACTTGGTCAAGAGAGGTCATAGTGCCATAGTAGTCAATTTTTACATTATCTAAAACAGAAACTGTAACCTTGCCAGTTCTTAGTGTTTTAAAATCTCTTAACATATGGGTTGTGCTCGACTCCATCTTTTTTTCGCATTCGCTATATATTTCATTTAGCATGTTTTGTTTCCTTGTTTGTGAAAATAATACGCAATTGTAGCAAGAAATATATTAAAATTAAACGGGATGTTTTAAAAGAGGGTAGTTGCAATAAATGCAACTATTTTGTAGTGTTACTCTCGATTGCAGGCAGTGCCGGAGCAGCAGGTGCTGTAACATCTGTAGTTTCAATCATAGTGTCGACAACTGATTCGTTCTTTGACGAAGAGTACACATAACCCATAGTTATGGTATTTACAACAAATAAAAAACCTATAAAAAAAGTAGCTTTAGCCAAAAAGCCAGCCGGACCTTTCGCTCCAAAAACAGATTCGTTTGAACCGCTGTATGCGCCAAGACCTATGCTTGAGCTTTTTTGTAATAGTACGGCAATAACTAAGATCACAACTAAAACGATTTGAATAGTAAGTAAAAGACTAGTAGTCATTCATAAATTCCTGATATAAAATGTGGCGAATTATATCTAAAAAAACTAAGATTACAAAGATAGGGTATAATTTCACAAAAAATGGATTACTAATGAGAGATTTTAAAAATATTATTATTGTCTTAGTTGCAATTGTTTTTATTTCGCAACTATTAATGATGAAAGACGATGCAAACAAAGACTCTTCTGGTAAATTGCCTCTTATAGCACTGAGTACATTCTCTTTGTACGATATAGCAAAAAATGTCGCTCAAGATACCTTGGATGTATTTATGATTTTACCTGCGGGAGTAGATGCCCATAGTTTTGAGCCGACTCCAAAACTTATGGCAGACATCTCTAAAAGTGACTTGGTTGTATATAGTGGAGCCGGTTTAGAGCCATGGATTACAGGTTTTGATTTTAAATCTAAAGTAATTGATATGAGTAAGTATGTGAATTTAAAAGAGTTAGGCTCAGGGCATAATCACGAAGAGGAGCAGGGGGATGAAGAAGAGTCTCATCACAAAAATGCACTCGACCCTCACTATTGGCTAGATATCGACAATATGATAAAAGCAACAAATATTATTACGGCAGAGTTTATTAAAATATCTCCGCAGAATAAAGAGTTATATACTAAAAACAGTGAGAAATATATAGCAAATTTGCAGGCTCTAGAGAGTGATTACAAGAGAACATTTTCCACATGCCAAAAGAAAACAATCATTGTAAATCATAATGCCTTTTCATATATTTCACACAAATATGGCTTTAATGTAGAAGCACTCAGCGGTTTTTCTCCGGAAGCCCAGCCGAGTGCTAAGAATATGGCTAGGCTTATTGAGCATGTTAAAGAGCACAATATCTCAACTATATTTTTTGAAAGCTTTGTAAGCGACAGAGCTATTAAAAGTATTGCCCAAGAAGCAAAAGTAAGCGTAGACGTACTTCAGCCACTTGGAAATATAACTGCTGATGAGCAAAAACAGAACCTGGGTTTTGAAGCTATCATGCGAATTAATCTGGCTAAATTATCTAAGGCTCTAGAGTGCCGGTAAATTTTAGAGTTCCTATTTTTGATGTTAAGAATTTAAACTTTAGCGTAAGAGGACAGAGCATACTCTCAAACATCTCTTTAGAGATTTTCAATGGTGAGTATATTGCGATTATTGGGCCAAACGGCGGGGGAAAAACTACTCTCGCACGAATGTTGCTAGGACTAGAAAAGCCAACGAGCGGAACAGTAAGAATCTTTGGAAAAAAACTGGGTGATTTTAAATTATGGGACAAAATAGGTTTTGTACCACAAAGAGCCTCTCTAGTAGATGCAAATTTCCCGGCAACAGTTTTAGACATAGTAAACATGGGAAGAACCTCTAAAAGAGGCATCTTCTCTTCAATGAGCAAAGAAGATAAAGACGCCGTGCAAGACGCAATGATGAAAATGGATATTCTGGATTTAAAAAACAAAATGGTAGGAACTCTTTCAGGCGGTCAGAGACAAAGAGTTATGATTGCCCGTGCGCTTGCTTCTAAACCGGAAATTTTGATTTTGGATGAGCCAAACACCGGGGTAGATATGCTCTCTCAAAAAAACTTTTATACACTTTTGGCAAAACTAAACACAGATGAAAAGATAACCATACTCTTTATAACACATGACATTGGCGTTATTGCAGATGATATCGGACGACTGTTTACAATCAACCAAAAGGCTATTATTTGCAATAATCCAAAAGAAGCGCTCAGCTGTGAAGAGATGAGCCAACTCTACGGCATAGACGCACACCTTATTCACAACCATAAACATGAGCACTAAATGTTAGAAATATTTCAGTACGATTTTATGCAAAGAGCCTTTTTAGCAGGAATGATTATCGCTGTTTTAGCCTCTGTCAGCGGCACTTTTATTGTTTTGAAACGCTACTCTATGATAGGCGAGACTTTGGCGCATTCAGCCTTGGTCGGTGTTGCTGTTGGTCTTGTTGGGGGCTACAATCCTCTTTGGATGGCAGTGATTGTCGCAGTAACCTCAGCTTGGCTTATTGAATATCTGCGAAGTTCCTTTGCTTTGTATTCAGACGCGGTTTTAGCCATTTTACTCTCTGGCTCGCTTGCTGTTGCAGTGGTTATTGTTTCTCTTGGAGGCGCCTTTAACAATTCACTCTTTTCTTACCTTTTTGGTTCCATACTATCTGTGAGCAGTGAAGACGTAATTACTATCCTTATTTTTGGAACTGTAGCCTTAGCTCTTTTACTCGCTTTTTCAAAAGAGTTATATTTCATTGCCTACGATGAAGAGGTCGCCCAAACGAGCGGTATCAAAGTTAAACTATTAAACTATCTGCTTGTTACGGTTGTAGCTATAATTATTGCTTTATCTATTAGAGTTGTTGGAAGTCTTCTCATTGGGGCGTTAATGGTTATTCCTACAGTCGCAGCACTTCAATACAGAGTCGGTTTTTTACAAACTACACTTATATCTCTTTTCTTCGCACTCTTTAGTGTGGCATGTGGAATGATGCTCTCTTTTTATTTTTCTCTCCCTTCAGGTGCAACGATTGTTTTGTCTGTTTTGGTCCTTTTTATTATCTCATTGGTCAAAAATAAAGAATGAAAGTACGCTCAGAGTTTTCTAAGTACGCTATTCATTACGGTTCTCATAATGTCATACAATCGCGTGTAGCAGAGTATTTACTCCGTAAGTTATCTCTCAAGCCTAAAAATATTCTTGACCTGGGGTGCGGAAGCGGTGCTTTATGTAAAATTATCAGTTGGGAATATCAAAAATTTACAGGCATTGATTTTGCATCAGAAATGCTTGAACTGCATCCAAAATCAGATAAAGTGCATTCTGTATACGGGGACTTTAATGATAAAAAGCTTTTCAAAAAGCTCTCCACAAACAAATACGATTATATTTTTTCAGCATCGGCTCTTCAGTGGGCAGAAAATCTTGACATGGTGTTTAAGAATATAAGTCTCCTTAATGCTCCTGTAGCTTTTGCTATTTTTACAGCAAACACTTTTAAAACTCTCAATGAAACGGCATTATTAGAGCCAATGCTAAGAACTGCAGAGGATATTTATGAACTGCAAAAAAAATACTTTGACGCAGAGTTTGAAATAGTAAACTATAAACTGGAATTTGAATCAACGAGAGAGATGTTTAAGTATATTAAGCACAGCGGAGTGAGTGCTTCGAGAAAAGTATTAGATTATAAGCAGACAAAAAAGCTAATGAATGAGTATCCTCTAAAATATTTAGAGTTTGAGGTGGTTTTTATTACCTCTCGTTAAGAATCACTTCTTTTTCAAGATTGTAAAGCTCATAACGAATATGTTTGAACTTTTCACTATACTCGGCATTATGAAGTTTATAAAGCTCTTCTAAAACCCTGCTAGACTCTTGCGCGCGTTTAAAATTCGCTGTAATTATACTTTTAATGTCACTGCGGTTAAGTTCACTTTTTATAGTAGGACGAAGTACATCATTCACGCTGTCACGGCTTGTCAAAAGTTCTGTGGTCTCTTCAACGCGAGCAAGATGTCGTAATGATTTTAGTTCAGAGGAGAGCTCCTTGTTGTTGTCTCGATACCGCATGATATCCTCAACAACACGAATGCCCTCTTTGAGGCGATTGATATTGGCATCAACCACCCGAAAAAGTTCGGGTGAAAGCGAGTTAGTCGTCATTTCCAAAAATTCCAAACAGGTGCAGTAAAGCAGTGAAAATATTTAGAAAGTCTAAATAAAGTGCAATAGCTCCATCGATAGGAGTCTCATAAGCACCATTCATAATATTTTGCGTATCATAAACAACTAAAACACTAAATAAAAGCACAACTACACCGGAGATTATTACACTTAGCATTGGATTGCCAAGGAACATGTTTAAAATAGAAAAACCGATGATTACAAATAGAGCAATCATCAAGGGCTTAGTGTAACTCGTAAAATCTCTTTTAGTTTTGATAGCGTAAAAACTCATTGAACCAAAAACTACTGCCGTCATAGCAAAGGCATTACCGACAATCGTTCCACCGCCGTTCATACCAAGTGTTTGTGAAAGAAGAGGTGCAAGCATCAATCCTGTCATAAATACAAATCCAAACATTACTCCAAGATTAATTCCCGGCTTATGTTTAACAAAGTGTAAGCCAACCAATAACCCGATTTCTACAATAAAGAGTGGAATGAACCAAGCTGCAATAGTCCCAGCCATTGGCACTCCAACATAAGCGCCGACAGCGCCAGCCATCATTGAAGCTGCAAAAAGTTTATAAGTCTCTTTTACAAAAGAAATTATTTGTGTGTCACTCTTTGAAGCATTCCCGTAAGCAAAAGAATCACCTCTTGCATAATCGCGATCATATAATCCCATATTTTTTCCTTTTTTACTCT
>Ga0210044_10001158_pt1 | contig 39920 bp, 34 predicted proteins | sample CryGey13umfilter_2_FD_183959 | JGI IMG/M metagenome (GOLD analysis project Ga0210044, IMG submission 183959) | Groundwater microbial communities from aquifer in Utah, USA - Crystal Geyser 4/9/14 3 um filter (SPAdes) (version 2) | ecosystem: Environmental > Aquatic > Deep subsurface >... | reverse complement strand
CCCAATCAGTGTCTGACCACAAGAAATAAAACGCAACTGCCAATCCAATGATTAATGGAATGGCAATTCTTTTTGCTGTAAATAACTCTTTTACTTTATTACTTTTAACGACCATTATTAATATTTAATTTGAATGAGAAAAATTTATCATCTTTCTACATGCTCTACTTGTAAAAGAATAATTTCGGCTTTAAATTTAGACGATTCGTTTCAATTTCAGGACATCAAAATTAACAAAATAACTTTAAAACAAATTGAGGAAATGGTAAAATTAAGTGGCACGTACGAAAGTTTGTTTAGCAAAAGGGCTATAAAATATAAAGAGCTTGGCTTAAAAGACAAAGACTTAAATGAAGCTGATTTTAAAAATTTGATTTTAACGGATTATACTTTCTTAAAACGCCCAGTTTTTATTATTGACCAAAAAATATTTATTGGAAATGACAAAAAGACTATTGAATTGGTAGCTAAATTTTTATGAAAGATAACTGGAAGCCAAACATAGCAGTATTAGGAGCCAATTTAATTTATGGTTTAAACTACACCGTAGCGAAAGATGTGATGCCGAATTTTATTACTCCTTTTGGCTTAGTGTTTTGTAGAGTTGTGGGAGCCTTATTTTTATTTTGGTGTATTCACCTTTTTACTTTTGAAAAAGTAGAAAAGAAAGATTTATTATTGCTTGCAGTTTGCGGGTTTTTTGGTGTTTTCGCTAATCAGATTATGTTTTTGTACGGACTTGACCATACAACACCAATAAATGCAAGTATTATTATGGTTTCCAATCCAATTTTAGTATTAATTGCTTCAGCAATTATTTTAAAATTGAGAATTACCACTCTAAAAATTGGTGGAATTGCAGCTGGAATAACTGGTGCACTTTTATTATTATTATTTAAAAAAGATTTCTCCTTTGGGTCAGAAAATTTTTTAGGCAATCTATTTATCTTCTTAAATGCTATGTCGTATGGTATTTATTTAGTTATTGTTGTTCCTTTAATGCGAAAATACAAGCCATTAACAGTAATAACGTGGGTATTTACATTCGGTATTATTTATGTTTTTCCAGTTGGATTTCATGACTTTCTACAAATAAAATGGCAACTTTTTCCACCTTTAATTTGGGTTGAATTTTCTTTTATCATTATTTGCACTACATTTTTTGCTTATTTATTAAACATTTATGGACTTAAAAAATTAAATCCAACTATCGTTTCCACCTATATTTATTTACAACCTTTAATTGCTGCATTTATTGCTATTTGGGCTGGAAAAGACAGAATGGATTGGGTTAAAATTGTAGCTGCAGTTTTAATTTTTAGTGGTGTATATTTGGTAGGTAAGCAGAAAACCAACTGTTGATAATAACAAAAATTATAAAAAACGACAGTTGAAATTCAAAATTACTCCAATTTAAAAAAATAATCACTTTATGGTTTTATATGTTAATTATGTGTTATATTCGTGTAATATAAACTAAATCTAGAAGGATTTGAATAACTTTTTACCTAAATTTATGTCTATGAAAAATATAACATTAATTCTTTCATTTATGTTCTCTGCCTTGACTTTAGCAGCTAAGGAATATACGCTTAATAATGCTGAGAAATTAGCACATGGAAGTGAAAAAGTAATAACCGATGATAGAACTGGAGCTATTAAATTTGTTAAGCTTAAAAAAGACATAAAAATAGCTACTGAAAATAACCTTTCCTGGTTAAATACACTACTAAATATCTCTAACGATGAAAAGTTTGTTCTTTATAAAAAAGAAACCGATCAGCTTGGATATATACATTATAGATATAGACAAACGATACATGGTTTACCTGTTGAAGATGGCGTTTTTTATATTCACACAAAAGACGGATATATTATTTCAGCAAATGGAGAGTATTATCCCAATATAAAGTTGTTGGTAAAACAAGCTGGATTAACTGGTAACCAAGCCTTAACTATTGCAAAAAGTACAATTACTGGAAACAAAGGAAAATGGCACGATAATATCACGGAAGACCCTACAAAAGTTATTGTTTTCAACGGTAATGGCGACTATAAATTGGTTTTTAAGGCTGATGTTTATTCTCAAGTTCCATTGGTAAGAAAATATGTTTATGTTGATGCAACCAATGGAAAAGTTATAAAAGAAAAAAATAGAATTCATCAGGCAGATGTTACTGGTGCAGCTGTAACGAAGTACAACGGAACAAAAACGATAACAACAGACAGTTATGCAGGATCCTACAGATTAAGAGAATCTGGAAGAGGAAATGGCATCAACACATTTGACCTTAACACATCAACATCTTATGGATCTGCTGTAGATTTTACTGATGCTGACAATTATTGGAACACAACCACCGACCAAGATGATGCTGCCTATGATGCTCATTATAGTGCTGAAGCGACCTACGATTTTTATTTTAATAATTATGGACGAAATTCTTATAACAATGCTGGAGCTTCAATAAACAGCTATGTACATTACTCTACTGGATTTGTGAACGCATTTTGGGATGGTACCCAAATGACATATGGTGATGGTGACGGTAGTAATTACACTGCCTTAACCTCTACAGATGTTGTTGGGCATGAAATTACCCATGCTGTTACTGAAAACTCTGCTGCACTTGTTTATTCTTACGAATCAGGAGCACTAAATGAATCATTTAGTGATATTTTTGGTGTTGCCATAGATTTCTACATTAATCCAGGAACAGCAAATTACTTGATGGGCGATCAATTTGCTATATCAGGAATACCTTTCAGAAGCATGTCTAATCCAAATTTGTATGGAGACCCTGATACCTACAACGGAACAAATTGGTACACCGGTTCTGGAGATAATGGAGGTGTTCATACTAATTCAGGAGTTCAAAATTTTTGGTTTTATCTGTTAGCGGAAGGTGGCTCAGGGACAAATGACATAGGAAATGCATTTAATGTTACAAGTATTAGTGTAACAGATGCTGCTTCAATTGCTTATAGAAGTTTAACAACCTATTTAACGGCAAATTCTCAGTATTCCGATGCGAGAAATTACGCCATTCAATCAGCTATTGATCTCTATGGAAGTTGTAGTACTGAAGAAATAGCTACAACAAATGCATGGTATGCTGTAGGTATTGGAGGTGTTTATTCTAATGCTGTAATTGCTGCATTTAATGCCAACATTACGTATAGTTGCACAACTCCATCAACTATCAATTTTACTAATAATAGTATTAACGGTTCTAGCTATTGGTGGGATTTTGGTGATGGAAACACAAGTACTTTAGTTAATCCATCACATACCTATTCTTCAATAGGTACTTATACTGTTACCTTAGTAACTACAGGTGCTGCCGTTTGTGGCTCTATCGACACTTTAATTGAAACTAATTACATAACTATTACCAATACAGGTGGTCCTGTTGCGGCTTCATGCTCACCAATTACGACCAATGCTGGTTCTTATGGAATGGGAATTTATAATTTTAGTTTTTCTTCCATAAATAATAGTACTAATGGAGGTACAGACGGATACCAGGATTATACATGTAGCAATACAACAACTGTTACTGAGGGTAATTTGTATAATGTAAACATAACAACAGGAGCAAGCAATTATGAGGATGTTAGGGTATGGATTGATTTGAATAATGATGGTCAGTTTAACATGACAAATGAATTGGTATATATATCAGATAATATACTAATGAACCACACTGGTGCTATCATTATCCCCGGTGGAGCAGTTTACAATACTCCTTTAAGATTAAGGGTAGCATCCGATATTGTATCAATTAATTTCACTAGCTCTTGTCTCAATGTTACTTATGGTCAATATGAAGATTACTCCATTATTATTCTTCAAAATAGTAACCCTCCCTCAGTTGATTTTGTTGCGGATAATATCAACGTAAATGTTAGCCAGATAGTAAATTTCACGGATTTAACACAAAATATACCAACTTCATGGAACTGGACATTTACAGGTGCTACCCCATCATCATCAACTCAACAAAACCCATCCGTTTCCTATGGTTCAACAGGAATATACCCTGTTAAATTAGTAGCGAGTAATGCATTCGGCATTGATTCTCTAACTAAAACAGCTTATATTAATGTTGTCAATAATTTTAACATGTGTTCCACCTCATCTACTACAGCAACTAATGGGATTTTTTACGACTCAGGAGGACTAACTGGAAATTACTCAAACAGTCAAAATTGTTCGTTTCTTATTAATCCAGGGTGTGCAACGAGTATTACTTTAAACTTTAATGCCTTTCAATTAGAAAGTGGTTACGATTACTTTAAAGTTTATAATGGAATCAATACGAGCGGGCCATTATTATTGTCAGCTAGTGGCTCATCCATTCCATCACCTGTCACTGCTAATTCAGGTTCAATGTACATAACATTTACATCTGATGGCTCTGTTGTATATAGCGGATGGGAAGCTGCGTGGTCATCAACTGTACCTAGTAGTACCCCAGTTGCTGATTTTGCAATTTCAGACACTACTCCTCCTCTTGGAAATGCCGTTCAATTTACTGATTTGACCAGCAATTTACCCAACACTTGGGCATGGGATTTTGGGGATGGAAATGTCTCTACTTCACAAAATCCAACACATGTTTATACATCATCAGGAAATTATATTGTCACCTTAATAGTTGCTAATTGTTTTGCTGCTGATACTTCATCCTATAATATATATATACAAGCTGCCCCAATCATTAATGCAACTCCAAATCCAATTACTGCTAACAGTTCTTGTGGAGATTCTATTACAGTTGCTCTTAACATATACAACACAGGTAGTGGCGACTTAACTTATGAAATTGAAGGTTCTAGTAATAATAGTGGTACAATTGAAGTTTTAGCATATACAAATGGGGTGGATATGATTACAGAATATCCCAACACAATTACTGCTATTAATCAATATTTCACCAATTATAACCTTACCCAAACTAATACTACAAATGCATCAACACTTCAATCTGCCTTAGTAGGTAAAGATGTTTTCTTAGTACCTGAAATAGAATCGGGTTCCGTTACTCATTTTACTAGCTTTGCATCTATATTACAAAATTTTGTTAGCAACGGAGGAACTGTTATTTTTTGTGGTTCATTTTCTAGTTACGCTTCAGCGATTTTTAACACAGGGTTGTTTTCTGGAAATTTTGGAGGTAACTTTAACTCAGGCATACTAAATTTAGTAAATCCTACTCACAGTTTAGCCAATTTAGTTACAACTCCTATTAATGCTGCTAATGCAACTTTTTATTATAATATTACTAATGGAGATGCTAATAACATTACTGAGTACAACTCTTATCCTGTTGTAACTTGTCGAGAAATTGGCTCTGGAAAAGCAATTATTGTTGGTTATGATTTCTATAATTACGACAATAATGCTGCTCATTTTATTGCTAATGCGATAGAATGGGGCGGCTATGGCTCCATAGCAGATTGGATTTCTCTTTCTCAAACTACTGATACCGTGATTCCTGGAGATACCTCTATAATTTATGTAACTCTATATGCCTCCAATCTATATGCTGGCATTTATTTTGATACGCTAACCATTAACTCTAATGATACAACTAATTCTCCTTTACTGATTCCAATTTCATTTACAGTAAGTGGTCAGCCTTTAATTAGCAGTACACCCGATAGTATCAATTTTGGAACTTTGCAAGTAGGAGCATCTGCTTCAGATACTATTTATATTGATAATCTAGGTTGTGATACGTTAGCTATTTCTTCATTTAATTCAACGAACATTAGCTTTACCGTAAGCTCAGGAGCGACACAAATACCTCCGTTTAGTTCAGATACAGTAATTATTACCTTTTCGCCAGATACAATTAAAGTTTACAACGATACTATTTTTATAAATAATAATGACTCTTTGGATTATGTTTTAGTAAATGGGATTGGTGTTGGTGCCCCCATAATTTCATACAGTCCAACATTTATTACAGATACCATAATAAGTTGTAATGATTCTATAACCATACCTGTAACAGTTTACAATACTGGGCAAGGACCACTTTACACTTCTATTAACATTAACGGTATATCAAGTGGAAGCAATATGTCTTTTTATGATGGTTTTGAAAGTGGAAATATTAGCACATGGATATCAGGAGGTGGATCTTACACGAATAATGTAACAACAACTTCGCCAGCAAGTGGTAATTATTCTTTAAGTATGACGGGAGGTTCTAGTACCCATTACAATGGTATTTTCCACTCTTTTGGACCAATAACACCAACAGAATTAAGTTATAAAGTTAAAACACAAGGTAATGGAATTACAGGTTTGGTTGTTATTGGAGACAATAATACCACCAGTAATAATGGTTTAGCAATGACCTATTTTAATAATACTACTTTTTATTTTTATACCCCCACAACTGGTAGTATTACAACTTTAGTAAATGCGAATCAATGGTACCTAGTTGAATTTAAAAATATTAATTACACAGCTAAAACGTTTGACTATTATTTTGATGGGGCTTTAATTAGTGCCAGTACTCCATTTAGAGATCAATTTTTAAGCAATCTTACCCAAGTGTATCTTTATGGTTGGAATAATGCCTCAACAGCTTACTACGATGATATAGTAATTGGAGGACTCCCTGTTCCTAACTGGATTTCCACAAGTACAGACACTTTAAATGTAAACATGTCTGATTCATCAATATTTTATGTAACACTTTACTCTGCTGGATTGAGTGCAGGTACTTACAATGCAGATGTGGTAATTTCATCTAACGACCCACTTAGCCCATTTGATACTATTCCTGTATCATTTACAGTAGTAGGTGCACCTAATATTGAATTATCAGACACTTGTTTAAACTTTGGGTCAATAATAGAAAATTCATCTAGTAGTGATACGTTAACTGTTTATAATATTGGTTGTGACACTTTGTTTGTTACCAATGTAACAAGTGGAATTGGAGAATATACGACAAGCACCTCCAATTGGATGATTTTACCAGGTGATTCTGCACTGATTGATGTAACTTTTTCTCCAACAAGCATTGGAACTTTTAACTCTTATCTAACCATTTACAATAGCGATATTGATACAACTATATGTTTAACAGGAATCGCCACCGGTGCTCCAATAATTACTGTAAACCCTACTTCCTTTAATGTTAATTTATCTGCTTGTCAGGATTCGATAACATTACCTTTGGTAATTGGAAATATTGGTGGTAGTAACCTAGAATTTGAAATATCCGGTTCTAATAATACTGGTACGTTAGAAGTTTTAGCATATACAAATGGGGTGGATATGATTACAGAATATCCCAACACAATTACTGCTATTAATCAATATTTCACCAATTATAACCTTACCCAAACTAATACTACAAATGCATCAACACTTCAATCTGCCTTAGTAGGTAAAGATGTTTTCTTAGTACCTGAAATAGAATCGGGTTCCGTTACTCATTTTACTAGCTTTGCATCTATATTACAAAATTTTGTTAGCAACGGAGGAACTGTTATTTTTTGTGGTTCATTTTCTAGTTACGCTTCAGCGATTTTTAACACAGGGTTGTTTTCTGGAAATTTTGGAGGTAACTTTAACTCAGGCATACTAAATTTAGTAAATCCTACTCACAGTTTAGCCAATTTAGTTACAACTCCTATTAATGCTGCTAATGCAACTTTTTATTATAATATTACTAATGGAGATGCTAATAACATTACTGAGTACAACTCTTATCCTGTTGTAACTTGTCGAGAAATTGGCTCTGGAAAAGCAATTATTGTTGGTTATGATTTCTATAATTACGACAATAATGCTGCTCATTTTATTGCTAATGCGATAGAATGGGGTGGCTATGGCTCCATAGCAGATTGGATTTCTCTTTCTCAAACTACTGATACTGTAATTCCTAGTGACTCTACTATCATTTATGTAACTTTTTATAGTGATGGATTGGGCGGAGGAACTTATTATACTAATTTAGTAATTAACTCAAATGACCCTCTAAATCCTCAGGTGTTAGTTCCTTGCACACTAAATGTGTCATTTGATCCATGTGCAGATTTTATTTTTGACTCTCCGAACCTATGTAATGGGCAAGTTAATTTTACTGACCAGACACTAAACGCACCCACTTCTTGGTCGTGGAATTTCGGAGATGGCAACACCTCTACAACACAAAACCCTTCTCATATTTATAGTTCTTCTGGAAATTATACGGTTCAATTAATTTCTTGTAATGCCACATCTTGTGATACCACTAGTTATGTGGTAAATGTGGTCGGCACAAGTGGTCCTATTACTGCTAGCTGTACTCCATTAACAACTTCTGGCAGTTCTTATGCAATGGGAATATATAATGTAACCTTTTCAACAATAAATAATACTACAAGTTTAGGTGGTATTGACAGTTACCAAGATTACACCTGTACAATTTCAACAACAGTTATAGAAGGTAATTCTTATGCTGTTAATATTACAACTGGATCAGGAAATAATGAGGATGTTCGCATTTGGATTGATTTTAATAACGATGGTCAGTTTAACATGACCAATGAATTAGTCTTTATTTCAAATAATATTATGCAAAATCATTCGGGAAACATAGCTATTCCAACTGGTTTATTGCTCAATATACCTATTAGAATGAGGGTTATATCTGATTATGAAGGGAATACAATAGCTAATGCTTGTAACAATGTAATGTATGGGCAATGTGAGGATTACACAGTTATTATTCAATCAAATATGCAGCCTCCAAACTCTAATTACAATTATAATATACTTGACCAATGTCAAGGAATCGTTCAATTTTTAGATATTTCAACAAATTTTCCAACAAGTTGGTACTGGATTTTTGATGATGGATTCACTTCGACTTTCCAAAATCCATTTCACACATACACCAGTGCAGGAATTTATAATGTTACACTTATCGCTACTAATACTTTTGGTACAGATACATTTAGTCAAACAATTATTATTAATTCTCTAAATGCAAGTATTGATATCTTTAGTACAATTGTAATAAATCAACCGATACAATTTAACGCAAATGCTGCGGGAGCCATAGCTTGGCAATGGGATTTTGGCGATGGTTATTTCGCTACCATTCAATCACCTCTTCATACTTATTCAAGTTCTGGTCAATATATTGTAACCCTTATTGCTACAAATGGTTTTGGATGTTCTTCAACAGTTTACGATACTTTAAACATTTATCCTCTTTCAATTGATGAGTATGATGCTTATTTCATGATTTTTCCAAATCCAAATAATGGAACGCTTCAAATTATAAATAAAACAAGTAGAACCATTATCGAAATTGGTATTGTTAACACACTGGGGAAGGTCGTTTATAATTATCAAAATAAAAACGATTACTTTGATTCTAAAAAAATTAGCATTAATGATGTATCAACAGGGATTTATTTTGTAACAGTAAAATATGAGGATAAGTCTATTATCAGAAAAATTTTAATTAGAAAATAATAATCGAAATCAGGTTATTACTTTTGAGGTAGCTTTAATAAAGCTACCTCCTTTTATTAACAAGGTAATTTTACCCAATTATATCCAGCATTTTGGTGATAAATTTTTCACCACAGTTCCAATGTAGTAAAAATTTAAAATAAACTTAGTATTGTTACATTTGTAGTCAAATTATATAGCTTATGATTAAATCAATGACTGGCTTTGGAAAAGCTACAGGAGAAGTTAATTTAAAAAAAATTACTGTTGAAATTAAATCGCTCAATAGTAAGCAAGCTGACATTTTTCTTCGGATGCCTTCATTGTATAAAGACAAAGAACTTTCGCTTCGGTCGTTAATTAACCAAAATTTAGAACGAGGTAAAATTGATTTTAACCTTTATGTAGAACTATCTACCGAACAAAGTAGTTTAAACATCAATGTTGATTTGTTTAAAAAATACTATGCTGATTTAAGTGCAATAGCAGCCGACTTAGGAGAAAAAAATAAGGTTGATTTAATTTCTATTATTACCAAAATGCCCGACATTATGAAATCCGAAAGAATGGAATTGGATGAAAATGAATGGTTAAAAATTAATGAAATAATAGAAGATGCACTTCACCATTTGAATGTTTTTAGAACCGATGAGGGAAAAACCTTGTTTGATGAATTATTTTTAAGAATCTCCAATATCGAAATTTTGCTGAAAAAAGTTGATCAATATGAACAAGTTCGTATTGAAACAGTAAAAGAACGAATACTCACCAACCTTGCTGAAACAATAGGAAAGGATACTATTAACAAGGATAGATTTGAACAAGAACTAATTTATTACTTAGAAAAATATGATGTTTCTGAAGAAAAAACTCGTTTAAATGCACATCTTAATTATTTTAAAGAAACCATGAATTCCACTCAATCAGAAGGAAAAAAATTAGGTTTTATTACTCAGGAAATTGGACGAGAAATAAACACCCTTGGCTCTAAAGCTAACCATGCCGATTTGCAAAAAATAGTAGTTGAGATGAAAGATGAACTAGAAAAAATTAAAGAACAGGTTTTGAATATTTTATAACTAAGGAAATGGAAGGAAAATGTATTATATTGTGTGCCCCATCTGGAGCAGGAAAAACATCCATCACTAAGTTTTTATTGTCTCAAAACCTAGATTTGGCATTTTCCGTTTCTGCTTGTAATAGAAAAAAAAGAGCTGACGAAATTGACGGAGTTGATTACTATTTCTTAAGTACCGAGGATTTTAAAAAGAAAATTGAAAATAAAGAATTTGTAGAATGGGAAGAGGTTTATCAACACCAATATTATGGAACATTAAACGCTGAAGTTAAGCGAATTTGGGAAAATGGACAACATGTGATTTTTGACGTGGATGTTGTTGGAGGTTTAAGTTTAGCAAAATATTTTGGCGAAAAAGCATTAGCAATTTTTATTCAACCACCATCCATAAAAATTTTAGAAGAACGATTACGAAAAAGAGGCTCTGAAACGGAAGAAACTATTCAAAAAAGACTAAGCAAAGCTATTCAAGAACTAAATTATTCAAAATGGTTTAACCATATTGTAATTAATAAGGATTTAGACAAAGCAAAACAAGATACGTTGAAAATTGTAAAAGAGTTTCTAAAAAAATAACATCATGAACATTGGTCTTTATTTTGGCACTTTTAATCCCATTCACGTTGGTCATTTAGTTATTGCTAACCACATGGTAGAGTTCACTAATTTAGATCAAGTATGGTTAGTAGTTACACCACAAAACCCTTTAAAAAATAAAACTTCTTTATTGGCCGATTATCATCGACTAGCTACTGTTCGTATAGCTGTTGAGGACAATGCTAAACTTAAAGCTTGCAACATTGAGTTTGATTTACCAAAACCTTCCTACACTATTAATACCCTAGTTTATTTGAAAGAAAAATATCCAGAACATACCTTTTCATTAATAATGGGTGAGGATAATTTAAGAACATTTCACAAATGGAAAAATTACGAACAAATTATTGAAAACTATCCCATTTATAGCTATCCTAGAGTATTAACTGAACAAGAACAAGAAGAAAAACAAAATATTGCTTCAAAAAATTTTCTTAAAAATCACCCAACTATTACTATCTGTAAAGCTCCTGTAATGAACATTTCGGCTAGTTTTATTAGAGAAGCAATAAAAAACAAAAAAGACGTACGTTATTTACTTACCGAATCGGTTTACAAATATGTTACAGAAATGCATTTTTATGAAAAGTAGCTGAGAAAAAGAGTGATTAATAACCCTAAAAAGATGATTTCAGCCAACCAAGTTCTTTTCATTTGGTTAAAATAATTAGCCAAAATGATAGAAAATGGTATTCCCATCAATAGATAAGTCGCTAAATAATCAAAAGAATTGACAAACAAGCTCGAACACAACAAAAGCATCATTAACAATACCATTAATAATAATTTTCTAATTTTTACAACATTAGTATCAATGTGTCTTAACAAATCAATTACAGCCAACAACCCAACTACTATTATCGAATAAAAAAAGCCTCTGCCCAAAGAATTAACAGGAATTTGATAATCCAAAAAAACAGTATAATTGTTGTCAACACCAAAAAGCATAGGTAACGGCTGATTGGTGATAAAGTAGTATGCGATAAAAAAAACTAAAGGGAGAATAAAACCCAATACCGAAATAACAAACTCTCTCCAATTAGGTGTTTTAGTATAAATCAAAACAATCCACAATAAAGGTAAAAAAAGTACTGCAGGAAAATAGAACAACATGGCAATAGCAATTAATAATCCAGCGTTAAAAGCCGATGAATAAACTCGTTCCACATTATACATGCTAAACAATTGATGTACCGCTAATAATAAAAAGGAATTGGCAATTAATATCGGGGTAACAATTAAAAGTGAAGAATTGGCTGCACACCACAAAACATAGAATAAAGAAACCAAATGTGTATTGTTGGCTATTATCTTAAAATGATTCACTAAATGGTTGATGTAAATAGCCTGAGCACTTATTAGTAAAACACCAAATGCAAAACTTAACAATTTAACATTATTAATGAATGAGATACCATTAAACAAAGAATATTTATTAATTACAATAGAATTATTCAACCAAAATAATGGTAACCATAAACAAAAAACAACAATGATAGAGAAACCATTAACTAGCTTTTGGTTTGATTTAAATACACTTATTAACATTCGAATTTTTTAATATCATCTATTCTGTAAAAATATAGTATTATTTAAAATAAATCCTATTTGATTTTTTTTTGAATAAAGTTTTTTTATTGTTAAAGATTAGTTTTACATTTGTTTCTTAGAATTAATAACATGACAGATTTTATATATTCGCTAGGCGATGCGTTTTATTGGTTTTTTTCTATGTTCGAAAAATTAGGAAATTTACCTAACTGGTTATTTATAGCAATGGCTTTTGCCTTACTTTTTTGGTGGTTAAACATGCAAAGAAATTATACCAAAAAAGCGGAAAGAGAAAGAACGCTGAAATAAGAAATTTAGAATTATCGATTGACAAACCTCGAAAAATTTCGAGGTTTTTTTGTTGTTCAATCTTCTTTTTTCAATAAATTATCTACCAATCCCTAATTTTATTCTATATAAAAGTTGGTAAATTAAAAAAAAACCGTAAATTCGCAGCCCCAAATTGGGGTATCTTGTATTACATAAGATGTATTAAAAAAAGCAAAAACGTGGACACATTAAGTTTTAAAACAATTTCAGCAAATGCAGCTACAGTTAATAAAAACTGGTTGCTTGTTGATGCTCAGAACGAGCCATTAGGAAGATTAGCATCTAAAGTTGCTAGCTTAATTAGAGGAAAGCATAAAACAGATTTTACACCTCATGTTGATTGTGGTGATAATGTTATTGTTATTAATGCCGAAAAAATTAAATTAACTGGTAACAAGTGGGAAGACAAAAAGTATGTTACTTTTTCTGGATATCCTGGCGGTCAAAAATTTGCTACAGCAAGCGAAGTAATGGCTAAAAAACCAACTTTTATGGTAGAAAAAGCCGTTAAAGGGATGTTACCAAAAAACAAACTAGGAAGAGCATTGTTTAACAACCTTTATGTTTACGAAGGAGCTGAGCATAATCAAATAGCTCAACAACCAAAAGAAATAAAATTAAGCGACCTTAAATAAGATATATGGAAGTAGTGAACGCAACAGGAAGAAGAAAAACTGCAGTAGCAAGAGTTTACCTATCAGAAGGAAAAGGAAATGTAACTGTTAATAAAAAAGACTATAAAGTATTTTTTCCTACAACAGTATTACAAGGAAAAGTACAACAAGCTTTTGAAGCAACCAACACTTTAAAAACGTACGATGTTAAAGTAAATGTTGCTGGTGGTGGTGTAACTGGACAAGCTGAAGCAGTTAGACATGCCATTGCAAGAGCTTTGGTAAAGATTGACGAGGAGAACAGACCGAAATTAAAAAAAGATAGTTTGTTAACTAGAGATCCAAGAATGGTTGAACGTAAAAAACCAGGTCGACCAAAAGCTCGTAAGAAATTTCAATTTAGTAAACGTTAATATAAATTATTGTTTAGTATCTAAATTTTTAAGACTTAGCCTAGCTAACTACTTAAAGATTGTGGTTATTAAAGAATGTAAACAATTAAAAAAATGTCAAAAGTAGATTTTAAAGAATTATTAGATGCAGGTGTTCATTTTGGACATCTAAGAAGAAAATGGAATCCTAAAATGGCTCCCTATATTTTTATGGAGCGTAATGGAATTCATATTATTGACTTGCATAAAACAGCAGCAAAGTTGGAAGCAGCTTCTGCAGCTTTAACACAAATTGCTAAATCAGGAAAAAAAATAATGTTTGTTGCTACTAAAAAGCAAGCAAAAGATGTTATTGCAGAAAAAGCAAAAAGCATTAACATGCCTTATGTTACTGAAAGATGGCCTGGAGGAATGTTAACTAACTTTGTTACCATTAGAAAAGCGGTAAGAAAAATGGCATCTATTGATAAAATGAATGAAGATGGTACCATGTCAACACTTTCTAAAAGAGAAAGACTTCAAATTACTCGACAAAGACAAAAACTAGAAAAAAACTTAGGTAGTATTGTTGATCTTACCAGATTACCTTCTGCAATTTTTGTTGTCGATATTTTAAATGAGCGCATTGCAATTGCTGAAGCTAAAAAATTAGGAATTCCAACTTTTGCAATTGTTGACACTAATTCTGATCCAACTTTAGTTGATTTTGCTATACCTGGAAACGATGACGCTACTCGATCTATCAGTAAAATTATGGACATTATCACAAAAGATATTGCTCAAGGTTTGGCTGAGAGAAAAGTTGATAAAGAGAAAGTGAAAGCTGAAAGAGAAACTAAGCTAGAAGCAAAAACAGAGGTAAAAGTAGAGGCGGAAGCAGAAGAAACTTCAGAAGAAACAAAATAATTAATCAACAATAACAACTATTAATAATGTCAAATATTACAGCAGCAGACGTAAACAACTTACGTAAGCAAACAGGAGCAGGAATGATGGATTGCAAAAATGCTTTAGTTGAAGCAGATGGCAATTTCGATAAAGCAATTGATGTACTTAGAAAAAGAGGACAAAAAATTGCCGCAAATAGAGGTGATAGAAATGCAAATGAAGGATTAGTAATAGCTAAAACTACCGTTGATGGGAAAAAAGCTGTGATGGTTGTGGTAAATTGCGAAACTGATTTTGTTGCTAAAAATGACGATTTTGGAAAATTTGCTTCTACCATTTTAGATATCGCCATTAAAAACAATCCTGCTTCATTAGAAGAATTAAAAAAATTAAGTTTTAATGGTAATGGATTAACTATTGCTGATAAAATTATTGAACAAACAGGAGTTATTGGAGAAAAAATTGACGTTTCTGGATATGAAACTGTTGTTGCTGACCAAGCAGTAGCGTATAATCATCCAGGAAATAAACTAGCCACGATTGTTGGATTAAATAAATCGGGTGAAACTATTCTAGAAGCAGGAAAACAAGTTGCCATGCAAATTGCAGCAATGAATCCTATAGCAATTAATGAAGAAGCTGTAGATCAAGCTACTATTGACCATGAAATGCAATTAGGTAGAGAAATTGCTTTACAAGAAGGTAAACCTGCCGAAATGGTTGATAAAATCGCTGAAGGAAAAGTGAAAAAATATTTAAAAGAAAATACACTTTTAAATCAACCTTCTGTGAGAGACAACAAAAAAACTGTTAGTCAAATATTAAATGAAGTAGAAAAAGGACTAACAGTTACCGACTTTAAGCGAATAATGCTAGGGTAATTAATTTATTTTAAAAAGAGAGAATTTAAATTCTCTCTTTTTTTTTACTACAAAATACATAAACTATGACCTACAAAAGAATCCTTTTAAAATTAAGCGGTGAAGCATTGATGGGTGAAAAGCAATTTGGTATTGACAATAATAGAATTGCCGAATATGCGAAAGAAATAAAAGAAGTAGTAAACCTTGGTGTACAAGTAGCAATAGTAATTGGTGGAGGAAATATCTTTAGAGGAATACAAGCCGAAGAAGGTGGGATGGAGCGGACACAAGGAGATTATATGGGTATGTTGGCAACAGTAATTAACGGAATGGCATTACAGTCTGCATTAGAAACAATAGGTGTTTACACCAGACTTCAAACAGCCATAGAAATGAAAGAAATAGCGGAACCTTTTATTAAAAGAAAAGCGGTTCGACATTTAGAAAAAGGACGAGTGGTTATTTTTGGTGCAGGTACAGGGAACCCCTATTTTACAACCGATACCGCTGCATGTTTACGAGCAATTGAAATTGAGGCAGACATCATTTTAAAAGGAACTCGAGTAGATGGAATATACTCTGCTGATCCAGAAAAAGATGCTAACGCTACAAAATTTCATACCATCTCTTTTGAAGAAGTTTATAATAAAGGGCTAAACATTATGGATATGACGGCTTTTACATTATGTAATGAGAATAAATTACCTATTATTGTTTTTGACATGAATACTTCTGGTAATCTATTGAAAGTTGTTAATCAAGAAACTAATGTGGGAACATTAGTAGAATTTTAATTTTTTCCATACTTTTATTTTTTAAATTTAAATCGATGAACGAAGAAGTAACTTTTATTTTAGATTCGGCTAAAGAAGCTATGGATAGTGCAATGGCACATTTAGACTTGCAACTGCAAAAAGTTAGAGCAGGAAAAGCCAATCCTATGATGCTAAGTAGAGTTGTTGTTGATTATTACGGAGCTTTAACCCCTATTGGTCAGGTTGCCAATATTAATGCTCTTGATGGTAGAACTCTTGCTGTTCAACCTTGGGAGAAATCAATGATAGAAGAAATTGAAAAAGGAATTGTTCATGCTAATTTGGGTTTAAATCCACAAAATAATGGTGAAACCATTTTAATAAATATTCCTGCACTAACTGAAGAAAGAAGAAGAGAGTTGAGTAAACAAGCTAAAGCCGAAGGTGAAGACGCAAAAGTTGGTATTCGAAATGCTCGTAAAGAAGCAAATGATGAAATTAAAAAATTAAAAGCTGCTGGTTTGAGTGAAGACTTGGCTAAAGATGCCGAAGATTCTATCCAAAAAATAACGAATACTTATACTGCTAAAATTGAAGCATTAATTGATGCCAAAGAAAAAGACATCATGACTGTTTAATTAGCTTCTCTCTTTGGTTGCTTCAAATTTTCCAATCAATACACAGCCAATTTAATAACTTCTGTTTTTTGAGTACTCTCATGAACAAGAGTTACCATATAAATGCCTTTGGCAAACTTTGCATAAAATAAAAAAAATGAATCTCCCGAAACTTAGCGAACTTTCTCCTTATTACAGCCGCACCGACTTATTAGAAAAAGTGGTAGAGCAAGTTAAAAAAGATTTTAATTGCTTTAGTTTTGAAATAACTTTTAGTAATCAGGAAGAAACCCCATATCTTGAGCTTTATAACCAAATTTTACCACTTATCGATGAACTATTAAATGACGATTATCCAAAATTACTCGCCATGTTGTACCGAATTGACATTGATGAAGAATTTTTAAACCGAAAATTAAAGGAAAGCGAACAAGCTGATACACACGAAGTAATTACCGACTTAATATTAAAACGAGAATTACAAAAGGTAATTATTAGAGAAATGTATAGTGCTAAAAAATAAACCACTTATCAATTAAAACCTACCGTATTTAAAGTGGGAGTTGGTTTTTTGGTTCAAAAAAACTAATTTACCCTAAAATTTGAACTTGAATAGGTCTAGAAATATCATTTTTTTCTTTCTATTGAGCTTCCAGCTTATTGCTATGGCTCAACAACCTGCTTTCGAAAACTTAAAAGCAGCAGATAATCCATACCTCCAATTTAACGACATCATCGAATACCAACATAAAATTTGGTTCATCACCAACGAAGGAATTTATCAAAAAAACAACAATAAAATTAAAAAAATAGTTGCTAATGAAAATTTAGCCAAATTTATTAAAGTAAATAATCAGCTCTGTGCTTGGTCTATTTATGGTGATTTTTATCAGATTAAAAACAACCAACTTGTTGCCTTGCCCTTTAATCAGTTGTTGAATAAACGATTAACGAATAAAATTATCAATAGCGTAATTTACAACGATAGCACGTTTTGGATTAGCACCGTTATTGGAGGTGGATTAATAAAGGTGGATCAAAAAAATGAGGAAATAAAAACCATAACATTGCAAGGAGATTATCCTTATTATGTTACTCAATTTGGTCAACAATTAATTTCGGGCAATAATGCCAATCCAACTGAAAAACAGCTAGCCATCAATTTAAATGGTAGTTCTTATTTGATTCCATTGGCTGAAAACATCAATTTTTCCAAAACCAATGTTTTGAAATTAAAAGATGGCACTTTCATTTTCTCTCGCCAATATGAAGCCATCCATTTTGATGAAACAAAAATTATCAATCGAGTATTTGTAGAAAAAAATATTGAACAAATTTTTCAAGATTCTGAAAATAAAGTTTGGTTTGCACTTAACAATGGAGGTGCAATTTGTTTTTCTGATGGCAATTTTAATTTTAGTAGTTCTATTCGCTATTTAGGGAATAAAACCGTAGTTTCTATAACAGAAGATGCTAACAAGAATATGTGGTTTGGAACTTCAGGAAGTGGTATTTTTCTATTGAGTAAGGTGAAAAAACCAGAATACGATTCACCAACTGTTTTTTCTTCAACTAATAATAAGATAGAAAAAATAAAAAGTGTAGCTATCCATTCTGTACTTCCAATACTAAATGAAAATTCCAAAATTATCAGAACAGACCTCTTAAAAAATGATTCCATTCCACCCGTTGTATTTGTCAATACCATAAAAATTAATGGAAAAGATACTGTTGTTATCAATTATTATGAGCTTCACCATCAAGAAAATAACCTTGAAATTAATATTAGTGGTGTTTCCATGAATAAATCGGGATTGCAATACAAATATATTTTAGAAGGAAAAGAAACCGAATGGAATTACTCTACCAACACCAATATTTATTACACATCACTTGCCCCAGGCAATTATACGTTTAAAGTTTTTGCCATGAATGATAGCGGATTTTGGAGCAAAATTCCTGCTGTAATTACCTTTAACATTACGCCTCCCCTGTACACTTCTTTCTGGTTTATTTTTTCTCTTATTTTCTTAATTCTTGCCATTATTTTGTTGGTTATCTTTTTAGTAAGCCGTAAAAAACAATTAAGAGATACCATTTTAGAAGAAGAAAAAAGAAAGGTGCTAATTTCTGAATTACATGCACTTCGCTCACAAATGAATCCCCATTTTATTTTTAACACCTTGAGTTCTATTCAAAGTTTTATTACCAAAAATAATAGTAAAGATGCCGTGTTTTACCTTTCAAAATTTTCTAAACTAATGCGAGCAACTTTAGAAAACACCAAAAAACAAAAAGTTGCTATTAAAGATGAAATTGAAATTTTGGAACTTTACATGGATTTAGAAAAACTTCGGCTCGATAATAAATTTGATTATCAACTTATTATTGAAGAGGAAATTGATGTTCAGTTTGAACAAATTCCACCAATGCTTATTCAACCCTATGTTGAAAATGCTATTTGGCACGGCATATCACATAAAATAGGAAATGGATTAATAAAAATTTCGTTTAAACTGGTGAATGAAAACTTGCTGAAATGCGAAGTAGAAGATGATGGCATCGGAAGAAAAAAGGCTATGGAGATGAATCGAGAATCTTCCGAAAGTTTTCGAAAAAACAAAACTTCGCTAGGAATGAGCATTACCAGAGAGCGACTAGAAATTTTTAACTCATTAAAAAATAGCAAACTCAGTATTAATATTATTGATTTGGAAGAAAATGAGATTGCAATAGGAACAAAAATTGAATTATTTATCCCACTAGACTAAACACTTAAATGATGTATAAAACAATAATTGTAGATGACGAAAAAGGATGTCGGGACTCTTTAGCAGACTTATTGAAAGACCATCCTCAAATAACTATTGTTGCCATAGTCGATTCGATTGCAGCGGCACAAGAAGCAATTATTAATTTGGAACCTCAGTTGGTTTTTTTAGACATTGAAATGCCTGGAGGGACTGGTTTTGAGTTACTCGAAAAAATTGCTATCCTTAATTTTGATGTTATTTTTACAACTGCTTACGACCAATATGCCATTAAAGCGATAAAATATAGTGCGTTGGATTATTTATTAAAACCCATTGACCCTAAAGAATTAAATGAAGCGATTCATCGATTTACTTCTAAAAAAAACAATCAAGAGTTGATGAATAATAAGTTTAAAACATTACTTCATAATATTAATGGAGAAACTATACACCAAAAAATTGCCATTACGGATGGAGAAGGAATAACCTTTGTAAAAATTAAGGACATCATTCGGTTTCAGTCGGATGGAAGTTACACCCATCTGTTTACCACCACAAATGCAAAACCTCTCTTAATTTCTAAACCTATTGGCGACTATCAAGATATGTTAACCAACGAGACCTTTGTGAGAATACATCGTTCACACTTAATAAACCTTCAACATGTTGTAAAATACATAAAAGGAGAAGGTGGTTTTGCAGTAATGAGTGATCACTCACAAATTGAAGTTTCTCGTAGAAAAAAAATAGATTTCATGGAAGCACTTTCGGCTCTTTAGTTGCTATCTTTTTAAAAAGAGCATTTAAAAAAAGTGTTGCTATCACAATGATCGTTCCCATGTAAAAGCCATAAGACATCGTCTCAGATTCTGGCCAAATCAATAAAGCTAAGATAATAGAATAAATAGGCTCCAAATTAACTGAAATGGTTACTGTATAAGGTGAAATTTTTTTCATTATCTCCACACTTACAATAAAAGCAAAAGCGGTACAAAGAATCCCTAAGATAAGCAGCCATTTCAAATCTTTAATTGGTACTGCCAATCGACTAAAATCCAACCCTGTAAACAACAACACATACACAGAAACAACTATAAATGCACCCAATAATTCGTAAAAGGAAATTAATTTGGCGTTGGTTTCTTTTACTAACATACCATTTAGCACTGTAAACCAAGAAGCAAGAACAGCAGATATTACACTTAATATCATTCCAATTAAATACTTAAACTCAAAACTAAAGATGAAGTATAATCCAATAATAATAATAACGCCAAATATCAATTCGTAAGCCTTCACTTTTCGTTTAAAATAAAACGGTTCTATTAACGAAGTAAATAAGGTGCTACTCGAAAAACAAACCAATGCAACAGATACATTCGATTGTTTGATTGCCTCAAAAAAAGTAAGCCAATGGGCAGCTATTATCACTCCTACTAATAATGTGCTTGCTAACTGTTTTTTAGTAATTTTTAATGAAAACTTAGTGATTGCAAAATAAATTAAAATAGCAGCAAGAGCAATTATCAAACGATACCAAACCAATAAATAAGATTCTATAGAGATTAATTTCCCTAAAACACCAGTTAATCCAAAGATGAGAACAATAAGGTGTAGCCAAATGTGGTATTTGTATTTTGATAACATCAATGCCCAAATGTATATCAAAATCTAAACAAATGTATATCAAAATCTAAAACTATTATCATTTATTGGTCGGTTAAAATTTATGCTATAAAAGATGTATATTTGAGCAATAAAATTTAGATTTCTATGAAGCCTTTCGTTGTTAATTTATCCTTTATTATTGTGTTGTTGCTCGTTGTTTCTTGTAGAAATGAAAGTTCATATTATGAACAAATCAGTGAAAAAAAAACCATTATTAGTCGAATTTTAGATTTGAATAAATCCATTACGGAAATTAGAAAACAAGAAAAAGGGAAAATATCAAAAGAAGGACTTGATTTTATTTCTTATGAATATCCTATTGGCGACAACGACAGTTATGCTATTTCGTATCAGTTCGATGAGAAAGGTTGTTTTGAAATTAGCTTTGATTCTTATTTTGCTATTAAAGAAGATGCCGAAAATGTGTTGGAAGGATTTAAAACCGAAATCACTCATTCAGAATTTGGTGCTCCTACTAATGATAACAACCTTTACCGATGGAAAAATGCTAACGAATCAATTTCTATTGAGCTGGATTATAAAAATACCGATAGAGGGTTATTGGTGTTGACCATTATGGCAAATGCCTAAAGCTAAAATCCTCGGTTTGCAGTGCTCACTTCAACCTTCCAACTTCGGACAAACCTCTAATCTCCAATCTTTAATTCCTCTTGATGCTCCTCATCAATTGTTGTAATTCCTCCAGAAATAATAAATTTCATGATGTCGGTTGATTTTCCTTGAATTGGAGTTACATTTTCTTTCGGAACAATTATTAAATTACCTGTAAGAGCATAAGAAAAAGGAATATAAACCCCTATCTTATTTTCCGATATTCCTAAATGTGTTAAATCTCTTTGAGTAATAAAACCTATGCGTTCAATCCCACCTTCCATTTTCACCAAAACAGGTTCTGTAAATCTTTTTTTCTTGCCCACAAAGGCAGAAAGCAAATCTTTTACAGAAGTATAAATTATTTTTAGAAGAGGGGCTTTCTCGATGAGTCGCTCCAAGCTAAAAAATCTTTTAACAATTAATGTTCCTCCTAAAAATCCAACTAACGTTACGGCAATCAAAATAATTAGAATACCTAAACCGGGTAGTTTAACAGGCACTATGTTATCCACCATTACAACTGCTTTTATTACTACATAAATGGTAGCTGCAACTGGAACAACATACAATAATCCTTGTAAAAAATATCCTATTATTCGTTTCATTTTATAATTGCTGAAGATCTGTTTTTAATTTCTTTGTCAACGAAGATACTACCAAATTATACGAATCGTCAATTAATTGATAAATTAGTTGATTAGAAATGTTACCCAATGTTGAAACACTGTTCCAATGTATTTTGCTCATGTGGTAAGCAGGAGTAATTCCTTCCAACTCTTCACGAAGTTCGATTGCTTTGGTGGGTTCGCACTTTAAGTTGATGTAATTAAACTCTGCTATTCCAGCTAATGCAAACATTTTTCCCATTACTTTAAAAACCAGAGTTGTTTCATCAAAAGGAAAACCTTCGGTTACTCCTTTTTTGGAGATACAGTAATTTCTATATTCTTCAATATTCATAAGGAATTTACGAATTACGATTTTTGACTTACGATTTTATTGTTATTTGATTTTTCTTCGGTCCTCGGTTTTCTGTCTTTCGTCTTCCGACTTGAAACCTAATAATTATAGGGTAGCACTTTAGAATATTTGTCTTTAGAGATAACTACCATCGAGTGCATGTTTCTAATTTCTTCGATAGGCGTTAATTTTTCTTTCACCAACACATCAAAAGCAGCAATGTCTTTTACCATTATTTTTAATAAATAATCTGCTTGCCCAGTAACATTATAACATTCTAAAACTTCATCAATTTTATTAATCTGAGCGATAAAATTATTAATAGCATTGTCTCGTTGTCTGATTAATGAAATTTGCATATATGCACAAATTCCTAATTCTAATTTTGCTTCATCTACCAACGCATGGTAACTTAAAATAAAACCACTATTTTCTAGTTTTTTAACCCTTTCTAGCGTTGGCGCTGGAGATAATCCAATATCTTTTGATAATTGTAGGTTGGTAATTTTTCCGTTTTCTTGTAATCTTTTTAAGATATTTAAGTCGATTTCATCTAATTTCATATGCAGATATTTATTATTCGTTCTTTTTTATTGTTAATTAATGTACTCATGAGCTCGCTTTGCTCGGTTGTTTTTTATATGTCATTCATCAGCTGACGGACGCCATGTATCTTCTTCACTTTTTGTGTGCTTAGGCACGTGGCTATTTCATAGTGCTATTTTTTACTTTATTGGAATATCATTTTAAGATATCAAAAATAACAAAATTAAAATTGGAAAAATATGTTTTAAAGTTATTTTCAAGATAAAATGGCATACAAAATTGGTTTGCTAGGAGATGCATCATTTTCAAAACTTGCTATCTGAATATTTAAAAAGTAAGTGCCGTCTTTAATATGGTTTGGAACAAAAATTAGTTCCGTAACTGTTCGTTGTGATTGCGTGTTTTTTGGATACTCCCAAAACGTACGATGAGCCAAAAGTGCTCCCCCATCTTCTTCTTTATCGATGGAGGGGGAGTCAATTAATAAATGCTCCACCCCATTATCTATTAAAAATTGTACCGCTCTATAATCAATATATGCAGAATTTTGATTGGTGTATTGTTTCGTTAACTTATTCAATTTATTGGGCAATGTTCTTATTACAAAAGCTTTTACTCCACCGAATGGCTGGGGCAGGCTATTTTTTTGCCATACTTTTTGGATTTGTTCTAACGTGATAACAGCATCATTTCCTATTTGGATGGGCGTTACACTTACCACATTTGCCAAAAAGAAAAACTCTTTTAAACATTGATTAATCGTGTATTTTTCTTTACTAATATGTCCAACACATTCGGTATGCGTTCCGTTGCCGTGAGGATTAAAAAAAATGTTGTTAAAATTTACCGAACCGCCTAAATGAACAGCTCCAACAAATCCATTTGCCATTACTGGTTCAAACTTTGGAACATCAACGTAATAAGCAGTAACATTGCTTTTATCTGCTTTTAGAGGAATTGAAATATCTAATGGTTTTGAGATATCAATTTTGTAGTTATGGTTGTTGTATTGAATTTCTGCTCTCATTTTACATAAAATAAATCGGAAGTAATTTTATCTGTCATTAAAATTCCTTCGTCAGTTAAAACTACTTTAGTATTTAGTTGATGAAGATAAGAAGAATTTAAATAAAGAGTTAACTCTTGTTTAAAATGTCGATTTATTTTTTCGTTAAAATTGGTCTTAATGTAATCAATATCAATTCCCCAAATGGTTCTTAATCGCGTTAAAATGTATTCATTGTATGCGGTAATTTCGTCAATTATTTCTTCTTCAAAGCAACTACTCCCTTCAGTTAATGCATTGATGTATTTGATGTTGTTGGCAACATTCCAACATCGTTTTAACGCACCTCTTTGTCCCCTCTCAAGAGGGAATTTAATGTAAGAATGAGCAGATGGTCCAAAACCTAAATATTCTTCTCCTTTCCAATAATTACTGTTGTGTTGGGAAAAATAACCTTCTTTGGCAAAATTTGAAACCTCATATTGAGTTAACCCCATTTTTTTTATTTCCTTAACTAACAGTTGAAATTGGTTAATGGTATTGTCATCATTTAATGTAGGTAGTTGACCAGTTTTGATTTGATACCCTAAAGCTGTTTTTGGTTCTACCGTTAAACTGTATGCCGAAAGATGAGGAATGTTAAATTCCTTTACTTTATTTAAGTTTTTTAACCAGCTTTTATTCGTCAATAAGGGTGAACCATAAATTAAATCGATGGTAATGTTATCAAAACCAACATCCTGGCTCAACTTGATGCTTGTTTCGGCTTGGTTAGCAGAATGTGCTCGATTAAAAAAAAGAAGTTCTTCATTATTAAATGATTGTACTCCAATGCTTAAGCGATTTGCCCCAGCATTTTTAAATTCAATTAACTTGTTTTTGGTTAAGTCGTCTGGATTACATTCGATGGTAAATTCAATTTTTTCGGCAACATTGTAATTTTTATACACTGCATCAATTAGTAATTTCAAATCATCAATTGCTAATATGGATGGCGTTCCTCCTCCAAAATAAATGGTATTCACAACACTGTTGATTTGATTTTTTCGAGAGGCTATTTCTTTAATAATTGCAGCAATCATTTCCGTTTTATTCTTTAACGAAGTAGAAAAATGAAAATCGCAATAACTGCAACTTTGTTTACAAAAAGGGATATGAATGTAGATGCCGGACATGAATAGTTAAGAGTTGGTAAAGTTAAGAGTTGGTAAAGTCAAAAGTTCATAAAGTTAAAATATACACTAACCACCCACTCCTTATTCCTAAAATACTTACCCCTTATTCCTAAAATACTTACCCCTTATTCCTTTATTATTTATTCAACACGATTCTAAAAGTAGTTCCTTTTACGTCCGATTGTTTCACAAATATTTTACCAGAATGGTAATTTTCAATAATTCGTTTCACCAACGATAGCCCCAATCCCCAGCCTCTTTGTTTGGTAGTGTAACCTGGTTCAAAAATTGTTTTCTGTTTCGCTCTAGGTATTCCTGACCCAGTATCGGTAATGTCAATATACACAAATTGCATTTGGTCTGTAACAAAAATATGAATGCTTCCTTCTCCTTTCATAGCATCAACAGCATTTTTTATTAAATTTTCTAATACCCAACTAAATAAGGAAGGATTTAATTTAGCTACTATTTCTGAATTGTTTTGTGCTGTAAAAGTGATGTTTACTTTTTTAGAAATTCTTACTTTGATATAACCTAATGTACTATTGATGACCTCATTTAAATTTTCTAGTTCTAATTTTGGAACGGAACCTATTTTTGAAAAACGTTCTGTAATCACCTCCAAACGAGCAATATCCTTTGATAATTCATTAATCGTATTTTCATCAATATTTTTTGTTTTCAAATATTCTACCCAAGCCATTAACGATGATAATGGAGTTCCTAATTGATGTGCGGTTTCTTTCGCCATTCCAACCCAAACCTGATTTTGCTCTACTTTTCGGGAAGTACTAAACAGGTAATAAGAGATTAACAAGAACAAAGAGATGATGAGTAGTTGAAAATAAGGGTAATATTTTAATTGTTGCAATAATTTAGAGTCTTTGTAAAAAATATAGTTCGTTGTCTGGTTGTTAATTGAGATGGCAATCGGTTCATTTTGCTGACGCATTTCTGCAATGGTAGCTTCTAAAAAAGTCTGACTAATTCCTGTTTTTCCTCCTTCTAAATTTCCATATTCTATGATATTGGTTTGCGTACTATCGGTATAAATAACAGGAACTGATGCCGAATTGATAACAATTTCGGAGATAAACGATTCGATTAAATCATCTAAAACAATTTTTAGTTCGGAGAAAATTTTAGAGTCTTTATAGTACAATTTTTGCTGAAAAGTATAACCTGGAATGTGGTAAATTAAATCAATTGGCTGGTTGTTGCTACTTTTCATTAGAGCCAATTGTTCTTGTAAAAACTGAGCAGTATCGATGCCTGGCTGCATATCAAAATTTCTATTGTTAACGATGTTGTCGTTTTTATCGATAACAATTACAGGAATGGTAGTATTGCGGGAAAGGATGTCTAAATAAAAAGTTAAATCGTTGTGGTCGTTAGATGTCGCTGCCCGTTTGTTGGCTTCTGCCCACAATTCAATTTTGTTGCGTTCCTCATCGGCAATTTTTTTGAATAGCTCCCCTGTATAACTTACCAATGAAGCTTTATTTTGAATGGCTTCTGCCCAAAGTTGAACTTTTTCACGTTCATCGGCAGCAATTTTTTTAACTAAACTATTGGTGTACCACAACGAAGCTGCGATAATTAATACAGCAGCACCTGCTAACAGCAGTTTCCATCGTTGTTTTTTAGAATAGATATTCAAGCTAAATTTTTATAGTTGTTCAAAAGACGCGTGAAAATATAAAATAGTTGTAATTAATGGATGAGAATTGATGGAAACTTTTTATACGATTAATAATTAACCACCTTAAAACACTCTTGTTTTGAATCTGAAATTACATTTACAAAATATATTCCTTGCTTTACATCGTTCATGTTAATATTAAATTCTTTTTGATGGTAAACTACTGAAGTTTGTATGATTTCTCCCAACAAATTATAAATAGTAATTTTTAATTCCTTTTCTATTTTAGCTGCTTTAAAAACAAAATTTCCATTGCTAACATATCCTTTCCATTCTGAAATAGTATTGTTTTCGTTCACACTCACATTGGCAGGCAAATAGGCTTTTAAAACAATTGGCAAATGGTCCGACATGTAATACAATGCATCAATTATATTGGCTGGAGCAGCACCATTGGTTGGCGTTGCATTAATCGATTTGTTGTAGTGGTTGCCATCGTTGCCAACAGCTTTATAAGAGTTGGCAACATACGTTAATTTGTTGGCTCCTGTTAACAAATCATTCGTGAAAAACAGAAAATCAAATCGGTCGTCCATTCCGCCATAAGAACCACCATCGGGCAAACTATTTAACCGGGTACTTTGGGTATGAATACCTGCAAATGAAGAGTTACTGTTCCAATTTCCTGACGAAGAAATTGGATCTAACAACAACACATTTCCACCATTTAAAATGGTGTTAAATGCAGGTTCGGTGCTAGTGTATAAATTAAAATCTCCTCCTAAAAACACATTCTCGATGTTGGTTCTGGTATCCATGTAATTTTTTAAAAGCACCACTTCCTGATTTCGTTGTGCTTCGTAGCCTTGACTTGCTTTTAAGTGTGCCATGTAACAATAAATAAAAACAGTATCGGAAGCAGCTGTTAATGCCGAACCGTTATAATAGAGCACATACTCGCTAATGTTTCGGAGAGTGGTGGGTATTTCGTGCTGACTAAATAAAGTTAATTTATTGGCATTGTAATACAATAGGTTATCGGTATCTGGACCATCATAATAAGTTGCTTTTTGATAATACGTTACACCATCCACATTTAACGCATTATTTAAAATAGTGGTCGCTCCTGCCGAAGAGTTCAACTCAGTAATCATAAAAATATCGGGTTGAAGATATTTTATGATTGGTTTTAATGTATCTGCTTTTGTAGGATTAGAAGAAGGATAATTTAAAATGTTGTACGACACAATAGTCAACGTGTCTTGAGCTGAACAGTTAAAAGTCAAAAGTTCAAAATTCAAAGTCAACATTACTACTAATCTTAAAATTTTAGTTGTTTTTCGCATATTTAGTTATTCGTTAATTGTTAATTGACTTCGATCTTCTGACTTCTGACTATCTAAATCTTACTTTTTTTCTTTAATTAATAACAAATATACTGGAAAATGATCGCTGTAACCACCAACATAAGCACCACCCGCAAAAGTTCTATGTGGATAGCCTTTATATTGACCTGAATCATTAATTAAATACGGTTTGCTAAAAATAGTTGCTTTATAAAATTGGTACGACGAATAATCCAAACCTGTTAATGCTGAAGAAACCATAATTTGGTCGAACAAATTCCAAGCATCATTGTAGGCTAAAGTTCCTATCCCTTTCTTAAAATAACTTTCAAAAGGATTAAAAAGCACCTCTTTTGGAGTTTCTTCTTTTTGAGCTACGGTTTTTAAATGATTTTTTACGCTCGAATCGGTGGGGTCGTCATTTAAATCGCCCATATAAAAGATTTTAGCATTAGGTTCAATGGCTAAAATGGAATCGACGATAATTCTTCCCAAATTGGCAGCAGCTTCCCTTCTTGGTTTGCTCTTTTTTTCTCCACCACTTCGCGAAGGCCAGTGAGCAACAATAATATGAATTAACTCTCCATTCAAATAACCATTGACTAAGAGTTGGTCTCTAGTATAAAAAGTAGTATCAATACTTCTTAAAGAAATGCTTTTACTTGAAGTTACTTTAAAATAAGCAGGATTGTATATAAAACCTACATCAATACCCCTTCTGTCAGGCGAATCATAATGTACAATTTCGTAATTTCTATTTTTTAGTGCATCTGTTTTTAGCAAATCTTCCAAAACGGTTCTGTTCTCTACCTCAGCAACACCTAGCATTGCAACACCATCGGGAGTGGCTTCCAATCCTAATTCTGAAATTACTTTCGACATGTGATTTAATTTTTCGTGATACCTTGCCGAAGTCCACCCACTTTTGCCTTTTGGTGTAAACTCTTCTTGTAAAATTTTAGTGGTATCAGGGTCTGAAATTGTATCGAACAAGTTTTCGAGGTTATAAAACCCGATGCAAGTCACCAACACCTCTTTTTTATCTTTCTGAGAAAAAGAGGTGTTAAATAAAAATAAAAATGCTATAGAAAATAAAAAATGGCGTTTTAAAAGTTTCATAGGATAAATTTTTTGGCAAAGTAAACCAATTATATTCTATGAAATGAAAAGAAACAAAATGTAATCATTAATTAGTTGTTAAATAATTATTAACAATTTAATGTTTTGAGATTATTATTAATTATAAAGTTTAATTTTGAACCGATGTTTTAATAACCCTTGGTTATTTTACCAAAAAAAAGTGAACACCCTAGGAAGCATTGACTTCTAACCGCTTTATTTTTATATCTTTTTTTAAATTATTAAATGAGACTAGTAAAAATATTATCGGCAACACTTGTTTTAGCAAGCACTTCTTTAGTTGCCCAAACAGATACTTCTGCTGTAAAATTAAAAAACGACAGTTTGGTTGCTCCAACTTTTTCTACTTCATTAGATGTTTTGGATGATGAAGCTGAAACGCAAGATGTTTCTGGGCTTTTACAATCCTCTAAAGATGTTTTTTCTAACATCGCTGGTTTTAATTTTAGTGCAGCTCGCTATCGGGTAAGGGGTTATGATTCCGAAAATTTTAATGTTTCCATGAATGGAGTTACCCTCAATAATCCAGAAAATGGTAGAGCTATTTGGGCTTTTTGGGGAGGATTAAATGACATTACTCGTTATCAGGAATCTAAAGCTGGTATTAGTGCTTCTTCGTATAATTTTAGTGCCATTGGAGGTTTTTCTAACATAGAAGGGAGAGCTTCTTCCATCAGAAAAGGAACAAGAATTTCTTATGCTTTGGGCAATATTTCATACACCCATCGAGTAATGGCTACCTACGCTACAGGAATGATGAGTAATGGTTTTGCTGTTGCCGCTTCTGTATCTAAAAGATGGTCGGACGAAGGTTATGTAGATGGTACTTTTTACAATGGTGGAAGTTATTTTTTATCGTTAGAGAAAAAAATAAACAACAAACACAGTTTGGGATTGGTTGCCTATGGTGCTCCAACTATTCAAGGAAAAAGTAGTATCTCTACTCAAGAAACGTATGATTTAACTGGGAATAATCATTACAATTCTTATTGGGGATATCAAAATGGTGAAAAACGTAATTCTCGGATAAGAAACAACCACGAACCAGAAATTATTCTCAACCATTATTTTGATGTGAATGAAAAAACGAAAATTACTTCTTCTTTGTATTATGCTTTTGGTAAAGAAGGAAACACCCGTTTAAATTGGTATTCGGCTGCCGACCCTCGTCCTGATTATTACCGAAATTTACCAAGTTATTATGATTATCCAGGTGGCGAAGCAATGTTTGAACAATTAACCGCTCTTTGGCAAGCCAATGACCCAGCTACCACTCAATTAGATTTTGACCAAATGTATTTTGCTAATAGTAAAAATTTATATACCCAAACCAATGTAGATGGAATTGCCGATAATAATGTTACTGGAAATAGAGCCAAATTTATTATAGAAGAAGCTCGAAGAGATATTTCACATTATGGTTTTAATACTGTGGTTAGTCATAAGAAAAACGACCACTTGATGCTAACAGGAGGATTAACAATCAGTAAATATAAAAGCAACAATTATAAATTAATGAACGATTTATTGGGAGCTGACTTTTGGGTGGACGTTGACCAGTTTGCCGAAAGAGATTTTGCTGATTCTTCAGCAGCTCAAAGCGATATTAATACGCCTAACCATTTGGTGAGAGAAGGAGAACGTTTTGGTTATGATTATGATATCAACATTGATACCTATAGTGGTTTTGGACAAGTAGAAGGCACCACTGCTAAAATTGATTGGTTTGCTGCTATTTCATTGTCTAGCACTTCTTTTTGGAGAACAGGAAATATGCAGAATGGTTTATTTAAAGATAATTCGTTAGGCGATTCTGAAAAACAAAGTTTTATGAACTATGGAATAAAAGCTGGTGCAGTTTATAAAATAAGCGGAAGACATTTATTGCGTGTTAACGGAGCCTATCAAACCCGAGCACCTTTTTCTCAAAATGCTTTTGTTTCTCCGCGAACACGAGCTGAAGTTGTTCCTAACTTACAAAGTGAAAAATTGATGTCTGGCGATTTTAGTTACATTGTTCGTTATCCAAAAATTAAAACACGAGCAACTGTGTTTTACACCACTATTAAAGATAAAACATGGAGTAGAAGTTTTTACCATGATGAGCTGAACACCTATGTTAACTACATGATGACTGGTGTTGACCAATTATTTATGGGTGTTGAGTTGGGTGCGGAAGCTAGTATTACATCCACTATAAAAGCCACTGCGGCTTTTGCTAAAGGTCAGTTCTTGTACGATTCAAGACCAACAGCAACCATTGTTCAAGACAATTCCACCGAATTGTTAGCAGAAAACAAAACAATTTATTTTAAAAATTATAAAATAGGAGGAATTCCACAAACAGCAGCATCTATTGGGTTAGAATACAGGTCACCAAAATTTTGGTTTGTAGGAGCCAACTTTAACTATTTTGCTGATATTTATTTAGATGTAAATCCCGACCGAAGAACCGAAGAAGCTCTTGCCAATTATGTAACTTCAGACCCACAAGTTGATGAAGTTGTTGACCAAACAAAATTAAACAACGATTATACGGTTAATGTTTTTGCTGGAAAATCTTGGAGAATAAAAAATAAATATTACTTAAGATTGAATGTAAATGTGAACAATGTATTGAATAATACCGATTTTGAAACAGGTGGCTTTGAACAATTACGATACGACCAAACCAACATTGATAAATTTCCACCTAAAATTGGATATATGCTAGGTAGAACTTATTTTGCAATGGTTAGCTTTTCATTTTAACAACTAATTTAACAAGACTATGAAAATGACAATAAAAAATACACTCTTCACACTATTAGCAACAACTATCTTTTTTACAAGTTGCAAAAAAGACCTAGATTTTCCTCCAGTTAGTGAATTACCAGTAGGAAATATCATTACTATCGATTCTTTGCGAAACATTTATACTGCTTTTGATTCAACAATAACAAGCGATTTATCAGTTTATGGAATAATTACAGCAGATGAAGTAAGTGGAAATTTGTACAAAAATTTATACCTTCAAGATGAAACCAATGGTATTTTGTTAAAACTAACGGCATCGAGTGATAAAACTTTTTTTGAAGGAGACAAAGTTCGAGTTGCTTTAAAAGGAACAATCATTTCAAGATACAAAAACATGATTCAGTTAGACAATGTTGATATTGCAAAAAACATCATTAAACAAAGCGAAGGAAACACTATTACTCCTAAAGTAGTTACCATTGCCGATTTAGCATTGGTTGGAATTTATTCTCCATACCAAGGACAATTAATACAATTAAACGATGTAGAATTTATGTGCAATGACATTTGGAGTACTTATGCTGACCCAATTGCACAAACGAGTCAAAATAGATACTTAAGAGATACCTTAGGAAACACTATTATTGTCCGTTCAAGCGGTTATGCTGACTTTGCAGGAACTTCTTTAGCAACAGGAAAAGGTTCTTTTGTTGCCATAGTTTCTCAATACAACACCGATGTTCAACTAACCATTCGTAAATTAAGTGACATCAATCTTACAGGAACTAGAAAAATTGCATGTCCTATTTATGTGAAGAATTTTGAAGATCAAAATATTACTTCTGGAGGTTGGACTACACAAAATGTTGTTGGAAGTATTAACTGGGGAATTAATAATGTTGGTTCTAATTCTACTTATTATGTGCAAATTAGTAATTATAGTGGTACCAATATCGCTTGCGAAACATGGTTGGTTTCTCCATCTTTTGATTTATCCGCAACCGTTAATCCTTTTTTAACTTTCCAATCTGCCTATAAATACACAGGAACTTCACTAAAATTAATGGTAACCACCAGTTACACAGGAGACGTTACTACCACAACATGGGTTGATATAACCTCTTCTGCTACTTGGTCGGCTGGGAACTTTGCTTGGACAGCATCAGGTAATGTTAGTTTGTTGAGTTACCTACAACCTAATGTTCGATTTGCTTATAAATATGTGGGATCTAATGTGGATGGTAGCACTTGGGAAGTGGATGATTTTACCATTGACGATATTTAATATTAAAGAATATGAAAAAATTACATTTTATAATCAGTTCAGTAGTTATTAGTTCTATTTTATTCACTTCGTGTAATAAAGATTACCCAGAACCTGAACCAAGGACTATTCCTATTGGAACTGTACTTACTATTGCACAAGTTAGAGCACTTTATGTACCTGGTGAAATTGTAAAAATTACAGAAGATATCTCCGTATATGGAGTAGTAACTGCTGATGAAACAACTGGTAATTTATACAAAGAAGCTTATCTACAAGATGCAACAGGGGCTCTTTATTTACGATTTACTTCCTCAAGCGGTTTATACATTGGCGATTCTATTCAAGTAAACATCAAAGGAGCAAAAATTTATAAATACAATCAAATGTTGCAAGTCGATTCGCTTCATGCGGATAATAGCATCTTAAAAATTGCAACACAAAAATTTAGAACTCCAGAGATTGTTACTATTGCAGATTTGAATGCTGACATTGAAGGTTATCAAGGCAAATTAATCCAAATTGATAATGTTAAATTTGTGGAACGTAATTTAGGATTAACTTATGCTGATGGTGTTAATCAAGAGGATGTAAGTCGGTTTTTAGAAGATTTGAGTGCTGCTCAAATTGAAGTTAGAACAAGTGGATATGCTAATTTTGCAAATGACACCTTACCTGCAGGAAATGGAAGTTTTATTGGAATTAGTGGTCAATACAATGCTGGTTTACAACTGTTAATTCGAAATCCAAACGAACTCACAATGAATGGTGCTACACCTATAGAAATTACCAAAAATTTTGATGATAATAGTTTAACCTCTGGTGGATGGACTACACAATACCCTGTTCCAAACAACACTTGGACTGTAGCTAGTTTTACTGGAAATTATTACGGAAACATTACCAATGGAAGTAGTAAATTGGTAGGTGAATCATGGTTAATCTCTCCATCTTTTGATTTAAGCAATTCTTCTGCACCTTTATTTAACTTTAAAACGGCAACTTTTGCATCCAATACCGCATTAAAAGTAATGATTTCGTCCAATTATGATGGCATTAATTTACCTGCTACCGCTACTTGGACTGACATTACCAATTCGTTTGCGTATTCTACAGGGAGTTGGGCTTGGACAAACTCAGGAAATTTTAGTTTAACTGCTTATTTACAACCAACTGTTTATATTGCATTCAAATTTACAGGAACAGCTTCTTCTTGGGATTCATGGGAAGTAGATAATGTTAAAGTAATAAAATAATAAAAACTAATAATAACTAAAAACTAATATCATGAAAAAACTTTTTACATTTTTAATTGTTGTTTGTGTTGGAACTTTAAGTTTTGCACAAACCGTTTTTCAAAGTAATTTAAGCTCTTGGGCAGCAGGAGTTCCTACCGACTGGATGGGAAGTAAAACCTCTATTTCTCCAGCAAATGTTGTAGAACAGACTGTCGGTGTTACTTATGGTACCAGCATGGCTTCGTTAATAAATGCCACAACAACTCATAAAAGATTTACTACACAACCTGTTGCCGTTACTCCAGGTGAAACTTATTTAATTGAAATGTGGGTAGCTTGTCAAACAACAGGTCAATTAAGAACAGCATACTATGATTTAACAAATCTCGCTTATAGCACTTATAACTCTTATATAGATGTTGCAGCTGCTTCAGCTGGAAACTTAGTGCTCGTTTCACAAACCGTTACTATGCCCGCTGGATGTACTAGTGCCGAATTTATTTTATCCGTTGTAAATACAGACCCAGCAACAGCTGGTTCTCCATTTTTTATCGGTATTTTGGTTGATTCCGTAGCCATTACTACTTCAGCTCCCCCAGTTTCAACTCCTTACACCATTAATCAAATCCAATTCACAACAACACCTCCTTACGATTCTCCACACAATACCGAACTTGTAGAAACAAGTGGCGTAGTAACTGGTGTTCAATACAATGGCTATTATTTACAAGATGGAAATGGACCTTGGAATGGTATTTTTGTGTTAGATTACACCAATATACCTAACAGAGGTGATAGTGTTACCATTACCGGAACTGTTGATGAATATTTTAATTATACCGAAATTAAAAATATTATTATTTATAATGCTGTTGCTGGAGGAGTATTGCCAACACCAACACCAGTAACTACTTTAACTGCAAATGAAGAACAATACGAAGGTTGTTTAGTAAAAGTTTTAAACGCCAATTGTTCTGCCGATACCACTAGTAATGCTTTTAGAGAATGGACCATTAACGATGGCTCTGGTGCTTTAGTTGCAGATGACAAAATGTTTATTTATGCTCCTACTGTTTCTACTTCTTATAACGTAACTGGAATAATGGATTTTGCCTTTAGCGTTGCAAAACTCCTGCCGAGGGACATCAATGATATTGCTATTGCAACAGGAATCATCGAAAATAAAAGTAATGCTCTTTTGGTTTATCCAAATCCTGCTAAAAATCTGCTTCATTTTGATGTGAATATCAATAACACAACTGTTCAAATTTTTGATGTAACAGGAAAAACATTACAAACCACCAACAACAACTCAACTAAATTTACTGTCTCTTTAGACAACTTTGATAATGGAATTTATTTTTATTCAATTACAGATAATAACAACACTATTATTGGAACTAATAGATTTATTGTGGCAAAATAGTTGAATGCGTATTTTTAACATAAAGGCGAATCTTTTTGGTTCGCCTTTTTTATTTCCATAAAATGGCTTACTTTTAAAGTACAAAAAAACAGATACTATGTCATTTAAAATAAATTCTTACGAAGATTACAAAAAACAATACCAACAAAGCGTTGAAAACCCAGAACAGTTTTGGTCAACTATTGCCAATACATTTTCTTGGAGAAAAAAATGGGATACTGTTTTAAAATGGAATTTTGATGAACCCAACATCAAATGGTTTGTGAACGGTAAATTAAACATTACCGAAAATTGTTTAGACAGGCATTTAGCAACTCGTGGCAATCAAACTGCAATTGTCTGGGAACCCAATAATCCGAACGATGATACCATTAAATTAACTTACCACCAATTACACCAAAAGGTGTGTGAATTTGCCAATGTTTTAAAAAATAATGGGGCAAAAAAAGGAGACCGAATTTGCTTGTATATGCCCATGGTTCCAGAATTGGCAATTGCTGTTTTGGCTTGTGCCAGAATTGGAGCCATCCATTCGGTTGTATTTGCCGGTTTTTCAGCAAAAGCATTAGCCGATAGAATCAATGATTCAGCATGTACACTAATTTTATGTTCTGACGAGGCTTTTCGTGGAGCCAAAACAATACCTATAAAAAATGTAGTGGACGAAGCATTAAAAAATTGCCCTTCTATTTCTAAAAATATAGTGCTAAAAAGAACTGGTGCTAAAGTGGAGATGATCAATAACAGAGATGTTTGGTGGCACGACGAAGTAAAAAAAGTTAATTCGGAATGTGTAGCAGAAGAAATGGATTCGGAAGATGAGCTATTTATTTTATATACATCGGGTTCAACAGGGCAGCCAAAAGGAGTTGTTCATACCACTGGTGGATATATGGTTTATACCAATTATACTTTTCAAAATGTTTTTCAATACAATACGGGTGATATTTTTTGGTGTACTGCCGACATCGGTTGGATAACAGGACACTCTTACATTATTTACGGACCATTATTGGCAGGTGCAACCACAGTTATGTTTGAAGGAGTTCCTACTTGGCCAGATGCTGGTCGTTTTTGGGAAGTTGTGGATAAACACCAAGTAAATATTTTTTATACCGCACCAACAGCCATTCGTGCTTTAATGGCTTGTGATATCGATTTTGTAAATAAACATCAGCTAAGTTCCCTAAAAGTATTAGGAACTGTAGGTGAACCAATTAATATAGAAGCCTGGGAATGGTATCATAAAAATATTGGTAAAACAAACTGCCCAATAGTTGATACGTGGTGGCAAACCGAAACTGGAGGCATCATGATTTCTTCTTTAGCAGGCATAACACCTTCAAAACCAACTTTTGCAACGCTTCCATTGCCAGGCATTCAACCATGTTTGGTAGATGCAGCGGGTAACGAAATAACTGAAAATAATGTAGAAGGAAACTTGTGCATTAAATTTCCGTGGCCATCTATGCTAAGAACAACTTATGGAGACCATAACAGGTGTAAACAGAACTATTTTTCGACCTATAAAGGCAAATATTTTACTGGGGATGGTTGCAAAAGAGATGAAAATGGAATGTATCGAATTACAGGAAGAGTGGATGATGTAATTAATGTTTCTGGACATCGGATAGGAACTGCAGAAGTAGAAAATGCGTTAGATGAAAATCATCTGGTGATAGAATCTGCGGTAGTTGGTTATCCACATGACATCAAAGGACAAGGAATTTATGCATATGTAATATGTGCCAAAGAGGTAAACGAGCAGGAATTAAGAAAAGAATTATTAGAACATATTACGCAACACATTGGTGCTTTTGCCAAGCCAGATAAAATACAACTGGTTAGTGGCTTGCCTAAAACTCGTTCGGGAAAAATTATGAGACGAATTTTAAGAAAAATTGCAGAAGGAGATACCTCAAATTTGGGTGATACAAGTACTTTATTAGATCCTGAAATAGTAAAAGAAATTAAAAATAATGCTTTGTGAAATATTTTGTTTAATTTAATCTTTTTAAAATCATTGATAAGCATTTTTAAATAACTACTTTTTTAAATTATTAATATTAGAAATCATGAAAAACTTTGGCTTAGTTATTTTGTTGTTTGTTCTAACCACTTGTTCTTATGCTCAAGAAATGAGAACAATAATAAGAAAAGATAGTACAAAAACTTTTACATTGGGCGGTTATGGAGAACCTTTTGCTGGAGCAACTCAATTAAATAAAGACTGGGGTATAATGATTGGGATTAAAGGAGGTATGGTAATTAATCGCCATTTTGCATTTGGTCCTGTGGCAAAAGTTTATGCAGGTTTGTGGGAATTTCAAGGAAACAATTTGAACTATAACGACAGTGCTAACCTTGAATTATACATGGGTTCTATTGGTTTTTTTATGGAATATAGTATTAAAATGGAAAGCCCAATTCATATCTCTATCCCTGTTAATATTATGATTGGTGGTGTTCAAATTAATGAAGACATGGGTGCTGGCGATGTTACTTTTGATGAAATGGAAAACAATGTTTACAATATTGAATCATCAGGTCTTGTAATTATTGAGCCTGGCGTTAATATCGATTTTAATGTAGCAAAATTCTTTATTCCCAACATTAAAGTAGGTTACCGATTAGCAATGGGCACTCAATTAGTAAATGTTTCCAATCAAGATTTATCAGGTATTTATTTTGGCTTAGGTCTTAAATTTGGCAAGTTTTAATTGGTTCAACCATTTTAATATTTGATTTGGTTCTTCATAATTGTATTTTTTTAACAATAATTTGGAAAGAAGTTATTCAGTTATATTAACCTCTATAACAAATATACTAGCAATAACAACGAAAATTAAAGTCCTAAATAGATGAGTACATCAAAATATTACTAAATTTGCCGCTTAAAAATATAATTTATTACAATGAAAAAAGGAACAGTAAAATTTTTCAATGGTTCAAAAGGATTTGGATTCGTTGTGGAAGAAGGATCAAACAATGAATACTTTGTGCACGCTAGTGGTTTAATTGACGAAATTAATGAAGGTGATGCCGTAGAATTTGAATTGCAAGAAGGAAGAAAAGGATTAAACGCAGTAAATGTAAAAGTGATTTAATAGTTATTCTTGGTATAATGGACAAAAATTAGGCTATTTTTTAGAAGTTGTGTTCTAATGGACATTTTTTAGGCTCTATTTTCAGCTATATTTTAACAAGAAAAGAAAATTTATTTATTTTGCAGTATCTACATAAAC
>Ga0210044_10001157_pt1 | contig 39931 bp, 34 predicted proteins | sample CryGey13umfilter_2_FD_183959 | JGI IMG/M metagenome (GOLD analysis project Ga0210044, IMG submission 183959) | Groundwater microbial communities from aquifer in Utah, USA - Crystal Geyser 4/9/14 3 um filter (SPAdes) (version 2) | ecosystem: Environmental > Aquatic > Deep subsurface >... | reverse complement strand
CTGGAACCGGCGCAAAAATGGTGAGGTGTTTTTGGACTGGCTAAGCATCACGGTGGTGAAAAATGTCCAGGGTCAGGTAACACACTATGTGTCGGTGCATACCGACATCACGCTGCGCAAGCGCACCGAGGAAGACATTCGTAAACTGGCCTTTTTTGACCCGTTGACCAACCTGCCCAACCGCCGCTTGCTGCTAGACCGCTTGCAACAAATGTGCGCCGCCTGCGATCGCAACAGCCAGCTGGCCGCCGTGCTGTTCATTGACCTGGATCGCTTCAAACTGCTCAACGACACCCATGGCCACGACCAAGGCGACGAGCTGTTGATTCAGGTGGCGCAACGCCTGCAGGCGTGTGTGCGAGAGGTGGACACCGTGGCTCGGCTGGGTGGCGATGAATTTGTGGTGGCTTTGGCGCAGTTGGGCGATGCCCCGGCGCAGGCGCAGGCCAGTGCGATGCGGGTGGCGCAAAAGATTTTGCAAACCCTCAGCGAGCCTTTTGTGTTGAACGCTGTGACATGGTCTCTGTCAGGCAGCATTGGCGTGGCCATGATCTCTGATGCCAAAACCGTGCCCGAAGAAGTGCTCAAGCACGCCGACGAAGCCATGTACGCTGCCAAAGCGGCGGGGCGCCATGCGGTGCAGGTATGGACTGATCCAGTCCTGTCTGCTTAGGGCTGCGGAAATCACAAATATCCCGTTTCTGGCGGCACTAACGGGCGCATTGCGTCGTTGCAAAACGTTTGTTTAGCGGAGCTAAATGGCGCGTGTTGCGCCTAGCACTGCATCCCGTCAGCACTCGCCCAAAACGGTGCATTTGCAATTTCCGCATCCCTTAAACCTGATCGGTGGGGTGTTGCCGCAATAGCGCTTCAAACGCTGCGGCGGGTATCGGTTGGCTGGTCAGGTAGCCCTGAAACTGGTCGCAGCCCTGAGTTCTCAGGTAATTAAGCTGTTCTGGCTGTTCTACCCCTTCAGCCAACACGTTCAGGCGCAGGGCGTGCCCCATGGCGATGATGGCGGTGACGATTTCCATGCCATTCCGATCCAGCGGAATGTCGTCGACAAAGCGCTTGTCGATTTTCAGCACATCCAGTGGAAACAGCTTCAGGTAGGCCAGCGACGAGTAGCCGGTGCCAAAGTCGTCAATGGCCAGGCGCACCCCCAGCGCTTTGAGGCGGTGCAGGGTCTCGTTGGCTTCGGTTTCATGCTGCATCAGGGCGCTTTCGGTCAGTTCCAGCTCCAGGTTTGGGGCTGGATAAGCGGTGGCACTGAGCACATCGGCCACGGTCTGGCCGATGTCGCCTTGCAAAAACTGGTATGCCGACAGGTTAACCGCCAGCGTCAGGGGCGGCAGACCGGCTGCACGCCAGCGCTGGCCTTGCAGGCAGGTTTCTCGCAACACCCAGTCATCAATGTCGCCGATCAGGCCGGTGGCCTCGGCAATGGGGATAAAACGTGCGGGTGAAATCAGACCCTCGGTCGGGCTTTGCCAGCGCACCAGCGCCTCAGCGCCGACGATACGGCCACTGGCGATGTCCACCTGGGGTTGGTAATACACGCGCAACTCGCCTTCGGTGATGGCATGGCGCAAGCGCACCTCGATGTCCAGGCGGGCTCGCGCGGCTTGCGTCAGGCTCTCTGAAAAAAAGGCAAAGCGGCCACGCCCCTCGCTCTTGGCCTGGTACACCGCACTGTCCGCCTGCTGCAAGATCAACTCTGGCGTGAGTCCGTTTTCTGGGTAAACGCTGATGCCCACACTGGCACCAATGCGCACCTCTATACCGCTGGACAAGATGTAAGGTTCACTAAGGGCGTGGATCAGGTCGTTGGCCGCGCGCGATGCCTGCTCAGCACCGGTTACGTCCTCCATCAGCACCGAAAACTCATCGCCACCAAATCGCCCCACGGTGTCCACCTGGCGCACCCGCGCCAGCAGCCGCTCGGCCACTCGCTGCAGCAATTCATCGCCCAGCACATGGCCAAAACTGTCGTTGATGTCCTTGAAGCGATCCAGGTCAATCATCAGCAGGGCCAGGTGCGAACCTTCGGCTCGCGCCATGTCCATGCCGTGCTGCAAACGTGACAACAGCAACAAACGATTCGGCAAGCGTGTCAAAGGGTCGTGGTGGGCCAAAAAGTCAAGTTCCAGTTCGGTATTTTTCAGCTTGGAAATATCGGTGAACACGGCCACGTAGTTGCACACCTGCCCGGTGGCATCTTTGACCATGTCAATGCTGGACAACTGGGGGTAGATTTCACCGTTTTTACGGCGGTTCCAGATTTCGCCTTGCCAATGGCCATGGGTGTATATGCTGACCCACATGCCCTGGTAAAAGTTGTTGTCGTGGCGCCCCGAATGCAGCATTGCGGGGGTTTTACCCAGTACCTCAGAGGCGCTGTAACCGGTGATTTGCGAAAAAGCCGGGTTGGTGCGCACGATGCTCAGCTTGGTGTCGGTCACCATCAGGCCTTCGCGGGTGCTGTCAAACACGGTGTCCGCCAGGTGCAGTTGCAGGTCGGCGGTTTTTCTTGCGGTGATGTCGCGCACACCAATCACGTAGCCGGGCTGCTGGTTCCAGGTCACCGGGGTCGAGCGCATTTCGGCCCAGCCAATGCCGCTGCGCCGGATCAGGTTGATTTCCTGGCTGGTGTCGCTCGGGTAAAGCGGCACGGCCAGGTCTTTGCCCAGCAATTTTCCGCGTTCAAAAATGCGTGTGGCACTGTCATTGGCATACTGCACCACGCCGAGTTGGTTGACCACCACAATGCCGTCGCTGATGGTGGCCAGAATCAACTCAAGGTTTTGCAGGTTTTCTTTCACAAGCAGGCTTTCAGGTGTGCCAGGGCGTTGGAGGCTTGGCGAGCCCTTACAGCACCACCGTGCCAGCGCCGTGCCCGTTTTCTGCCGTGATGGCCGACAGCACCGAGTGCATGCGCGACAAATCACCGAGCAGTTTGAGCACTGGCTCAGGCACTTCACGCACCAGCATCGGTGTGGCAAACACGTCTTTTTCAAGCGCTTTTTCGGGCATGCCCAGCACTTCAACCACGTTCAGAAGCCAAAAACCGGCTCGGTAAGTGGCGGCCAGCACGGTGCTGAGCTGGTCAATGATTTTTTGAATCTCAGGGTTGACCGACACCACGTACAACGTCAGCATGATGCGGTGGTTTTCCTTGCTGACATTGCTCAGGCTGCTGACCGAGCGGGCAATGTGCCGGATTTGGTTTGAGGACAGCGGCTTGTTGGCCAGTTGAAACGTCATGCCTTCGGCTTGGGCGCGCTTCAAGTCGTCCAGAAATTCTTGCGAAAACGCGGTGACGATGTAGATGTTGAGTGTGGCGTCCATCGCCAGCAGGCGGCGCATGGTCTCGACACCGTCCATGCCGGGCATTTTCAGGTCCAGAAAAATCAAATCAGGCCGCTCTACCAGAGCCATGGCAAGACCTTGCTCGCCGCCCTCGGCCACACGCACCTTGCAGCCCATTTCACCCAACACCAATTTGAACGAGCCGCGCACGGCCGCATCGTCGTCAATCACCAGAATTTTTTGGATCATTTTTTGCCTATTCCAACGTCTTCACGCCAGATTGAATGTTAGCCGGAAACAGCAGCCGCCCCCCGGCTGGTTGTTGGTGCTGATGCTGCCACCTGCCTCTTGCATCAAATGCTGCGACACCGACAGGCCCAGCCCTGTGCCTTTGCCTACCGGTTTGGTGGTAAAGAAGGGGTCAAAGATTTTTTCCCGAATGTGGTCGGCAATGCCGGGGCCGTTGTCGCAGATCGACAGGATGACTTGGGCTTCTGCCTGGCGGGCGCTGATGCGGATGCGCGGCTGAGCCTGCCCGGTGATGGCATCGCGTGCATTGAGCAGCACATTCACCAGCACTTGCTGCAAGCTGCCCGAGCTGCATGAAATGGCGGGCAGGTCGGGCGGCAAGTCAACGTCCACCTGGATGGCGTGTTTTTTCAGCTCACCGGTGAGCAAGCTCAAGGTTTGCTGCACGGCGCTGTTGACCAGACAGCTTGGCTGCTTGGCACTGTCCACGCGCACGAACACCAGCATGTTTGCCACCAGCGCCTTGATGCGGTCAATTTCATGCAGCGCGTTGCCCAGCACCTCTTTGCTACTGGCATCACCGGCCTTGTCGCGGGCGTATTCAACGTAATTCATGATGCCCATCAAGGGGTTGTTGATCTCATGCGCCACGCCCCCGACCATGGTGCCCATGGCGGAAAGTTTTTCGATCTGGATCATGCGCTCGCGGTTGGCCAGCTCCTGCTGCTCGCGCTCCAGGCGCAGGGCTTCTTCCCGATGCCATTGCTCAAGGGCACGCTGCAGGTCTTCGTTTCGTTGCGCCAGCAGGGTCTGCTGTGTCTGCATCGGCCGAAACACCAGCAGGTAAAGCACCGGGGCTTTGATGACAATCAGGGCGGTGACGGCGATGGCGACCCAAAAGGGGTCGGTGGCCTTGCCGCCAGGCATGAAACGCAAGGCTTGTGCGATGCCGAGGTTGATCAGGATTTCGGCCACGATCACCACCAGCACCAGCCGCATCACGACGCCGAGCGGCGTCAGCACAATCGGTTCATTCTGCACAGGTTTCATGGTTACCCCCTTTCGTCAGACTTTATGCACCGGACGGGTGGACGTTTTACGTTTTAAATCACCCCTTCAAACAGCATCACATCCACCGCCTCGTCCACGGCCACGTTGCCCTGGGCATGGTGCAGCACGATCAAGCCGTTGGCCTGCACCATGGAGCTGAGCACGCCCGAGCCCTGGTTGCCAGTGGTTTTGACTTGCAGTGTGCCGTCTGCTGCCGTGCTGACCACGCCGCGCTGGTATTCGGTGCGGCCGGGTTTTTTGCGAATCGCCTCAACGCTGTGGGCTTTGAGCAGCGGCGGCGCGCTGGCTGTGCTGCCCATCATGCGCAAGAGCGCCGGGCGCACAAAGGCCAAAAAGGTCACCATCACCGCCACCGGGTTGCCGGGCAGGCCAAACAGCACTGCTTGGCCGGTGCTGCGCCGGGCTGCTGCAGGTGCGTCGTTGTGCGCTCGGGCTGCATCTGCTTGGGTGCCTGGACTGAGCCCTACTTCAGTGCTTGAATTACTATCTTTATATGAGCTGTATGCGCTTGAATAATAAGGGCTAGAGGCCAATTTGTCTCTTGAAATATGGCCTACCGCCATGGGCCGGCCAGGGCGCATGGCAATCTTCCAGAAGGCCACGTCGCCCAGCTTTTTCATCATGGCTTTGGTGTAGTCGGCCTCGCCTACGCTCACGCCGCCGCTGGTGATGATGGCGTCTGCCTGCAGTGCCGCCTGCACAAAGGCAGCCTCCAGCGCCTCGGGTTGGTCGCGCACCACGCCCAGGTCCATCACCTCGCAGCCCAGCCGGGTGAGCAGGCCAAACACGGTGTAGCGGTTGCTGTCATACACCGCACCTTCACGGGGTGGCTCGCCCAGGCTCAGAATTTCGTCGCCAGTGGAAAAATAGGCCACTTTCAGGCGGCGCAGCACCGGCACGGTTTTAATGCCCAAACTGGCCACTAGCCCAAGCGCAGCGGGTGTGAGCAGCTCGCCTTTTTGTAGCGCTGGATGGCCTTGCAGCAGGTCTTCACCTTTGAAGCGGCGGTTGTCACCAGGCTTGAGTATGTTTGGCGGGATCGTGACCTGTTCGCCTTGCACGCTGGCCAGTTCTTGCGGCACCACGGTGTTGAGCCCAGTCGGCATGATGGCACCGGTCATGATGCGCACGCATTGGCCGGCCTGCACCGTGCCTAACCAGCCCTTGCCAGCCAGCGCCGTGCCGACCACGTTGAGCGTCAGCGCTGCGCCTGGGGAGAGCTGCGCGCCGTCAAAGGCGTAGCCGTCCATGGCCGAGTTGTCGTGCGGCGGCACACTGATGGGGCTGATGACATCCAAGGCCAGGACCCGACCCAAGGCGGCAAAAATGCCGACATCTTCAGCCTCGGTCACAGGTTCGACCAGTTGGTTCAGAAAACTGCCCACCAGGCTGGCGCTCAAGGCTTGCGGGTCATACCCGGCCAATTCACTGGCAATTTGCTCCAGGGTTTTCATGCGCTTTTTGCCTCAAGTTGTTGCAGCTCTGCCAAGGTGTTGGCATTGAAAAAGGCCTGCGGGTTGTCGCCGGGCGCATCAAACGGCACGACCACGGTGTGGTGCTGTGCCGTCCAGGCGTCGATCTTGCGGCCACCGTCTTGGGTAAAGCGCACCAGGCTTTCCAGCAGCTTGACGCGCAGCAGGCAAAACACCGGCTGGGTGCGCACCTGCATGTGACCGTCTTTGCCTGCCTCGGGCGCAGCCACCATGGCAATGTCGGCGTCACTGGCTGCCAGCGCGGCGGCCAGGCGCTGCGCCAGATCCAGCGGCAGCAGCGGGGTGTCGCAGGGCACGGTGAGCAAATACGGGGTTTCGCAATGCTCCAGCCCGGTCAAAAAGCCCGCCAGGGGGCCGGCGTAATCGGCCAGTGCATCCGGCCAGACCGACACGCCAAAGGATTCATAAGCGGCCAAATTACGGTTGGCATTGATCATGATCTCACCCACGCCGCCGCCGATTTGCAAACGGGTGAGGGTGTGCAGCGCCAGCGGCATACCATTGAAATTTTGCAAGCCCTTGTCAACGCCGCCCATGCGGCTGCCGCGGCCACCCGCCAGGATGACGGCGGTGATGTCAGATGTTTGAATCATTGAATTTTTCCCAATAGGTCACGCGAAGCGACAGGTGTGACGCCATGTCAGCCACCGATGTAACTCATCTCGACCCGTTTCACCGGGGCACTTTGGTCTGCAGGCAAGCTGCTGCGCTGCTCTGAATAGTTGTCGGTGCGGCCTTGCCAGATGTGCGCCACAGCGCTTTGCAAGTCGGCATCGCTGGCCTGGCCACGCACCAGGCTGCGCAAGTCGTAGCCTTTTTCGGCAAACAGGCACAGGTAAAGCTGGCCTTCGGTGGACAGGCGGGCGCGGTTGCAACTGCTGCAAAAAGCTTGGGTGACGCTGCTGATCACACCGATCTCTCCCGCTTCGGTGTCGTGGGCCCCAGAAGCGTTGGTGTAGCCCCAGCGCTGTGCGGTTTCACCGGGGGAACTGGCGCTGAGCTGTACCAGCGGCAGCTCAGACTGGATGAGTTGCACAACCTCGGCCGAGGGCATCACCTCGTTCATGCGCCAGCCGTTGGTGGCACCCACGTCCATGTACTCAATGAAGCGCAGCACCATGCCGCTGCCTTTGAAGCGCCGTGCCATCGGCAAAATTTCTTGCGCGTTGGTGGCGCGCTTGACCACCATGTTGATTTTGATGGGCCCCAGGCCCACAGTACGCGCGGCCTCGATGCCTTCGAGCACGTCGGCCACCGGAAAGTCCACGTCGTTCATGCTGCGAAACACCGCATCGTCCAGGCCGTCCAGGCTGACGGTAACGCGCTGCAGGCCGGCATCTTTGAGGCTTTGCGCCTTGCGCGCCAACAGCGAGCCGTTGGTGGTGAGGGTGATGTCAAGCGGTTTGCCAGCCAGGGTGCGCAGGCCAGCCAGTTGTTCAATGAGTTGCTCCAGGTTTTTGCGCAACAAGGGCTCACCGCCGGTGAGGCGGATTTTTTCGACACCGTGCGCCACAAACACCCGTGCCAGACGGGTAATTTCTTCAAAGCTGAGCAGGTCACTGTGCTTGAGGTAGGCGTAGTCTTTGTCAAAAATCTCTTTGGGCATGCAGTAGTTGCAGCGAAAGTTGCAGCGGTCGGTGACGCTGATGCGCAGGTCGTGCAGGGCGCGCCCGCGGCGGTCGGCGATCAGGCCATCGGCTTGGATGCGCGTGGCGGCATCAAAAGCCGCAGCGGGCACGGCCAGGCCGCTGGGGCGCAAGTCCATCAAGGGAATCACGCGGTGGGTGTCTTGGTCGGTCATTGTGTTTTTTGCAGGTGATTACCAATGGTGCAATTGATTTTGGCATGAAACAAAAAACCCGCCGTAGCGGGTTTTTTGCAGAACTTAAGACAGATCAAGCGCCGTGGATTTTCATCATCACCGGCACGATCAAGAGCGCCACGATGTTGATGATCTTGATCAGCGGGTTGACCGCCGGGCCTGCTGTGTCTTTGTAGGGGTCGCCCACGGTGTCGCCGGTCACGGCGGCCTTGTGGGTTTCAGAGCCCTTGCCGCCAAAGTGGCCGTCTTCGATGTACTTTTTGGCGTTGTCCCAGGCACCGCCGCCGGTGCACATGGAGATGGCGACAAATAAGCCGGTCACGATGGTGCCCATCAGCAGACCACCCAAGGCCGCTGGGCCAAGAATCAAACCGACCAAGATCGGGGCGACCACGGGCAGCAGCGACGGAATCATCATTTCCTTGATGGCGGCGGTGGTCAGCATGTCCACAGCGGTGTCGTATTCCGGCTTGGCTGTGCCTTCCATGATGCCCTTGATGTCGCGGAACTGGCGGCGCACCTCCACCACCACGGCTCCGGCAGCGCGGCCCACGGCCTCCATCGCCATGGCACCGAAGAGGTAAGGAATCAAGCCGCCAATGAACAAACCAATGATGACCATCGGGTTGCTCAAGTCAAAGGTGATGTGGGTGCCGTAAGCGTCGAGCTTGTGGGTGTAGTCGGCAAACAGCACCAGCGCGGCCAAACCGGCTGAACCAATGGCATAACCTTTGGTGACGGCCTTGGTGGTGTTGCCCACCGCATCCAGCGGGTCGGTGATGTCGCGCACGCTTTTGGGCATCTCACTCATTTCGGCAATGCCGCCAGCGTTGTCGGTGATGGGGCCATAGGCATCCAGCGCCACCACAATGCCGGCCATGCTGAGCATGGCGGTGGCCGCAATGGCAATGCCGTACAGGCCAGCCAGTGCGTAAGCGCTGTAAATGGCGGCGCAGACAAACAGCACCGGCCAGGCGGTGGAGCGCATCGATACGCCCAGGCCGGCGATGATGTTAGTGCCGTGGCCGGTTGTGGAGGCTTCGGCGATGTGGCGCACCGGGTGGTATTGGGTGCCGGTGTAGTACTCGGTGATCCAGACCAGCACGCCGGTCAAAATCAGGCCGACAGCGCAAGCGCCAAACAGACGCATCTGGCTGCCGGTGGCGGTGACCGCGTTGTCAGGAATCAGCGCCTGGGTGACAAAGAAGAACGCCACCAGCGACAGCACGCCAGCCACGGCCAGACCCTTGTACAGCGCTGGCATCACGTTGGTCATGCCGGGTGAGGCTTTGACAAAGAAGCAGCCGATGATGGAGGCCACGATCGACACAGCACCCAGTGCCAGCGGATACACCACGGCGCTGGTACCGGCGGAGCTGAGCAGCAGCGCCCCCAGCACCATGGTGGCGATCAGCGTGACGGCGTAGGTTTCAAACAAGTCAGCGGCCATGCCAGCGCAATCGCCCACGTTGTCACCCACGTTGTCGGCAATCACCGCCGGGTTGCGTGGGTCATCTTCCGGGATGCCAGCTTCCACCTTGCCCACCAGGTCAGCGCCGACGTCAGCGCCCTTGGTGAAAATGCCGCCGCCCAAGCGGGCAAAGATGGAGATCAGCGACGAGCCAAAAGCAAAACCGATCAGCGGGTTGAGCAATTGCGCCAGATTTTTGTCCGGTGTCAGGTTACCGTTACCGGTGAGAAACCAGAAAAAACCGGTGACACCCAGCAAACCCAGCCCCACCACCAGCATGCCGGTGATGGCACCGCCGCGAAAAGCCACGTCAAGCGCCGGGCCAATGCCGCGGGTAGCGGCCTGTGCGGTGCGCACGTTGGCGCGCACCGACACGTTCATGCCGATGAAGCCACATGCGCCCGAAAGCACCGCACCGATGATGAAGCCAACGGCGCTCAGGCCGTCGAGAAACACCGCGATGAGGATCGCCAGCACGATGCCAACCATGGCAATGGTTTTGTATTGCCGAGCCAGATAAGCGGCTGCACCGGTTTGAATGGCTGCGGCAATTTCTTGCATGCGGGCGTTGCCCGCGTCCTGGGAAAGAATCCAGCTTCGGGCCCAAAAGCCGTAGCCGACGGCGATCAAGCCGCAGATAAGCGCCAAGATCAGCGCTGAGTTGCCTGTCATAGAAAAATCTCCTGTCTGTTGTTTCGCGAGGTGGTGGTGCAACGCATTGGGCTCCACCGCTGCGTTGCTTCCTCGTCAAATGACACCAGGACGGTGCAACAAGAGCGATTGGCCAACCGGCGAACTGTACCGCCGAAATATGACATTTCAACCTTTCGCAAGTGGCAAGTAAGTAAAATCAGGGTTAATCCCAGTGTTCCTGATTTAACTCAAACCAAAGAGACCCCTATGTCATTAGATAACGTTACCCCCGGCCCCAAAGCACCTGAAGAATTCAACGTCATCATCGAAATCCCGATGAACGCCGACCCGGTCAAATACGAAGTAGACCATGACACCCACGCCATTTTTGTCGACCGTTTCATGAGCACAGCCATGCATTACCCCACCAACTACGGTTATGTGCCGCGCACCATCAGCGGCGACGGCGACCCGGTGGACGTGTTGGTGATCACCCCCGTGCCCTTGATTCCAGGCGTGGTTGTCACTTGCCGCGCCATCGGCATGTTGCTGATGGAAGACGAGGCCGGTATGGACGCCAAAGTGCTGGCAGTGCCGATCGACAAGATTTTGTCGCTCTACAGCCGCTGGCAAAAACCCGAAGACCTGAGCCCGTTTCGCCTGAAGACCATTGCCCACTTCTTTGAGCATTACAAAGACCTGGAAGCCAACAAATGGGTCAAGATTGATGGCTGGGTAGGTCCGGATGCGGCCAAAAAAGAAATCATGGACGGTATGGCCAGTTACAACGCCGCTGAAAATAATTAAGCATATTTTTGCCATCTAGCCCTTATATTTAAAGGGCTAGCAGCTATTAAAAATGAAGCGCCTGCAGGTTGAGAAACCTGCAGGCGTTGTTGTTTGTGGCGCTAAACTTGGCGTTCAATTTTTCAACGGAGACCAAGCCATGAAGTTGTTGCGCTATGGGCCAGCTGGCCAGGAAAAACCGGGGTTGCTGGATGCGCAGGGCAGGGTGCGTGACTTGAGCGCGGTGGTGCCAGACATTGCCGGTGTGGTGCTGCTGCCCGCTAACCTGGACAAGTTGCGGTGCCTCAAGCTGGACGACTTGCCGCTGGTGTCTGGTGTGCCGCAACAAGACTTGCGGCTGGGCGCCTGTGTCGGGCAGGTGGGCAAATGCATCGCCATTGGCCTGAACTACGCCGACCATGCGGCAGAAGCGGGCATGGCGGTGCCGCCTGAACCAGTGGTATTTAACAAATGGACGAGTTGCCTGTGCGGCCCCAATGACCCGATTCAAATTCCGCGTGGCTCGGTCAAGACCGACTGGGAGGTGGAGCTGGCAGTCGTCATCGGGCAAGGCGGGCGCTACATTTCTGAGAGCGAAGCCATGAGCCATGTGGCGGGCTACTGCGTGATGAACGATGTGTCCGAGCGCGACTTTCAGCTTCATCGCAGCGGCACCTGGGACAAGGGCAAAGGCCATGACACGTTTGGCCCGCTGGGGCCCTGGCTGGTCACAGCCGATGAAATTGCCGACCCGCAGCATCTGGGCTTGTGGCTGGAGGTGGACGGCCAGCGCAGGCAAAACGGCAACACCAAAACCATGGTCTATGGCGTGCGTTTTCTCATCAGTTACTTGAGCCAGTTCATGAGCTTGCAACCCGGTGATGTGATCTCTACTGGGACACCGCCCGGGGTGGGTATGGGATGCAAGCCGCCGGTGTTTCTGCGCGCTGGCCAGACCCTGCGCCTGGGGGTAGAAGGCTTGGGTGAGCAAACCCAAGTGACGGTGTCGGCCTGAGTTGCGCGGCCGGGTCAACTTTGCTTTGACTTGGGGTTTGCGGCAGAGCGTTCAGCCTGACTTGAAGGGGCTGTGGTGCTGCAGTTCTGTCACATACTGCGCCACATCCTGGCCTTCGGCGTTTAAGAAGTCTTGCACTGCACCGGCAAAACCACGGTGCGCCAGCCAGTGGGCGCTGGTGGTTTGGACGGGCAGCAGGGCGCGCGCCAATTTGTGTTCGCCTTGCGCACCGCCCTCAAAGCGGCTGTAGCCATTGGCCATGCACCACGCCAGCGGCTGGTAGTAGCAGGCCTCAAAGTGCAGGCAGTCCACCCGCTCCAGCGCGCCCCAATAGCGACCGTAGGCGACGCGCTCAAAAGTTTCATGGTGTTTTAGGCCTCTAGCCCTTATTGCGCTTGTGTTAACAGCTATCAGGCTGGTAGCAATGGGCTGACCGTTGCGCTCGGCGGTGAACAGCAGCCAGGCGTCTGGCATGTGGGCGGCCATGTCAGCAAAAAATGCCCGGTTCAAATACGGTGCGTTGCCATGCTCAAGGTAGGTGCGCTCGTAGCACTGGTAAAAAAAGTCCCAGTCGGCTGAGCCGATGTCGCGGCCTTGGGCATGGCGAAAGCGCACACCGGCCTCATGCACTTTGCGCCGCTCCTGGCGGATTTTTTTACGCTTGTCTTGTGCCAGGGAGACTAAAAAATCATCAAAGTCGGCGTAGCCGGGCACGCTGTTTTGCCAGTGAAATTGCACCGTGTGGCGCTGCATCATGCCGGCTTGGTCACACGCCAGCAGGTCGTCGTCATTGGCAAACAAACAGTGCACCCCAGAGAGACCCACAGATTCGCACCAGCGAACAACCGCTTGCGCCAGCAGCGCACGCTCATGCGCGGTGCGGGCCAGCAGGCGGGCACCCGGCACCGGTGTGAACGGCACGGCGACCACCGCTTTGGGGTAATAGGCCAAGCCGTGCTGGGCGTAGGCGCGCGCCCAGCCCTGGTCAAACACATATTCACCGCGCGAATGGGTTTTGAGGTACAGCGCGCAGGCACCCGCCAACTGGCCTTGTTGCTCTAGCAGCACAAAGTGGGGCGACCAGCCGGTGTCGGGTGTGGCGCAGCCGCTGGTGTGCAATGCCGCCAGGTAAGCATGTTGCATAAATGGCGTGGCGTTGGTTTGTGCGCCAAGCAGTGTGTCCCACTGCGTTGCATCGACCCACAGCGGCGAATCTATGACCCGAATGACATAATCATTTTCCTCGGGGGACTGCGTGTTTCCCATATCTATCTGGCTGCTTTCTATGACTCTCAAAATCTGTGTGGCTCAGCTCAACCTGGTGGTGGGTGACCTGGCGGGCAACGCACAAAAAATCACCGCTGCGGCACGCGCTGCCTACCAGGACGGCGCGCGTTTGGTGCTGACGCCCGAACTCTCGATTTGCGGCTACGCTGCCGAAGACTTGTTTTTGCGCTCGGCATTCATCGCTGCTTGTGATGATGCCGTGAAATCCCTGGCGGCTGCTCTGGCCGGCCTGAAAGACCTTTGCGTGGTGGTGGGGCACCCCAGCGGAGGTGACCAACGTACCCGATCAGTGGCGGTGTCCCAGCGCTGGAACGCGGCTTCGGTACTGCGCGAGGGTCAGGTTATTGCAACCTATGCCAAGCGCGAACTGCCCAACTACCAGGTGTTTGATGAGCGCCGCTATTTCACGCCAGGGCAGGGCGTGTGCGTGTTTGAAGCTGGTGCGCCAGGCGAGCGGCTCAAGGTGGGTTTGCTGATTTGTGAAGATGCCTGGTTTGAAGCCCCGGCGCGTGAGACGGCACAAGCTGGGGCGCAGCTGCTGGCGGTGATCAACGCGTCGCCGTTTCATCTGGGCAAGGGCGACGAGCGTGAGCTTCGCATGCGCGAGCGGGTGTTGGCCTGCGGCCTGCCTCTGGTGTATGCGCACCTGGTGGGCGGTCAGGATGAGGTGGTGTTTGAAGGTCATTCCTTTGTTTTGAATGCCGATGGCAGTGTGGCAGGTCGCGCCCCAAGTTTTATAGAAAATAGCCTTCTAGCCCATGTAGAACAAGCGCAAGGTGCTATCAAAATAGTTGCGTCGATTGCGCCTGAGCGCACCCCAGACGCTGACTTGTGGGACGCATTGGTGCTGGGTGTGCGCGATTACATTGGCAAAAACGGCTTTCCGGGCGTGCTGCTGGGGCTGTCTGGCGGCATTGACTCGGCGCTGGTGCTGGCCATTGCGGTCGATGCCTTGGGCCGTGACCGGGTGCGCGCGGTGATGATGCCGTCGCCGTACACGGCTGACATCAGCTGGATTGACGCGCGCGACATGGCCGAGCGACTGGGGGTGCGTTATGACGAGTTGTCGATCGTGCCCGAGTTTGAGGCTTTTAAGGCCACGCTGGCGGGAGAATTCAAGGGGCTGGCCGAAGACACTACCGAAGAAAACATCCAGGCGCGCATTCGCGGCACGCTCTTGATGGCTTTGAGCAACAAATTTGGCAGCATCGTGCTGACCACTGGCAACAAATCGGAAATGGCCACCGGCTACTGCACGCTGTACGGCGACATGGCGGGCGGTTTTGCGGTGATCAAAGACCTGGTCAAAACCACGGTGTTCCGGCTGGCGCGCTGGCGCAACGCGCATGACCCGTATGGCACGGGGGCACAGCCGATACCTGAGCGCATCATCACCCGCCCACCGAGCGCGGAGTTGCGGCCAGACCAGAAAGACCAGGACAGCTTGCCGCCGTATGAGGTGCTGGACGGCATTCTGCAGCGCTACATGGAAGATGACCAGAGCATCGAGCAAATCATTGCGGCGGGGTTTGCGCCGGCCGATGTAGAGCGGGTCACGCGGCTGATCAAGGTCAATGAGTACAAGCGCCGCCAGTCGCCGGTAGGGATTCGCGTGACGCATCGCAGTTTTGGCAAGGATTGGCGTTATCCTATTACCAATCGCTTTCGCGCTTGAAGTTTGGGTCTGACGGCTGCCAGGCGCTTGCTTTGATTTCTTATCTTTTCATCTATTGAGGTATCCCATGAAACAAATCACTGCTGTCATCAAACCGTTCAAACTGGAAGAGGTGCGCGAAGGCCTGGCTGAGTGTGGTGTGACCGGGCTGACCGTGACCGAAGTGAAAGGTTTTGGCCGCCAAAAAGGTCACACCGAGCTGTACCGTGGCGCGGAATATGTGGTTGACTTTTTGCCCAAGGTGAAAATTGAAGTGGTGGTGAAAACCGATGATGTTGATCGTTGTGTAGAAGCCATCATCAAGGCCGCGCATACCGGCAAAATTGGCGATGGCAAGATTTTTGTGACGGCAGTGGAACGCGTGGTGCGCATTCGCACCGGTGAGCTGGACGAAGCCGCGATTTGATACCAATCAGTGGTGTGCGTTGAGCGGCTGCTTGCTTAACGAGAAACAACGCCCACAGCCGACAAGAATGGCGTGTCGTAGAGCCGGCTTCAGTCGGCCATGGCGGGTTGAAACCCGCCCTACGCAGGGCACGCATGTTTCGTGCTTTAACGTGAAACAACGCCCACAGCCGACAAGAATGGCGTGTCGTAGGGCCGACTTCAGTCGGCCATGGCGGGTTGAAACCCGCCCTACGCAGGGCACGCATGTTTCGTGCTTTAACGAGAAACAACGCCCACAGCCGACAAGAATGGCGTGTCGTAGGGCCGGCTTCAGTCGGCCATGGCGGGTTGAAACCCGCCCTACGCAGGGCACGCATGTTTCGTGCTTTAACGAGAAACAACGCCCACAGCCGACAAGAATGGCATGTCGTAGGGCCGACTTCAGTCGGCCATGGCGGGTTGAAACCCGCCCTACGCAGGGTACGTATTTTTCATGCTTTGGAGTGTCCTTGTTGAACATGGATGCTAGTTGGACGCGCTACCACCCAAAAGGTGAACCTGACTGAGACTGAAATAATCCATGTCCATCTGCACTTATTGAAGAAAACAAGCGGTTAACTGAGGAATCCAGGTTTAAGATGCCTTTGGTTTGACGTTTATAAGCTGCGTCCCAGCCAGTGCGTCGTGCCAGAATTGCTGGCGAGGGTGAAAGCGGCTGAGCACCGCCCACACGGCCACCCAGCCGATAAAAATCACGATGGCTTCGCCGCCTTTGAGCTCGGTGAGCCACGAAACCATCAAAGGCGGTAAAAACCACAACCAGCTGCAAAAGTAGCGCACCAAAGCTCTGGTTTGGGTAAGCGGTTGACCGTTCAGATCAAGCACTAGTATGTGCCAGGTTTTCATGGCCAAGGTTTGTCCCTTAGACCAGAGCCAGACAAAGTAAATGCCAAAAACCACAAACAAAAACGCCTGCAGGGCGTGGCGGTTGTCCATGGCATTTTTGGTTTGGCTCAAAGTCCCAAACAAATAGCCAGCAATAAAGACCACGCCAAACAGCAGCATGCCTTCATACAGCCAGCAGGCCATGCGGCGCATCAAGCCGGGGGCAACGAAAGCAGTCACAGCACCAATGGGCATCAGATTGACAGGTCTCAAATCAGTGGGCGGGTGCAGATGGGGAGGTTTTTGACGCTTTGGGCACTTTGACACGCGGAGCTAGGGGTAATTTGGGTGCTGAAGCCGCCAACGCCTGTTTTTGCTCAGCCGTGAGCGACTGGTAGACCTCCCAGCGTTCAGCCTTGTCCTCTACTGTGACACGTTGCGTTTGGGTGTAATTCAGGCGAGCCAAGGCGCGCTGCGTGGGGGTTAAAGCGGCCCATTGAGCCATGCGCGCGTGCAAACGTTCTTTGGCCTCTGGTGTCAAGGTATCAAAGTTGGCGCTTAATACGATCCATTTTTTTTTGTGAACTTCGGTGAGCTGTGGCCAGGAAGTGGCCAGAGGCTGCAGCGCTTGGCGTTGAGGCGGAGTCAATGTGAGCCAGTCCAAAGGGGCTGGCGGGGCAGGTAATGCCATGTTTTTGTTGCTGGCAGGGGCTTTGCCACTTGGCATGGCTGTTTGAGCTTGGGCAACTGGCATCATGAAACCGAAAGAAAGTATGCACATCAAGGTGATGGCAAAAGAAAAATTTTGAAGGCTTTTTCGCATGGTTTCAACGTGACTCAGTGGGGTAGCTGAGCTTTAAAAAGTACTTGAAACCGGGATCGATATAAGCAGCAGGAGGCAAGTCGTCGGTGAGCAAAACTCGGTCAATTTCTGCGGCATTTTGCATGGAGTCTTCGGTTTGAATGACATCGATCATCCATAAACCCAACAACAACGCCAGCAACATGCCGATACCGCTGAGCTGTGGCCATCTGGACGGGGACACCGAACGCTCGGCATGGCCGGTCATGCTATGTCCGGCAAAGGACAAGCTGGTTTGCGATTCATGTACCAGCACCAAGCGACGATGCTCCACGGCTTGCTCCCTGGCAGCACGCAGGCGCTGCAAGGTGTTGGCATTGATGTCATCCACACGGCTCAGCAAACGCTGAGCCAAAAGCTCACCTGCAGCATCAAGTGCTGGGTTGAAGTTGTCCTGGCGGTGGTGTGTATAGATGTTTTTCATAGCCGGATTCCCTTGGCTGAGAGCGATTTGATAAGACTGTGTATGGCCCTTGAACAATGTGTTTTGACGCTTCCTTGTGAGCACCCCATGGCCGTAGCTGTTTCTGAAACATCCATGTCTTCCCAATAACGCATCAGGAATGCTTCTCGTTGACGACCTGGTAACAACAGGACTTCTTCTTCAATTGCGCGCAAAGTTTGTGCCCGTTGACTTTGAATTTCAGGGTTTTCAAATTCCGCAGGTATGGCTGCGGTGGTGAGGCTTCCCAAAATATCAAAGTCATCGTCTTCGTTGCTTGGTTGAAAGTCGCTGAATGAGGAAAAATGTGCATTCTGCACTTTTTGATGCCGAAACCAGTCCAAGGTGGTGTTGGACAGGATGCGCTGAAACAGCATCGGCAACTCGTTGGGCGGCTTGTCGCCGTAATGTTCCGACAGCTTCATCATGCTGTCTTGAACAATGTCCAGAGCCGATTCATCGTTGCGCACATGGTAAGCCGTGCGTTTGAAGGCACGTTTCTCGATGCTTTTCAAAAAATCAGAGAGTTCAGCAGGAGTAGCCAAAGGAATGAACTTTATAAAGGTCGAACAAAAGGTTCATGGCCGTTGTCTTTCAGACGCTTGAGTAAGTTTGAATTATTGCATTCCAGAGTCCGGTGAGAAAACGTGCGCCAGACAGTGCGATAATTAAACAGCTAATTAATGCAAACGGGTCAAGGTTCAGCGCAAAAATCAGTGCGCTCATGGTTTTGGCCTTAAGTTTCGATGCGGCATCAAAAGTGTATGCAAAGAAGCACCCAAGGTTTTTCGTTAGAGAAATTCACAAAGGTTCATCATGGATATTTCAAAAGCCAATATGTCGGCATCAAACGCGTCCAAATCACAAATCCTTAGCAAGGTCAAGCACGAATCAGATGTCTCAGACCACGAGCTTCGTGGAGCTGAAATCATTGTCAAAGCCTTGCAGGCAGAACATGTCAAATACGTCTGGGGTTATCCGGGTGGTGCTGTTCTGCACATTTACGATGCTTTTTTCAAGCAGGACACCATTCAGCACGTGCTAGTTCGCCACGAACAGGCTGCTGTGCATGCTGCTGACGGTTATGCCCGCGCGACGGGTGATGTAGGTGTAGCGTTGGTTACCTCTGGCCCTGGTGTGACCAATGCGGTCACTGGCATTGCCACTGCCTTCATGGACAGCATTCCAATCGTGATTATCAGTGGACAAGTGCCCACACAAGCCATTGGCATGGATGCTTTTCAGGAATGCGATGCTGTAGGTATTACTCGACCCATTGTCAAGCACAACTTTTTGGTCAAAGATGCCCATGACTTGGCTGACATCATGAAGAAGGCTTTTCACATCGCGCGAAGCGGCCGCCCCGGTCCGGTGCTGGTGGATATTCCCAAAGACGTGTCGTTCAAAAAAGTGCCCTATCACGGCTATCCGCAGTCGGTTGAAATGCGTTCTTATAACCCGGTACGCAAAGGCCATGGCGGTCAAATTCGTAAGGCGTTGCAACTGCTTTTGGCAGCCAAGCGACCCTATATCTACACTGGTGGCGGTGTTTTGTTGAGCAATGCCTCTGCTGAGTTGCGTCAATTGGTTGACATGCTGGGTTACCCTGTGACCCACACCTTGATGGGTTTGGGAGCCTATCCGGCAAGTGAGCGCAAGTACCTTGGCATGCTTGGTATGCACGGTACGGTAGAAGCCAACAACGCCATGCAACATTGCGATGTGCTGCTGGCTGTGGGCGCGCGTTTTGATGACCGTGTGATTGGCAACCCCAAGCATTTCGCACAAAACGAGCGCAAGATCATTCACATTGACATTGATCCGTCCAGCATCTCCAAGCGCGTCCGGGTAGACATTCCAATTGTGGGTGATGTTAAAGATGTGTTGACAGAAATGATCGCCATGATCAAGGAAGGTGTTGTCAAACCTGATACCAATGCGCTTGGGATCTGGTGGGACACCATTGAAAGTTGGCGCAAGAACAATTGCCTGAAATATGACCATGGCAAAAATGACATCATCAAACCCCAGTACGTTGTGGAAACGCTTTGGAATATGACCAAGGATGCAGATGCCTACATCACTTCAGATGTGGGGCAGCACCAAATGTGGGCTGCGCAGTATTACCGTTTTGAAGAGCCACGCCGCTGGATCAATTCGGGTGGTTTAGGCACCATGGGTGTGGGTATTCCCTACGCCATGGGAATCAAGTTGGCAAAACCTGAAAGTGAAGTTTATTGTGTGACTGGTGAGGGGTCGGTGCAGATGTGCATCCAGGAACTCTCAACCTGCCTGCAGTACAACACGCCTATCAAAATTGTCGCGTTGAACAACCGCTACCTGGGTATGGTGCGCCAATGGCAAGAGGTGGAATATGAAGGCCGTTACAGCCACAGCTACATGGATGCACTGCCCAATTTCGTCAAATTGGCCGAGGCTTATGGACATGTGGGGATGCTGATTGAGCGTGCCTCGGACGTAGAGCCTGCGCTTCGCGAAGCTCGCAAACTCAAAGACCGAACGGTATTCATGGACTTCCGTACCGACCCCACTGAAAACGTGTTCCCGATGGTGAAGGCCGGAAAAGGCATTACCGAAATGCTGTTGAGCTCGGAGGACCTTTGATCATGAAGCACATCATCGCAGTTTTGCTTGAAAATGAGGCTGGCGCCTTGTCCCGCGTGGTCGGTTTGTTTTCTGCACGTGGCTATAACATTGAATCCTTGACCGTAGCGCCTACCGAAGACCCCAGTCTGTCACGTATGACGATTCAGACTCATGGCTCTGATGAAGTGATTGAGCAAATCACCAAGCATCTGAACCGCTTGATTGAAGTGGTCAAGGTGGTTGACCTGACCGAAGGTTCTTATACCGAGCGTGAGTTGATGATGGTCAAGGTGCGCGCGGTAGGTAAAGAGCGTGAAGAGATGAAGCGCATGGCGGACATTTTCAGAGGCCGCATCATCGATGTCACCGAAAAAAGCTACACCATTGAGCTGACAGGTGATCAGTCCAAAAATGATGCATTTTTGGATGCGATTGAACGCGGTGCGATTTTGGAAACGGTTCGTACCGGTTCCAGTGGCATTGGGCGGGGTGAGCGAATTTTGCGTGTCTAGTCAGTTGGGGACAGAGCTAAGGGTCTGTCCCGCAAGTCTTAGTCAGTTGGGGACAGAGCTAAAGGTCTGTCCCGCAAGTTATTTATTTTTTACAACGGAGTGAGTGATGAAAGTTTATTACGACAAGGATTGCGATCTGAGCCTGATCAAAGGTAAAACCGTGGCCATCATCGGGTACGGCAGTCAAGGTCATGCCCATGCACAAAATCTGAACGACAGCGGTGTCAAAGTGGTGGTTGGTTTGCGCAAAGGCGGTGCTTCCTGGGATAAGGTCGGCAAGGCGGGCTTGAATGTCATGGAAGTCAATGATGCCGTCAAAATTGCCGACGTGGTCATGATTCTGTTGCCTGATGAACAAATTGCCGATGTGTACACCAATAACGTGGCTCCCAACATCAAGCAAGGCGCTTCTTTGGTGTTTGCCCATGGTTTTAATGTGCATTACAACCAGGTTATTCCTCGGGCTGACCTGGACGTGTGGATGGTGGCCCCCAAGGCTCCAGGCCATACGGTGCGCAACACTTACACCCAGGGTGGCGGTGTGCCGCATCTGATCGCCATTCATCAGGACAAGAGCGGCAAGGCACGCGAGTTGGCTCTTTCTTACGCCATGGCCAATGGCGGCGGCAAGGCTGGCATCATTGAAACCTCGTTCAAAGAAGAAACAGAAACCGACTTGTTTGGTGAACAAGCTGTGTTGTGTGGCGGTGCGGTTGAGCTGGTCAAAATGGGGTTCGAAACCTTGGTGGAAGCCGGTTACGCCCCTGAGATGGCGTACTTTGAATGCCTGCATGAACTGAAGCTGATTGTTGACCTGATTTATGAAGGCGGCATCGCCAACATGAACTATTCGATCTCCAACAATGCCGAATACGGTGAATACGTGACTGGCCCTGAGGTCATCAATGCACAAAGTCGCGAAGCCATGCGCAATGCCCTCAAACGCATTCAAAATGGTGACTACGCCAAGTCGTTTATCCTGGAAGGCCGCACCAACTACCCCAGCATGACGGCACGTCGCCGCAACACGGCAGATCATCAGATCGAAATTGTGGGCGGCAAGCTGCGCGCCATGATGCCCTGGATTGCCAAGAACAAGCTGGTAGACCAAACACGCAATTGATGATTGTGCTAGGCATGACAAAGGCCACTTCGGTGGCCTTTGTTATTATGAAGTTCTATTTGAGGCCAAACTAATGGACGATGTGAACACACAGGATGTGGATGGTGATGACATTGTGGTGGTGAAAAAACGCCGCAAGGGTATTTATGTCTTGCCAAATCTTTTCACATTGGCGGCACTGTTTGGCGGGTTTTATGCCATTGTGATGGCCATCAATGGTCGTTTTGATCTGGCTGCCGTGGGGGTTTTTTGCGCCATGGTGCTCGATAGTCTGGACGGACGCGTCGCTCGTATGACCAACACCCAAAGTGCTTTCGGTGAACAAATGGATTCCCTGTCTGACATGGTTTCTTTTGGTGCTGCACCTGCTCTGATTGCTTATGTGTGGGCGCTCAAAGGCCTGGGGCGCTGGGGCTGGATTGCTGCATTTGTTTATTGCGCGTGCGCTGCCTTGCGTTTAGCCCGTTTCAACGTCAATACGGCGGTGGTTGACAAGCGTTATTTCCAAGGCTTGCCGTCGCCAGCTGCTGCTGCTTTGGTGGCTGGGTTCATCTGGGTGATGACTGATTTGGAGTTTGAAGGCAGGCAATGGGCTTGGCCCATGTTTGCACTATCGCTCTACGCAGGTTTGACCATGGTGACCAATGTGCCGTTTTACAGCTTCAAAGACATTCAAATGAAACGCAGTGTGCCTTTCGTGGTGATTGTGATGATTGCCATCGGCATTGCCGTCATCAACATTGATCCGCCTATTGTGATGTTTGGCCTGTTTGTATGCTACGGTTTGAGTGGCTATGCCTTGTATTTTTGGCGAAAAACCAAAGGCATTCCTACCAGTGTCATCAGTACTTCTACAGATGAACCGGAGGAGCGGGGGCTGCACAAGTGATGGCTTGTGGTATATTGAAGTCATGCATAAATTTTCACTACTGCTAGACCTGACGTCCTTCGGGCGGAGTGGTTAGCGCGTGATTGCATCAACCCCAAAAGCCCGTAAGCAATTGCTACGGGCTTTTTTGTTGGCTCAAGCAAACCTGGTTCATTTTCAAGCCCCTTTGGAGAAACAACATGTCAGATAAATTGGTCATTTTTGATACCACCTTGCGTGATGGCGAGCAGTCTCCTGGTGCTTCCATGACACGTGATGAGAAGCTGCGCATTGCCCGCCAGTTGGAGCGCCTTAAAGTGGATGTCATTGAGGCTGGTTTTGCGGCCAGTTCCAATGGTGATTTTGAAGCGATCAAAGCCATTGCAAATGCCATCAAAGAGTCCACTGTTTGTTCGTTGTCACGTGCCAATGACAAAGACATTGCTCGTGCCGCAGATGCATTGGTGGGAGCCAGTCGTGCGCGAATTCATACTTTCATTGCAACCTCTCCAATTCATATGGAGAAGAAACTGCGCATGACACCTGATCAGGTACTTGAGCAAGCCAAACAAGCTGTTCGCTTTGCACGCAACCGGGTGGCTGATATTGAATTCAGTGCCGAAGATGCTTACCGCAGCGAAGAAGACTTTTTATGCCGCGTGATAGAGGCTGCGATCAATGAGGGCGCGGGCACCATCAATGTGCCTGACACGGTAGGTTATGCCATACCTGAGCTGTACGGCAATTTCATCAAACGACTGCGCGAACGTGTGCCCAACTCCGACAAAGCCATTTGGTCGGTTCATTGCCACAATGACTTGGGCATGGCGGTGGCTAATTCTTTGGCTGGGGTCAAGATTGGTGGTGCCCGGCAAGTGGAATGCACCATCAATGGTTTAGGAGAACGAGCAGGTAATTGCAGCCTTGAAGAAGTTGTCATGGCGATGCGAACCCGGCGTGATTACTTCGATCTTGATGTGGGTATCGATGCCACCCAAATCTTGGCTGCCAGTCGCATGGTCAGTCAAACCACTGGTTTCGTAGTGCAGCCCAACAAGGCCATTGTGGGCGCAAATGCTTTTGCGCATACGGCCGGCATTCATCAGGACGGCATCATGAAAGCGCGGGACACCTACGAAATCATGCGCGCTGAAGACGTGGGTTGGTCTGCCAATAAAATGATTTTGGGCAAGCTCAGTGGTCGTAATGCGTTCAAGCAGCGCCTGCAAGAACTCGGTGTTCAGATGGACAGTGAATCCGACGTGAACCTGGCATTTGCAAAGTTCAAGGAACTGGCTGACCGCAAGAGCGAGATTTTTGACGAAGATATTCTGGCACTGGTCAGCGAAGAGAGCGTTGCACAAAGCCATGAACAATATGGTTTTGTCTCGCTTGCCCAGCACAGCGAAACCGGTGAATTGCCGCAGGCCAAAGTGGTCATGACCATCGCCGGTAAAGAAGTGACAGGCACAGCCAACGGCAATGGCCCGGTGGACGCGTCGCTGAAAGCGATTGAGACGAATGTCCACAGTGGTGCGGAAATGGTGCTTTATTCCGTCAATGCGATCAGTGGTTCTACCGAAAGCCAGGGCGAGGTGACGGTGCGTTTGCAGCAGAACGGGCGTGTGGTTAACGGCGTGGGTGCTGATCCAGACATCGTGGTGGCCTCCGCCAAAGCGTACCTCAGTGCGCTGAATAAACTGCAAAGTCAGGCGGAACGCGTAGCTGCTCAAGGCTGAATGCGTTAAACCAGTTTAAGAAAGTCTTGCAAGTACTTGTCACTGCGAGACTTTCTGACTTAAACTCCACCAATGGTTTATTCATGTTCAGGAGTCAAGTCAATGACAAAGTGTTCTCAAATTGCCCTGGAACGGTGGTTACGCGGTGTAGTGGGGTTCTTGACGCTGCTGGGCATATTGGTTGCTTCTCCTGCTGGTCTGGCAGACACCGTAAAAGCCAGTTCAGTTACGCATAAAAAAGTTGTCAAAACAGCCAGTGCACGAATCAAGCATACCTTTGCAGCAAAAAAGAAATTAGTAGCTTCGGCACGGACAAGACAAAAAGCAAGCCCATCTTCTTTGGGGAAATCCAGAGGACTGCATTCCGTTCAGGATAGTTTGAATTTGAAATCCAGTGTCGCACTGGTGGTCGATCAGGAAACCAATGAAGTTTTGTTCAAAAAAAACGAGCAAGCTATATTGCCCATTGCTTCATTGACCAAATTGATGACGGGTCTGATCGTCAGTGAAGCCAATTTGCCATCGGATGAAAAAATAACCATCACTCAGGAAGATGTGGATACCGAAAAAGGCAGTTCTTCCCGGCTTCGGGTGGGCACTGTGCTAAGTCGGGGGGAGCTGTTGCACTTGGCACTGATGTCAAGTGAGAACAGGGCAGCGCATGCGCTGGGGCGTACTTACCCCGGAGGCCTGGCAACTTTTACGAGCTTGATGAATGCCAAAGCACAATTGCTTGGCATGAAAGATACGCGATATGTAGAACCCACAGGTTTATCAAGTGAAAACCGCTCTAGTGCCAACGACCTTGTCAAGCTGGTTGATATGGCTCACAAACACCCTTTGCTGCGTGAATTGACTACTTCACCAGGTTTCCAGGTTGCTGTGGGCAACCGTGTGCTTCAATACAACAATACCAATCGACTGGTCAAAAATTCATCTTGGGATATTGGGTTGCAAAAAACAGGCTATATCGCTGAGGCCGGTCGTTGTCTGGTGATGCAAACCAAAATAGCAGGACGACAACTTATCATGGTGTTTCTGGATTCTGCAGGGTCGTTGACACGTATTGCAGATGCACAACGTGTCAGACACTGGCTTGAATCCATTCCCCGCGAGGCGCTGGTTTCTCAGTCGGAAAATCGCTTGGGTGTGTAGGCCTTCTGGGGATTTACGCCTGCTAACTCTGGAACCCCAGACTTTTTGAAATTTCGTGTGCAGTGGCTTTTAATTTGTTGATCCAGGCATCATCCATTCGAGATGCTGGTGCCGAAATGGATAAGCCTGCGATCAATTTGCCTTGGTCGTTATAAATGCCGGCTGCCATACAACGCACGCCCAGTTCCAATTCTTCGTTGTCGTTGGCAAAGGCATCATGCCGCACTTTGGTCAATTCGCGTTCCAGTGCAGGCAGTTGGGTCAAACTGTTTTTGGTGTGGCCACTCAGACCGGTGCGTGTTGCGTAGGCTCGAACCCTGGGTGTGTCATCTGCGGCCAGAAACAGTTTCCCGACAGATGTCAGGTGCAATGGAGCGCGTCCACCGATTGCACGAATCACCTGCATGCCGGAGCGTTCGCTGTAGGCGCGTTCAACATACACGATTTCATCGCCCTGGCGAACGCTCAGATTCACAGGTTGCTGGGTCAAGCGGTGCAGTTCGTGCATGGGAGCCAAGGCGGCATCTCGCACATTGAGTCTGTTTTTGACCAAATTGCCCAGTTCCAGCAAGCGCATGCCAAGCCGATAACTGCCGGACTGTGGGCGATCTACAAAGCGGCCAATGGCCAAATCGTTCAGGATGCGGTGGGTTGTAGAGGGGTGCAAGCCTGTTTTTTCGCTGATTTCTTTAAGCGAAATGGCTTCTTCTCTGGAGGCCAACACATCCATCACAGCGAATAAACGCTCAATGACTTGAACCGTGGGGGTTTCTGGTGTCCCCGTTTCTGACTTGCGCATGAAAACTCCTGTGTGATACGCCATTTTATCTGGTGAAAAATGACACGTCGTGCATAGCATGACCCAAGTCACAAGTCACAAGTCACAAGTCACAAGTCACAAGTCACAAGTCACAAGTCACAAGTCACGGTGCAGCCATTGTCCCTTCAGTAGCAACTCATGCGGCTTGAATCGGGTCTTGTAGGACATCTTCTGGCAATCCTCAATCCAGTAGCCCAAATACAGGTAGCGCAGGCCAATGGAGCGGGCATATTCAATTTGCCAAAGCACATTGAACGTGCCATAACTCTGCCCTGTTATGGGTTCATAAAAGGTATACACCGCTGACAAGCCATCGCTGAGTCGGTCAACGATGGACACCATACGCAGGGTTTTGGCCGAATCAGGTTCACGAAATTCGATCAGGTATGAATCCACCAGCGTATCAACCATAAATTCTTGGTATTGCGCCATATCGTCTTGATCCATGCCTCCGTTTGCATGCCTGGCGTGCTGGTAGCGCTGGTACAGGGCGTAGTGCTCTTCTGAAAAAAAGGGCTTGCTAATGTGGGCACAGAGCGGCCCATGTTGTTTTGCCGCGCGCCGCTGGCTGCGATCTGCCTGGAATTCATTCACCGGGATACGAATCGAGGTGCAGGCTTGGCAATGATCACAGTGGGGGCGGTAAATGAAGCCGCCACTGCGACGAAAACCCTGGCGAACCAGCTGACTGTAAAGTTCGTTTTCAACCGGTTCGCCAGCTTCGGCGACTTGAGAGCGGGCAATGCGGCCTTCAATGTAGCTGCAAGGGTATGCAGCAGTAGCGTAGTACTGAAGTGGATGGGTTGAATTTAAAGTGTGCTGCATCACGTGTTGTGGCTGCTAAGCATGTCAAGATTCTTCCAGTAAGAGGGCGCAAATTTCCACTCAAACGCTGACATTTCGGCCAGGCTTTGCACCTTTCTGATGAAATTTAGTCTTGGTATTTCAACCGCCCCGAGTGCGGCTAGATGCCGGGTGTTTTGTTGGCAGTCAATTTGCGGAATGTGGTGTTGATGGCAAAGCGCTACCAGTGCTGCAAGTGCAATCTTTGACGCATCTGTCGAACGGTGAAACATGGACTCGCCAAACACGGCATGCCCAATACCAACGCCATACAGGCCTCCTATCAGTTGCCCATCAACCCAGGTTTCAACGCTGTGTGCCAAACCGGCTTGGTGAAGATTAGAGTACGCATTAATCATTTCTGGCAATATCCAGGTGTCAGATTGGCCGGATCTTGAAATGGTGCTGCAAGCCTGAATCACATCTTTGAAAGCTGAGTCAATGCGAATTTCATTTGCGTTCGAGCTTGAAAATTTTTTAATTGTTTTTTTGAGTGATGACGAAACCCGAAAGTTGTTTACATGAAGCACCATACGCGGGTCAGGACACCACCATAGCGGTGGCTGACCGGCGCTATACCACGGAAATATGCCGTTAGCATAAGCATGCTTTAGCGTGTCAACGCTCAGGTCGTTTCCGGCACACAACAAGCCAGGTGCAGGGCTTTCCTCTCCCCATGTTTGATCGAAGGGTGGGAAAGGCTGACCGGCTTCAAGCCATGGCAATGGAAGCGTCATGATCCTATATTCCTCAGTTGATCGCTTGTTTTCTTCAATAAATGCATGTAAACATTGATTATTTCAGTCTCAGTCAGGCTACCTTTTGGGTGAGAGCGCTACGCACCCGATTGAGCCACTGGCAACGCGCCTGGGGTCGTTGCTTCTCCTTGCGGCCAGTAGCCCGCTACGTCGTCACGCTTACCCAGCCGCGCCGCCAGCAGCCAAATCGGGCGCGTCCAACTGAGGAATTCAGGATGATGCTTGATGTGCTTGCGGAAAACATGTCTTTGTACTTATGGGAGAAACAATGGTTCAGGTCATGATAAGTCATGGCACGCTGGTTGGTTGATTGCCTAATATGCTCTGCACCGATAATGTTATTTTTATCACAGTAAGCAAAGCACAAGACCCATGGCTCAATACGTATTTTCAATGAACCGCGTCGGCAAGATCGTGCCACCCAAGCGGCATATCCTGAAAGACATTTCACTCAGTTTTTTCCCTGGTGCCAAGATCGGTGTGCTCGGTACCAACGGTTCAGGCAAGTCAACGCTGCTCAAGATCATGGCCGGCGTGGACAAGGACATTGAAGGCGAAGCTATTCCCATGCCGGGGCTCAACATTGGCTACCTGCCGCAAGAGCCGCAGCTCGACCCGACCAAGACCGTGCGGGAGACGGTTGAAGAAGCCATGGGCAAGGTGATTGCCGCAAAAGCACGGCTGGAAGAGGTCTACATCGCTTACGGTGACGAGGATGCCGACTTTGACAAATTGGCCGCCGAGCAAGCCGAGCTGGAAGCAATCATCGCCACCGCCGGTACCGACTCCGAGCACCAGCTAGAGATTGCTGCAGACGCGCTGCGCCTGCCGGCGTGGGATGCCAACATTGGTGTGCTCTCAGGCGGTGAAAAGCGCCGTGTGGCGCTGTGCCGCCTGCTGCTGGAACACCCTGACATGCTGCTGCTGGATGAACCCACCAACCACCTGGACGCCGAATCGGTGGATTGGCTGGAGCAATTTTTGCAGCGCTACAGCGGTACCGTGGTGGCCATTACCCACGACCGTTATTTTCTGGACAACGCCGCCGAGTGGATTCTGGAGCTTGACCGTGGTGCCGGCATTCCGTACAAGGGCAACTACAGTTCGTGGATGGAGCAAAAGCAGGCCCGTCTTGAACAGGAAAAGAAGGGCGAAGAATCCCGCGCCAAGACCTTGAAGAAAGAGCTGGAATGGTCGCGCCAGAACCCCAAGGCACGCCAGGCCAAGAGCAAAGCCCGTTTGGCACGTTTTGAAGAACTGTCGGACTTTGAATACCAGAAGCGCAATGAAACCAATGAAATTTTCATCCCGGTGGCGGATCGCCTGGGGCAAGAAGTCATTGAATTTGTGGGTGTCAGCAAGTCGTTTGGCGACCGCATGCTGATCGACAACCTGAGCTTCAAGGTACCGCCTGGCGCCATCGTCGGCATCATCGGCCCCAACGGCGCGGGCAAGTCGACGTTGTTTCGCATGATTGCCGGCCAGCAGCAGCCTGACAGTGGCGAGGTGAAAATTGGCCAGACCGCCAAGATGGCCTTTGTCGACCAGAACCGCGACGATCTGTCCAACGAAAAAACCGTGTGGGAAGACGTCTCGGGTGGGCTGGACATGATCAACATCGGCAAGTTCACCATGGCCAGCCGTGCCTATTGCGGGCGCTTCAACTTCAACGGTGCCGACCAGCAAAAGCGTGTCGGAACACTCTCGGGCGGTGAACGTGGCCGCCTGCACCTGGCCAAAACGCTGATTGCCGGTGGTAACGTGTTGATGCTTGACGAGCCGTCCAACGACCTGGACGTGGAAACCCTGCGCGCGCTGGAAGACGCGCTGCTGGAGTTTGCTGGCTCGATCATGGTCATCAGCCACGACCGCTGGTTTTTAGACCGCATTGCGACACACATTCTGGCTTGCGAGGGCGACAGCCACTGGACCTTCTATGACGGCAATTACCATGATTACGAAGAAGACAAGAAACGTCGCCTGGGCGAAGAGGGTGCGCGCCCGCACCGCATGCGTTTCAAAGCCCTGAAGTGATGCTGCTTGATCTCGTGTTGTTTTGAACATGTCTGAGCTGTCTGGCCCCAACCTGGTGCGCTACAAAGCGTTTCTGACGCAGGCGGCGGCGGGTGGCAGCGCTTTGCTGGCGCGCGTTCTGGGGCTGGCGCGGCAGTCGATGCATGATGATGCCGTGCACTTGCGGGTTTCGTTGGAGCGCGATCAACTGGGCTTGTGTGTCAAATTGCTCGACAACCACGCGGCTCGCCTGTGTGACCAATACCCCAAAGTACTTGAAGCAGTTTTTTCCAGGCATAACGCGCACCAGTCCAGGCTGGGGGAAGTGTCCACCAGTGGCTTGCGCCTGGAGCAGTTGGCGCTGATGGATGAAGACCAGGTGCAAGAACGGGTGGTGATCGCCCGTGCCTTGCAACAAGTGCTGTTGAATACGCAACATGTGCTGACTGACCTGAATCCTTATCTATGTGCCTTGCAGGGCTTGCGCCAGGTGTCGGCATCACGCAACCCCTTGCGTCCTGATGCGTACGTGCTGGCGCTGGAAGAACTCATGACCAAGATGAGTTTGCCCGCCAGTGTGCGCTCGGTCTGGCTGGAGCACATGGCTTCGCCATTGGGTAATGCTTTGGGTGAAATTTACAGTCTGTGGCTATCGCAATTGCAAAGTCAGGGTGTTCAGCCGGCTGTTTTTGTGATGGTTCAAAGGCCTAGCGCCAACGCGTCACAACAAGCCGTGGTCAACCCGCCCACGCGGGCTCCGTGGAGCCCGCAGCATCGGACAACGGCCTTGAACCTGGGGCGATTGCGGCGTTTAATGAGCAGGGAGTTAGACCTTGCCGTCAGCCCGGTTGAAGCCGAAAAACCAGGGGCTAAGGTTCAAGTTGAGCCCACCAGCAACAAAGACTCTTTTGCCCTGCAGTTTGCCCGGGAGTTTGAGGAGCCGCAAGAAGACTTTGCACCCTCGACCGATTTTGATGCCACTGTGCCTGCAGCTTTTGAAACCTTGCAGGAAATGCAGCAGGCCGATCAGACGCAGGTGCTGCAACGCATGACGCATCACCCGTCTGCTGCCACAAGAGACACCGCTGGTGGTGTCGGTGTTGACTTGACTCTGCGCGAGAAATTCATCTACCAAGCCAAAGGTATGGCTCAGGTATTGAGCCTTGAAGTGGTGGCGTTGATGATCGACAACCTGGTTCAGGATCAACGTTTGCCGGAGCCAGTACGCCTAGTTTTGGCTCAACTGGAGCCAGCTTTGATGCGACTGGTGCCTGTGGATGCCCGGTTTTTTAGTAACAAGCAGCATCCCGCGCGTCGTCTGCTACAGGAAATTACAGAGCATGGTCTGGCTTTTAGTTCGCAAGATGAGCCCCTGTTTGCGGCATTCATGGCCTCATTGGAACGTTTTGTCAGTCCGCTGTCTACGCTCAGCATGGACAGTGCCGCGCCTTTTGCTGTGGCACTTGCCAGCCTGGAGTTGGAGTGGGAGCTGTGTGGCATCAAGGAAAGCGTTTCACCTGATAACGATGAAGCCAAGGTGGCTTTGAAAGTGGCTGAGGATCGCCATCTTTTGGCCAACAAGATGGCGGCAGAGATGCGCACCAATACCGAATTGAAAAAAATGCCGCAAAGCGTGGTTGATTTTCTGCTCGGCCCCTGGGCGCAGGTCATGGCCAGTGCGCAACTTAACAACCAAAAAGGCAGCAATGATCCGGGGGGCTACAAGGCCCTGGTTGCCATGTTGTTGTGGAGCGCCCAGCCCGAACTCACTACCACCAACCTTGACCAGTTGACCAAATTGGTTCCCCGCTTGCTGGTTTGCCTGCGCGAGGGTTTGCGCCTGATTGACTACCCGCCTACAAAAACCAGTTTGTTTTTTGATGTGTTGATGAAGTTGCACCAGCAGGCCTTTGATCAAAAAACGGCTCAGCCCGTGACACCAGCAAATACCAAGGTGACGGTGTCTTTGGCGGGTGAGCCAGAGGGCTGGGTAGCTCCCGAAGAAGCCCGTGTTTCGGGCTTGATGTCGTTGCAGGATGAAATAGATGCCACGAAAGCATCGGTGCCCCCAAGCCGGTCTGTTGTGCTGTCGGCCGTCCTGACAGAACAGGATGTTATTTTGGATGCTCTGAACACCGGCTGTTGGGTGGAATTGCGGGTTAACTTGGGTTGGTCGCGCACCCAGTTAACGTGGATCAGCCCGCAAAAAACCATGTACCTTTTTACCAACATCCAGGGCAAAACCCAGTCGATGACCAAGCGCATGTTGCTGCGCCTGAGCCAGACCGGAGCGTTCAAGGTGCTGGCGGAACAACCGGTGGTAGAAGATGCGCTCGATGGCGTGCTTCACACCGCCATGGTTAACAGCCTGGACCTCAGGCTTGAGTAAGTTTTTGGCGCACCAGTTCAATGTAGTTGCGCAGGGCGTACAACTCATCGGCATACGACAAGGGCACGCTGACCTGACCCACACGCTGCTCCAGTTCAGCCAGCTCTTTCAATAAAGAGGTCATGGGTTGACCCTGCGCATTGGCACGCTCTTCAATCTCGCGCAGCTGGCCGTACCAGCGAAACACGCGTGACCTGATTCTGAACTGGTACAGCGGCGGCACGATCCGGCTCAAGGGCAGTAGCACGGCCAGGATAATCCCCAACGCCAGCCCCATGCGCTCGATCAGGTTGGCATAGGCAAATGGCAAATAACGTTGCAGCAAGGGAATGCCGTTATTGATGACGCGCTGGGCCTCGGCGGACACGGCAAACTCGGTGTGTGCAGTGCTTGGAAACTCGCGCACTTTGCTGAACCAGCCGGCCTGGCCATGCAGCCCCAGGGCGGTTTGGGCAAACAGTTGTAGCAGGGCAGGGTGCACGCCGGGGCGGGCCAGCAGGGTGGTGGTGGTGGCGATCAGGTTGACATCCTGCGGCGGGATGTCACTGGCCAAATCGACCACGCCGCGCGGCAGGGTGACCGGGGTCAGAAAAGAAAACCGTCTGGAATAGGCCTCGCTCTGGGCAAAATTCATCAGCTTCACGCCCGGGGTTTGCAGCAGCATTTGCACCATCGATGATTCCGGAGCCGAGGCAAATAACAGGGCATCGAGCTCACCGTCCAGAAACGCCACCGTGGCCGGGGTCTGCGCCAGATGTGTCAGGGTCAAGTTGGCAGGTTCCATGCGGTTGAGGTCAAACAGCCGCTCCATCAAGCGCGGCACACCACTGCCCGTGGTGCCCACGTTCATGCGCAGGTGGCTCACCTCGGTCAAGGCATTCAAAGGGGTGTCACTGCGGTAAAACAGCCACAAGGGTTCGACAAACAGGCTGCCCAGCGATTGCAGTTCCGGCTGGTGCTCTGCACTGCCTGGTGCATTACCACCTTGTACAAAACCCAGGTCGACTTGGCCCTCACTCAGCCATTGCAGGTTTTGCGCTGCGCCTTCCGATGGCACCAGCTTGACCTCAATGCCAAACGCTTGCAATGCGCTGGCATAGCGTTTGCCAAACTCGTCGTAGGCGCTTTGTGCCGGGCCGGTGGCCAGCGTGACCTGTCTGGGCGGTGTTGGGTCCAGCCACACATAGGCCAAAAACAGCAAACCCGCCGCCAGTGCCAGCAATGGCCCTGCAGAAACCAGCAACTCCCGCAGGGACAGCAGGGTGTAGCGCAGCGGCTGGGGCATGGCCTGAGCGGTTTCAGCCAGCCAGCGCTGCTTTGACGGCTTGCGACACCAGACCCATGTCCGCCTTGCCAGCCAACTGGGTTTTGACTGCGCCCATGACCTTGCCCATGTCGGCCGGGCTTTTGGCACCCAGGCTGGTTACGATGGCTTGCACGGCGGCGGTGATTGCTTCGGCGCTCAGACGCTGCGGCAGGTAAGCTTCAAGCACCTTGATTTCGGCGCTTTCCTTGTCCGCCAAATCCATGCGTTCGGCCTGGGTGTAAGCGGCTACCGAGTCTTTGCGTTGCTTAATGAGCTTGTCCACAATGCCCACCAGGGTCACATCGTCCACCACGATGCGTTCGTCCACTTCTTTTTGCTTGACCGCCGCCAGCAGCAAGCGGATGGTGCCCAGGCGTTCACTGTCTTTAGCGCGCATGGCGGATTTCATGTCTTCGGTAACTTGGTCTTTCAGTGACATTTGGAATACTCCTGTGAATGGTTGATTCTGAAGTGGAAGGGACATAAAAAAAGCCCGCCTGAGCGTCCCCGGCGAGCTTTTTTGAGGCTGTGAAGCCCTGTGATGAAACAGGTTTAGAACAGCTTCTTGGGCAATTGCATCGCACGGATACGTTTGTAATTGCGCTTAACGGCGGCTGCCTTCTTGCGTTTGCGTTCAGCGGTGGGTTTTTCATAGAACTCACGGGCGCGCAGGTCGGTCAGGAGGCCGAGCTTTTCAATGGTGCGTTTGAAGCGGCGCAGCGCGACATCAAAGGGTTCGTTTTCTTTTACACGGATCGTTGTCATTACGTAATGTTGTCCAGAATATGCAGACTTCTATCAAAGGGAGATCGAGCCATTTGACGAACATCATGCGATTTTTCCCCACTTTAAAGTTGATCAGGCAGTGGGGGTTTGCCAGCAAAGACCGAGATTATAGCCAGTTGAAGCGCCTGGTTTGCCGTTATTGGTGGGCCCAATGACGCGCGTTGTGTGAATTTTGCGACATTTCCACGGCCAGCAAGCCTTCGAGCACATCACCCACCACGATCACGCTGGGGCTGCCAAGCTGCGCCCGGGCAATTGTGGCTCCCATGTCAACCAGTGCGCAGACCGCGTGGCGTTGCGTCGCCAGGCTGACGTTCTGAATGATGGCCACCGGCGTGCTGGCGGGCAAGCCTTGCAGCAATTCGGTCTGAATGTGCGTCACGCCGCGCACTCCCATGTAAATCACCAGGGTCAGTTTGGCCAGGTGCGCGGTGTTCGCCAGGGCGCGCCAGTTGGTGCCTGAATCGCCCGGCTTGGCGTGGCCGGTGATGAACACCACGCCGTGCGCATGTTCGCGGTGCGTCAGCGGCACGCCCAGCGAGGTGACGGCGGCCAAGCCGGCTGTGATGCCGTTGACCACGCTCACACTCAGGCCTGCGGCTTGCAAGTGCGCCACTTCCTCGCCGCCACGGCCAAACACAAACGGGTCACCGCCCTTGAGACGCACCACGTTTTCACCTTCGCGCACCGCCATGACGATGAGTTTTTCAATGAATGCCTGCGGTGTGGACTTGCAGCCACCACGCTTGCCGACATGGATCACCCGCGCGCCGGGCGTTGCCAGCGCCACCACCGCTTCACTGACCAGGTCGTCCACCAGCAACAGGGTGGCGGCCTGAATCGCTTTGACGGCCTTGACGGTCAACAGTTCCGGGTCGCCCGGGCCCGCGCCCACCAGCGTGCAATGGCCGGGGCCGGTGGCATGGCGCGGCGGCGCGTCGTTGTGGTGAATGACTTGGCCAAAGTGGGGCGGAATGTGGTGTGTCATGGTGTCGTCCTCATTTTTTCTGACAGACGCACAATGTGTGCCACCTGTTGGGCAATCGGGTCAGGAACGGGCAATTGGCCGCCTAGCACGGCCTGCGTCCAGCGCGCGGTGCTGGCAGCGTCTAGGGCGGGCAAATCAGGCAATTGGGCCAGTGAGCCGGTTTGCGCCTCTTGCACCCGGGTGCAGATGCCGGCGTGGATGGCATCCATGGCGGGCGTGCGGCGCGGGTCGGCCACTGGCTCGCCCTCAGTGCCGCGCAACAGCAGGGCGCTGGCGTGCATCAATTTTTGTGTCTCGGTCATGGCCACGGCGTATTCCGGGTGGGTGTAGCTGCCCACCACAATGGCCGGGCCACCGCACGGGTTCATCAGCTTGACCAGGCTGTGGGCTGAGTTGCGCAAACCGACCACGCGGCGCACGTCCAGCAGGCGCGCCAGGCCTGGGCAAAGCAGCGTGGTAGGCGCAAATTGAACCTCGCCAGATGCTATAGAATTAATAGCTGTTAGCTCAGGTAATTCAAGGGCTAGAAGCACATTTTGTGTAGAAACACGGCGATCCTCTGTGGCGCTGCCATGCACCACCACGGCCAGCCCCTGGCGCGAGAGCAACAGCGCCAGCAGCGGTGTCAACACCGGCAATTTGCGCGCGCCGTTGTAGCTCGGTAGCACCACGGTGGGGCCGTTGTGGGTCGGGATGGTGCGCAGGCGCTGGTGCGTGGCATCCAGAAAACCGGCCATTTCGGTGGGCGTTTCGCCCTTGATGCGCATGGCCAGGCAAAACGCGCCCACTTCCAGATCGGTCACCGCTCCGTCAAGCAGCTGACCAAACAGGTCGGCGGCGTGGGCGCGGCTCAAATGGCGTGCGCCGTCCTTGCCGCGGCCGATGTCTTTGATGTAGTGGCTGATGCTCATAAGCCCCCGATTGTCTTTGAGCTTTGAGAACTTTGGGTTATGAGCTTATGCAGCCACGACGGTGGGCAGGGCGGCGCGCACCAATCGCTGCAACTGCGGCACACAAGAGCCGCATTGGGTGCCACAGTGCAGCGTGGCTTGCAGCGATGCCAGGGCACCTGCCGGGCTACGGGCATCCGGCGTGGCCTTCGGGCCGGTGCATTGCGCCAGGTGCTCGGCAATGGCCAGGTCGGTCACGTTCAGGCAGGTGCACACCGGCTTGCCGCGTGACACCACCGGCATCGGTGGCGTGGCACCGGGCATCAGCAGGGCACGGCCATAGGCGTGGGCAGGCAAGTGTTCACGCAGCAGCGGGCTCATCCACTGCTGGGCGCGGGTGTCGCCCGCCAGCAGAAAAGCGTCCAGTGCGGTTTGGCTTTCTTCTTCGCTCAAGCGGATGCTGCGGCGTTGGCCACGCCGCACATCGCGGTAGCGCAGCACCTCTGCGCTGTCCAGACCCAGCAGCGCTTCAATCGCTTGCAGCACGGTGTCCATCACCGGTTCATGGTGCGCGGCGCGCAGTTGCAGGCCACTGCGTTCTTGCGGACCGCTGGCGCCGTTGGAAAACGGCACGCAGCTGGCAAAGGCAAATTCGCCCATCAACGCTTGCAGCTGGGTCTGAACGGCCAGCCTTGTGGCCTCGGGCAGCCAGGCCACGGCCAGCAGGTTCCAGGGCATGTTGGCCTTGAGGATTTTGACGGCGCTGTGTTTGAATTCGGGTTGTTTGGAGTCCGGGCAATACGCGGGCGTGGTCAGGGCGTTGACCCCAGCCAGGCGTTTGCCGCTGGCGCTGGTGCCGCTTAAAAATTCTTCACCCCAGTGCATCGCCATGAAAGCCTGGTTGATGGCAACTTCGGGGCCGGGCTGCACCGGCAGCGTGAGGCTGGCGCGGGTGCTGGTGACATGCACCAGGTCGCCAGCCTGCAACTGCAGCCGGGTCATGTCCTGCGAGTTCAGGGTCAGGGCGGGTTCGCTGGCATGGCCAAACAAACGCCCGAGCGTGCCGGTGCGGCTCATGCCGTGCCACTGGTCGCGCAGGCGGCCGGTGGTCAAAGAGAACGGGTAACGGGCGCTGCGCGGCTCGGCCACTGGCTGGTAGGCGGTGGCGACAAAGCGGGCTTTGCCGTCGGGCGTGGGGAAAACGCCGTCTGCGTAAAGTCTGGCCAAGCCTTGCTGCTGCCCGGCTTTCATCGGCCATGGTTGCGGTGCCACTTCAAGCAGGGCGTAGCTCATGCCGGTGATGTCCAGGTCACGGCCACGGGTGGACTCGCGGTGTTCGTTCCAGATGGCTTCTGGGCTGGTGTAGGGGAAGAGTGTGGGGGTGACTGCGTTGAGTGAACCAGCTATCTCTGTCGTAGGGTCGACTTCAGTCGACCATGGCGGATTGAAATCCGTCCTACAAGAGTCCATATCTGCCGTTTTTGACGATAGCGGGTGTTTCACGTTAACCCCATTGACCAGCAACTGTTCCAGGCGCTGCGCAAAGTCAGCGGCAATCTGCCAGTCGTGGCGCGCTTGACCTGCGGCGGGCACGGCTGCGCGCACGCGGCTGATGCGGCGCTCAGAGTTGGTCACCGTGCCTTCTTTTTCACCCCAAGTGGAAGCGGGCAGCAACAGGTCGGCAAAGCGGGCCGTGGCGGTGTTGGCAAAGGCTTCTTGCAGCACCACGAATTCAGCACGCTCCAGGGCGCGGCGCACCGTGGCCTGGTCGGGCAGGCTTTGTGCCGGGTTGGTGCAGGCGATCCACAGCGCTTTGATCTCGCCATCGGCGGCGGCTTGAAACATTTCTACGGCGGTCTTGCCGGGCTTTTCTGGCACGCTGGGGATGCCCCATAACGCGGCTACTTCAGCGCGGTCGGCGGCGCTTTTCAGGTCGCGGTGGCCGCTGAGCAAATTTGCCATGCCGCCCACCTCGCGCCCACCCATGGCGTTGGGCTGGCCGGTGAGCGAAAACGGCCCGGCTCCGGGTTTGCCAATTTGCCCGGTGGCCAGGTGCAGGTTGATCAGCGCGGTATTTTTGGCCGTGCCGCTGCTGGACTGGTTCAGCCCCTGGCAGTACAGGCTGAGCGTCGGTGCGCGGCCGGGGCTGTACCGGCCACTTGAGGTCGCTGTTGCGGCTGGATTGACGGCGTGTTCCACTGAGCCAACACCAACACCAACACCAACACCAGAAAGTGGTGCCATCCCGGCAAACCACTGCGCGGCTTGCGTTAGTGCGGTTTTGGTAATGCCGCAGACCTGCGTCACCACGTCAGGTGTGCAATCGCGTACCAAGGCTTTGAGGGCCTCAAAACCGCTGGTGTGGGCAGCGATGAAGGCTTGGTCTACCCAGCCTTCCCACAACATGATGTGCAGCATGCCGTTGAACAGCATCACATCGGTGCCGGGCAGGATCGGCAGGTACAGGTCGGCCACATCGGCGCTGTCGGTGCGGCGCGGGTCGGCTACGATGAGCTTCAGATTTGGGTTGGCTTGGCGAGCCTCTTCAATGCGTCGAAACAGCACCGGGTGCGCATAGGCCGGGTTGGCGCCAACGATGAAGATCGTGCCCGCATGGGCCACGTCGTCATAGCAGGTGGGCGGTGCGTCCATGCCCAGCGTCTGCTTGTAGCCGGTCACCGCGCTGCTCATGCACAGGCGCGAGTTGCTGTCCACATTGTTGGTGCCAATCAAGCCTTTGGCGAGCTTGTTGAAGACGTAGTAGTCTTCAGTAAGCAACTGGCCCGAGATGTAAAAGCCGACCGCGTCTGGCCCATGCTGCGTGATGGTGCTGGCAAAACGCTGTGCGGCCAGATTCAGCGCGCTGTTCCATGAGATGGCTTGTGTTGCGCCGCCGCGATGCAGGCGTTGCAGAGGTTGCAGCAGCCGCGCCTGGGCGGTGATGGCAGCGCTGGCGGTGAGGTGCAGCGTGGCCCCCTTGCTGCACAAGCGGCCAAAGTTGGCCGGGTGGTCAGGGTCGCCACGCACACCGGTGATTTGCTTGCCTTTGGACTCAATGATCACCCCGCAACCCAGACCGCAATACGGGCAGGTGGAACGTGTTTCAGTCATGGCTTGAGGCTTTCAAGGACAGAGGTATGGGCGAAATGGGCGCGATTGAGGGCGGCGCTTGCTTGGCCAGGTCATGCCGAGGCTCTTATGCGCAAGCGTTATGACGGGCCGGACCAGCCATGGGACGTGTCAAATCGATGGCGTGGCTGGCCAGCTCGGTGCTGTTCAAAAACACCTGTCCCGCTTCCACCTTGACGCTGAACTTGGGGGTGCAGCCAGCGTCTGGCGCGGCGGCTTCACCGCTGCCCAGGCCAATCGTCCAGTTGTGCAGCGGACAGGCCACGCTGTTGCCAAACACAATGCCCTGGCTCAAGGGACCGCCCTTGTGCGGGCAGCAGTCCAGCAGGGCAAACACCTCGTCTTTGTCGTTGCGGAACACCGCCACATCCATGCCGGTGCTGCGCTGGACGCGTCGCGAGCCCAGTACGGGGATGTCACTTACTTGGCAGATGAGAGTCCAATGGTTCATTTTGCTATTTCCTTTGTAGCTGGTTGCGCTTTATTAATAAGGGCTAGAGGCTGATTTGTTATAAAAATGTTTAAGGTGTGATCTGCTTCAAACAGTTTTGATTGGCTTTGCAGAGACTTTGTAGGGCGGACTTGAGTCCGCCATGGTCGACTGAAGTCGACCCTACA
>Ga0210044_10001156_pt1 | contig 39950 bp, 33 predicted proteins | sample CryGey13umfilter_2_FD_183959 | JGI IMG/M metagenome (GOLD analysis project Ga0210044, IMG submission 183959) | Groundwater microbial communities from aquifer in Utah, USA - Crystal Geyser 4/9/14 3 um filter (SPAdes) (version 2) | ecosystem: Environmental > Aquatic > Deep subsurface >... | reverse complement strand
TCTCAATTTATACTCAAAAATTTGCTTATCACAGAATGGAAATAATGCCTATCTTTGAATCGCGATTTTGCGATAAAACGAAAAATTTTAGGGGTTATTAGACAGCTTGCCTTGGCTCCGACGAGGGGTTGCCATTGTGTGCCATTGAAAAGAAAAAAAATAATCTGATAAAAATGAACCCGATTTTTCAACATATTATCATAGAGACAGTAAGACATCAACTTATAAAGAAGGATAAAAAACCATCTTCAAGCCAATTTGAAAGAGAAATCCAAAATACGAAGGTTGAATATACGCATTTACTACAAGATAGTTTTCTAATTCTATTAGGAGTGTTGTCAGCAAGTTTTGGATTAAAAGGATTTTTACTACCAAATGCATTCCTTGATGGTGGTGTAATTGGGATATCTCTTATTACAACCGAATTGACAGGGATATCACTTTCTGTTTTAATTGTTTTGATAAATATTCCTTTTATAATATTAGCATTCTCTACGATAAGCAGGCAATTTGCAATAAAAAGCATCATTGCAATTATATTACTTGCTGTTACAATTTATATAATTCCATTTTCTTCAATAACAGATGACAAATTATTAATCGCTGTATTTGGTGGTTTTTTCTTGGGATTGGGAATAGGCTTAGCAGTTCGCGGAGGTTCTGTGATTGACGGAACAGAAGTATTAGCAGTTTTTATAAGCCGTAAAACTTCATTGACAATAGGTGATGTTATATTAATTTTTAATATAATTATATTTGCTGTTGCCGCTTATGTGTTTTCTATAGAAATTGCATTGTATGCTATTTTGACTTATTTAGCTGCTTCAAAAACAGTTGATTTTGTAGTAACGGGAGTTGAAGAATATATAGGGGTGACGATAATATCTGATAAATCCGAAGAAATAAGATTGGCTATAATTGAAAAAATGGGAAGAGGATGCACTTTGTACTCAGGTAAGAAAGGATTTGCAAAACGAGGTGAACCATTAAAGCAGACGGATATAGTATATACCTTAATAACTCGATTGGAATTATCAAAGTTGCAAACCGAGATAGATAAAATTGATAAAGATGCATTTATTGTAATGCACAGCATAAAGGATGCAAAAGGTGGTATGATTAAAAAAAGACCGTTAAAATGAAAATCAACAGGCACAAAACGTCGTATATAAAACATTTGGCGGAAAGTGCTAATATCATGCATGTTACATCTAATAAGCTGTGTAATGATTTGAGCGGTAAGTGCTTCTAAATGCCAAACCTTGCCGATCTTAGAACTGTTACTCATGAGTACGAGCGCAATCCTTGTTGAGATGTATGCCATTACTAAAGTGGCGGTCACGCGAAACCGAGAACCCCGTTCAGAATAATTCAACATGCCAAAAGCACATCTCCATTGAGTTTTAAACTTTAAAATTAAGCAAAATGGAAGAAAAAGGAATTCTATATTTCTTCTAATATCAGTGGGGTTTTGAGCCAAAGTATTTTGCCAGAGACTTTTTTATCGGTATAAATAACTTTCAAAATATCCATATAATCAATCAGCTGATTTCTATACTTATTTTTTTGAGAATCAGAAGCCTCAGAAAAATGAGACAGTTTATAATCAATAACTACAACTTCTTGCTCATTAATTAGCACACGGTCTGGCCTAAAGTTTTTCTTATTTGTTATTAGCTTGCGCTCATTTATCACTTCCCATTTTGTACTGAAATATTCTGCTACAGATTTATCATTGACAATATTTTCAAGCTGTTGCAAAAAATTATTTCTTTCAGATTCTATCAGATGACCTTTTTTTATTTGATTATCAATAACTTCAATAATGTTATTAGCGGATTTTACCTTTGAAAGCAAGTTGTGAATCTTCAATCCATCAAATATTTTTTTACACGACTCAGTATTTGTTGAGCCTTCGGAGTTTATATTTCTTAAGAAAATCCTTTCATTCCAAGGGACAAATTCAGTAAAATTTAAAACCTCAGAAATTTCTAAATCTTTATTGTAGTCGATATTTGCAATGTCTTTAGTTCCTACATAGTATTCATTTTCATCAGAACCTTTAATAAAATCTTTGTTTGTGGTTACAAATTCTAAAAAGTCTTTTGAATGCTTAGATTTTTCTTCATCCAAAATATACAACTCATTTTTAGCACGTGTGGTGGCTACATAAAGCAAATTTATACTATCGGTCAAAGCCAAATCCATTGACATTTGTTTGTCCTCTTTAAATGATGTGTTTAATAAAATTTTACTATCCCTAACCACTGTTACCGGTGGGTTATCAAATCCCAATGGCTGCAGACTAACTTCAAGAAAATCGTTGTTATAATTTTTTGAAGCAAATTCTACATAAATTACAATTGGGAATTCCAAACCTTTGGATTTATGTATAGTCAATAAGTTTACTGCATTAATCCCCTCTGGTATCGAAATAAATTCATTGTCTTTCTTCAAGTTCCAGTAATCAAGAAAATTAGAAAGTCCTACGCCGTTTTTATCTTCTGCCTTTCTGCACATATTTAAAAGGTGAATTACAAAGGGCATTTCGATGGCATAAATATCGAAAAAAGTAGCAACATATTCAATAATGACGTTTATATCACTGGAATTCAACACACTAAAATTTGTGCTTTTTTCTTTGCTTTTGGCAATTAATCCCAATAAATCTGCTGGAGTTTTGCAGTCAAAATATTTATCAAATTCATTTTGAAGAATAATATCTTGCTCAATAAGATAGAATATAACTGCGGTTTTACTAACTTTATCGTCAAATTTATTGAGCCATGAAATAAAATTTATGATAAAACAAATATGCAATGAAGACTTCAACAGCAAACTTTGTGAAGAAATTACAGGAATTGAATTCTCTAAAAGCGAATCAGCAACCAAAAGCAGATTAGCATTTTTTCTGGCCAATATTGCTATATCTTGATAATTAAAATTTCTAAATAATAAATCTGATATTATTGAATTAATTTTTTTTAAAGTTGTAAGTTTATCAGCGCCTTGCTCAGGGGAAATGCTAATTTCCACATAACCTTTTTTATTAGAAAATGGTTCTTGATGGTGATTATCATAAACTTTGCTAATAATATCTGTATAATTTTTGGATTTAATATACTCATAGAAATCATTATTAAACTTAACCACCGACAAGCAAGACCGATAATTGCGATTAAGAAATTTCTCCTCATAATTTCTATTCAAAATGTCTTGTCTTTCCTTTAAAATTGAGTTTTGGTGGCTGCCTTTTATAATTGGTAAATCTACAAATTGCTCAAAATCACCTCCTCTCCATCGATAAATAGATTGTTTTGCATCTCCCACAATTAGATTTAAATATCCAAATGAAAGTGAATTTTCGATTAAAGGAAGCAAGCTTTGCCATTGTATTACTGATGTATCCTGAAATTCATCAATCAAATAATGCCTATTAACATTTCCAATTCTCTCATAAATAAATGGCATTTGCTCTTTTAAAACAATATTTGAAATTCTTTCAACAGTTTCCGACAAATGGATTACAGAATTTTCTTGATAAAAATTCTGAATTTCTATAGCAACTTCATTAAGTAAAGCCACGGATTCTATACTTTTTCGAATCACATATAAGTCGAGGTATTTTGTTGCTTTTGAAATTACAATATTATAATAATCAATCAATTGATGTTTAATTTCTAATATGCTAAGCTCAGAATCCAGACTGCACTTATTCGAAAACCAGTTATCTTCCTCAATAGTTTTCACCACATAACTATTTGGGATAATATTATTATCACTTAGGTTTTCAAGGTTTTCGAAATATTTAGCAATCCCTTTATTTCCGTAAAAAAAATGAGATGAGTTGATATTTTTCGATTGAATTAATTTAGTGGCAGCTGTTCCAATATCACTAATTTCAAGCTCAAGTTTTTTGAAGTCCTTAATAATTTTATTGCTAAAATCCTTAATTTCACCTTTGCCTAATGTGCCAATAACTTTTTTAAAATTGGAAAATGAATCCTTAAAAAGTAATTGAGCTAAATTTCCAATCACAACATCCAATCGAGTATCTGAAGTAGCATCCAATTGATTTTCAATATGATGGATTAAATGTAGAGTTAAATCCTCATCATATCCAGCTTTGGAAATTAGCGAAGCCACAGCTTCTTCAATAATTAATTCTTTATCAAGTTCAATTTCAAAATCCATTGGCAAACCTAAATCGTATGCGAAGGATTTTACAATATTCACCACAAAACTATCTATTGTGCTAAAGGCGAAATTCGAATAATTATGAAGTATATTTTGAAGTAATTTTTTTGAATTAGCGATAAATTCATCTTCAGAAGTCGCTTTTACTTTGTTAATATTTAAGAAAATAGTATTTATAACTTGGTCAAATTTTCCTTCAGAAAGCGCGATTTTTGAAAGAGTATCCATTACTCGCGATTTCATCTCATTAGTAGCCTTTATCGTAAAAGTAATGCCAACAATAGAATTAAAAATTTCTGGATTCATTATTGCTAACTGCAGATATTCCATTACTAATGTAGTAGTTTTGCCAGAACCAGCTGAAGACTTGTAAACCCTAAAACTCATATTGATATTTTGCTCAAAGATAACAAAAAATAAATTTGGTAAATAGAAAAGTCCGTTGTACTTTTGCCCCCCGTAATTTTAGACGGTCATGGCGGTCTAAATATTTATTAACAAATTAATTAAGATTATGTATTTAACAATCGAAAGAAAGAAAGAAATTTTCAAAAAGTTTGGGAAAAGTGAGTTTGATACAGGCTCAATCGAAGGTCAAATAGCTTTATTTACCGAACGCATCACACATCTAACAGAGCACATGAAAGAAAATCGTAAGGATTTTGCTACAGAACGCTCCTTAGTGCTTTTAGTAGGGAAACGTCGAAGATTACTTGATTACTTAGTCAAAATCGACATCAATCGTTATCGTGCTGTAATAAAAGAACTTGGTATAAGAAAATAATTTTATAATTATTTACTACAAAAAAGGTGATTGGGAGCAATTACCTTTTTTGTGTTTTATATAATCTGCATTTTAATAAATAATATAAGAAAATAATATTGGGAATTCGCCCGATAACTAACACAATTTCACATAAATAAGAAAACATGTCATTAAATGTAATTACAAAGTCTTTTAATTTGCCCGATGGTCAAGAAGTAACTATCGAGACTGGCAAATTAGCAAAACAAGCCGACGGATCGGTAATAGTTAAAGTAGGCAAAACAATGCTTTTAGCTACAGTTGTATCAAGTAAAGAAGCCAAAGAAAATGTTGACTTCATGCCATTATCTGTTGACTACCAAGAAAAATACGCTTCATCAGGAAAATTTCCTGGCGGCTTTTTCAAAAGAGAAGCCAGACTTTCAGAATATGAAATATTAATATCAAGACTTATCGACCGCGCTTTGCGTCCACTATTTCCTGACAACTACCATGCAGAAACTCAAGTACTTGTTACCCTAATTTCTGCCGAAAAAAATGTAGCTCCTGATGCTTATGCAGCCCTTGCTGCTTCCGCCGCATTAACAGTTTCTAATATTCCATTTCATGGCCCAATTTCCGAAGTTAGAGTTGCATATTATAATGGAGAATTTATTATTAATCCTGCCATAGACATTACTGAAAAAGCTGATTTGGAATTAATGATTGCTGCTACCATGGACAATATTATGATGGTAGAAGGAGAAATGAATGAGGTTTCAGAAGACCTTATGATGCAGGCTTTCAAGGTAGCTCATGAAGCAATCAAAGTTCAATGCCAAGCTCAAATTGATATGGCGGCAGAAGTGGAAAAATCTTTAATTAAAAGAGAATATTGTCACGAAACTAATGACGATGAGCTAAAAGAAAGAATCGAAAAAGAACTTTTCGAAAAAGCATATTTAGTTGCAAAACAATGTAACGCCGACAAACACCTGCGCTCTGAGCTTTTTGGAAATATCAAAAAAGAATTTATAGAAACTCTTGATGCTGAATATGCGGCAGAAAAAGCTTTTCAAATAAGCAGATATTATCACGCAGTTGAAAAGAAGGCGGTAAGAAAAATGATTTTAGAAGATAGAATTAGATTAGATGGCCGTAAATTAGATGAAATACGTCAAATTTGGTCGGAAGTAGATTATTTGCCATCTGCTCATGGTTCTGCAATTTTTACAAGAGGTGAAACTCAATCACTCACAACTGTTACATTAGGTAGTAAACTTGATGAGCAAATTATTGATGGAGTTGTATTTGAAGGTAGAAGCGATTTAATTTTACATTATAATTTTCCTCCTTTTTCAGTAGGAGAAGCGCGCATGATGCGTGGTGTGGGACGCCGTGAAGTGGGACATGGAAACTTAGCTTTAAGAGCTGTAAAAAGAATGATTCCAATAGGGGAGGAAAATCCATACACTATTAGAATAGTTTCTGATATACTTGAATCAAATGGTTCTTCATCAATGGCTACTGTTTGCGCCGGAACTATGGCTCTAATGGATGCTGGTGTAAAACTTAAAAAACCTGTTTCGGGCATAGCTATGGGTTTGATAACAGACGAACAAACAGGTAAATATGCCGTGCTTTCAGATATTTTAGGTGATGAAGATCACTTGGGTGATATGGACTTTAAAGTTACTGGAACAAGAGATGGAATTACTGCCTGCCAAATGGACATAAAAGTTGAAGGACTCTCTTTTGAAGTTCTTGCAGAAGCTTTAGAGCAAGCAAAAAAAGGAAGACTTCATATACTAGGTAAAATTGAAGAAACTATTTCAACGCCAAGAGCTGATTATAAAGACTTTGTGCCAAGAATAGAAAAAATGTTTATCGACAAAGAATTTATCGGCGCTGTAATTGGACCAGGTGGAAAAATTATTCAAGAAATTCAAAAGGTTACCAAAACCACAATTATTATTGAAGAAGTAGATGAAAAAGGGAAAATTGAAATCCTTTCGGCTGATAAAAGCTCCATTGAAGCTGCTAAAAACTGGATTAAAGGAATAGTCTCGGTACCCGAAGTTGGTGAAGTTTATAAAGCAACGGTTAAAAGTATAATGCCTTATGGTGCATTCGTTGAGATTCTTCCTGGCAAAGAAGGATTGCTCCATGTATCTGAAATTGACTGGATTAGAATTGAAAAAGTAGAAGATGTGTTGAGAGAAGGTGATACTATTGATGTCAAACTTTTAGAAGTAGATTCTAAAAATAGCAAAATGAAACTCTCTCATAAAGCATTGATACCAAGACCAGAAGGAATGCCTGAAGAACAACATCGCGAACCACGTCGTCCACAATCAAGCAACGATAGAAGACCTAATAATGGTGGTGGCGATAATAGAAATAGAAATTTCCGCAGAAATAACGACTAAAGATAATCGTTTCAATGGAAAAGAAATTTTCCATTGAAACATTTTATATAGGCACTCGTATTGAAATAGTTTGATTATAAATAAAACCTGTAAATGAGACAACTTAAAATATCTAAGCAAGTTACTAACCGCGAAACCGCCAGCCTTGATAAATATCTTCAAGAAATTGGCCGTGTCGATTTAATTACTGCTGATGAGGAAGTGGCTTTAGCTCAAAAGATTAAACAAGGTGACCAAAGAGCTTTAGAAAAATTGACAAAAGCAAACCTGCGATTTGTGGTTTCTGTAGCAAAACAATACCAAAATCAAGGCTTAAGTCTTCCTGATTTAATAAATGAGGGTAATCTTGGATTGATAAAAGCCGCTCAGAGGTTTGATGAAACAAGAGGTTTCAAATTCATCTCTTATGCAGTTTGGTGGATTAGACAATCCATTCTTCAGGCCTTGGCCGAACAATCAAGAATTGTGAGATTGCCACTTAATAAAATTGGAGCAATAAATAAAATCAACAAGACTTATAACTCCTTAGAGCAAATATTTGAGAGACCACCAAATCCCGATGAAATTGCTGATAAACTTGATATCACTGAGAAAGAAGTGAAAGACTCCATGAAAAATTCGGGCCGCCATATCTCAATGGATGCACCTCTTATTCAGGATGAGGACACAAATATGTACGACGTAATTCGTCAGAATGATACTCCAACACCAGAAACTGGACTTCTTTATGATTCTTTACGTAAGGAAATTAGCAGAGCAATTTCTACCCTTACTGTTCGCGAATCTGATGTGATAAAGCTTTACTATGGTTTAGATGGCGCACATCCAATGACTCTTGAGGAAATTGGAGAAAGATTTGACTTAACTAGAGAAAGAGTTAGGCAAATAAAAGAAAAAGCTATCAGACGGTTGAAACATACATCGAGAAGTAAAATTTTAAAAACCTATTTGGGTTAATTTTTTTAAGGCGGTTTATCCGCCTTTTTTTTATTTTTACAATCTCAAATGAATTAATTATGTCAGACATACAAATATCTCCTTCATTACTTTCTGCCAATTTTTTATACTTAAGTGATGAAATTAAAATGCTCAATGAAAGCGAAGCCGAATATATCCACCTCGATATAATGGATGGTATTTTCGTTCCTAACATTACTTTTGGTTGGCCAATTATTTCGCAGATAAAAAAACAATCAAAAATTAAACTTGACGTCCACCTGATGATTGTGGACCCTCAAAGATATATAGTAGATTTTGCAAAAGCTGGAGCTGATATTCTTTGTGTTCATTATGAGGCATGTAATCATCTTCATCGTACAATTTCGGCTATAAAAGAAAACGGAATGTTGGCAGGCGTTGCATTAAACCCTCATACTCCTGTAAGTTTGCTTGACGATGTATTAAATGAATTGGATTTGGTTTTAATAATGTCAGTAAATCCTGGCTTTGGAGGTCAAAAATTTATTGAAAATACGTATTCTAAAATCATTAAACTAAAAAAAATGATTTTAGAAAAAAATCTAAATGTCAAAATTGAAGTCGATGGAGGTGTAAATACAGAAAATTATAGAAAAATTATAGATGCTGGAGCAAAAATCTTGGTTGCTGGAAATGCAATATTTAAATCTGAAAATCCAAAACAAACAATTAAACAATTGAAAAATTATTTGTAATAAAATAAATATGAACGATATAACCCAACTTGAACCAAAGCCATTGTGGAAATATTTCCACCAGATAACGCAAATTCCTAGACCTTCAAAGAAAGAAGAAAATATTAGAAAATTTTTAGTAGCCTTTGGCAAAAAACTGAAGTTGAAAACTACAGTGGACAATATTGGAAATGTTCTTATTTATAAACCAGCAACTTTGGGAAGAGAAAATACCAAAATGGTGGTACTTCAATGCCACATGGACATGGTTTGTGAAAAGAATTCTGACCTTGATTTCAACTTTGAAACTGATTCTATTGAAACCAAAATAGATGGCGAATGGGTAAAAGCTATTGGCACTACTTTAGGTGCTGATGATGGTATTGGTATTGCTGCAAGCATGGCAATTCTTGCCGACAAAACTATCGAACATGGGCCAATTGAAGCTCTCTTCACTGTGGATGAGGAAACAGGCTTAACAGGTGCCTTTGCAATGGAAAAGGATTTTTTAAAAAGTAAAATTCTATTAAATCTCGACTCAGAAGATGAAGGGGAACTATTTATTGGTTGTGCTGGTGGACGAGACACGATAATAAAATTGCCTATAGAAAAAATTATTCCAGATAAGGATAAAAAAGCTATTAAAATAATTATTGGAGGCCTTCATGGCGGTCATTCGGGCGATGATATCAATAAAGGATTTGCCAATGCAAACAAACTTTTAACCAGAGTTTTATATGCTATAAAGATTAGGTACAATGTAAAACTATCTGATATTAATGGTGGAAATTTACGCAATGCTCTTGCAAGAGAAGCTTTCGCCACCTTATTAATCAAGGAAAACCATGTGGAAAAAATAATTGAAATTACAACCGAATTAGAAAAACAATTCAAGAACGAATATCACACAACTGAACCAAATTTATTCGTTAAAACATTAATTGCTGAGAAACCCGATTTTGTAATTACTAACAATAATTTCGACAAGCTTATTTATTCTCTATATGCTTGTCCTCATGGAGTTATAGCAATGTCGCAAGATATTGAAAACTTCGTCGAAACTTCCACAAATTTGGCGTCTGTAAAAATGAAAGACGATAATATTCTAATTACCACGAGCCAGAGAAGTTCAGTAGAATCATCCCTCAATAGCGCATGTGAGATGGTGCGCACTAATTTCCTTTCTGTGGGTGGGAAGGTTGAACATACCGATGGATACCCGGGTTGGACTCCTAACCTGAAATCTGAAATCGTTGAGATCACAAAAAAAGCATATAAAGAATTGTTTAACAAAGAGCCAAAGGTTTTAGCAATACACGCTGGCTTGGAGTGTGGTCTTATTGGAAAAAAATATCCACTTATGGATATGATATCTTTTGGGCCTACTATCAAAGGAGCTCATTCGCCAGATGAAAGAATAAAAATTGACACAGCAAAAATGTTTTGGGATTTGTTAGTAGAGCTTTTAAGAAGAATACCAGAAGAGAAATAAGTGAACAAGAAAAGAAAAACCCCTATAAATCAAGATTTATAGGGGTTTTTCTTGGGTATTAGAATTTAATTTCCTCCCGCTGGGGTCGCTGGTAAAGACTTAATAAGTCCAAGCTTTAGCTTAACCTGTGGCATCAAATCAAATGATTCATCAAAATAAAGAAGAGCACCTGTAGCAGTGTCAATCACTTGAGTATAAGAATTTTCCTTAGCTACGCTTTCAATTGCTTTTTTAATTTTATCAATGATTGGTTGCTGTAATTGCTGAATAATAGTTTGTAATTGTGTTTGAGCACTTTGTTCAAATGTTTGAATTCTATTTGATAGATCTTCAATTTCTTGCTTTTTCATGCTTTTCATAAAAGAAGTCATGCTGTCTTGCTTGGCAACAAATTCCTGTTGTAGTTTTTGCAAGTCGGCATACATTTGCTGTCCAGTTTGTTGCATTTGGTTATATTCCTTTTCATAAACCTTTTGAATGGAATCATATTCTGGCATCATTTGAAGCAATGTTTGCGAGTCAATGGTTCCAACCTTTGTTTTCTTTTGGGCACTTACACCCATAACTGTTCCTACTAAAAGGAATACTAATAAAATTCTAATTGTCTTCATTAAAAAATATTTGTGTTTAAAAATAATTGCTTTTCGTCAAAAACATCTGCAAATTTAAATAAATTATTTTAAGCTCGGCTTTAATTTATTTTCTCACTCCATTATCCTCATCTTCTGTGGATTCTTGTTGTTTCGAAGAGCTATTTGTTGTTGTTTTATTCGCAGGTGTATATCCAAGTTTTTGTAAAATTTCATCGCTTTTATCAAATTTGGCATCAGCGTAGAGTATTGTACCTGAGCCCGATCTATCAAACATAACGGAGTATCCCTTTTCTTTGGCCAATTCTTCAATTGCATTATAAACTTTGTCTTGTATTGGTTTTACTAATTCAGCTCTTTTTTTATACAAATCTCCGTCAGTGCTGAAGCGTTTTTGTTGTAATTGTTTTACTTCTTTTTCTTTGTTAAGAATTCCATCTTCTCTTTTTCTTTTCAAATCTTCGGGCAATAAAACTGCATCGGCTTGATAAGCTTTGTAGAGTTTATCGATGTCGGCAATTTTAGCATCTATTTCTTTTTGCCATGTTTTTGCAAGTTCATCAAGTTGATTTTGAGCCATTTGATATTCAGTAATATTATCTAAAATATATTGTGAATCGACAAAAGCAAATTTCTGTGCATAACTTGCAGCTGAAGCGCTTATCATCATAAGCGCGATAAAAATAAGTTTTTTCATTGGTTTAAATTTAAATTTTTACTAATCTATTGAGCCATTTATTGAGAAATGGAAGATGCTTCCATCATTACCTGGCGAACCATCAATTGGGTCGAAACCATAACCCCAATCAAGACCTAAAAGCCCAAACATTGGTAGATATATTCTTGCTCCAATACCAGCAGACCTATGCACATCAAAAGGATTAAAGTTGCGAATAGAACTCCAATCGTTTCCAGCCTCAAGAAAACCGAGGAAGAAAACTGTTGCCATAGGATTTTTTGTCAGTGGGTATCTAAGCTCGAGAGTATATTTAGAAAATACCGTTCCACCAATGTAACCCTCAGAATTACTTGGGGTAAGGGAATTATTTTGATATCCTCTCATACCTACCAGTTCGCGACCATCGAGTGAAAACCCTGATAGACCATCTCCTCCGAGATAGAATCTTTCAAAGGGTGAATCGCCGATAACACTATTATAACTTCCAAGGAACCCAAATTTAGCTCTGGCGTGCAATACCAAATCTGATGCCACTTTAGATTTACCAAGCCCAGTGTAGAAGGAGAAGTTAAGTTTCCATTTATAATATTCGAGCCAAAGAAATTTTTCCTGATCTGTGGCTTTGGAATAATCTTTATTATTGAATAATGAATAGGGTGGGGTAAGCTGCAACGATGCTTCAATTTCAGAGCCTGATGTTGGATATATAGGCCTATCAATAGAATTTCGGCTCAAAGAAACTGTGTAAGAAAAGTTATTAGAATTGCCATTGGAGAAGGTGAATATTCCTCCATATTGTTGTAGATTATAATTTTGTACCCCTACAGACTGATAAAGTGTAAAATAGTCATCTGGCCATTGCAATCTTTTTCCTAAACCAACCGAGATTCCTGAAATTGTAATCGCCGATCTATTAGCATCGCCTTGCAATAAACCATTAGTTTGCACTGATCTATAGGCTGAAACTGTTAAAGCATTTGGTTTTTTACCGCCAAGCCATGGTTCAGTAAAAGAAGCTGAATAAGATTGAAAATATGCACCGTTTGATTGCATTCTAAGACTCATTTTTTGTCCATCTCCTGAAGGAATTGGATCCCATGAGCTTTTGTTAAAAAGATTTTTGGTAGAAAAATTATTAAAGGAAACTCCAACTGTTCCTATAATTCTGTTAAGTCCCCAACCTACCGACATCTCAATCTGGTCAGAGGATGTTTCCTCAACAGTGTATTCAATATCAACTGTTCCGTCCATTGGGTTAGGCTTTGGATTTACTCCTAATTTCTCTGGATCGAAATATTTTAACTGTGCAAGTTCTCTTTGAGTTCTTATGATTTCGGCTCTGTTAAAAAGCTGTCCAGGCTTTGTTCTTATTTCTCTTAAAATTACATTATCGTGTGTTTTTGTATTCCCTTTAACAGTAACATGTTTCACTCGGGCTTGTTTGCCTTCATAGATTCTAATTTCTAAATCTATAGTGTCACCATGAATTTTAGATTCGATGGGAGTAACAGAAGAAAACAAATAGCCCATATTCATATAAAGTGATTGAACATCTCCTTTTTCGAGATCCATAAACAAACGAGTTTCAAGCATTTCTTGATTATAAACATCGCCTTTAGTAATTCCCAGTACACTGCTTAAAATAGAATTGGAATATTTTGTATTACCGACCCAATTTATTTCACCAAAATAATAGCGTTGTCCCTCGAAAACATTAATATTTATTTTGATTAATTTATCATTTACATTTTGCACACTGTCTGATACTATTCTTGCATCACGATAACCTTCAGAATTGTAATATTTTACCAGCAATTCCTTGTCGGCATCGAAATCTTTTTGAATGAATTTTGAAGCTTTCCACAAGCGATAAAATTTCTTCTCTTTAGTTTCTTTAAGTTTTGATTTCAACTTAGCATCGGTTAAGCTACTATTTCCAGCCAAAATAATTTCCGAAATTTTGACTTTACTACCTTTTTCAATGTTTATGTATAGAATTACTTGATTTGAACTGGCAGTGTCGTGTTTTTGGTTAATTGTTGTATTCACATTTAAAAAACCTTTGTCGATAAAATATGCATTAACACGGTTTTTTGTTCTAATTAACACGTTATTATTTATTGCATCTCCAGCGGTAAGGCCCATTTTTTCTCTCAAATCATCGTCTTCAGATTTTCTAACACCTTTGAAAGAAAATTTAGCTAATTTTGGTTGCTCTTTAAGTTTTACATCAAGAAATATTCTGTCGCCTTCAATTTTAGAATAACTAATTTCGATTGATTCAAACATTTCTTGTTTCCAGAGTTTCTTAATAGCGTCGCTAATGTTGTCGCCAGGTATTTTTATTTTCTCGTCAACATTTAGACCTGATAACATTATTATAATTTTGTTATCAAGATATTGTACTCCTGTAACAGTGATTCCCCCGATAATATATTCAGCTGGTTTTGAATAGTCTATTATTTCTGTCTGGGTATCTTGTCCAATAGCACCAAACCATATTCCTAAAAATAATATAAACGATAGAATGATTTTCTTACTCATTAATTAATTTCCTTTATTTGTTCACTTGTTTTTCCAAACCTTCTTTCTCTTCCTTGAAAATCGACAATAGCTTCATAAAATTCTTCTGCTCTAAATTCAGGCCAATATTTATTTGTAAAGTACATTTCTGAATATGCCAATTGCCACAATAAGAAATTACTAAGTCGATATTCTCCACTTGTTCTTATTAACAACTCAGGGTCTGGAATATTGTTTGTAGTAAGATATTTTGCAAAAATATTTTCATCAATAACTTTAATTTTACCTTCTTGAAAATCAGCGGATAAGCGTTTGGCCGCATCTGTTATTTCCCAGCGTGCTGAATAGCTAAGTGCTAAGACCAACGACATACGCGAATTGTTACTTGTGGATTCAAGAACTCTTAAAAGTGTGGCTTTAGTTTTTGGTGGCAAACTATCAATATCTCCAATTGCCAAAAGTCTAATGCTATTTTTCTGAAAAGTCTCTAATTCATTTTCTAAAGATAAAACCAGAAGATCCATAAGAGCTTCAACTTCTGCTTTAGGACGATTCCAATTTTCTTTTGAAAATGCGTACAAAGTCAAATATTTAACACCTAAATTAGCTGCGGTTTCTGTGATAACTCTCACAGATTCAACGCCTTCATGATGTCCAAATATTCTGTCTTTTCCTTGTGATTTTGCCCATCTACCATTACCATCCATAATTATTGCTATGTGTTTTGGCAGATGAAGAAGGTCGATTTTACTTTTAAGACTCATTATTGATTTAAAATCTAATATACTTAAAATTAGAATGTTAGATATTCTTTGTAATTAAAATGCTTTTTATACGCAGGGCATGTCTCCGATTTTGGACCAACAATTTTGAATGTAACTGTAGCCCCCAATATTACATACCAATCTTTGTCCTGAGAATTACCTCTTTGACTTCCAGAAGCAGATTTCAGTTCTTCGAGATATGCCAAATAATCGGGCATACTTGCTGGCTGCCCATTAGCGCCAAGGCTAATATTTAATCCTTGATCGGCAGCCCAGTTTTCGTACATTCTAACGCTAAGCATTGCTGCAACAGGACTTTTTTCGGCAGACAAAAGGGCTACATCTGGATATGTACTACTAACATCATCGAGGTAGTCGGTAAACGTTTTTCGTATGCCCCATTCCAAAGAAACATTCACTTTTTTAGACACTGCCCATTTAACGCCAAATCCTGCTGGAATTGACATTGACATAAGTTTATATGGTTTTCTATCTGGATAAGCTGTTGTGCCTTGACCTTCGGTGCCAAGTGGCTGAAGCTCATACAATTTACCTTTAAATTCGGCTTTAGGATTAAATTTGAAAACAGCAAGCCCACCAAAAACAAAAGGTGAAAAATTATGGTTTGAACTCCCTGGAGAAAACTCCAAAAAATTGATTTCTAATCCAGCTTCTATATCCAATATGTTTGTTTGAAAAGACAAATTTTTATACCGTAAGCTTTGCTTATTATCTTTACTATCGCCATAAACATTGCCATAATGACCAGCAATTCGGGTGGCAAATCTGCTATTGATATCGTATCTATACATCAATCCGAAATTGGGACCAAGTTTGCCAGCAAACTGACTTGATACTAAATCTCCGAGATAATAATCGGCTCCTAAAAAAAATCCAAATTCATGTCTCTGGGCGTCTGATTTCATTGGAAAGCTAACGACTACAATAAGAAACGATAATGCAAATATTTTCTTCATAGTTATTTTGTTGAATATTTTCCCTTTTGCAAATTTAATAATATTTTGTTAAGTCATAATAATTTTATAATCCTGATAATCAGTTTCTTTTATCTAAGCCCCAATTCAATTTCTCTCGAATTGTATTAAAAAAGTTGTGAGATGCTATTTGAATAAGATTTATCTTAAAATGTGATTTCGATAAAATTAGCTCTGTTGAAGAATCAAAAACTTCAAACCGAGAGTCCAAGCCACATAAAAATTCATCATTTCTGCCATTCAACTTTATTTTTATGATACTATTATCTGATAATACTATTGGCCGAACGGTAAGATTATGTGTGGAAATTGGGTTTATAATAAAACTATTTGAATCGGGAACTATAATTGGGCCAGAGCAACTTAAACTATAACCTGTTGATCCTGTTGGCGTTGAAACTATCAATCCATCTGCCCAATAAGAATTTAAAAATTGATTATCGACATAAACATGAATAGTAACCATGGAAAGATTATCCTTCTTGTGAACGGTAAACTCATTTAATGCAAAATTAAGATTGCCAAAAAGTTTTTGGTTTGTGCTTAATTGAATAAGAGTTCTCTTGTCGAGTATGTAATCATTTTTTACTACTGCTGATATTGATTTTTCGATTTCATCTTTGCTTATAGAGGAAAGGAATCCCAGATTGCCTAAATTAATCCCAAGAATTGGAATATTTGAATCTCGAACTAAAGTAACTGATTTTAAAATAGTTCCATCTCCACCAATACTAAATAACACATCAACTTTTTCTTTAATGTCTTTATAGTCGCTAAAGGTTTTAACATCAGTATTAAATGTAACATTCCCATTGATTAATGAATAAAGAGGTTCATAAATTGCAATTCCAACTTTTTCTTTTTCAAGGCAGTTAATTATTTGACGATAATATTCAACATAATTATTAAAAAACTCGATGCCAAATAGCCCTACAACCATAATAAAAATTAAAATAAAATTATATGTAAAACGAAATAAATTAATATTTGTTTCAACACTAAGAATCTAATTATCAGCTAAGGAAATTAAAAATTATGAAAAAATTAAAGAGTAGATTTAATGAAGAAGAAATCTATTCTTCCACTTTTACAAACTTATATCCTATTGAATCAATTACTTCTTTAATCTTTTTGAAATCTACATTTTCACCTTTAATTATCACTTTGCATGAATTAAGGTCAGCCTTAACTTCTATTACATTTTCCACAGCAAGCAAGTTTTTTTCCACGCTTCCTTCGCAATGGTGGCATGTCATTCCATCAACAATAACAGTATGTTCACCTTTTATTTTTTCCATAGATTTAGATATATTATGATTTATAAAATATTTTCGATATAAACCTGCCAATAATAAAATTGTTAAAACAATTGCAGAGATGATTTTGATCCATTCAAAAATTCCGCCACCATGAACATGATCTATGTTAATTTTGCCGAGAGTATGAATATAATTTGTTGGCAATATTGCATTTGTAATAAATCCAAAAAAGAAGGCGCCAATAATTATTGCAGAGAGATAAATCATCAAATTTTTTGTTCCTAAAGTTTTCCCTACCACAGTAATTGTTGCAACATTTGTTGCTGGGCCAGCCATTAGAAGAACGAGTGCAGCACCTGGCGATAAACCTTTAAGCATAAGCACAGCAGCAAGTGGAACTGAGCCCGTGGCGCAAATATAAAGTGGAACAGAAACAGCCAATGCAATTGTCATTTCAATCCATTGATTTCCAATATATTTTGATATGAATGATTCGGGAATCATTACATTGAGAAGGGCAGCTAAAAATAGTCCAATAACTAACCATTTTACAATATCATCGAGAAATGTTACAAATGAATAACGAAGCATTTCTCGAATTTTTTCAATAAAATTCTGGTTTTTATCTTGTTGGTTCAAATTTAATTTGGCTACTTTGATTTTTTCATCGTTATTTTTTTTATTAAAGAAATTTACCATAGCACCACCAAAAATCCCTGTGATAAATGCAATAAAAGGTCGCAGTAAAGCAAAAGGCAATCCTAACATACTCCATGTAATAAAAATCGAATCGACACCTGTTTGAGGCGTGGAAATAAGGAATGAAATTGTTGCTCCATCTGATGCCCCATTATTTCGCAGGGAAATGCCAGTAGGAATAACTCCACAAGAGCATAGTGGCAATGGAACTCCGAGCAATGCACCGTACAAAACTGACTTAAAATTATTTCCTCCTAACTTTTTATTCAAAAATGCTTGAGGTACGAATACTCTCAAAACTCCAGCTATTAAGAATCCTAAGAGCAGAAAAGGAGCCATTTCGGAAGTAAGAAAATATAATGAATAGAAAAACTCAGCCATAATATTGATAAAATTATAAAAACTTCAGATAGTGTTGCAAAGATACCAATTGTTAAGAGCTATGGATATTATTTAATAATATTTTAACTCCAATGATAAGTTTGCGGATTTTAGCAGCGAAGATAAATGACTCACCTAATTATTGATATTCTCGCTGGCCGCTAAAAGATATGCTTTAATAAACTCATCTAAGTTTCCGTCCATTACAGACTGAACATTTGAGGTTTCATAATTTGTTCGATGGTCTTTCACCATTTTGTAGGGGTGCATTACATAGGATCTAATTTGTGAACCCCATTCAATTTTCAATTTTGATTTTTCAATTTCTTGACGAGCTTCCTGTTTCTTTCTTAATTCAAGTTCATAGAGACGCGATTTCAACATTTTAATTGCTGTTACTCTATTTTTTAGCTGAGATCTATCTTCCTGACATTCGACTACAATTCCCGAAGGCTCGTGATGAAGTCGCACTGCTGATTCTGTTTTATTAACATGCTGACCACCAGGACCACTGGAACGGAAGGTGTCCCATCGAATATCGGCAGGATTTACATCAATTTCGATGCTATCATCAACAATTGGATATACGTAAACGGAAGCGAATGAAGTATGACGCCGGTTGGCAGAATCAAATGGGCTAAGGCGTACAAGCCGATGAACACCATTTTCGGATTTAAGAAATCCAAAAGCAAAATCACCTTCAAATTCTAAAGTAACCGACTTAATGCCTGCTCCTTCCCCATCTAATTTATCTACAACATTTATTTTAAAATTATTTAATTCGCCATATCTGATGTACATTCTCATTATCATTTCTGCCCAATCCTGACTTTCTGTACCTCCAGCTCCAGGATTTATTTGCATCAAAGCTCCGAGTCTATCTTCCTCATGACCAAGCATTCTAAGAAATTCCATGTCGTCAAGTTGCTTTAAGACCTTATAATATGACTCATCAACCTCTTCCTCAGTAGCTTCACCTTCATGAGCAAATTCATAGAGAACTTCTAAATCTTCGAGTTTAGATTTTATATTCTCGTATTTATCCACCCATAATTTTTCATTTTTTATATGTCTTAGAACTCCTTCGGCCATTTTTGTATCGTTCCAAAAATCCGGCTCCTGAGTTTTAATTTCCTCTTCTTCTATTTCAATTTTTTTCTTATCAACTTCAAAGATACCCCCTCAAAGCTTCAAGCCTTTCAACAACATCTTTCAATTTATCTTGTGTCATCATCTTTATTGTTTAAATATTTTAATATTTCACTTATTGTAAATCCTTTTGACTGAGCGTATCTAATAATTTTATTATTATTTTCAAAGTTTAATTCGCCTCCCAATTCCTTAGTTTTTTTCTCTATAACTTCCTTTAAAGCCATATTATATTCATCTAAATCCAGATTGCTAAGTGCTTCATTAATTATTTCGTTTTCAGCAAATTTAGATTTTAATCCCTTAAATATTTTGTTTCTGCCCCAATGTTTGAATCTTATTTTGCTTTTAATATAAATATTGACAAAACGCTTATCATCCAAAAATTTTTCGACTTTTAAAAACTCAATTATTTTATTAGCATTTTCGCCATAAATTTTAAAAGAATTCAATTTTTGCATGACTTCGCCACTACTTCTGTCTTGATAGGCGCAGTATTTTGCAAGTTTATTTAATGCCTCTTTTTCTGAAAATGAAAATTCAACTCCCATGGTACAAAACTACAAAAGAGTTTTCAGTTGCCAACAAAAAAAACGAAGTTGAATTTTTCAACTTCGTTTTTGAGATAATAAATTTTGTTGTGGTGATATATTAAAACTTTATTTCGTCTTGGTCGGCATTAAAAAAGTGAAATTCGAGAAAATGATATGATGGATCAGCTAAAATTTTGATACGTTTTTTGTATGATTTATACCATTTCCACACGTAACTGAACAATCCTTTTGTCAAATAAGCATGAACAAAAGGATGCACTTTTAATGTCAAGCTAAGCTCATTTTGCTCCAAAATCAAAAATCTAATATTATTTTCGATATCGTCAATTACCAAAATTGGAGGTTTAGATTCTCCAGAGCCACCGCACATTGGACATTGTTCTTGAACTTCTATTTCCATTTCTGGGCGAACTCTTTGCCTGGTAATTTGTATTAAGCCAAATTTGGAAGGTGGTAATATTGAATGTTTCGCTCTATCAGATTTCATAACATCCTTCATTTTTTCGTAAAGGAGTCTTCTATTTTCTTTATTTATCATATCGATAAAGTCGATAACAATAATTCCCCCCATATCCCTAAGTACTAGTTGTCGCGCAATTTCTTGAGCCGACACCATATTGGTTTCCATGGCTGAACTTTCTTGATTTGAATCCTTTCTAAGTCTTTGGCCGCTATTTACATCGATAACGTGCATGGCTTCAGTATGTTCAATTATCAGGTATGCACCAGATTCCATATTAACTTTTTTACCAAAAGAGCTTTTTATTTGCCTCGAAATTCCATAATTTTCAAGAATTGGAGTTTTTCCCTTATATAATTTTACAAGGTCGATTTTTGAACTATCAATGGATTTAACGTAGGCTCGCAAATCTTCAAACATTTCCTCGTCATTAACAACTAAGCTGTTAAATGATTCGTTAAGCAAATCTCTGAGAATGGTGGAAGTGCGGTCTAATTCTCGAAACACCACTGAAGGTGGATTAAGGTCTGGTAGCTTGTCGAAAATTCCATTCCATTTGCTCATCAAATCATTTAAGTCTTTAAGCAAATCGGCAACTTTTTTATTTTCGGCATTGGTACGAACTATTATTCCGAAATTCTCTGGGCGAATACTTTTTACAAGTCTTTTGAGTCTTGTACGTTCTTCTAAATCTTTGATTTTCTGGGATACAGTAATTCTGTTTGAAAAGGGAACTACCACAATATAGCGTCCAGCAAATGAAATTTCGGACGTAATTCTTGGACCCTTAGAACTTATAGGCTCTTTGGCAATTTGAACTAATACGGGCATATTAACAGATAAAACATCGGAAATTTTTCCAGCTTTATCAATGTCTTCCTCGCATCTGAACTTATCAAAAGGTATGCGCTTATTCTTGGAAAAAGAAGTAAGTTTAACATATTTATTCAAAGAACGAACTTGAGGACCTAAGTCTAAGTAATGTAAAAAAGCTTCTTTAGTATAGCCTACATCTACAAATGCTGCATTGAGACCTGGTATAATCTTTTTTACTTTACCTAAGTGTATATCACCTACACTGAATTTACTATCGTGTTTTTCTTTATGCAACTCTATCAACATTTTGTCTTCTAAAAGAGCAATAGTGACATTTTGGGAGTTAACATCAATGATAAAATCCTTATTCACGATTATAAATTTAAATAAATTAAAAACCGGATTTTCCGGTATATTTCAAGGAAGGAATTTCAATAAAATAAATTGTATAACCCCGAATGGAATTATACAATCTATTAATTTTTACAACATAAAAGGCTACTATTTCTTCTTATGTCTGTTTTTACGCAGTCTTTTTCTACGTTTATGAGTAGCCATTTTATGCCTTTTTTTCTTTTTACCACTTGGCATAATAATAAATTTTACTGATTACTTGATTTTGCTTTTAACTTCTGTCATAAAAGTTTTAGCGGGTTTAAATGCTGGAATTTTGTGAGCGGGAATAACAATTGTTGTATTCTTAGAAATATTTCTACCTGTTTTTTCAGCTCTCTCTTTGATGATAAAGCTACCAAAACCACGTAAATAAACGTTCTCGCCATTGGCCATAGAACTCTTTATGGTTTCCATCATTGTTTCAACAACTGATTGAACAGCTATTTTTTCTACTCCAGTCTTGTTAGCAACTTCTGCTACGATTTCTGCCTTTGTCATATCTTACTGATTTTAAAATTAATATTTACAAAATTAGGTTTGCAAAGATAGAATTATTTTGATGTTCCAAAAATATTTTTTAATTTTTTTTTGTTTAATCATCTCATAACTAATAAATTTGAAAAATTACCTAATTTTAATGCATTGAATTTGGAACGAATGCATCTATAAAGGCGCTTCTTTTTCTGCTGTTTCTTAGTATTTTTGAATAATTTGAAGCGATGTAAGCGGTTTTGTTATTCCTTAAGAAATGTCACGAATATGTTTAAGCTTTTCAAAATCTAAAATTTCTATATCCTTACCATATACTTTAATTATATTATCTTTCCTAAGATCTGAAATTGTCCTAATAACGTTTTCAATACTCATGCCTACCAATTGTGCCATTTCTTTTCTTGATATTGGCATTTCAAAACTCAGATTTTGAGAGAGTTCTGAAAATTTAATAATGACATTTGCAACTCTACTGTATAATCTTTTTTGGCTTATATCAAGATAATCAAATAAAATTCTGTCTGTTGCTTTGTTAACCACCGTGATAATTCTTAAGGCAAAAGGGCCATTCTCTAAAATCAGTTTTTTTACATCATTCAGGTTCATCACGCAGACGACACTATCTTTTATTGCAGAAACAGAATATGAATATTTTTCATCGGCAAATACGCTTAGCAGACTAACAAAATCGAGTGGTTTTCCGATACTAATAATCTGATTTCCTGCTGGCGTATCTCTGTAAAGTTTTACTAATCCTTCTTTTAAATATATGAATTCTTGAATAGAATCATTTTGCTTAATGATATTTTCTTTTGCTTTGTATGCCCTTTGAATTTTTGCATTACAATAATTTTCTAATTCATTAGGATTAATGGTATTAAAAAATATTGTCTTTAAGCTACAAAAATCACAATCGCATTTCATGGCACAAATTTAATTAAATTTTCTTATGATAATTGTCAATCAATGACAATTATCATAAGAAATTGTTATTTAGATAACAATCCAAAACTACTTTTGCGCGATAACATAATAACAACATAATATATGAAAGAACTTTTGATATTAGGTGCAGGTACAGCGGGCACTATGATGGCAAACAAATTAAAGAATGCTCTTGACCAAGAGGAGTGGAGAATTACGATTGTTGATCAATTTAAAACTCACTATTATCAACCTGGATTTTTATTTATTCCCTTCGGAATTTACAATAAACAAGATGTAATTAAGCCAAAATCTAATTTTTTCCCAGCAGGCATTCGAGTTATTTTTTCAGCAATTGATAGAATTGAAGCTGATAAAAATAAGGTATATTTAGATGGAGGTAAAACTTTAAACTATGATTATCTGATAGTAGCTACTGGAACTCAAACTAGACCAGAAATTACCAATGGACTAATAGGAAAACTATGGTATAAAAATATTTTCGATTTCTATACTATAGAAGGAGCTTTAGCACTTCAACAATATTTCAAAGATTGGGAAGGAGGAAAATTAGTATTGTGTATATCAGAGGTGCCATATAAATGCCCTGTTGCTCCATTAGAATTTGTGTTCTTAGCTGAAGCTTTTTTCAGCAAAAAAGGTATGCGAGATAAAGTTGATATCACTTTCGTAACGCCAATGGCAGGCGCATTTACCAAGCCTGTAGCTACAAAAATGTTGAGTGAATTAATGAAAGAAAAAAATATTAAAGTTGTGCCAGATTTCTATTTAGAAAGAATTGACAATGACAACAAAAAAATTATCAGCTATGATGAAAGGGAAATTGAATTTGATTTACTTACAATTGTACCGGTAAATATGGGGTCAGAAATGATTGCAAGGAGTGGACTTGGTGATGACATGAATTATGTTCCAACAAACAAATTTACCTTACAATCGGAAAAATACGAAAACATATTTGTGATTGGTGATGCTGCTAACCTTCCTACATCAAAAGCTGGTTCTGTTGCTCATTTTGCAAGTGAAATATTATTTGAAAACCTTATTTCAGCTATGGAAAGCCGACCATTGATGGCTAAGTTCGATGGACACGCTAATTGTTATATAGAAACTGGTTACGGAAAAGGTGCTCTCATAGATTTCAATTATACAACGGAGCCTTTGCCTGGAACTTTCCCTTTACCTGGAATTGGTCCTTTTGGTTTATTAAAAAACACGAAAATTAACCATTATGGTAAAGTAATTTTTAGATGGATTTATTGGCATATTTTGCTGAAAGGCAAAGAGTTGCCAATAGAAGCTGACATGACTATGGCTGGCAAGAAAAATATCACCTTATAATAGATATTATAGCTATGAATGAAGTTGATATACAAAAACAAATAAACGAGCTCAACAGCAAAATGGATTTGCTATTGGAATATGTGAAGGAACAAAAACTTAAGTCCGAGAAAATAGAAGATTTGATTTCAGATTTCTCTATCATTGGAAAAGATGTTTATGATTCTACTGTAGAAGAGCTTGAAAATCGTCAGGTGGACTTAAACCCTGCTGAACTTACTGACCTGGGAATAAAATTTTTAAGAAATATTAAAAATTTTAATAGCCTGATGGACACTCTTGAATCGGTAATGGATTTGACAAAAGATGTTGGACCTATTGCAAATGAGGTGATAATTGACATTAGCAAAAAATTGGGCGAATTTGACAAAAAAGGTTACTTCGAATTCCTTAGAGAATTCGCCAATGTTATCGACAATGTAATTACTGGTTTTGAACCAAAAGACGTAAAATTATTAGCTGATAATGTTGTTACGATTTTAAATACAGTAAAACAAATTACCCAACCCGACATGATGAATTCAGTGAATAATGCGGTGAAAATATACTCATCTTTGCAAGTGGATAATATTCCTGAATATTCATTATGGAAAGCTTTTAGAGAGATGAACAGCCCTGAAGTGAAAAAGGGCTTAGGATTCTTAATTACATTTATGAAAAATATTTCTAGAAACTCAATAAATAAATAACAAATTTTAAAACAAATTATTATGGAAGATTTAACAATAAACGGACAAGTAGTAAAACTTAATGACGACGGCTATTTGGTAGATGCCAGTCAATGGACGAAAGATGTTGCAAAATTATTAGCAGAGCGCGACGACATTGAACTCACCGAAGAGCATTTCAAAGTTTTGGAATACTTGCGCGATAAATATAATAGTGGAGAAGCTCTATCAATACGCAAAGTAGGAAACTCAGGAGTTGTAGATATTAAAGGATTATACAGACTGTTCCCAGGAGGTCCACTCAAACTTTCTTCGAAGTATGCTGGTATTTGCAAGCCTACAAGTTGTGTGTAATAGATAATTTTTATAAAAAGCTTAATAAATATAATATGAAAGATACAGAAAAAAAACCTTTACAGAAAGTATGTCTTATCTGCGCAAAAGGAACAATTGAAGACGTGTATGCTACTTTAGTTATGGCAAATGGAGCTGTGATGGAAGGTATAGAAACAAAAGTTTTCTTTACCTTTTTTGGCCTCGATGGAATCACCAAAAAGTTCATGAATCATCTGCATACAGGTGTTGTTGGCAATCCCGCCATGCGTATGCCGGGAGGTTTGCCTTTTCCAACATTGTTGGGAACAATCCCTGGTGTAGAATCTGGTGTTTCGGCAATGATGCGCTCTCAGATGGGAAAGCTTGACATACCAAGTGTTTCAGAATTTTTAGAAATGATTACGGCTGGCGGTGGAGAAATTTTTGCCTGTAAATTGGCCGTGGACATGTTCAAATTGAAAAAGGAAGATTTGAGCGATGAAGTTAAAGACATTATTACAATTGGCCAATTTTATGAATTAGCCGATGGCGACAGGACACAAATAATTTTCACTTAGAAATTAAGCGAAGTCTTTTGATAAAGCCGATTTATTTAACATAAGTCGGCTTTGTTTTATTCCAAAAAAATACAGCTTTTAATATTTTTTTAATAAATAATAGATATTTATGTATCTGAATTCGTATTATTTAACCAGCTTTGATAGATTAGTTATAAAAAGAAAATAAATAATTTGTAACCATAAAATCTACTTCACGTAATAAACACCATTGACAAACTATCTGAGGGAAGGGAAAACCACAGATAACCAAATTTGAAATATTTATTTATTATTTATTATTTATTATTTATTAACCTAAAAGTAGTTTAAAATGAAAAAGTTAGTCTTTTTATTTGCATTGGTTGCTATCATCGCAACTTCTCAAAAAAGTTACGCACAATTATCCGATCAGGAATACAATTATGTAACTATGGATCTCCGTGGGATTTTAAATCTTACAATGACAACCAACCCACAAGTTGATTTTGTATTTAAAACTATTCAAGAGTACCGTCAAGGTATAACACGTTTTAATGCAACCAAACTTGAAGTTGACGCAACACTTGCATGGGACCTTTTTGTATATGCCAACAGCGACTCATGGTCTCAAGTTGAAGCATATTCAACAAATGGGAATTCTTATTTACCAGCTGAAGTTCTTGAAATTGAATCATCAGTTACTTCTACAGCTCCTGTAAACATTAACAGTTTCACCTCTTTATTGGGTTTAACAAACTCAACAGTAGCAGCTGGTGTTCCTACCGCAGCTACACAATTTTTAGCAGGTCAATTTGGTACAATTTCAGGTGGTGGATCTGCATTTGCTCCTGGAACAGCTGCTGATAACCCAACAACTCATAAATTTAGAATTGATATGAGATTGAAGCCAAGCATTCCTGCTACATTTCCTAATTCAACAGTTTTGTTGACTGCAAATGGTAACAATGAGGCTTATGCTCAAGCTGGTTACTACTATTTAGAAGTTGTTTATTCTTTGGTAGAAGATTTATAAAAAATTTAAATGAGAGGATGATATTTTTATCATTCTCTCATTTTTTTTGTTCGAAGGTTTTTTTTATATAAAGTTCAATAAATTAAATGAAATATTTCTTCTTAACTATATTAATAAGTCTTAACATATTTCTATTTTCAATGATAGGAACTTCAAAAGTTTCTGCTCAAACTGTAGAATTTGGAATAACTTCTTTATCATCGACTATTTCATTTGATTTTAACACAATAGAGAATTATCGCACAGGTATTATAAAATATAATGCTTTTGAATTGTTGGTAGATGTAACAGGAAGCCAATGGGATTTATACGTTGGTGCAACAACTACTTCCACTGGATATTTAGATGTAACATCTACATATTCAACCTCTGGAGTTTTGCCACCAGTAAGCATTCTTCAAATGCAAGTGCGCAACGCCAATAATACATCATTAGTTTCAGGCTTTTCCCCCATTACCGACATAGCAACTCCCACATATTTAATAGGTAGTGCTGCAGCTCCCGATTTAAGTGTAAGCTGTCCCAATAACGGCACAAATACTGCTGGCAATTACCTTAGCAGCCCAGGCTGTTATAAATTCAATGTAGATTTAAAAATTAATCCAGGTTTTACATATAAATCGGGATTATACAGTTTACGGATTGATTATATTCTCATTCAAGATTTATAAAAGAATTAAAAGAAAGCATGATAGCAAATTCAAAAAAATATTGGCTTACACTTGCTATAATAATTACTTGCTTTCTTCAGGGTTTTTCGCAAGATGGCAAAACTTTAAATGTGAATGCCTACGGTATTAATATGAATTTTGCAATTGATAGGTCTAAAATAAAAAGCAATGAATTAGCTACCAATGTATTGCGTATTATAAATAATACCAACAAAGATATGGAGCTGATGTTGCAAATAACTCCTCCAGCAGCATGGAAAATTTTTGGAGAAGAAGGCCAAAAGATAACCATTAAAGCCAAAGATTCAGCATTTTATCCTGTTAGAGTTAGACCTTATTCTGATGTTAAAGGGAATACAAATTATGTTGTCAATGCTTTTCTTTCTTCCGAAAGTTTTACAATTACAAATGCTATTTGGTACATTGAGGTGAACAAATTATCGCAATGGAATGTTTACACCCCCGAAAATAAAATATATTTCAGTAGAAATAATGATACTGCATATTTTGAAATAAGATTGAGCAACAATGGCAATTCTGATGAAGCATTGCAAGTAAGCTTATTTCCCGAAAAAGAAATTGAGCTTGTAAATTTACAAACTCAATCGAGTAATTTGAATGAATTTTCAGTATTTCTAAAAGTAGGGAAAGATACTACAATTAGGCTTGCATTAAGAAATAAGACCGAAGAATTTTTGCCAGAAAGTAACGCTAATATTTCTAATGAAAATGAAAATTCGAAAGTATATCGTCTTAAAATTAAAGTTACTAATGAGCGTGTTGCAGACCGTGGAACAACGAAATTATGGACAGGAAATATTGATTTTTTAAAACTTCCTAATTCCACTAAAATCATGGACGCCTCTGTGGAGTCTGTCCCAATGACAGTTGAACTAAATACTTACGATATGCTTTCGCAAACCACTTATTCATCTTTGAATATTTTTGGGAGCAAAACATTCACAAATAATAGCATTCTTACATACTATTATCAGGCAGATTTTGTAAAAAATGAAATTGATTTAAAATCATATTTAGGAAATTATGTTTTCTTAAATTACACACATAAAAGATTTGCTTTTGAATTAGGAGATATCGGGTCTAATAGACCAGGAAGCACTCTTAATGGCAAAGGTATTAAAGCATCAGTAAATGTTGGCTCTAATATTATAGGAGGATTGTTCATAAGAAAACCTAAACTTTTTGATAATTACTATGCAGAAGGTTTTGGCGGATATCACACATTTAAAGGAAAAAAATTATATATCGATAACTATTATCAACATATAAATAATGACTGGAATAAAGTAGTAGGCGATTTTGGCACGAGTGATTGGAATTATCAAGTCGCAAGAAATCAGATGATTAGATTTGGTGGCGGTTATAGTTTGGAAAACTTAAATTGGGTAACAGGTGCCGAGAAAAAGTTAACTGGCTATGGCTGGAAAATAGGATATTCAGGCAATTTCAAGAAGCTGAGTTTTACAGCCAATTCATATTACGGATCTAAGGATTATAGTCCCCTTCGTGGAACTTTTTCAATATCATCAAGTGCACGATATAGAATTAACCAACAATATACTCTTTCGGCATCGGGCTATCGCTTCAATTTCAATCCTAATATTTATACTTTTGGAAGACTTACAAACGATAGTTTATACAATATTCAAGACAATTACAGTCTGAAATTAAGCTATCAAAAAGAGCAAAATGTGTTTATTTTTCAGCCTACATATTATACTGTTAATTCAAATCCGATTGAATCGAGTACTGCTGGGATGGCTTTCGAATACAGACGATTATCAAAAACGTCTTTCAAATTTTACACCACTGCTTTTGCAGGATATACAAAATTTCAAAGAGTAGCTGGGTCGAAGGATATATTTGTAACTTATGTTCAATCATCATTGAGGTATAAAAGATTTCAATTTAACACAAGATACTATTATGGCCCATATTATACCATAGAGCAAGTTGACTATATTAGAACAAAAATAAATCCACAAAAGATTTATACAACCTTATTTTACGATTATTGGTTTTTGGATAATAAAATGAAAATAAATTTTAACATTAATCATTTTTATACCACAATACACGATAGAAATCAGTTTATTACAAGGCCAGAGCTTTTTTATTATGCTCCAAACGGTTTCAGATTTAGCTTATATGCTCGTTATATGTTTTATGGTGAAGGCGCTTATACAAGAAATCAATATCATGCCGAATCTAATACTTATACCGAAGAAATTGTACCAGAATCAACTTCCAATAGGTTTGAATTTGGCGCAGGAATAAAATTTAATGTCAATATGCCAACTGGATTAAAGCGTTTTTATAAAGTAAATGTAATAGCTTTCAGAGATTTAAATGGTAATGGAGTTCAAGATCCAAATGAAAAGGGCATCACTGAAATGTTAATAATGCTTTGTAAAAATGACACAATAACAAACACTCCAGAAAGTTCAGAAGATTTTAATGCTCCAGTGAAAGTTTATGAATTGGTTACCAATTCCAAAGGCATGGTTGAATATGATAATTTGCCAATGGGAGATTACGTAATTACAGCCAAACCACTTACTACGATGGGCGGCTGGTTTGATGGAAAGACATTTTATAGAACTATTGATAAAAATAAAACCATTTATATTCCTCTTAGCAAAGGTGCTCGTATAAGTGGTGGTATTCTTATGGAAAGGGCAAAATATACCGACAATAAATCTGTATTTCTTGGAAATATTAGAGTAACGGCAATGAATGTGGATAATGGTAAAACCTTTAGCACACTTACCGACAAGGATGGACTTTTTGTGCTTTTTGCTCCAAATGGAAATTATCAAATAATTATAAATGATGCCGCCATTGGCAGTAGATTTGAATTTTTACAAAATAATATTCCTCTGAATGTAACCAAAGATTTTGAAAATTATAACGTAAGTTTTTACCTTGTAGAAAAAGAAAGAACAATGAGAATTAGCAATACAAATAAACCTGTAATGCCAATTCAGAGGTCAACTCAAAATAAACAAATAACTACTGAAGATACGAGTGCAAATATAGCCGATAGAGAAATTATTGATACAGCATATATACCTATTTCAAATATCAAAAATGACTCAAGTAAATGGGTAGTAAAGATTTTTGAAGGCGAAGGTTCGAGGGAGACTGCCGCTACTTTTAAAGCAATAAATGACATTGCAACTATAAATTGTGTTATTGGAGTTCAAGGGGGATATATTTATTTTACTGAAACATTAGATAAAAAATCCACTGCCAACAAACTAATGAAAAGGATAATAAAATCTGGTTTTAAAGATGCCAAAGTAGTTCCCTTAGATTTTATTAATCAATAAAATTAAAGATTAGCTAAGTTCCAAATCTATTTTAATTGATTCATCCATTTGTCTCTCAATTCCAAAAAATCAGCTTTATTTTCATTATAAATAGGAATTGCAGGTGGCGATTTTATCCTTAAAGGATCTATAGGTTTTCCATTATTATAAATTCTAAAATCGAGATGAGGTCCGGTAGCCAAACCCGACATGCCTACATATCCGATTATTTGACCTTGTTTTACAAAGGTTCCTGCTCTAATTCCATTTCCAAAATGTGACAAATGAGCATAACCAGTTGTATAATTAGAGTTATGTTTTATAACAATTCTACGCCCATAACCTCCACTCCATCCAGCAGTTAAAATCTTCCCATTTCCAATTGACATAATAGGAGTTCCTGAAGGAGCCGCATAATCTACTCCATAATGAGGTCTCCTAATTTTCAATATTGGATGCATACGGCTATTAGAAAAAGTTGAGCTAATTCGCGCAAATTTTAATGGTGCTTTCAGAAAAGCCCTTTTCAGACTCTGACCTTTTTCATCAAAATAGGATTCAGCACCATCTTGCTTATAAATGAATGAGTAATAATTGATGCCAGCATTAGTGAATTTAGCCGAGAGAATCTTTTCTATTCCGATATAAGTAGAATCAATATAATTTACCACATACACTACTTTATATTTATCACCCTTTTGAATTCCATAAAAGTCAATAGTCCATGCATAAATTTCTGATAAGCTCAAGGCTAAATTTGGATCCAATCCGTCTTTTTGCATCGAACTCCATAATGATGAATTAATTTCACCTTGACCCAAAATAGTATCTCTGGTAATTTTTCTATGACCCAGAGAGGCAGAAATGCTATCGCCAAATTCATATTTTACATAGTCGATTTTATTAATTTCATAAACCATATATTTCAATTCTGGAACACTATCCTTATTGAAAAACAAAAAATAATTGTTGCCAGATCTCATATTTCTTAAATCAAAAACTTTATTTGTATTTATCATTAAATTATTAATTCTGGAATAGGAAACCCCAGCAGGCAAAAGTATATCAGACATGGTTTCTCCTTCTTTAATTTTATTTCCATCCACCATAAAATTTGCAAAACGAAGACTATAAATAAAGCGCTTGTCTATTTTTTCCTTGATAACTTCTTGGTCTTTATCAGCAGATTCTTCCTCATTTCTTGAATTAATATAATAAAATATGGTACCTAGAAAAACTGCAATGCCCATAATTATAAAAAGAATATTCTTTATTTTCATAATGTTAGATTTAGAAAGTCAAAAATAAATGCTTAAACAAAATAAAATTATAAGAGCAATTAAAAGTAATTAACAATAATTTTTGAAAAATAACCAATAAATTCACAGCTATTAATTTATTAATATTTAAAAACAAATAATTTGATTTTAATCTAAAGTGAAATTTATATTAGAAAAAAACAAATAAAAGAATTAGCATAATAAAAAATTATCTTATCTTTACGCAATCTAAATAAAGATAATAAATTTATCTTTTGATTTTTTTAACAATTTAATATACAGATTATTACATGAAATATAGTACCGATAAAGTTTTAGAAATTTTAAATCTTGTAAAGCATCCTGAGTCAGGAAAAGGCCTTGTTGAAATTGGCATGGTAGAAAATTTAACAATTGAAGGACTTAAAATAAAATTTGACTTAGTAGCTAAAAGTGGCAAAGACCCATTTGCAAAATCATTAATTAAGGCAGCCGAAAAAACATTAAAGTTTTATCTTGAAGAAGCAGTAGAAGTTGAAATAACGCAAACAAAAAAAATATTTGAAGCAGCAAATTTTAAAGCGCCTTCGAAGCCATTAAGCGGAGTCAAAAATATTATTGCCGTTTCGAGTGGCAAAGGTGGTGTTGGAAAATCCACGGTGGCAGCAAATCTGGCAGTAGCATTAGCTCGAACAGGCGCAAAAGTTGGTCTTTTGGATGCCGATATTTGGGGGCCTTCCATTCCCATGATGTTTGGCGTTGAAGATCTGAAGCCTGCTGCAACTCAAGTTGATGGCAAAACATTAATTCTTCCAATAGAAAAATTTGGCATCAAAATACTCTCTGTAGGTTTTTTTGTTGACCCAAATAAAGCCCTTATTTGGCGAGGTTCTATGGCCTCAAATGCGCTAAGTCAACTGATAAATGAAGGAGATTGGGGAAAATTGGATTATGTTGTTTTGGATATGCCTCCTGGTACTGGCGACATTCATTTGACTTTAGTTCAAACCTTAGCCGTAACTGGTGTTATAGTGGTAAGTACGCCGCAAAAAGTTGCTTTAGCTGACGCTAAAAAGGGTGTGGCTATGTATCAACAAAAAGATATTAATGTCCCTGTTTTGGGTTTGGTAGAAAACATGGCTTATTTCACTCCTGCCGAACTCCCTAACAATAAATATTATCTCTTTGGCAAAGATGGCTGTAAAAATCTTGCTAAAGAATTGGATGTTCCACTTCTTGGAGAAATACCTATTGTGCAAAGTATTATGGAATCTGGCGACAAAGGACGTCCGATTGCCTTAGACGAAATTAACCCAATGGGAATAGCTTTCGGCCTATTGGCTAAAAATGTAATTGATAGAATTGAATGGAGAAATACACAAATGAATCCAACTAAAAAAGTACAAATGAAATCTGGTGCTGGTTGTGCAACAGATTAATTTCTTTTTTATAGAATATATAAAAATGTTCAATGCCAAATATCAGTCAATTAAAAGCAAAATTTATTGTTTTTTATCATTCTGGAATACATAGAACATAAAATTTATTAATTTAATAATCAGTAGTTTAAAAACCTAAACATGGAAAATAACGATAAATTAATTCAGAAAATCAATAATGTTATTGATCAAATAAGACCATATTTGGAAGCTGACGGCGGCGATATTACCTTTGTAAATTTGACAGAGGATAATGTGGTGAATGTAGAATTGCATGGAGCATGCGCCTCTTGTTCCATGAGTATTATGACTTTAAAGCAAGGTGTGGAACAAGCAATGATAAAAGCACTTCCCGAAATAAAATCTGTGGAAGCTATAAATATGCCCGTTTAGAATTTTTATATACATAAAATTTTGAGAAAATCAATTCTAATTGTTGAATGGATAAGATATGCGTTGAAATCAAAAAACGCTTTTAAAATTCATTCACCTTTTGTTTATGATTTTTATAATAATTGCTTTAAATCAAAAACAACAGCCTCATCGCAGGAAATAATAAAGTCTATAAGAAAAGAGCTTCTTAACAATCATATTAAGATATTTCATAATGATTTAGGTGCTGGTTCAAAAACTCTTTCAAAAAATAATCTATCAATAAGTGCCTTGGCAAAAAGCTCATTAAAAAATATAAATGAGGCGAGTTTTATTTCAAGGATTATTCAATTTACAAACGCAAAAACTGTGGTAGAACTGGGAACTTCATTTGGCACAACAGCTTTACTTATAAATCTTGAAAATCCTGAAACAGAATTATTTACTATCGAAGGTTCGCAGGAGATAGCAAATGTAGCAAAAAAAATATTTGACTCAAAGGCCAATAAGAATCTTCATCTATTAAAAGGTAATTTCGATGAAATATTTCCAGAGTTGATGAATAAAATTAAAAATGCTGATGCATTTATTTTTGATGGAAACCACAGATATGAAGCTACTTTACGGTATTTTGAAATCGCTTTAAAATATTCAAAAAACAACTCGGTTTTTATTTTTGACGATATAAGATGGTCGGAAGAAATGTTAAATGCTTGGAAAGAAATTAAAGCCAATAAAAATGTAACAATCACTTTAGATTTCTTTACCATGGGAGTAATCTTTATAAGTTCGGGGTTTAGCAAGCAGAATTTTTCTTTAAGAAAATGATTTATTATAATTTATTCATAATATAATCAAAGAATCCGTACTCATTTAAAGTTCTAAAGATTAGAGCTATTCCAAAAATTACCAAGGCAATTCCGACTATTTTATTTAGTAATAATTCCTTACGAGGATTAAGAAAATTTTTAATCTTATTGCCAATATAACTTTTAAGCAAATCGGCAGAGATGGTTATGGTAAATGTGCCGCTAAAAAATATCACTGTTGAGCGGAGCAATTCACCTTCAGGCGCTAATTTACCGACAAAACCTAAAGCCCCAAACCAGAAAACAAACAGAAATGGATTTATAATATTTAGGAAAAAACCTTTTAAAGGATATGCCAACAAAGAAGTTTGTTTTAGTGGAGTTTTATAATTAATATTTCTTCTTTTAAGGATATCTGGTTTTTTTGCCCAGCTTACCGAACCAAAAATTATTAAAATTATGCCTCCAATAAGTCCGATAAAGACTTTGCTTTTTGGATCATCAAACAGCCTTGCACCAATTAGATAGCTTATAATTACGAGCGAAATATCACTTAGAAGAACGCCAAAAGAAAAAAAAGCGCCATATTTAAAACCTCTATTTATTCCTGTCTGAATGGTAGCAAAAAATGCTGGACCAATAGACAGAGAGACAATAAATCCTAATAAAATTCCATCGATAAACAGCTGTACCATAGGCTATATTTCTTCTTCATCCTCTGTATAAACAGTTTTTTTGCCAGTATAAAACTTCTTCTGAAAAATAATTAGAATCGCCACACCTATACTTATAGAAGCGTCGGCGATATTAAAAACTGGCTGAAAAAACAGATAATAATCGCCTCCTACAAAGGGCATCCAGTTTGGCCAAATTCCCTCAAACATAGGAAAATAAAACATATCTACAACTTTTCCATAAAGGAAACCTGCGTAACCACCACCATCGGGAAACATTGTCGCCAGAGTGATTGGTCCGCTTTCGCTGAAAATAAGTCCATAAAAAGCGCTGTCGAGCACATTGCCAATAGCGCCAGCGAAAATTAGTGAAATGCTTATTATCAGAAGCGAATGATATTTTTTGATGATGATGGTGTAAAGATAATAACCAATACCTCCAATAGCTAAAATTCTAAAAATGCTCAGAGCTAATTTACCCCAGCTGCCGCCAATGGTCATGCCATAAGCCATGCCCACATTCTCGACAAAATGAAGGTAAAACCAAGAGCCCAGCACTGGTATTGAATCACCAATTTCCATGTGGGATTTAACCCAAATTTTAATAAATTGATCTAAAAATAGAACTATTAAAACCGTAATTACTGCTTTCTTCAAAATTCAAATAATTTATGGTTTTTGCATTCTTTTTTTTGCGTCAATGCTAAGAGTAGCATGAGGAACACTTCTTAATCTTTCCTTGGAAATCAACTTGCCTGTTTCTCTGCAAATTCCATAAGTCCCATTATCTATTCTCTCCAATGCAGCCTCAAGACTTTTTATAAACTTGCCCTGACGAACAGCAAATTGGCTATTCTCTTCTTTGCTCATCACGTTATATCCTTCTTCCAATACCTTGAAAGTTGGCGAGGTATCGTTGATGTCATTTTCGCCAGAATTCTTGGCAGCATCGTCAAGCATTTTCATATCATCTTTGGCTTCTTCAATTTTCTTAAGTATTATTTGTCTAAATTCCTCCAATTCCTCAGCAGAATATTTTGTTTTTTCTTCAGTATTTTCCATAATTCAAAAAATTTATTAGTTAATAACTCTCTTTAAACCAATGCGTAAAAATAAATCTTGGCTTATTTCAATCGCTTCACCTTTAGTCTCACAATTCTTGATATCGGTGGCTAAGGTTTCCGAACAAATATACTCAAAATATTTACTTATCACAGTAGTTATTTTATCATTCTTTTCAACACAAATAGAAATCTTGTCGGTAACATCAAAATTTAAGTCCTTACGTAGATTTTGAATTCTATTTATAAAATCTCTTGCCAAACCCTCATCGATAAGTTCGTCGGTAAGTGTAAGATCCAATGCAATAGTAAGATTATTAAATGTAGCAACCGCCCAGCCTGGAATATCTTGCGCCAAAATTTCTAAATCTCCAGGTTCAAATTCAATAATATTACCCTGAATTGTTGCTATCAGAGAAGCGTTTTTTTCAAAAGCATTAATGTCTTCGTTAGTCATTTTTGCCACGAAATCAGCAATTTGTTTCATCAAACTTCCATAACGAGGACCAAGATTTTTGAAATTTGGCTTAGCAATTTTCACCACAATGTTCTTGTCATCATGTATATATTCTATCTCTTTCACATTTACTTCTGCCAAAATCAAGTCTTTCACCAGATTAATTTGATTTTGAATATGCTTGTCAGAAACAGGAATCATTATCTTGTTCAGAGGCTGACGAACTCTAATTTTGGCTTTTTTGCGTAGCGACAAAACCATAGAACAATACTGTTGAGAGAGTTGCATTCTCTCTTCTAGATCTTTTTGAATATAATTTGGATTGGCCACTGGGAAATCACATAAATGAATAGATTCGCTTTGCTCTTTTTTGGTGATAGAATTCAAATCGTTGAAAAGCTTATCGGTAAAAAATGGTGCAATAGGAGAGGCGAGTTTTGCTACCACAGTGAGACATTGATAAAGAGTTTGATAAGCAGATATTTTATCCAAAGAATAATCACCTTTCCAAAATCTTCGGCGCGACAATCGAACATACCAGTTGCTAAGGTATTCATCTACAAAAGATTGAATAAATCTACCAGCTTTTGTAGGCTCAAAATAATCCAGAGAATTCTCAACATTTTGAATCAAAGAATTAAGTTCGGAAAGTATCCATCTATCTAATTCAGGTCTTTCTTCAAAAGGAATTTCTGGTTCTTTGTATTGAAAGCCATCGATATTTGCGTAGAGGGCAAAGAAGGAATAGGTGTTATATAAAGTTCCAAAGAATTTGCGTTGAACTTCGGCTATACCATCTTCATCAAATTTCAGATTGTCCCAAGGTTGAGCATTGGTAATCATATACCAGCGGGTGGCATCTGAACCAAATTTTTTGAGGGTGATAAAAGGGTCAACAGCGTTGCCAAGTCGCTTCGACATTTTATTGCCATTTTTATCGAGCACCAATCCATTAGATATCACGGCTTTGTAGGCTACGCTGTCGAAAGCCATGGTAGCAATAGCATGAAGTGTAAAGAACCAACCACGAGTTTGGTCAACACCTTCAGCAATAAAATCTGCTGGGAAAAGATTATTTAATTTTTCTTTATTTTCAAAAGGGTAATGTAATTGAGCATAAGGCATTGAGCCTGAATCGAACCACACATCAATTAAATCAGCTTCGCGAATCATCTTTTTCCCCGAAGCAGAAACCAAGAAAATATCATCTACATAAGGGCGGTGAAGGTCAAAGCTTTCATAATTTTCCTTCGACATATTCTTAGAATCGAAATTTTGCAAAGGATTTTTTGTCATGAAACCTTTTCCTATAGATTTAAGTATTTCCGACTGAAGTTCTTCGGCAGAGCCAACACAAATTTGTTCGCTACGATCTTCTGTAACCCATATTGGCAAAGGAATTCCCCAGAAACGTGAGCGAGAAAGATTCCAATCTACAAGGTTTTCGAGCCAATTTCCAAACCTTCCCTCACCTGTTGCTTTTGGTTTCCAATTTATAGTTTTATTTAATTCAATCATTCTCTCTTTGTAAGCAGTGGTTTTTATAAACCAAGAGTCGAGCGGATAATATAAAATTGGTTTGTCGGTGCGCCAGCAATGTGGATAATTGTGAATATGTTTTTCGATTTTAAAGGCCTTATTTTCTTTTTTAAGCATCACCGATAAATCTACATCCAATGAAGAATCTGTCTCAGAAAGGCTTTCGTCGTAGGCATTCTTTACATATCTTCCAGCAAATTCGGAGTAGGAATGTACATTTACAAATTCTTTTACGAAGTCAGACGACAAATCTTCAAGTCTAAAAAATCTGCCTTGAAGATCGACCATTGGACGTCGTTCACCATCTCTATCTATAAGAATTAACGGGCAAATTCCAGAAGCTTTTGCTGCTCTGACGTCATCGGCACCAAAAGTTGGGGCAATATGCACTATTCCAGTGCCATCTTCTGTAGTAACAAAATCACCTTTAATTACTTCAAAGGCTTTTCCATCTGGTTTTACAAAATCTATAAGCTGCTCATAATCAATTCCTAAAAACTCATTTCCTATAAATTCATCCATTATAAAGAAAGGGATATTTTTATCTCCAGGTTTGAATCCATCAAAAGATAAATCCTTATTTTTTTCGGGGAAATAATTTGATAATAGCTCTTTAGCAAGAATAACAACTTCTTTAATTCCAGTATATGCATTGAATGTTGACACTTTTAGATAGTGAATTTTAGTGCCAACAGCTAAGGCAGTATTTGAAGGCAAAGTCCAAGGAGTGGTTGTCCAGGCCAAAAAGAAAATATCGGTATCGACATTTTCGAAAAGGAATGCCGACTTTGAATTTTTGATAATTTTGAATTGAGCTACAGCTGTTTGGTCTTTTACATCGCGATAGCAACCAGGTTGATTAAGTTCGTGAGTGCTAAGACCAGTTCCAGCTGCTGGTGAATATGGTTGAATAGTATATCCTTTATAGAGCAATTGTTTATTGTACAGTTGTTTAAGTAGATACCAAACGGATTCAATATATTTATTATCGAAGGTTATATAAGGGTTTTCGAGGTCAACCCAGTAGCCCATTTTCCGAGTAAGGTCGTCCCAAAGGTTCTTATATTTCATCACTTCAGTTCGGCAAGCAAGATTATATTCTTCCACAGAAATTTTCTTTCCAATATCTTCTTTTGTGATGCCCAAAGTTTTTTCAACACTTATTTCCACTGGAAGGCCATGAGTATCCCAGCCACCTTTTCTATCAACCTGAAAACCTTTCAA